>Ga0075418_10002757_pt1 | contig 20117 bp, 32 predicted proteins | sample SoiMetdeltSBSDD2_FD_81776 | JGI IMG/M metagenome (GOLD analysis project Ga0075418, IMG submission 81776) | Bulk soil microbial communities from a Populus tree surrounding site in Tennessee, USA - Soil MetaG P. deltoides SBSDD2 | ecosystem: Environmental > Terrestrial > Soil > Tree plantation...
CAGACTCCAGCAACGGTGCGTGAACTGCAAGACGTTCAAGTACCCCCACTGGGGCCCGAACGGCAAGATCCTTGGCACCGCGACGTACAAGCACTCTCAGATCTACAGGGAGTTCTTGAACAGTCACGACCCAACCGAAGCACGGCTAGAGATTCTAGCCAGCGACATCAAAAAAGTGGAGGCTCCAACCGATGGAAGTTACAGTTCTGTTCTGCGACAAGTGCCCCGGCCTAAAAAAGGCCGTGGTCGTACTCTCACTCCTAAACGGGCACGCGACAAAAGACGCGCCGCGGCTCGATCTGTGCGCCGGGCACGCTAACCAGATGTACAGGAACTTCGCGCCCCGCAAGCGGTCCAAGGTGGCGCACGGTCACCCAGGGCCGGCGACCAAGAAGGCCAAGGCCCCAGATCGCGTGTCCACCAACCCACGGGTCATCGCGGCCAAGGCGGTGAGGGTCAAGATGGTCGAGTTCGCCAAGGCACCCGTCTCGCGCAAGCAGATGATGGAGAAGTTCAAGGTCAACGAGGCGCTCATGGGCTACTACCTCGGCGTGCTCGTCAAGGATGGCAGCCTCAAGAAGGTCGGCAAGGGCAACAAGATTACGTACGTGCGGGCAAAGGAGGGGGCATGAGTAGGAAGGATGACGAGGTTCACACGCAGCTTGGCCGGGAGCATGTCCGCTCGGGTATGCCTCGGTACAGGTACCAGGATCAGCGGCTGCAGGAGCTGTACGACAGGGGCTACAATGATCCTGACGAGCCCATGTTCGAGCCCGAGGCGTACAACCGACACCGCTGCCAGGCTTGTGGTAAGTCCATGACCAACACCTACTACAAGTACTGCAGCACTTGCAGGGCATGATGGAGTGGGTAACGGCCTACATCCTTCACCAGAAGGAGTCTACCAAGAAGTACAAGGCAGGCTTCTACTGGGTGGACGAGACGGGGGATCTCAACGGGCCACTCGACACCGTCGAGCAGGCACAGATCGAGCTTGATGCCTACGTCGATTGGCTCGAGAAAGGAGACAAATAATGGGTGCAAACTCAAAGACCAAGCAACTCCAGAAGTTCCTGCTGCGTAAGGTCATGTTGCTCCAAGACAACATGATCCAGTGGGCCAAGGCCGACGAGTTCCTCGGCTTCGAGCACGTACTGAGGCAGGAGCAGGTCGAGGCCATCAGGGCCGGCGACACCACCAAGGCCGTCGAGCTTCACAACAAGAGGATCGACTGCCTGAAAGCCGCGCTGGAGATCCTGGAACTCTGTCCGGCGTGCGGGCCTCACGATGCCCCGGCGGCCGACGGAACTTGATGTGATCGAGGGGTACCTCCAGGCTGCTGCCCGAGCAATACGGGACAGTCAGCCTGGAGACCTCGCTGTCGAGCGGATGCGTAACGACATCTACAAGCATATCTACGAAGCGATTGAGATATGTGCTCGTTACGCATTCTCTGCCCGCACCACTAGCCCGCCCGCCACGAGACACCCCGTTCGCCCCCCACCAGCCCACTCCGGCGGGGGGGCGGGGGGTGGGGCGGGCGATCTCGCTGACGATCTGGATCTACTAAAATGATCGGCACATTCATTCTAAAAATACTACAGCGATACTGTCGCAAGTGCGGAGTATTTAAGCCGCTAACGGAATTCCACCCCAATCGGTGGAAGCCAGGCGGGCGATGCCGGACGTGCATCGCTTGTCACAAAAGAGGAGGATGATGATGGTAGAGTTTCCGAAGTGTCCGAGGTGCGGCGAGCACGTGGTTCTCCCCCTAAGTGACTTCGGGGGAGACTCCGGCGGGTCCGTGATGTACAAGGCGTGGGTCTGCATGGACAAGGACTGCGGCTGGACCCTACGCATCGACAAGGGGACGATCAGCTTCTCCCGCCGGCGGCCGGAGGGCGTATGAAGCGCATGAACTTCCCCGGCCGCGTCGCTGAGAGGAATGCCCAGGCCGAGGCCCGGCAGGCCAAGTACGACAAGCTCTCCTTCAACGAGAAGGTCCTCCGGGCCGGCAAGAAGCAGCGGGAAAAGCTGCTCAGGAAGTAATGAGCTTCTGGTTGTCAATTGATCTGACAGTAGAGCTCAATGGGCGCCCCGTCCTGGTGCAGCTTCATGACCACTACATCCAGGACGGGGATCTCAACGACGAAGGCGAACTCATGCCCGATGAGTTGGTCTTCAACTACAGAGTATTCGACCTCGAGGAGGAGGCAGAGATCACAAAGCTCTCGTTGGAGGACCAGCAGGTTATTCGGAAGGCAATCATCGAAGACCTACAGTCTATTTGCCAGGAGGGGTAGGATGGAGGAGATGTACTTCAACGACGACTGGATGGAGCTCGAGCCGCTGCACACCCATGCCATCAATGCCGCGGCCGAGCTTATCGTCGCCCACTGTGGCAGCGATCTACAGCACATGAATCACACGGGGGAGTTCCTGTACCACTTCATGTCATGCTGGTACCAGGCAATCCTCGATGGGAAGGGAGCGCTGGTTCAACCGGCTGTCACAGCCACGAGTTGGTTCGTACAGCACATGATCGACGAGCACGATATGCCGCACATCGCATCCATCCCGTGCGCCGCGTTGCTCGTGCGGTTCACGGCCCTCGTTATTACCAAGAGTGGTGGCAAGCTCATCTAACATGAACGCCGTATCCGTCTACAGGAGGCAAGACGTGATGCGGGAGATCTGCCGGCGGATCGGCTACCAGGGCCGATTCGTCTGGCTGATCTCTACGCCAGAGGTTCAGGTTCTAGCTAGCAAGTACAGTGGTTCCTCCCGACTACGATTCAAGGTAATAGATATCACCGACTACAGCGTAAAGAGGTGGATGCTACGTGACAGCAAGCCCGTCAAGCTCGATAGCAGCACGGTCGTTGTGGCCCTACCAACGCTCCGCGGCCGGCGACGTGACTTGCTATGCTTCATGTTGTGTAGCGAGGTCCGGGCCCAGACCTGGTCCCTCGGGCCAAACAAGAAACTCAGCCCAGAGGAGCTTGCGGTGCTCCAGGGCCTAGATAAGTTCGACCCTAGCACGATGGCAGTCGCTCAGGCAGTCTGCGTATATAGGGGACTGGTTGATTCCCGGGGCCGTTTAACGGGTCTTGGTTCAGTAGCACTGAGTAAGCTGAGGTAGATAGTGTAAACGTAGAAAAACAGGTCGGGCGCACGGCGCCCACTGGCCCACAGCCAGAAACCGCAATGCCCGCGAGGCGGGCTCGTTGCTCCTTCACCGATTGAAGGGGCAACAAAAGGGCGGTGTGGCTGTGGGCCTTTTTTTGTTCTACGAAAGGCAGGTGAAAGAAGGTGATACTATCTAGGGAGACACTACTCGAGATATCCATCGGCCGGTTCCGCGCCCTGCGCCAGCACTATGGGCACTTGCCACGGCAGCGCAGGACGCTGGAGCTAATTGAACAATACCGTATGGCCCAGGTAGAGATGTTCCATCTAGCGCAAGTGATCTGCAGTCTAGTTGATCCAACACTACAACTGGAGCTAGACACCATTCGGCGGGAGATCATGCAGCAGATAGATCTACACATCAAGGTGCCCACGGGCGCTCGCGTCGTAACCAAGCGCACGACCCCGGGCCAGCTCACCTGGTCAGAGTACCAGATCACACCCGAGATTTCAGTAGATCCCACTATCACGGGGAATGCTGTGTTGTTCCCATTGTTGCGTCGGCTTAGGGTAGCCCTACGCGCGCAGGTTGGTCTAGTCAATACCAAGACCTGCGCCCGTCCATGATCCTTGGCACGCCGATTGCTACTAAAAGGGGTATCTAACCGAGGCTGGATTTGAACCAGCCAGAAAAGGGGAAACATGGCGAGTGTGATTCAAGTGCCAGACAAGCACGAGGCGAAGGTCAAGACCGTTACCCTGAAAGTGAGCACCGGGAAGGGTGACGACAAGTCCGAGCAGGACTTCGAGGCCGAACTCCCCGCGTCCATTGGCGACGCGGTCGCGTTGCTTGGTGACAAGGCGGTATTCCGCCGGTTCATCAATGCCCACGTGGTGTACCTGCAGGGCGTCGAGCGCGCCAAGCTGCAGAAGGAGACCGAGACCGAGCCGCGTGAGCGCAAGCGCGCTCAGTACCTCGAGTCCCTGGGCCTGTAGTCCTGAGGGGGACGGGGGTATGATTCTCTGGGAGACAGTGAACGGCCCCCGTCCCTACGGGACCACGACAGCGGAGATCCACTACTACCGCCAATTTGAAAGGCAGTTGCGAATGGGGAAATCGCCGAATGAGATGACCGATGAAGAACTCATCTCCGCCATCACCGAACTCCAAGCAGTCCGAGTACCCAACAGCAAAACGCCTCGGCAACCAAAGCGACTCGATGAAAAGAAACCACCAAAAGACCCCGCAAAACGGACATGGCGGGACGACCTCTTTGGGGAGTAGAATGCTCTCGGCGGCGAAGATCATGCGCGAGATGGAGCTGCTTGACTGGACCGGCCACGTCGAGCTGCCGATCAACGACATGCTGTGGCTTGCAGCCTCCTTGTTCGTCAAGCTGAACAAGACGACCGAGGAAGTATGTGACGCGTGCTGCAAGGCAGCGCCCATCGTGCTGAGCACGACGCTCGGGAACATCTGTGCCGAGTGCGTGGAGGACATGAACGACAACATTGACCAGATGCGCGAGGCAATGGGTGATGACTAACGCACCTGGGGAGGTGACGAATGGGGGACGAGTTTTGGTTGGATTCTTCGAAGATCGAGGCGTTCAACCTATGCCCGCAAAAGTATGCATATCGGTACGAGGAACACCTCGTGCCCGCAGACGCCAAACGACAGTCGGCCCTTATGTTCGGAGGCGCGATACACAAGTCCCTAGAGGCTCTCTACAAGGGCATTGGATTCGACAAAGTCAAGTGCCCACTGTGTGACCAGGGTTGCTTCTACTGTAAGGGAGTAGAGATCCCGCGCCTCAGCGCCCTGTTCCTAGCTAACTACACCGACGATCCCGAAGATCCCAAGGAGATCCGAACGGTTGATCGCGGTCTCGAGATTCTCGCAACCTACCTGACCAAGTGGAGGCGCGACCCGTTCAGGGTGCTCGCGGTTGAGAAGCCCTTTGAGATCTACTTGACCACGGTTCACTCGACGTTCAAGTACATCGGTCGCATCGACTTGATCGTGGACTACGAGGGCACCGCGATGACCGTGGACCACAAGACCACCACCCGCTTTGGTATGGTCTTCGATGCGGGCTTCAAGCTGTCGGGCCAGTTCACCGGGTACATGCGGGGAGCCAGCGAACTCACTGGCCGGGAGATCCACTCGGCTATGTCGAACGCTATACGGGTGACCACCAAGATCAGCGACGACAGCTTCGCCAGGATCTTTACCCACCGGACACCCGAGGAGTTCGATCAGTGGGAACGTGAGGTTCAGTACGTCGGGCGCACCATCAGCGAGATGCGAGAGACAGGCTTCTGGCCCAAGGCCGCACCCTTCGCGTGCGGGGCGTACAACCGGATCTGCGACTACTATCCACTCTGCATAGCCGCTGCCCAGACACGGGAGACGCTGAAGAAGACAGCATACGAGGTCGTGCCCTGGGAGCCGAGGAGTGAAGATGAGTGAGACCCTTGCGGAGCTGATCGAGGAGTATGGCCTCGAGGAAGTGATACGACGCTTCCACGTGGCATACAAGGTACGCAAGCAGGAAGACGACACAGAGGAATGCCCCGTATGCGGCGGCAGCGGAGTCTTCGACAACGAACGGTGCGAGCATTGCGGTGGCTTCGGCTACCTGGAGGACGATGATGGCAAAGACTAAGGACTGCGAGGAGTGTGGGGGCACCGGGGTAGTTGAGTGCGGCGAGTGCGGCAACGACAAGGACTGCGAGGACTGCAACGGGACGGGAGCGGTGAAGGACGATGAGTGAACTCGAGAACATCGTCAGCATCCCAAGCAGCGGCACTACCCGGTCATATCTGTTCTATGGCCCAGCCGGGGCCGGCAAGACGACCCTAGCAGCGATGCACCCCGGGAAGCGCAAGCTCTGGCTCGACGTCGATCAGAAGCTACACGAGATGGAAGTCCTACCTGGCCGCGAGGCCATCAAGGTATGGCGCCCGGGGGAGCCTCTCGGTAATCCTGACCGCATCGAGATCCCGTGGAGCCCGGATCCCAAGAACGTACAAGCGGGGACCATCCCGGCGAAGAAGCCCCTCGGGTACGAGAAGCTCGTGGCCGTGACGAACGACCTACTGAAGCAGGCTCGAGAGCCAGAGGGGCTCGATTACGATTGTGTCGTCCTCGACACCCTGACGGCCGTAGGCGACCATTGGTCCAGGTTGCTCATGTACACGCACAGAGTGTCGTTCATGACCGAGCGGCTTTGGGGAATCTACCTCGCTGGAATGATGGAGTACCTAAATGGGTTTCTTACTCTCCCTTGTGATCGAATCGTCATCGCTCACGAAAAGCGAAGAACTGATGAAGACACTAAACAAGACGTTATCCGACCCTCCGTGGCTGGTCAAATGGGAGATAACCTCGTCAGATTCTTCACAGAGGCCTACTGGCTATCTGGGCGCGAACGATCGGGGAAGTATAAGCTGCAGACTGTTACTGCAAACGGGGCAGCAGCGCGTACTTCGCGTCGGCTCGACCCGGAAACGCTAGCGGGGCCGGAGATCTTCGCGTAGGTACGCTGCACCGCGTCAAAAGTCGAAAATCATCATCGCGCCGGTCATGGCCTTCAAGACTTACAATGTGAGCGAAACGGTCGTAAGGAAGCACGCTCGCCACTTGGTGGAGGCCAGGATCGGCCGAAGACTCAGGAAAGATGAGATAATCCATCACGTGGACGGCGACGCCTACAACATTGAGCCATCAAACCTGGTTCTTACCGATCGGTACACTCACCAGGTATGGCACAAGCGAGGAAGGTAAACGCTTTCACGCCCGGTACGCCGGGCTTAACCGGCCTGCGGTAGCAGGCCATTGGAGGTAGCAATGTCGGAAGCTGACTTCATTCAGATCAACCTGGACGACGTGGACGATGGGTCCGATCCCATCCCCGCGGGCCTCCAGCTGTGCCGGGTCAAGTCGGCGCAGAAGAAGCACAAGGAGGGCAGCGAGTACCCGTACATCGACGTGCGGCTCACGCCTCTCGAGGTGGATGAGAAGTTCAGGAACCGCCAGCTCTTCCTGACCCTGAGCTTCCACCCGAACGCCATGTGGAACATGAAGCGGTTCCTCAAGGCGGCACAGATCCCCTTCAACACCAGCGGATTCCACGTCGAGGACTTCGCGGGCAGGGAAGTGTACGTGACCGTGAACCACAAGCCCGACAACGCGGACCCCACGGCCATCAGGGCCGAGGTGAATCCGCCTTACTCGAAGGCGTAGCCTAGCAGGATGCCTGGCGGTTCCAAACTAGACTGTTGCCCCCCAGCAGTCCCTCCCCGGGGCCGTCAGGCATCCAAACGAGGTGGACTATGAAGACGAAGCCTGAGGACAAACTCGCGGCAATCAGAGACGTGATGATCGACGTCGAGGATGGGTGTGCGGAGCTCATAGCGGGGATCGAGACCAACGACGAGAAGCGGGTGGCGAATGCCATCAAGAGCTTCCCGACCCAAAAGACGGTCATGAAGCAGGTCGAGATCCTCTGCGATCTGATGGCTAAGAAGCCGTGGGAGAAGAAGTAATGGATGAACCGAGAATAAACATCACCGACATCACGGTCGGCGAGAAGCATCGCATGCGCAAGTTCTTCGGTAACATCGACGAGCTTGCCTCGAGCCTCGCCCGGTTCGGGCTCATGACCCCCGTCGTCCTCGATGATGACAACAACCTGATCGCAGGGCACCGACGCATACTGGCAGCCAAGAGCCTCGGGTGGCTGGACATCCCGTACCGTAGGATGACGGCCCTCGATCCCATCGCACGCCAGGAACTCGAGCTCGAGGAGAACATCAGGCGGAAGGATCTCGAGTGGCAGGAAGAGGTCGTTGGACTCTACAAACTGTACATGGCAAAGCAGGCACGCTATGGCGAAAAAGGTAACCCCCTCTCCGAGAATGGAGGCTACGGGATCGAAGAGGCCGCCCGGGAGCTGGACCGTGCTACCGGGTCAATCAGCATGGATCTTGCACTCGCCAAAGCGCTCCAGGAATACCCGGATCTCGTGGAGGAAAAGACGAAGTCCTCCGCCTTCAAAAGGTTCCGACGCCTGAAGGAGACAGCTCTGCGACAGGAGCTCGCCAAGCGCACGCCGGGGGTAGACCATGGGCAGTTCAGTGAAGACGAAGAAGAAGTCCCCGAAGAAGGCGAAGCAAAGGAAGAACCCACGTTCGTCAGGCAAGCCATCCGTAAGGCCGTCTGGCGAGGGATTGGTGTGTTCTACCACGCAGACGCACGTGATGTACTGCGCGGCCTGCCAGCAAACTCTATCGACCTTATTGTCACTGACCCGCCTTACGGTATTGGTCTCTACAAAGAAGGCACCTCAATGAGCAGCAGCAAGTTCGCTGAGTCTCAAGGTGCCATGTACGACGACGATCCGAAGACGATCATGGACATGCTGGACGAGACGTTCATGCACGCGGCTCGGCTGCTGAAGCCTGACGGCCATGCGTACATCTTCTTCCACATGACCAGGTACGAGCCCGTGTACCTCATGCTCAAGCGGCACTTCGGGGAGTGTGAGGCGACACCACTGATCTGGGTCAAGCAGACCACAGGTATCGGGGACCCAACGAGGACCTGGATCTACAGCTATGAACCTTGCTTCTGGGTGAACCGGGGCCGTGTCCTGGTCAAGCCACAGGCGTTCAACGTGCTCAAGTATGACACCGTCGGAAAGAAGATCCACAGCGTCGAGAAGCCCGTCGCGCTCATGCGACACCTCGTCGAAGCGTCAGCCGTCAAGGGAGAGGTGGTACTTGATCCCTTCGCCGGTAGCGGAAGCACGCTCGTTGCAGCGGCTCAGCTGGGATGTAAGTTCATCGGAATCGAGAAGCATCAGGACTTCTATCGCAGCGCGGTGGATCGTGTGGCGCGTGATCTGGCGAGTGAGGCGGTATCTGACGTTCCGCCAGTGGTTGATCCTGAACCTGCTGGCGAGCCTCAGCCCCCGGTCGTTGCTGAATGAGATAGATCATGAGCAATCTGCACGGCAAGGTAGTCCCACCTAGCGGGACACCTGCCTGCCAGATAGCGTTCGTCGGAGCGCGGCCTGGAATGGACGAGTGCTACACCCGCCGTCCGTTCTCAGGCCCCTCCGGCGATTTGCTTTGGAGGCTGGCCGGTGTCTCACGTGCTGAGTGCTACGTCACTAATGTAAGGAGGGATTACAGCGATGCTCACACGGTCCCAACCCCCACCGAAATTGCTGAAGTATTGCCCGCTCTGCGGGATGAACTTGCAGCAACCAGCGCCAACCTCTTCATCGCCGTCGGGGCTCAGGCACTCTATGCGCTTACTGGTAAGCCATCAATTGAGCAATGGCGAGGATCTGTCCTGCCATGTACTCTGGTGCCAGGCCGAAAGGTGCTCGGTATATATCACACTGCTGCTGCCCTGCGAGACTGGCCCCTCACTAGAATCATCGAGCACGACCTAAGGAGGGCACGACGTGAAGCAGCCTCTCCGCATATCAATAGACCTCACCGCAAGTTCACGATTAACGCCGGGCTTGAGGAAACTGTTAGCTATCTCGACGGCCTTGGCGACCCTATATCGGTGGACATCGAAACAATCGGGCTGGACTATCCTACGTGTGTCGGTATCTCTGACGATCCCTCCAGGGCAATATGTATCCCGTTTAGAGGAGGTCGTCTCTCAACTAGCGAGCTTGCGTACGTATGGCGTAAACTCGACCGTCTCTTTCGATCCAGGGGAATCATTGGACAGAACATCCAGTTCGACGTCACGAGGCTTGAAAGGTACGGGTTCTCTTTCCCGCGCATTACGTTTGATACGATGCTCGCCCATCACCTCCTCTACCCGGAGTTCGACCACGACCTAGGGTTCATCGTATCTATCTACACCGAGGAGCCATACTACAAGCATGAGTCCAGCACGAATCTGTGGGAGTATAACTGCAAGGACGCAGCGTGTACGTATGAGTGTTACCTAGGTCTCAAGGCTGAGCTGGAAAGAGCAGAGCAGACTAGATACTTCGATCAGCACGTCATGACCTTGATCAGACCGATCATGGCAATGCAGGACGAAGGGTTCGTTATAGATCAGCCGGCTCTCGAGACCGCTAGGACACGCATGGAGCTAGAGAGGGAATACCTCCAGCTCCAGCTGAACCAAATGGTCGGGTTCGAGATCAATGTCAAGAGCGGGCCTGACCTGAGGTACTTGCTGCATGACGTGCTCAAGCTACCCAAGCTCAAGACAACGAAGGGTGGGCTACCTAGCACAGACGAGGATACCCTTAGGAAGCTGAGCTACGACAGCGCGCAGCACGCGCCGGTGTTCAGACAGATCCTAGAGATCCGCGAGCGCCGCACCATGCTCAGCGGGTTCCTTAGCATGCGGACAGACGAGGGTGGTAGGTACAAGGCTAACTATCTGATCCATGGAACTAAGTCGGGCCGCTTAAGTAGCAGGGGCAGAGGCCAGGGGCCCCAGCTGCAGAACATCCCGATGCGTGCCAGGAAGGTGTTTGTAGCGGCGCCTGGTCACATCCTGATACAAGGGGATCTAATGCGGGCCGAGGCGATGTTTGTAGCGTTCGACAGCCAGTCGCCAAGCCTGCAGAAGCTGTACACGGATCCCACGATCAATCCGTACTGCGCGTTCGCGACGCGCACACTGCACAAGGTCGTTACCAAGAGCGACGAGGTGCTTTACAAGACGTTCAAGACGGTCACTCATGCGAGCAACTATGGGATGGCCTGGAAGAAGCTCATCATACTGCTGAGGCTGGCGGGGATTAACGTAGATGACGTCGAAGTCAGAGGCATCTGGGGTGCGAAGCAGAAGGCGGAGTTCCTCATCGAGTCATACCACGCCCTTGCTCCGGAACTCCGAGATAATTGGTATCCTCGAATCCGCGGTATCGTTAGAGCCACTCGATGTGTGCACGATGCGTTCGGGAGACGAAGGCTGTTTCTGGACCGCATGGATGAGGACCTCTTCCGTAAGGCATTTGCTCAGAGGCCGCAGTCCTCTATCGTATCGGTGACGAATCAGGGAGTTAGGAAACTCGTCAAGCAGGGCTACCACGTTGTCGCACAGGTACACGATTCGATCGTCAACGAAGTCCCCGAAGAGGACGCGCTCCAATCGCTGGTAGCTCTGCACTCTGCGATGACAACGCCAGTTGAGACATGGGGAGGGACCATTACTATACCGGTAGAGCTGAAGATCGGCTATAGCTGGGGGGATCTGCACGAGGTTTTCCTCGATCAACCACTACCAGACTTCAGCAAATGGAGGACAAGTGGATCTCAAGATCAAGACACCGAGCGGAGTATGCATAATACGGCAGGTCAAACCGGCTGAGTATGCAGTCCTGAGGGAGGTCAAAGGTGGAAACGTTCGAACTCCTGTTAAGGATAAAGGAAAGCGTCGGGGAAGAAACCTTTAGAGATGCGGTAGCGCTTCTTCCGCAGCCCCACCCCACCGCCACCCCGCCCCCCGCCCCCGGACCGGAGGGGCTGGTAAGGGTAGAACCCATAAACAGAAGAACCAAGCTACCGAACAACTTCATCTGCGCCAAAGGACACAAACATCCAGTAACAAAGATGGCTGACTTGCTCCGGGATGATGTACCAAAGTGCTTAATGAAGAGGATCATCGTAGAGTACCTGTGCTTTGACGAGGTGGATGATGCTTGAGGAGAGTTTCCTCAGGCTCTACCTCAAGTACACAAGCAAGCAGGAGTCGCCGGACGACTTCCACCTGTGGGTAGGGATGACCGTGGTTGCCGCGGCCCTGGGGCGGAAGTGCTTTATCAACCGGGGCTATTACAGACTATTCCCGAACTTGTTCACGATCTTGGTGGCTGGGTCTGCCCGGTGTAGGAAGTCGACAGCGATTAACATTGGAGTCGATCTGCTCAAAGGGGTTACCACGACCCGTGTGATCGCCGGGAAGATCACCCCCGAGCGTTTCATCGAGGAGATTCGACCGGACGAGGGCAGTCAGCTTGCTCCGAATATCCTTGTTCATTCGGGTGAACTCAGCGTGTTTTTGACCAAGCAGCAGTATGGTGAACCGCTCATCCACATCCTGACCGACATGTACGACTGCCCGAAGGAGTGGGCCTACAAGACAAAGAACAAGGGCCAGGTCCTCCTCAAGGATCTGTTCCTCTGCATCATCGCCGCCACTACTCCCGACGGGGTAGCGCAGGGCATTCCACCAAGCGCGCTGCTCGAGGGCTTTGCGTCGCGGGTACTCTTTGTCTATCAAGGAGATACTCCTAGGCGCAATGCGTTGCCTGAGCTGACGGCTGAGGACGAGGATCTACGACTTGAGCTGGTTGCGATCATGTCGAGGATCGGAGAGCTCGAGGGTGAGTTCAAGCTCACACCAGGTGCTCGGGAGTGGTACACGAACTGGTACAACAACATGGAGCCCCCGGCCGACAAGCGGCTCGAGGGGATGTGGGGACGGAAGCACGATCACGTGCTGAGAGTAGCGATGGTGCTCGCTGGCTCGTGTCTGTCGAAGGAAATCGACGAGGGTTTCCTGGATGGTGCCCTGCGGGCTGTTGAAACGGTTGAAGGGAACGCTCCGCACGCCTTCGCTGAGATAGGAGGGGATCAGCAGACGAATTACCTTAGCCGGGCCGCGACGTTTATCAGAAGGGCTAGGCGTGTCGGGCATAGTGAGGTTCTCCGGAAGCTCTACCCCTGCAGGGCTGACCAGCTCAAGGTGATCATGGAGACGTTAATCGAGAGCGGGATGGTGAAGCGCGACGAATCGCATCCTTCCACCTATATCTGGGTCGGGGAGGAATAGTTGGCGCTTCACCCATTGAAGAATCCAGTGGCGGCGGAACGTTAGGATCTTCCGGTGGGTATCTGTCCCCGGCCTCCGTTAGCAGGGTGACTATCTCCTCGCTAGCGTGGCACTGTGGGCAGAACACCCACCGGCGTCTCTTTATGGGTTGACAGAACTCTTTGCCGCAAGAGCAGATTACGTGAACGTGGCACCCCCAGGGGGTATCGAAACTACTGTGGAGCTTCATTCTGCGGTCCGGGTCGTGGTACCTGCGTCTGGCCGATCGGCACAGCAGGGTCGCGCTGAGGGATGGGAGCCTTTGCGAAGCCAGCGATCCCAGGCTGCCGCCACGAGGTCGGCGGGGCTTCGGCCAAGCCAGCCATCGGGGGCGCCAACTCCTTAGCGAAGTCCTCCGGCGAGTAGCCAATCTCCTCGAGCAGTCTGCCAGCCAGCCGACCCGCCTTCATAGGGTTGCGGCCCGTGGCTACATTCTCGGCAGTCTTCAGTAGTAGCTTCGACGCATACGGGCTGGTGAGCGCGATCTCGAGGGCCTTCGGCGCAAACAAGGCGGTCCCAATGGCTGCCGCTGCGCTACCAGTCATCCCAGGTGCCCCCCGGAACAAGCCCTTGACACCCATCACCAGGCCCGCGATGGTCGTGACGCCTTTGATCGTCGCGCCGGCGTTGCTAGCAGCCTGGTTGACCTCCTGCATCGTAGTCATGTACTGTTTGTAGTTCTTGCCATACTGAGGCCCGAGCACCACGTCGAGGAACGCCTTGCCGTAGCCATGCTCCTGGGACCCGAGCCCAAAGATCAGCTTATCGGGGTCGATGATCCCGTTCGGGGCGGCGTCCACCATGAACCTCTCAGAGATCGCGGACTTCAGAGACCCGATGATATGCTTGCCATCCGGGTGCTTCGACAAGACCCTTTCAAGCTGACGAAAGCTGTCGATGTCCTTGTTGTCAATGATCTCCTGCGCGTAGATTCGCATGGTCGGCTTCTCCACAAGGAGGCCAGCCACGAAGTTAGCGTCGTACATCTCCCGGTTCCGCTCGTTGTCCGCCCTAGCGAACTTCCGATAGTTGGCCCTATGCCCCGTCGGCATGGCCTTGGCCGTCATGTCGTCGAAGTTAGCCAACACCTTCTCAAGCTCGGCAATCTCTGCGGGACTCTTGTCCACACGTTGGTCGCGAAGCATGGTCGCGATCGCCGTGCGGGTCGTCTCGATCTCTTTGAAGGAGGCATGGTCCGGTAGGTTGTACGCGATATCAAAAGCGGGGTGTCGGGTCGCGGCCTTCGAGGAGGGCGGCCTGATAAATACCCCACCCATCCTCTTCCCCGGATGAACTCCCAGGGTCTGCTTGAAGCCTGTCATGTCTAGCAGTAGGTCAGGCGGGAGCTTCTCATCTATCGTGTTCATCGCAGCCGTGCGGGCACCTGTAAGGGTATCGTACCGCTTCCACACGGCCAGGTTGATCGCTTTCCCGAGATCCTCCGGCGGTAGAGCCCTAGCGAAGGACGTCCCAAAGTCCTTCATGTTGGCAGCCTGGAGCAGCGTAGCGGCGGTCCGCTCGTACGCCTCATCTGTCTTGATCTTCGTAGCACCAATCTGCTGCCACCACCGGGACAGGATGTTGTGGTCGATCTCGCTAGGCTTCATCCCATTACTTAGTGCAACCTCCCGAGCCTTCGCCGGCGTGAGGCCCGCGGCTACCAAACGCTTGACGACCGCCTGGTTATTCAACTCGGTCTCAAGGGGCACAAAGAAGCGGCCAGGGTTCCACCAAGCTCGGACGTCCTCGACCAGCTTCGCGCCCCCGACCTGCTCATACGCCCCACGGATACGGGCACTAATCTCCCTGTTTCGTTCGGCAGACTCGGGTGTCACAGCCCGTCGGTACGGGGAGAGCGACGTCATGGGAGCGCCAAACAGGGTCCGGCCCCACAGCTCTCCCATAGCCGAGTTCCAGAACTCATCGCTACCCGCTTGGAGGGCCGTGTCGACGCTATCTGGCTGGCCCGGCAGGCTCATGGCAGACTTGATAGTCTGGAGGCCCAGCTCGGTACCATAGCCCGCCAGGCCAGAACCGAGTACCGCACCTCCAGTGAGAATTGCCCCAGCCGCGAGAGGGTTACCAGTCCTTGCCGCCATAGGCGCCGCGGCTCGAGCACCGGCAGCCCCGCCGGCCATAGTCGTGTAAGCCTTCGCCCCAAACTCACCGACCGACTGTGGCCAGCCTGGCCTCTGGCTTGGCGCGAGGACTGATGGCATCGGTGCTGTCTGGACTGGCTCGGTGATTGCCCCCGCCACACCCGGCGAGGTAATCTCTCGAGGGTCCAGCGACCGATCAGCCGCTAGCTTGGCTTGGATCTCTCGTAGCCGCTTGACTCTTGGATCGTTCTCGTCTACTGCCATCACTTTATCCCCAACTGGCGCTCGAGGTCGTCAGCTTCACGCTGCAGTGTGTTCCGCTCGATTGGGTCCAGCTTGGTCGGAGCGGGCAGCGTGCTGGGGGCTGCACTGGGAAATTCCGTTGACTCACCCAGTTGCTCACTCGGGGCAGTCTTCTGGCGGAACTCTCCCGTGCCCCCCACGTTCACGCTCCCATTGCCACCGATGATGCCTATGCCCTGGACCTGTCTTGCGGCCATATCGCCGGGAATGTAGTACCCACTGTCAAGGATCAAATCCGGGAGCTTCCCGTCCCGCTTCATGATCGTGCCAGGGTCGAGGATCGGTATGCCTTCGGGGGCCTTCAGGCCGAACGAGTGCAGGATACCTGCGTCGATCGACATGTCCTCCGTGACCTTGTCCTTGAATTGGGGCAACGACATCCTGAACGTCTGTGGGCTATCGAAGATCGTGGGTATCCTGTTGTTGAGGTCATCGCGCTCAGCGTCCGTCGCTGCACGGCCCGACAGGTACAACAGGTACTCACCCTTCATCTGCTCGACCTTCTTGATGAAGGAGGTCACCTCAGGGTTGTCGCCTTCCATGATGGACAGCAGCTTGTAGAAAGGTTGCTTTAGGGCACCGACAGGCATCTTCCCGTCGTTGACCAGTCGGTCAAACTCCTTCTGCATGTCGTCCATCTCTTTGACCAGCCGTGCCTGGCGCGCGAACTCCTGGCGCTCCTCGACGCTCGGGAGCTTTGCCCCGTTCGCCTTGGTGCTCTTGATCTGCGCAAGGCCCCCGATGATCTTGGACGCACCCTCGTAGTCGCCCGCGTCGATGAACTTCTTCGACATGCGCCACTCGAGTTGGTTCCTGTTCAGGGCATTCTCTTTGAAGAACTTATCCTCGTACAGAGCCATCACATATGGATCGTTGTGGCTCCGCTCACGGGCATCAAGTGCATCGTCGACCAACTGACCGTACTTGGACTTGGGCCGCTCGATCTTCTCGATGCCCTCCCCGTACTTGGTGGTAGGTATGCCGCTCTTATCCAGCATACCCCGCGCGACGTTCTTTGGTGCATCCCACACGCCATCTGGCTTCCGAGGAATCGTGTAGCTAGGGTTGCCAGTTAGGAGCCGTCGGGCATCCTGCAGGGCATCCGTGTCTGCTACCGTCAGTGTCTCACCCATCGAGAGCCGGCGAATTGCATCGTTCTCGATGTCCCGAGCCCGGTTGATTTGCTGCTCGGTAGCCTTGGTCTTCTGGTCTTTCCTCTCGCCCTCGGTCTCAAGTTCGACCTTTCCCGTGCGAGCCTTTGACTCCTCAATGCTCTGGCGACTGGCCCCAGCACTGGCCCTTGATGCCTCAGTCTGGGCATCAATGTGCGCCTTCTGTTTGCGTGCCAGTTCCTCCGCCCGCGCTGCGTCCTCGGCGTCGTGGATCTCTTTCCGGCCGGCCGACCACCCCTGGATGTCCAGACCACCTTGCCGAGTCTTGAGAGTAGACTCGAGGTCCCGTTCCTGGCGAGCCTCCTCCGCCCGCTTACGCTTTAGCTCCTCGTACTCCTTGTTCAGCTCGTCGAGTGCCGACGGGCGCTTCCCCGAGCGAGCGCGCATCTCGTTCATCATTTGGAGTATCTGCGCGGCCCGCTGAGCCCTCTGAGCACCAAGATCGACGAATGGCATTAGCGTACCATAGACCCTTGGCCCGGCATCCCAGCTCCCCACTGCATACCAACGTTAACAAACGGAGGCACGTCGCTACGGCGCATGAAGTCGGCATACGCTCGAGACATTGCCGCCTCACGTCCCCCCATCTCAGCCGACGCAAGGCCCGCCTGGCCCGTCATGACCTGGCCCAAGGCCTGCTGCCTCTGCTGCTCAAGCTGGGTCTGGAACTCCGCGCCCTTGGCGGCGATGTCCTGCGAGGTTCGCTGTCGAAGGTCCGCCTGCTGCTGCAGGTTCGCGCTCGAGTACAGCGCGCCCCTCGAGCCCAGCGTCTCACCGATCTGGCCAGCTTGCCGGTTGGCCTCCCGGTTCGCCACGTCCACATACTTGCTGAACATGTCCTCGAACCGATTGGTGGTATTGTTCTCGATACCCCCGTACTCCGTGGCGAGCATCCTTTGATAGTCGTCAGCGCTTGTCCCACCACCTACATAGAACGGGGCAATTGTCGCGTTAGTCCCAGGGGTAGCGTGCTGCAAACTAGATTGTTGTCCCATCTCACTTTCTCCACTACTTGCCGCTGGTGCCGCCAGTCATGATCCTCTTGAGCGGGCTGCCGTCATCCTCCTCTTTGCGAGGAGGCCGCGGAGCGCCAGGCCCAGTTCCAGTATTCTGCAAGTCCAACTGGCGCCACCTAGACTCCATGTTCTCGAGCTTCGCGGGGATCCTGTTGTACGCGCGCTGCTGGCGAAGAGTCCGCTCCCCCTCGGGGGTAGCCGCCGCCTCCTCATACCGAGTGCGCCGCCTAGCATAACGGTCCCGCGCGTTGAGGACTGCCTCGGAGTGAGTCCACGGGGGCGGCTTGCTACCAGTCTCCCTGGCACGGCGGCGGCGCTCCCTCGCGAGATAGATCCGCTGCTCAGCCGTTAGGTTGGCGGGCATGGTCTCCTGGTCATAGTACGGAATAGCTTCGCCTCGGCCCCCGACAAGCCCAAGTGCAGCGGCCTCGCTGGGTTTCATGCCCGGCTTCTCGAGATCGAACTCTGATAGCGCAGGATCACCACCCGACGAAAGAAACGCACCGAAGCTCGGATATGTTTTGTCCTGGTTCACGACTGCCATGCGAGCGTAGTAATCTCGCATCGCTCTCTGATGGGGGTCCATAGGTGTTCGAGACCAGTCTTTACCATCACCTCCACCCGAGCCACCACCGAACGCCCCCTGCTGAGCGGCGACCCCCACGCCCGTTGAGATCATTGTCGCTGCACCAGCGATTACTGCCGCCGTTACTGCGCCCATCGTATTACCTCCTAATCGAAGAAGCTCCACAGGATCAATCGCCCGTCACTAGGCGACTGACCAAACCCATGCACCGGCATAGCCGCATGTAGTTGGTCGCTCGGGATCACAAGGCCCCGGTTGGGCTCACACGGCACCGACCCGATGACATACCACGCCTCTGGCCTGTTGCAATCCCTGGTCCAGATGTCGAGCTCCTCTTGGTTCCTAGGATGCATGGTCATCCCAGTTTCCTTATGCCTCAGAAGCGCCGTCCCCCCAGGCCCAGGATTGATGTACACAAACGACGCCCACTTCGAGACCTCAGCATCGCTATGCGCCCACTGAGGTGGCACGGTCCCCTCGACCGACAATCGGAAGGCACAGATCTTCATGGCTATCCGGTAGCCCATTAACCAGGTCAGCGCGAAGATAAGCTGCTCCTTGGCCGGCTCGGGAACCTCCGCACCAATGTCCTTGTAGGTCACACCGTCTGGACCCTCACGGTCCTTGTACTCCATGATGTGCGCGTACTCCCTCAGCATCAGGAACTCGTTGTATGGGAACACCCCATCAACGGCCATTAGGTAGGGAGTCATATCAGCTTGACGTAATGGGTCTCGAACACCTGGTACCCATGGTCAGTGTAGTACCTATCCAAACGCTCGGCCTCGTTGTGGCGCATCAACGCCATCGTTACCCGTGTACATTTGCGGAAGCGAGCCCAGTCCTCAAACGCGTCGAGGAGCTTCCCGCCAGTGCCCTTCAGCGCTCCAGGCCACACGTACCAAAACAGCTCCGTGGCGCACAACCCGCCATCAAAGACGTTCTCGTACACGACGCCTGCGATAGCGCCCTTGAGCTCAAACCCCTCTTTAGCCGTGAGCACTATCCCCAAGCCCTGACTCATGAACGACGTCATCTTCTTGCGGAAGATCGCTGGGTCGAACTTCATCAGGCCCGCTCCGTACAGGTTCGCGAATGTCCCCCCCATCTGGCTCAGGATGTGCATATCGTCCACCGTCGCTGTAGCTATATAGCTCCTCGGCGAGGATTCCGAAGACGTGGAAGTCCCTGTAGATTCCATCTCTCAAATGCGCCTTTCTCATCACGCCCTCGAGCTTGAACCCTAGCCGCCCAACGAGCTTGATGGCAGTCCTGTTGTCCTCGGGCAAAACGACGGTCATCCGTCGTAGCTTCGCCCTGATACCGAAGTCCCTTAGCGCCTCTAGCAGAATGGGCTCCCGGCCCCTCAGCCGCCGGTCGAACATCACGACGTGCATGTTGGCATCGAGGGTCGGGCGGACCTGCGTTGCGGCCGCCAGCCCCACCGTCTCCTCTCCCTCGAGGATCTCGTAGAACTGATTGTTCGGCGCGAGCATGGTTTCCTTGAACGCCTCGAAGGTCCGTGGTATTACGTCATCAAAGACCTGCGGGTACATCCGCATACGGTTCCACAGGTATTCGAGCTTCCCACTCACTAGAACTAATGGCCGGTATTCCATCACGCATGCGCTGTCATGAACAGCGACCCCCCATGTAGGATGGCCGTTGCGTTGGTAGAGTACACGTCAACACGGTAGGTATGTGCGTTGGTATCTGGGATGGTGATTAGGTCCTCGTAGTAGACAGTCCACGGCACCGCATCACCCTGGCCCTTCATGAAGATCACGTCGAAGTTGACTCCGTCTCGGTACAACCGTAGACCAACTACTCCATCCGTCCCCGCGATACTGAATAGCCCAAAGGCCCGCGCCCGCATAACGAGCAACCCAGCGGGAGCCACCGAAGCAGAGCGGGCTGCGATGGAGAGAGTAAGGTAAGTACTCTCG
>Ga0075418_10002758_pt1 | contig 20116 bp, 12 predicted proteins | sample SoiMetdeltSBSDD2_FD_81776 | JGI IMG/M metagenome (GOLD analysis project Ga0075418, IMG submission 81776) | Bulk soil microbial communities from a Populus tree surrounding site in Tennessee, USA - Soil MetaG P. deltoides SBSDD2 | ecosystem: Environmental > Terrestrial > Soil > Tree plantation...
GCAGGCTCGGTAAGCCGCACATCGGGCCTGCGACTGCCTACTCGTTCAACGTGCCGACTCGGAAGGCCAGTGGGTCGATGACCGTCGACAAGGGCAAGGGGGAGCGGATCGTGGTGCGAGACGCCGTCTACCACGGCGGCATGTGCCCGCGCTGCGAGGGCATGGGCTCGGTCAGCGACATCGACCTGTCGCAGCTCTTCGACGACAGCAAGTCGATCAACGAGGGTGCGATCACGGTCCCCGGCTACACGTCTGATGGCTGGTACGTGCGCATCTTCGGCGCCTTCCTCGACCTGGACAAGCCGATCCGCAAATACACGAAAAAGGAGCGCCACGACTTCCTCTACAAGGAGCCGACCAAGGTGAAGGTCGAGAAACTGAACCTCACCTACGAGGGCCTTGTCCCGCGGATCCAGAAGTCGTTCCTGTCCAAGGACGTCGAGGCGATGCAGCCGCACATCCGGGCGTTCGTGGAGCGCGCGGTTACGTTCGCCACCTGTCCCGAGTGCAAGGGCACCCGGCTCAACGAGGCAGCCAGGTCGTCCAAGATCAACACAATCAACATCGCCGACGCCTGCGCGATGCAGATCAATGATTTGGCCGAGTGGGTGCGCGCTCTCAACGAGCCGTCTGTCGCGCCGCTGCTGGCGAAGCTGGGGCACACGCTCGACTCGTTCGTGGAGATCGGGCTGGGCTACCTCAGTCTCGACCGGCCGTCCGGTACGTTGTCTGGCGGCGAGGCGCAGCGTGCGAAGATGATCGGCCACCTCGGGTCGTCGCTCACCGACGTGACCTACGTTTTCGACGAGCCGACGATCGGGTTGCACCCGCATGACATCCAGCGGATGAACAACCTGCTGCTGCGGCTGCGCGACAAGGGCAACACCGTCCTCGTCGTCGAGCACAAGCCGGAGGTGATCGCGATCGCGGATCACGTCGTCGATCTCGGCCCCGGCGCTGGTACCGCCGGCGGGGAGTTGGTGTTCGAGGGTACCGTCGATGGGCTGCGAAAGAGCGGCACACTCACCGGGCGACATCTCTCCGACCGGGCCGCACTCAAATCCTCGGTGCGGACGCCGTCGGGTGTCATGAAGGTGCGCGGCGCCCGCACTCACAACCTGCGAAACATCAACGTCGACATCCCGCTCGGTGTGCTGGTGGTGGTGACCGGCGTGGCCGGGTCAGGCAAGAGCTCATTGATCCACGGCTCGGTGAGTGGCCGGGATGGGGTGGTGACGGTCGATCAGACCGCGATCCGCGGCTCGCGGCGAAGCAACCCGGCGACGTACACCGGTCTGCTCGATCCGATTCGCAACGCGTTCGCGAAGGCCAACGGCGTGAAGCCTGCGCTGTTCAGCGCCAACTCCGAGGGCGCCTGCCCGACCTGCAACGGCGCCGGCGTGATCTACACCGACCTCGCGATGATGGCCGGCGTCACCACGGTCTGCGAGGAGTGCGAGGGCCGGCGGTTCCAGGCGTCGGTGCTGAACTACCGGCTCGGCGGGCCTGCCCTGAGCGGAGTCGAAGGGCTCAACATCGCCGAGGTGCTCGACCTGCCGGTCAAAGAGGCAGTCGGTTTCTTCGGTGCCGGCAAGGCGCACACGCCGGCCGCGCACGCGATCCTGCAGCGGATGGCCGATGTGGGGCTCGGCTACCTGCGCCTCGGCCAACCGCTCACCACGCTGTCGGGTGGCGAGCGGCAGCGGCTCAAGCTCGCGACGCACATTGGTGAAGAGGGCGGCGTCTACGTGCTCGATGAGCTGACAACTGGCCTGCACCTGGCCGACCTCGAGCAACTGCTCGGGCTGCTGGACCGGCTGGTGGACTCCGGCAAGTCGGTCATCGTGATCGAGCACCACCAGGTGGTGATGGCGCACGCCGACTGGATCATCGACCTCGGGCCGGGCGCGGGACACGACGGCGGGCGGATCGTGTTCGAAGGCACCCCGGCCGACCTGGTGGCAGCGAGGTCGACGCTGACCGGTGAGCACCTGGCGGCATTCGTCGGTAGCCATCCGCCTCCGCGCGCACTGAATTCCGGCGCGCTACGGCGCGATGTCGCGCCGAAGCGGCGCTAGGCGCGAAGGCGGACAGCCTTCGCTCGCTGGGTCGTGACGAGCTTCCCGCTTCCGCCAGGCTACGGCGAGGTCACGCCAACGCGCGTCTAAACTCGTAGCTCGACCGGGCGCGACAAGGCGGTGACCGCCCCCGACCGGCCTCCTGGTCATCCGCGTAACGGTTGCATACCGCACGTCGTAAGAAGCGGCATTCCACGTGACCAGCCCCGCAGGCAGCAGCTCAGGCGTGTTTCAGAATGAGACTTGCAGCGGGGCACCTCCGTGCCTCTTCGGCGCATCGGCGGTCAAGATCGCATGAAGTTCGCATTCGGGTGGATCCTGGGGGCGGCAACCCTCGTGTTGCTGAGCTGTGCTACCGCCTTGACCATCTACGAGCGCGGTGACGAGAGCTGGTTCCTCCGCGTTCTTCAGCGCGTCAACACCGGTGAAACGCTCTACAGCGATGTCTACTATCCGCTATTGCCGCTCGCCATCTATGTGGGCGCGGCCGTGACGTCCGTCTTCGGCCCGAATTTCCTCGTCCTTCAGGCGCTGTTCTTCACCTGCTTCATCGCGACTGTCTGGGTCTGCGATTCGATCGCCCGCCAACTCGAGGTCCGGCCGATTGCCCGGGCCCTGCTGCTGGTCGCGCTCTGCGTCTGGTCGTCACCGATGGCGATCGAGCACGGCACGAGCTTGTATCAACCCCTGGCCACGCTCTTCCTGCTTCTGTGTCTGCGCGCCGTGCTCGCATGGTCGTCGCCAGCAGCAGGGGAGGCGCGCCATGCCCGGCTCACGCTCGCCGCAGTAGCGGCTGGAGCCGGATTCGCCACCAAGGATCAGATTGGCGCACTGACGCTCGTCGCCCTGCTGGTGAGCGTGGCCATTGTCGCCGTCCATCGAAGGCTTCCGGTGGCTCGGCTCCTCCGGACGAGCATCGCCATCGTCGTGGTCTTCACCGTTACCGTGCTGGTGACTGTCGTGCCGGTGATGCTGTCCGGCGCGTTCGACCACTTCGCGGAGTACTTCCTGGTCGAGCGCGAAGCGTTCATCAGGACCGCCTATATTTCGTACCTCAGGGGTGTCGCCCGCTTCTTCCAATCGGTGTCCGACCTCGCGTTCATCCGCGACCCGATGGAAGTCGTGCGTTACAGCCTGTTCCTCGTCGCGCCAGCGGTTGTCGCATTGCTCGTTGCCACGCTCGTCCGAGCTCGTGGTGAGGACAAAGTGCCAGTCGGCGTCATGCTCGCCTTTACGGCAGGCGCCCTGCTCACGGTGTTTCCGCGATCCGACGTGGAGCACGTCGTGTTCGTCAGCGCGATGATGGCCGTCGGGCTGGTGTTTGCCGTCGATCGACTGTTTCGCCTGCCTCCGCTTCGAAACGCGATCTGCGGAGTCTTCCTTCTGGGTCTGGGTGCGGGCTTCGCGGAAGCGCTCTGGGCGTCTGCGGTCAGGGTCTTCATCCTGGACTATCGCTTCCTTCGGCTGCCGCACTTCCAGTACGCCATGGCGCACCCGTCGGAAATCGAGTCGTTGAGACGGGTTCGTCAGAAACTGGTCGCGGTCGCGAGCGATGGTCCGCTGTTGCTCGCCACCCACGAGGCAGGGTTTCTGTACCTGATTACGGGTATCAAGAATCCCACCTCGATCGACTATCCAATGGTGGCGTCCATGGGGAAGGACGGCGAGGCCCGGATGATCAGATCGATCCAGTCGCGACAGATCTCCTTCGTGTGTTTCCGGCCCTATCCCGACGCTAGCCTGCGCCCCTTGCGCCTGCAGACCTTCATCGAGACGAAGATGCAGTTCGTCAGCGACCTGGATTTCTGCACCCTCTACAAGACCGTCGACATCGACTCGCCGAAATCGGCGCGCCCGCAGCTCCACCCGTTCCCGGCACCGAACGGAGGCTGAGCGGACGCACCTGCTGCTGTATCCGCTGACGCGATCTATTTCTCTTCCGCTCGCGACCCGGACAGCGTGTTGCGGATCGAATAGTTGCCTTCGTGGCAGGCGTACTCGAGCAGCTGGTAGTCGGACTGCCGCCGGAGCGGGAACGAGATCCGTACCGGCGCGGTCCATGTGCCCGGATCGGTGACGGTCACCTCGTACTGCAGCGTGTCCGGACCGGTGGGCGTGAACCGCTCGACGAATTCGGCCCGGTCGCTCGTCAGCAGCAGCTGCCCGTTGCCGTCGAGGCCATTCCGTCCGTTGACCCCGGTGGTGCGCACGACCAGCGTGTGGCCATCCCACCGTCCGCGCGAGTTGCCCATGTAGCTCTTGATCGCCGGTGAGAGATGCGGGCGGCCGTCGAGCGGAATGATGCGCGTCTCGTGGATCATCTCGTGCCGCAGGACGACGGCGCCGGGTGTCTGCAGGATCTCGGTGCCGGTGTTGTAGACAACCGGCATCATCGACCCGACGATGCCGCGTGAGATGCACCGGTCGTACGGACCCAAATCGTCCGGCCGCGCAAATCCGCTGCGCTGTACGTAGGTGGTCCGCACGTCTTTCTGGTGCGCCTCGCCTTCCGGTGTCATCTTCGGCAGGCGCCCGTTGGCGGGCAGCACGATGAGCGATGACTGTCGCGAGGGCTCTCCGCGTTCGAGCCAGTGCGGCGGGGGAGACGTCCCGTCGCCGAAATCACCCAGGGCAAGGAGCTCGGGAGCAGGGTTCGTGACGTCGAAGTCCTGGACGGCGAGTGCCCTCTGCCGCGAGATCGTCTGCTGGAGCTCCTTGAACTCCGCATCCGTGAGCATCAGTCGCGTGCCGAACCGCTCGGGCCGCTCGAGGGGCACCTCGACCATGTGCGTGCTCGGCCAGATCCCCTCGAGGTCGGGATCACCCCACGGCGTGCGCGGGGGAACGTACGCGCTTCCTGCCGCGGGAGCCACCGTCTGCGCGACGAGCGGGGCTGCCAAGACGATTGCCGCGAACGCCGCAACCAGCCAGCGGCCCGGCCCTCGATAGCGGTCCCACGCCGGACGACGAACGAGCTGTTTCGAAGCCATCCTGCGATTGTCGCATATCGACAACAGCGGAGTTCCTCATGATTCTCACCTCGTAGTCGACTCGCCCCCTGCGACGGCTGCTCGCCGGGCATACCGGCGCCGGCCCGCTGACGCGCCGATCCTCGCGCGCGGCCTGCAATCCCGCGCCATCCTTTGTATCTCGACGGCGGGCTGTAGTATCGTCTCGCTCCACTCACAATATGAGTGGAACATTTGCCGCCACCGCACGTCATATCCGGGCGAGTGCCACATGAGTGACTCGATGACGCCGTTGCTCAGGGGAACGGTCGACCTGCTGATTCTGCGGTCGCTCCGCCAGGGACCCTCCCACGGTTACGACGTGTCCCGGTGGGTCCGCGAACGGACCGACGGTGTGTTTGCGCTGGAGGACGCGGCGCTGTACCAGGCGCTGCATCGTCTCGAGGACCGAGGTTGGGTCCGCTCCGAATGGGGGCTCTCCGATAACAACCGCCGCGCGAAGTACTACCAGCTCACTCCTGAGGGCCGCCGACAGCTGCGCACCGAGGTGTCGATGTGGAAACAGTATGCCGAGGCCGTTGTCCGCGTCATCGGATCTGCGTAACAGGGGAGCGTCCATGAAACCCGGAGGCGTGAAGCGGTGGTTTCGGTTCCCCTCGCGTACGCGCGATGACATTCGAGCGGACGTCGATGACGAGATCCAGTTCCAGATCGACATGCGAACCGAGGACCTGCGGCGCAGCGGCATGAGCGAGCGCGACGCACGCGTCCAGGCCGGGCGCGAATTCGGTGACCGCGCGACGGCGACACGGACATCCGTGCGACGCGAGAAGCGCATCGAGCGGCGTCGATACGTGGCGCGCATATTCAGCGAATTCTGGCAGGACGCTGTCGTAGGCATTCGTCTGATCAGGCGCAACCCGGGATTCGCGGCGGCCGTCATCGCGACCGTCGCCGTCACGACCGCCGGCCACACCGCCATCTTCAGCGTCGTCAATTCGCTGCTGTTCAAGCCGCTGCCGCTGGCGACGGCGGCACACGAGCTGGCGCGCGTCCGCGGCGGCGCCAGCCAGATGTCATGGCCCGACTACCGCGATGTCCTCGCCCGTCAGCGGGTCTTTCGAGAGTTGGTTGCGCACCGACGGCTCGTGGTCGGGTTCGCGACGACTGGTGCGCCGGCGAGGTTGTGGGGCGAGCAGGTATCGCTCAACTATTTCCGTGCGCTGGGTGTGAGCCCGGACCTCGGGCGGACGTTCACGCCAGCGGACACGCGTCGCGACGTGGTGATACTCGCCGCCCATCTGTGGCACGCCAGGTTTGGCGGCGACCCATCGGTCCTCGGACGTGTGCTCATGCTGAACGGTCGCCCGTTTGAAGTCCTGGGGGTGATGCCCGCGGGTTTCCGCGGCGCGGCGCCGCCGGGCCCGCGGAACGACTTCTGGGCTCCTGTGAACGAAACCGTATCGGATCAGCTGCTCAGCGACCGGGCCGCCGCCCGGTTCGAGGTGTTTGGCCGACTCAACCCGGCCGTCAGTCGCGCGCAGGCCGCTGCAGCCTTGCGCGTCATCGCTCAGCAAATCCGAGCCGAGCATCCGACGATTCGCGACACGTTCGCGAATATGGAGGTGCTGCCCGTCGATGGCCTTGGCGCTTTCCGAGGCATGGCGAACCTGATCCTTCCCGTTCTCGCCTTCCTTGCGCTCATGACCGTCGTGGCCGGTCTCCTCCTGCTGATTGGCTGCGCCAACATCAGCGGACTGCTGCTTGGCAGGGCGGCGGCCCGAAGCAAGGAAATCGCGGTTCGGCTCGCCGTTGGCGCCGGGCGTGCCCGCCTCGTTCGCCAGCTCCTCACGGAGAGCCTCGTCCTTGCCCTCGCGGGCGGCGCGGGCGGCACGTTGCTCGCGCTGTGGCTCACCGGCGGCGTCAATTCGCTTTTCTCGCGACTGCCTGTTCCCATCGAATTCGATCTCGCGCTCGACCGTCGCGTGCTCGCGTACACGCTCGGACTGTCGACGCTGACGGCTCTCGTCTTCGGCCTCCTGCCTGCACGGCGCGCGGCAAGCGTCGATCTCGTGTCTTCGCTGAAAGACGACGCGGCCGGTCGTGCCGGTCGTCAGAAGCTGCGGAGGGCGCTGGTGGTCGGTCAGGTAGCTGTGTGCAGCATGCTGCTCGTGTGGAGCGGCCTGTTCGTCCGAAGCCTCTATCATGTGGGCGGGATCGATCCAGGCTTCGATCCGGAAGGCGTGCTCCTCGCGCGAATCGAATTCGACGAGGGCACGCATGCTGCCGACTTCGGGCGGCGGTTTGCGCGGGACTTCCAGCAGGCGGTCGAGCGGTCGCCCGGTGTCGACGCCGCGGGGGGCGCTACAGTCGTGCCTCTGTCGATCGACAACGAAGAGTTCGACCTGTTTCGCGTCGTCGACCGGCCGGGCACGCAGCCGTTCCGGCAGCGCGTGTTTGCGAATCGCCTCACCCCCGGCTGGTTCGACACCGTAAAGATCCCGTTCGTAGCCGGTCGCGACTTCCGCTGGAGCGACGGCGACTGGGCGCCGGGCGTGGCCATCGTGAACGAAACGCTCGCCCGGCAATTCTGGAACGGCGGCGCGGTCGGGCGACGCGTGCTTGGCCCGGAAAAGCGTGTACTCGAGATCGTCGGCGTCGTCCGCGACAGCAAATACTGGACGCTTGGCGAAGAGATACGGCCGACGATTTACTTGCCGTTCCAACAGGCGTACCTGAGGTCGATGACATTGCACATCCGCGCCGATGTCCGCAGCGCGACGAATGCGATCACCCGAGCGTCCCGGAGCCTTGCCCCTGACGTGTTCGTGGACGTCGCGCCGATGAAGGCCACAACCGGTCTGTCAGTGCTGCCGGCACAGGTCGGTGCTGCCGTCAGCGCCGCCTTCGGTGGTTTGGCAATGCTGCTCGCCGCGCTCGGCGTCTATGGACTCGTGGCTTTCAGCGTTTCGCAGCGCACCCGCGAGATTGCCGTGCGCAGGGCGATTGGCGCCAGCACGTTCGATATCATGCGGCTCGTGATCGGCGAACACGGCACGTTGACCCTCATAGGGCTGGCGGCTGGCGTTGGCCTCGGTGGGGTCGGCGCCAACGTGTTCCGGAGCTTCATTGCGGGAGTCTCTCCGGCAGATGCGATGACGTTTGCGGTCGTCGCGACGGTCGTCGCGAGCGCGGCGCTGGTGGCAAGCGCGCTGCCAGCGCTGCACGCGGCGCTCGTCAGTCCGATGCTCGGGCTGCGCGACTCGTGATGTGTGTGGTGGTGTGTTGTTCAATTGACGGCTGGCGCCCACGATCCTCGTCTCGAAGCCGCAGACCGCGTGACCGTTTCTACCCGGCGCTCTCGCAGTTGATCGCCCAGGGGATGCCAAAGCGGTCGGTCAGCACGCCGAAGCGGGCAGCCCAGAACGTCTGCTGAAGCGGCATTTGAACGGTGCCCCCTTCCGCAAGATCGGTGAACAGCCGCTCTGCATCGCGTTCAGGTGGTTGGAGCATGATGCAGAAGCCCCGCGGTGATTCGTATGAGCCGGGAGCAGGATCGGATCCCTGCAGCCTCATATTGCCGATGACCAGCGTGGCGTGCGCGATCTTGCCGCCCCAGCCCGTGGGCGCGTCCTTGGCCATGGGCGAATCGGCCCAGGTGAGCATGAACGCAAGCTTGCCGTTCATGCAGCGTTCGTAGAACTTGAACGCGGCCTCGCACTGGCCGTCAAACGACAGGTTGATGCACGGATTCAGGTCCATCGGCGCCATTATCGCGGCCCCCAAGCTCGTAGTCTTGTAAAAATGGGAGCTCGCGAGCGATCCAGGCCTTCGGTGAACATCCGGCGAGCGCGTGCCAGTCGCGCGTCAGATGTGCCTGATCGTAATAGCCGCACGCGACGGCGACGTGCGCCAGGCTTGCCCTCGTGTCCGCGATGAGGCGGCACGCGCGCTCGAACCGGAACACGCGGGCGGCCAGCTTGGGTGCGACGCCGATCGCATCCCGAAAGCGCTCGCCGAGATAGCGCCGGCTGTAGCCGGTTTCATCCGCGAGCTCCTGAACCGGCACACGCCCGTGCGCAGCCGCCAGCCTCTCCCACGCCCACGCAATTTCGGGCTGCACGTGGGTCGGGTTGAGCTTCGAGACGAACGCCCGGTCCAGCACGGCGAACCGTCGTGGCCACGTATCGGCCTCGAGAAGCATCCCGACGAGATCGTCTGCGCGGCTTCCCCAGAGATCCGAGAGGTGCACGACGAGCGACGATATCCCGGCGCTGGGAACGCCCAGAACCGCCCGAACACCAAGTGGCCTGATGAAGATGTGCAGGCCAAATACCTCACCGCCCTGCCGCACGATCGCAGGAGCGTCCTGCAGCCCGCTCACCAACGCGGTGAAGGCCGACGGCCGTTGCGCTGAGCTGGGCATCCGGACGACGTCAATCCGAGGACCCAGGCTGATGATCAAATCGACATCGCTCTTGGGAAGCCCGAAGTGAACACCCGGTCGCACTCCAGACACGCGGAAGCCCGCGTACTGGGTGATGAAGGGACGCAACGCCGGCGCCGGCAGGCTGACTGCCGTGTCGGAAGTGGAACTGCTCATGCCCGCCGAACCTCGGCAAGTCTAGCGCAAGGGTTCCGTCAAGCTGGAGTCGAGTCTCGAGTCCGGCCTACTGGCTCAATCAGGGCGCCGTTACTCGACGGTCCTGGCCGCTGTACCACGCGTCTGCTGCGGTGAGGCGAGCCCGCGCATGATGGCCTCGGCGACCAGCCGGTGACCGGCCTCGGTGTAGTGACCGAGTTGACGGAACGGGAAAAGGTCGAGCGGGTCGCCCGACGATCGAAAGACAGGGTCGACGTCGATCACGGGGATATCCAGCTCGTTCGCCAGAGCCAGCAGAGCAGGGCGTTTGGTGTTGCCGCGGGAGCGATACCGCGTCGTGTAGCTCTCCCAGTTGGGAAGGTACACGAAGTAGAGCCGACCGCCCCAGGAAGCGGTGCGCCGCTGCGCCGTCTCGAGGACCGCGCGGAAGGCCTCGAGGTTTGCCGTCTCGAAGTCGGCCGCGGCGTCGATCTCCCTGGGGGTGATCGGTCGAATCAGGTTCAGCCGCTGTCGCACGGAGGTGAGCTTGGCAAACGTGACGGCGGTGTAGGTTGCCGTGTTCCAGAAGTAGGTCCGCGCCATGTCCGCAGAAGCAGCCTGCGGCGGGGGCATGCCGGCCAGGATCGCTCGATCGAGCGCGTCCTGGTCTCGAAGCCCCGACTGGCGAAAGCCCTCGAGCAGATAGTTCGATAGCACCGCGCTTCGGCGCTCGACCTGCAGGTCCTCGAGATCGTTCCCTTCGAAATAGCACCAGAGCACGATCCGCGGTCGTAAGGCCTGCAGATACTCCGTGAGCGCCGCGAGCATCAGCAGAGGGCCATCGCCGGCAATCCCCAGATTGAGCGTCTTCGGCTGTCGCTGCCGAATGAGCCCCGCGAACGAGTGTGACGGTGGAACGCAGTAACCGTGCGCGAACGAGTCGCCCAGCAGCGCAATCTCGAGGTCGCCCGAGTGCCAGACGGCATCTGGATTGTTGAATCCATGACGATCGGCCCGGTAGTGCACCCAGGGCCCGTTCTCGTTGCAGAGAAGCGTCGTCCGGTTCGACGGTCCCGCCAGGGGCATCACCTCCACACCGTCGATGCGCGTGGACGATCTCACGACACCATCCGCGCCGCGCTCGAACAGATTGTTTGCGGGCGTGAGGATTGGAATCGCGTTGGCATCCGACATCCGCAGATCGCGCAGGACCTCGTCCCACGAGCGAGTGTCCACCGACACCCCGAACCTGGTTGCGAACCTGGCGGCGACAGCCGCCTTGTCGGCCGCCAGGGACACGGTGCTCATGGCCATGCGCGGCTGAGTTGTCGGTGCCGTGACCTGGAGTATGAGTTCGAGCGCGTAGGCGGAGACGCCGGCCGACGCACAGAGCATCAGCAGCCGCGCCCGCGGGAATGGCCGCAGCCACAGCGCCCCCAGCATGCCTGCCGCGAGGCAGATGGGCAAGCCGAAGTACATCGCGATGTTCAGCGGGTTGTCGAGCCGGGCCCCTGAGAGGATGAGGCGCACCGAGCGCGCCAGGACCGAGAGCGCCAGCAACGCGCCGGCGATCGACACCCCACGCGTCAGGACGTCGAGCCGTCGCGGGAGTCTCGTTTGTCCCCCGTCTGCGCTGTCCTGCCGCTGCCGACCGCTCTCCATGAGGTCCTCAGCCGATGCCTTCTCCGGATCGCGGCTGAACTGCACGGGTCTGGGCGGCCGATCGCCGTCGCTTCCAGGAAGCCCGTCCGACCTGCCGGCGAGCCGTTCGAACAAGTGTTCACCAACTCAAGACGGATGTAAAGCAGGACTGAACAGACCGAACGCGCTGCCGCGGTCAGTTGTAGCGGCGCGAAGGCTCAGCCGGCCAAACGGCGCGAGACGAGGACGACTTGTGCGGGGCGCCGGTGACGATTGACCCAGCGGTGGTTGATGCCGGCGGCGATCTGCACCGCATCGCCGCGCGCGAGGAGCAGCGTCTCGTCTGCCAGCGTGAGCTCGAGCGTACCAGCGAAGACGATCGCGAACTGGTCGTAGCGCATGGGAGAAGGATGCTTGGCGCTCTCGCCATCCGGCTCGAGCGTGACCATCAGCGCTTCGAGCGCATGTCCCTTGCCCATGGAGGTGAGCGCGGCAACCTGGGCGCGCGACCACGAGCTGCGAAAGGTCGGCCGCTCGGCGGCGCGGATGATCGGCGTGTCACGCTCGGTGGGGACCGCGAAGAAGTCCTTCAGCGTCATGTTCAGCTGGCCGGCGATCTTCTCGAGCGAGGCGATCGAGGGGGACACCTGGCCGTTCTCGAGCTGCGAGATGAAGCTCGGCGAGAAGCCTGCGCGATCGGCGAACGCGCGCAACGACAGTCCGGCCCGCTCCCGCATCCGCTTCACCTCCGAGCCGATTCGCGTTTCCGTCGTCGAGGAGGTGGTGTCGGACGCTCTCGGCGGAGGCTTGGTCATCTCTTTCAAGTCTAATCGCTCCGCCGAGTCGGTGAGAATCCGGGGGCGTAGAATCGTGTCCTCTACGACTTTCCCTTTCCAGAGTTTCCATTGCCGTTGCCATTCCCCCCGTTGCCGTTGCCATTCCCGTTGCCCTGACCGTTGCCGTTCCCCCCGTTGCCGTTGCCATTCCCATTGCCCTGACCGTTGCCGTTCCCCCCGTTGCCATTGCCACTGTCGTTTCCATTACCGCCCGTGCCATTGCCCTGCCCCTTGTCGTCGTCGTTCCCAGGAGGATTGCCCGGTCCGGGGTTTGACGGGGTTGAGGTGGGTGGCGTCACGATCGGCGGTTGACTCGGCGGCGTTTCAGGCGCCGGGCCCGGTGCCGTTGGCGGCTGCCCTGCCGGGTCCGGCGCCGATCCCACGACCGGCGGTGGCGTTGGAGGCGTGCCCTCAGGCGGTGCGGGCTCGGCTGGTGGCTGCGTCGAAGCGCTGACTGTTGCCCCGGTCTGCGTGACCGTCCAACGGGTGTCGTTGACGTTCACCACGGCGACGCGTGGTGCCGTCGCCGGATTGGCGGCAGCAGCCAGCGAGACGGTCCCCTCTCCCTGGCCGTTCCCCGGAGCGACGGTCAGCCACGACTGATTGCTGGCTGCGCTCCATCCGCAGTCTCGCGCGGTCGACACCTGCAGAGTGATTTGCGTTTGCGTTGCCGACAGCGTGTTGCTGCCGGCGAGCGCCACGGCGCATCGTGCGGCGTCGGGACCGGCCAACTGTGACGCACCCGAGAACCCGCAGGCCGTCGCGGCGGCACTAATGAGCAGGATCGGCCACACCGAGACCTGGTGGCGAGGCACGCGGCGCGTGCTTGCATACCGCTCGCCATGCTTTCACGTTCATTCGCCGCGATGCGTCGAAGGCGAGAGGCATCGGACATCGCGAGCGACTAAGAGTTTTTCCCGATGGTACGTGGAAGGACTCGAGCGTTGGCGACGGAGCAAGGTCCGGCTAAAGCCGGACACTACGTTGCAGCCGAAGAGCTATCTCGTAATCCGCACGACGCGCTGCTCGAGCCGTTGTCGTTCGGCCAGTACTACCCGTCGGGCGCGCGGAGCGAGGGCATCGAGCAGCTCTGCATGCTGCCACTCGCCCGACGTCGTGTCGCCTTCGACGACGTCGACCGCGGTCACCCAGTACTCGCCGGGGGGTAGCGAGGCCACCGTGAAACGTCCTGTCTGATTGCTCAGGGCGGCTCTGACATATGGTGACCCGGGGAACCACCGGCCGCTGTCGACGGCCATGACGATGATCCAGCAATCGGCCGCGGCGCGTCCGCTCTCGTCCACGGCGCTTCCGGTAATGCTCGCTGCGGTATTCGCCAGCACCAGCGACACGTCATCACGCGAATCCGCGGGAGTCGTGAACGTCACCGGATCCTCGGCGGCGTTGGTCGGGCCGATGAATGCCGACTTGATCCACCATCCGGACGGCGCCGACGCCAGGGCAATCCGGAGGGTGCCGGCCAGTCCGCTCATCTCGAACGTCGAGTTGCGAGCATCGATCACTGCCGCCGCCACCTGAAGGGAGCCGGCGCTCGCCGTCGCGAGGTCGGGCTCGGCCGTAAACGCGCGCACCGAGAACTCGGATGCCTGCGTACCGGGCGGCGGCGCGCTGCCCTCGAAGACTATGAGGCCGCGCAGCGTTGCCGTGGGTGAGGTTCGAAGGGTGATCGGTCCAGTGTCGGCGCGGTCCACCGCAATCTGGAGGATTGCCGACTCGGAGGGTCGCATGCGGAACCGCGTCTCGGGATCGATCGTGGGATTGGGCACGTCGGTCAGGCGTCCCGATTTGGCCAGCATCTCTTTGAGAGCCGCGTCCCTGGCCGCCTGAAGCACCGCGTCGGCTTCGGAGCTGGCTGAGCCGCGGAGGATGTACGAACCTGGCGGCAGGTTGAGGAACTCGAACGTGCCGTCGGGCCTGACCGTCGTCGTTCGCTGTGGCAGTGTTGCCGTGCCGGAACGATCGGACGGACGCAGTGTCACCGGGTTCGTCAGCGGGCGGCCCAGAGAGTCGATTGCAGTGCCGAAAATTCGCGCTCCCCGTACCCACGTGACGACCATATCGACGCCCGTCAGCTGCTGCCTCGGATCGACCTGCAGGGGAAAGGCGTCGGCCGGCGCGGTGCGGCCGGGGTAGTAGACCGGCAGGAATTCGGTGGTCGACGACGCTCTGGCGTATCGCGAGGAGTCGTCCATGGCCACCACCAGGTAACGCCCCGCCGGGACGTGGAACATCCGGTACTGACCTCGATCGTCGGTCTGCGTCATCGGACTGGCCGGCTGCAAGGTTCGCTGTCCATTTTCGAAGCGGACGTGCCAGAGCTGCACATTCAGTCCCGGGACCGGTTCGCCGAACTCATCGATCAACCGGCCGGCCACGAGTCCACCCACGTTGGCATACGGCAGAATCACCGCTCCCTGCCGATACACGAGCGTGACGCCCGTCTCCTGTCCCGACTGCGTCGTCGCGAGAACCGGGTCCGACGTGGGCTGGTCCGGCCGCTCCTGTTCCATCGCGGCACGGCTGTCCGAGTAAGGCATCATTGAAGCCTCGGGCATGCCGTCGGTCGCGACGGCGTACTCACCCTTGGGGAGCTGGGCGATTCGAAACTCGCCGAGGTCGTTCGTCCGGGTGACTCCATCGGGCGGTGATTTCGATGCGCCCCCCTGCCGTCGTGCCCGAACCTGAACGTTGACCACCGGTCGGCCCGCGCTGTCGACGACGCGACCTGCCAGGATCCCGCTACGCGCCACATATATCTCAAAGGGTTGAGAAGTTCTGGACAGCCCCCGGGAGAGCGCAGGCACGAACCCGGTTTTCATGACGAGGATGGAGGGCGCTCCGACGTCGGGCACGTCGATCTGGAACTGTCCCTGGTCGTCGGTGAAGACCGGCCCCCAGAATCGACCGCCGACCGTTACGGTCACGCGAGCCTGACGGACCGGCGAGGTGCGGTCGTCCAACAGCACGCGTCCGCGCAGCGTCGCTGGGGCGATCGACCCGGGCGCCTCTTGCCTCGCGAGCGTCGATGACAATCCCGTGAGGAGGAAGATCCCGAGTGCGGTCGCGCCAGCTGCACGGAAGCGGAGCGTGGCGCTAATCCTCATGGCCGCTGGGTCCGATATGCCTTCCGAATCACGTCAGAACAACCTGCTTTTCCTGGTCGTGCCATGCCCAGCCCCATCGCTCTGTCAGCTCTGACCCTTTCACTCGTGCTATTCGGTTATGCGCTCGTCCGCCACCGCGGCCGCCGGCGGCGTGACCAGTGGCGCCCCTTGCGTCAGCTCGGTCCAGTGAGCGTCCATTGGCTGGCCGATCGCCGCCGGAGCGGCGAGACGGCTGCCAGCCAGTACGCTCCCTGACGCGGGGGTCGGTCCCTTCGGCGAGCACGGTGTGTGTCTTACGGCCGAGCTGCGAGCGGGCAGCTGACAAGGCCCGGCAGTTTGGTTGGGCCGGGGTCGAACGAGACTGCCCGCGATCTAGGACGGCCGTCTGAATCGCGCGCCGTCGCGACCGTCGGCAATACGGCATCCACGCCCCGGCGTTCTGCAGTCATCGATCGACGGCGGCCCGATCCGGAACCGCACCTGCCTCGTCGCCGTGGGTCGTTCGCCGAGGTTCGACCGCGTTTCCACGTGAATCGAGTACAGCCCGGGTGCGAGGTTCTTCAGCTCGAGCTGTGACGTGAACTCGTAGCCGCCACCCTTCCGCCGATCGGTGGACGCCCGCTGCTGCGCCATCGATGCGATCGCGCGGCCGTCCTCGCCGCGCAGCTCGGTGGTGATGTCGATCGTGTGAGGCGGGGCGCCCGAGACGTTCTCGTATACCTCGCCGTAAAGCACCAGCGTGTCGCTCGAATCGAACTCGCGGGTCGCGGTCATGGGGCCGGGCAGCGTCGCGCGCGACTTGCCGGGCGCCGGTCTGACCGTCGCCACGCTCGACTGTTGGGCCGATGCGACCGAGAGGCCGCTCATCACGAGGCGGCTTTTCTGAAAATCAGGAATCTCGAGGTCGTAGAGCACGCTCCCCGTCGCGCCGTCCTTGTTGCCGACTGCCGCGCGAAGCTGGTAGCGGCCCGGCGCCAGCTCCATCTGCGACAGCACCCGGATGCCGCGCGACCTGGCGGTCTCGAAGCTCTCCGGCTTGAACATCAGCTTGACCCCGTGGCGAATCGGCGCGTGCACCTTCCCGCCCGGTTCCGTTGCCGAATGCATCACCTCGACGTCTTCGGTCAGCCGGCCGTTCACCTCGGTGAACCCGAGCATGGAGGGATCGAACTCGATGACGAGCTCGACCGACGCCTTCTGCGACGAGCCCCTGAACGCCGCGGCCGACAACCGCATCGGGATGCCCTTGACGGGCAAAGGACTCGAAAGGGCAGCGGCCACGGCCGTCGTCGCCGAGCCCGACGGACGAGGCGACTCGCGCGGCGCGTTGCCGCGCGGCGCCAGATAGCCGCGGCGCGACCGGACCATCAATCCCGGCCGCTTGACGCGTACGTCGACGCTCCGGAATTTTCCGTCCCGCCGCTCGTTCGACGGGTGGTAGCCGAGGATGTAGTACGTGCTGTTCTCGCGCACGATGCGGTCGAACATGCTGGTGAAGTCGTTCTGGTTGACGGCGGCAAACCCGCCCGTCTCCGCCGCGAGCACTCGCAGGCTGTCCTGGGCGCGGCGGAAGCTGACCTGGTCCGCGTCCGATCTGGTGGGATCCGCGATGCGCTCCACGTCGAGCATGCCTCGGGGATCCAGCGCATAGATGGTGACGTTGGCCCGCGTGAGCGCGGCCACCGCCTTCTCGCTGTCCTCGAGGATGCCGGTGGCGTTGCCGCCGGCCAGGCCGAGCGAGTTGTAGATGTCGTAGCCGACGCCCTCACTGACCAGGATGATCGTCTTGCGGCGCCCGCGCACGCCGCTCATGAAGTCGGCGAGGCTCCTGATGCTCTGCATCAGCGTCCGCGCGCGCTGCGCCTCCTCCTGGCGGATCGGGTCGGCAGGCGTCTGCTGCGATTCGCCGAGCACGACCGTGGCTGTCGGTCCGTCGAACGGCACCTTGCCGCTGAAGCGGTCGATGGCCTTGAGCAGCAGGCGTGGATTGTTCGTGAAGTCCTGAGAGTCGGCGGAGCTTCCACGGGCCGACACGACGGCGGCGAGGTCGTTCGTCCCGAAATGCTCTTCGACGAACTGCCTCAGTGCCCCTCGTACCTTGGCCGCCCGCCCCGGATGCACGTGCAGATCGTCGAGCAGGAACAGATAGATGCGGCCTTCGCTCGTGCCGTTCGTCCGCGCGTCGGGCTCGACTGGCTCGGTCGCGAACGTGGGCTGCGCCGGGCGCTCCATCGGCAGATTCACCATCGCGAAGGAGGCGACGCTCTGGGGCACTCCCTCCTCGAGTAGTTCGAAATCGGCGGCGGTGAGGTCCGTTGCCGGATTTCCCTGGGTATCGGTCACGAACGCATCGACTTCCACGTAGTTCACCTCGACGCGGAAGGTGACCTCGGGGATGTCTTCTCCGGTCGATCGCGGCGTGGAAGGTTGCTGGGCCGACAGGGCGGCGGCACCAGCGACGCAGAGCACGAGGGCGGCGCGGAAGTGCGATGTCATACAGGTCCCCGCTTCGAACCGAATGGCCGCCGGCACGTGCCCGCGGGCGGCAGACACCGCGCGGGCGGCTGTATCATAGCGCGCCAGGCCTTGGGCGAAGACCCCTGAAAACCGCGGTTCGCGTCGTCCCGGCAGAGCCTGTCGTCCCGCGACGCGAGGAGGAACCAGTTGTCAAAGTCCGGACAGGCAGCTTAGAGTACGCGCACGTCGTTTGTCGGCTCGCCTGAGCATTGGCTCGCCAATTTGGGGATTCGGCGATCCATTCTTTTTTAGCGCCGGGTGCGGCGCCCTAGCCCGATCGCGGTCGTTGCGTTCCGGCCAGGGCTGCGGTGAACTGTGCGCACTCATCGGCGTGACGAACCCTGGTGCGATCCCCTGGAGGACAACTGGTATGCGGGCCTTTGCGGCTGGGGATCGTGTTGCGCACTCGCAGTACGGCGACGGAACGATCGTGAGCGTGGACGAGTATCACACGCGGATTCAGTTCGACGGACACGGCCTGCGCGTCTTCGTCTCGTCGCGCGTAAACCTCGCACCTTCCGACACGGCGGCTCCCGCGAAGCCAGCGCCGCGCCGGAAGCGGGCGAAAACGTCCTGAACCTGCGCCCGTGCCCGTGACGTTCAGCCTGGTGGCCTGACGCGTCGCGAGTCCCGGCATCCCGGCTCCGAGCCGGCGGCGCGGCTCGCCGCCCAGGCGACGTGCTCCAGCCTGCGTTGCCACGGCATCACCTCGCGACCGCGACCGCCGCTCTCCGCGAGACGCCGGGCCTCACGCCGGCGCTGTGTATCTCCGGGACCGTCATGAATCATTCCCAGGCGGCTCAGAGGCGCTCGGTCGCTCACTCTCGGTCACGCACGTTCGTGAGCCGCCGTCGCGAGGCCCGGCATCTCGGCTCCGAGTCGGCGGCGCGGTTCGCCGCCCAGGGCGACGCGCTCCAGCCTACGTTGCCACGGCATCACCTCGCGACCGCGACCGCCGCTCTCCGCGAGACGCCGGGCCTCACGCCGGCGCTGTGTATCTCCGGACTCCAGTAAATCGTTCCCAGGCGAACTCCACGCGCGAGGACAGGTGGCTCCTGGCGGCCGCGTGCGCAAGGCCGCTACACCGCGAAGCTGGAAACCGGCGATCCGCGATTCCTCGCGCCGACTTCCGTCCACGCGTTCGAGTTGGCGCGAAGGATCACGGACGTTTCATGCCGTGTGACGGATGCCGTCACGAGTCGAACAGTAGTCGGCGCGGGTGCGGCAGAGTATGAGCGATCGCCCGTTTCCCGGCCGCAGCGCCCGCGGCCGCCGGGAGCCACCTGTCCTCGCGCGGCTCAGAGCCGCTTGGGCTCTCTCACGCCGTCGGCTGGATGTTCTGGTTGACGCGAAAGAGGTTCGCCGGATCGTACTTGGCCTTGATCGACGCCAGGCGCGCGTAGTTCTCCCCGAAGGTCGCCTGGATCCGGCCGTCGACCTCGTCGTCCATCATGAAGTTCACATACACGCCATCGAGGTTGAAGGGGTGCACCGCCTTCCAGTAGGCGCGTCCCCAGCTCTTCAAGGCGTCGGCCTTCGCAGGATCCGGCGAGATGCCGGCGATGACCATCGACCAGGTCGCATCGCGGGTGCTCCACGCCATGGCGCTCCTGTCCACGCGCCGTGCCGCGCCGTCGATGGGATAGAGGTGCATCAGCGACAGGTCGCTCGGCGCGGCGGCGGCCTGCGCGATGTGCGCGTCGATCGCCTCGTCCGGAAGCGCGCGTACGAAGTCGCCCTTCCAGTACCACTGCAGTCCCTTCGGGAAGAAGGGGTCGAAGAGCGACTGGATGGCCGGAAACGGCATCGCGCCCATCCAGTTGAAGATGGGCGGCGGGACGGCGGCGAGAAGCGGCGCCATCGCCTTTTCGCCGTCTGCGGCCGGGCCGTTGTAGCTCGAGATCACGGCACACGCCCGCTTGCCCCAGTGGTCCTTCGGGAACGGATCCATCGGCGGCACGGTCTTGAGTCCCACGAACGCGCCGAGCTCCTCGGGCGCATGCGGCAGGAAGTCGCGGTACGCGCGCATGACCGCCTTCGCATGCGTGGCCAGCCAGAAGATGGGGCCGGCGTACACCGTGCTCACCGGGTGAGCCTGAAAGAGGAAGCTCGTCACCACGCCGAAGTTGCCGCCGCCGCCGCGCAGCGCCCAGAAGAGGTCGGCGTGCTGATCCTTGCTGGCGGTCACGAGCCGTCCATCGGCGAGGACGATGTCGGCCTCGAGCAGGTTGTCGATGGTCAACCCGTGCTTCCGCGTGAGGTAGCCGGTGCCGCCGCCGAGCGTGAGCCCGGCGACGCCGGTGGTCGATACGATCCCGAAGGGAACCGCCAAGCCGAGCGCTGCGGTCGCGTGATCCACGTCGCCCGA
>Ga0075418_10002759_pt1 | contig 20112 bp, 21 predicted proteins | sample SoiMetdeltSBSDD2_FD_81776 | JGI IMG/M metagenome (GOLD analysis project Ga0075418, IMG submission 81776) | Bulk soil microbial communities from a Populus tree surrounding site in Tennessee, USA - Soil MetaG P. deltoides SBSDD2 | ecosystem: Environmental > Terrestrial > Soil > Tree plantation...
CGCGCGGCCTTCGGGTCGAGGTGGACGAGCGCGTTGTCGTTCGCCGAGATCCACAGGTCGCGCGTGCCCGTGCTGAACCACGCCGGCGCCTGCACGCCGACAGGGATGCGCGTAATCGCCCCACTCGAGGGAGCGACGCGCGCGAGGGAGGTCGCCGATCGTCCGAAGCCGACCCAGATCGATCCTGAGCGCGCCGCGAGCCCGGCGGGGTTGGATCCGATGTCCAGCCGCCGGAGCACTCGCAGGCTCCGAGGGTCGAGCTCCACGAGCTTGCCCTCTGCCCAGGCGGTCGCCCACACGCGACCGCCGGCGACGAGCACGTCGAACGGCTCTCCGCCGACCTTGACGCTGCGCTTCCGGAAGCCGGCTGGCTCGACGCGCACGACCGAGGCCGTGCGGTAGTTGGTGATCCAGATGAAGCCCGCGCCCGTCGCGACCGAGCAGGCGCCGCGACCGAGACGGACGCGCCTGGTGACCTTGTTCGTCCTCGGGTCGATGCGCGCCAGCGTCCCTCCATCGTCGTTCGCAACCCACACCGCGCCGAAGCCCGAAGCGATCCCACAGGGATGCTCGCCCGTGGCGATCCGGGCTGTGACCGGTGGGCTGGAGCCTGTGAGGAGCAGCAAGAGGAGCGCGAGGAGCACCTAGCCGACTATCGTCGGATCGTGGTCAAAGCTCACGCCGGCCTTCCGGTCGCATATGACGACGTTCTCGCGGCGCGCGAGACGATCGGCGACAAGCTCCGCCGCACACCGACCTTCAGCTCCGCCACCCTTTCCCGCCGGAGCGGCGCGCCTGTTGCGCTGAAGGCCGAGCTGTTCCAGCGAACGGGGTCCTTCAAGCCGCGGGGGATGCTGAACGTGGTCGCGCACCTGTCCGCCGACGAGAAGCAGCGCGGCGTGATCACGATCTCGGCGGGAAACGCAGCCCAGTCGCTCGCCTATTGCGCGGCGCTGGAAGGGATCGACTGCCTCGTCGTCATGTGGCAGGGAGTGAGCGAGAGCAAGCTCGCCGCCACGCGCGAGTACGGTGCGGAGGTCGACCTCGAGGCACCGGCGCCCGCCGAGGCTTTCGAGCGGCTGAAGCGACTGCAAGAGGAGACCGGCCGCGTTTACGTCCACTCCTTCGACGATCCGCGCCTCATTGCCGGGCACGGCACGCTCGGTTTCGAGCTGCTCGAAGACGTGCCGGACCTGAACACAGTGGTCGTCCCGATCGGGGGCGGCGGGCTGATCTCCGGCATCGCTACAGCGGTCAAGGGCGCGAGGCCGGACACGCGGATCGTCGGCATCGAGCCCGAGCTCTCCCCCGCGATGCATCTCGCGCTGGAGGCCGGCGAGCCGGTTCCGGTGGAGCCACGCTCGATCGCGGACGGACTGAACGCGCCGTTTGCCGGCGAGAACACGCTGGCACTCTGCCGTGCGCTCGTAGACGAGCTCGTGCTCGTCACGGAGGAGGAGATTTATGAGGCGTTTCGGCTCCTCTACGGGCGTGCGAAGCTGGCCTGTGAGCCCGCCGGCGCCGTCGCGACGGCGGCTCTGCTGGCGGGGAAGCTGGGGCTGGATGGCTCCGGAACGACGGTCGCCGTCGTCTCCGGGGGCAACGTAGCCCCTCGAACAGCCGTTGCTATCCTTGCCGAAGAATGAAAACTGGGATCCACCCTGAGTACACGCTGGCAACCGTTCGCTGCTCCTGCGGCAACGAGTTCCAGGTCCGCTCCACGAAGCCGGAGCTGCATGTGGAGATCTGCTCCAACTGCCATCCCTTCTACACCGGGAAGCAGAAGCTGGTCGACACGGGCGGTCGCGTGGAGCGCTTCCAGCGCCGGCTCGAGAAGGCCGGCGGCGCCGCCCGGCGCGGCTAACAACTCCTCGTATGTCTGCGCCCATAGGAGGTCAAGCCGTCCTCGAGGGCGTGATGATGCGCGGTCCGTCCGCGTGGGCTGTGGCGGTGCGTAAGCGGGACGGGGATATCGCGCAGCTCAACCACTCCATCTCGTCGCCGATGGCGCGCCACTGGATCTTCCGCCTGCCCGTGATCCGCGGCGTCGTCGCGCTGGGAGAGTCGCTCGCGATCGGCTTCCGCGCGCTCGCCATCTCGGCGAACTACGCGGCGCAGGAGGAGGGGGAAGACGGCGAGGTCTCGACCGAGATCTCGCGCGGCGCGATCATCTTCGCGTTCGTCGTCGCGATCGGTTTCGCGGTCGCGCTCTTCAAGGTCACCCCCGCACTGATCACGAACTGGCTGCCGATCCACGGCACGTGGTACTTCGTCGTCATCGAAGGGGTGATCCGGGTTGCGCTCTTCATCGCGTACCTCTTCCTGATCTCGTTACTCCCCGACCTCAGGCGCGTCTTCCAGTACCACGCCGCCGAGCACAAGGCGATCAACGCCTACGAGGCGGGCGAGGAGCTGATTCCGGAGCGCGTCCAGCGCTTCAGCCTCATCCACCCACGCTGCGGTACCGCGTTCCTGCTGTGGGTGATGGTGATCGCGATCTTCGTCTTCGCCTTCTTCGGACGGCCGGCCTGGTACTGGCTCATCACGACCCGGATCCTGTTGCTGCCGGTGATCGCCGGGATCGCCTACGAGCTGATTCGCTTCGCGGGGAAGCACACCGACAACCGGATCCTCATGACCCTGCTCGCGCCTGGCCTCTGGCTCCAGCGGCTGACGACGCGGCAGCCTTCGCTCGACCAGGTAGAGGTCTCCATTCGCGCGTTGCGCGAAGTGCTCCAGCTCGAAGGGCGGTTGAGCCCCGCGGAGCGCCGCGTCGAAGTAATGGCATAGGAAAGGTTTCGTAAAGCGGCGCCAAGGCCGCTTGTGGAACGCGCTCGACTCCGCTAAAAGGTGCCGGATGCAGCGCCTTTTGGCCGTCGCGCTGGTCGCCGTAGCCCTGCCCGTCTCCACCGCAAGCGCCGGCTGGTGGGATGACGCGCGCCTCGTGCAGCGCGGGATTTCGCGCGCGGTCACGGCCCATTGGCTGACGACGGACGACGCCGCGTCGTACCGGTCGATCCTCTCGCGTGCGAGCGGGACGTGGCGGCGTCTTCCGGGGGCTCGCTCGACCAACCTGGCGGGGGTGCTCCACGACGTCGCGGGACAGTGGAAGGCGTACATCGCGCCGCGGGCGCTCGCGCTCTTCGGAATGCTCGACACGAACGCCACCTATCTCGGCAGCGAAGCGATGCCCCGGGACGGCGCGGACATCCGGGATGCCGACGGGGTCGTCTATCGCGCCTTCTCCGGCCACGGCCTACAGTTCCATCCGCTCGCCAATTTCGCCCGCCTGAACCAGCTGCTGGCCAACGACAGTTATCAGACCGACGCGGCCTGGCTCGCGGCCGCCCTCATCTCCCGCGCCGTGCCGAAGTCGGGCGCGCTGACCTGGGAGTACTACTTCCCCTTTGGCGGCGGCTCGCCGCCGTGGATCTCCGGGATGGTGCAGGCCGTCGCGGCGAGGGCATTTGCCGCAGACGGCGACTACGACGTGGCGCGCAAGGCCTACGTCGCGCTCTCGAAGCTCGTCTTTCCGCTCAGCGGTGGCTCGTGGATCCGCCTGTACAGCTTCAGCAACCTGGCGGTGCTGAACGCGCAGCTCCAGTCAGTGCTCTCGCTGGCCGACTACGCGGAGCTGAACCAGGATCCCAGCGCGAAGCTGCTCTCCGACCGGCTGCTCCAGACGGCCGACTCGCTGTTCGACAGCTTCGACACGGGCGCCTGGTCGCTGTACTCCCTGGGCGGCACGGAGTCGCAGCTCAACTACCACGTCTACGTCGTCAATCTGCTCAAGCGGATCGCAGCGTCCACGCAGAGCCCCGTGTGGGGACTGCGCGCCGAGCGGTTCGACGGCTACACGACCGAGCCGCCGGCCCTGACCCTGACTGGGCCGTCCCGTCCGGTTCGGAAGAGCACGACCATCTCCGTGTGGGTTTCGAAGCTGTCGCGCGTGAGCCTGACGATTGCGGGATCGACGTCGGCGGTGACCCTCTCCCGCGGCACGCACAGCTTCTACTGGTCGGCCAAGGGCCGCTCTCCGGGCCGCTACCTCGCTCGCGCCTCGGCCGTCGACGTGGCCGGTAACAAGGCGGTCAAGTCGATCCGCTTCGTGGTTCGCAAGTAGCCGCCCCTATCCTTGGATCATATGAGCACCACTTTTGACGGCCTGGTCGACGAGCTCGAGCGCTCCTACAAGGAGGCGCACGAGCGCATGAGCGATCCGGACGTCTACAACGACCACCGGGAAGCCGCGCAGGTCGGCCGCCGGCTCAAGGAGCTGGAGGGGCCGCACCGCATCGCACAGCAGTGGCGCCAGGCGCGAGCCGACCTCGACGCGGCGCGCGACGACCCCGAGCTCGCGGGTCTCGTTTCGGAGTACGAACAGGAGGCGACGCGGCTCGAGGACGACCTGAAGGTCGCGCTCGTCACGGCCGATCCCGAGGATGCGAAGGACGCGATCATCGAAGTGCGATCCGGGACTGGCGGCGACGAGGCGGCGCTGTGGGCAGGTGATCTGCTCCGGATGCTGACCCGCTACGCCGAGAACCGCGGGTTCACGGTCGAGCAGCTCGAGACGAGCGCGAACGAGGGCGGGGGTTACAAGCACGTGAGCTTCGGGATCAAGGGCGAGGGCGCGTACGGCGTCTTCAAGTGGGAGGGCGGCACGCACCGCGTCCAGCGAGTTCCTGAGACGGAATCGCAGGGCCGGATCCACACGTCCGCGGCGACGGTTGCGGTCATGCCCGAGGCCGAGGAGGTCGAGGTCGCCATCGACCCGAGCGACCTGAAGATCGACGTCTACCGCTCGACGGGTCCCGGGGGCCAGTCGGTCAACACCACCGACTCGGCCGTCCGCATCACGCACCTCCCGACCGGGCTGGTCGTGTCGATGCAGGACGAGAAGTCCCAGCTCCAGAATCGCGAGAAGGCGATGCGTGTCCTGCGCGCGCGGCTGTACGAGCAGGAGCTCGAGCGCCAGCGCGCCGAACTGGACGCGACGCGGCGCTCGCAGATCGGGACGGGCGACCGCTCCGAGAAGATCCGCACGTACAACTTCCCCGAGAACCGCGTGACCGACCACCGCATCGGGCTGACGAAGCACCAGCTCGATCGGATCCTGCAGGGAGAGCTCTCGGAGTTCACCGAGGCGCTGACAACGGAAGCCCGTCGGCGCGCGCTCGAGGAGTGACGGTGCGCGAGGCGCTCCGCGAAGCGGAGGAGCGCCTGGCCGCAGCCGGGGTGGAGACGCCGCGCGTGGACGCGGAGCTCCTGCTCGCGCACGTTCTCGGAATGACGCGGAGCGGCCTGTATCAGCAGCTCGATGTGGAAATCGATCCGGACTTGGAGAGCCTGCTCGAGCGGCGGGAGCGCCGGGAGCCGCTCGCGTACGTCCTGGGGGAATGGGGCTTTCGCCGGTTGACGCTGCGGGTTGACGAGCGCGTCCTCGTCCCGCGGCCCGAGACTGAGGTCGTGGTCGAGCGCTGCCTCGATCGGCTCATCGACCTCCCGGCGCCGCGCGTCCTCGACGTCGGTACCGGCTCCGGCGCGATCGCCCTGGCGATCGCGGACGAGCATGTGGGAGCGCAGGTGACGGGTATCGACAGCTCGTCCGCCGCGCTCGAGCTCGCGCGCGCAAACGCGGAGGCATGTGAGATGGCCGAGCATGTGCGGTTCATCCGGCACGACCTCGCGGACGGCCTCCGGCTCGGCGAGTTCGACCTGGTGGTTTCCAATCCGCCGTACGTTCGGCCTGACGAAATCGAGGAGCTCGAGCCGGAGGTGCGCGACTGGGAACCCCGGGCCGCGCTGGTTGGCACCGGAGTCGCGGAGCAGATCGCGCACGTCGCCCGTGCGTGCCTGCGCGCGGAGGGCTGGCTCGTCCTCGAGGCCGCGGCGGGCTCCGCCGAGTGGCTCGCGGGCGAGCTGGAGGCGCTTGGCTATCGCTCGATCAGTGTGACCGCCGACCTCGCGGGGATCGACCGGGTCGTGGAGGGTCAGTGGTCCTGAGCGCCCTGCTCGCCGGCGACCCCGTCGTCCTGCCGACCGACACGGTCTACGGGCTGTGCTCGCTCCCGACGCAAGAGGCGGTGCGACGGCTCCGGGTTCTGAAGGGGACGCCTGCAACACAGCCGATCTCCCTCCTGTGTACTGCCCTCGGCGACCTGCTCGACCGGCTCCCCTGGCTTCGCGGACGGCCGGAGCTCGTCCTCCTCCCGGGCCCCTTCACTTTGATCTTCCCGAACCCCGAACGGGCCTTTCCGTGGCTGGCCGGCTCCCATCCCGAGTCGATCGGCATTCGCGTTCCCCTCCTGCCTGGGATGGCTCTCGCGGTGGTCCAGGAGGTGGGCGCGGTGGCGGCCACCAGCGCGAACCTTCACGAGGGGACGGATCCGCGGCGGTTCGAGGACGTGCCCGAGGAGATCCGCCGCCAATCCCCTGGTCTCGACGGCGGCGAGCTGCCGGGGACGCCTTCCACCGTCATCGACTTCAGCGGCGCGGAGCCACGCGTGCTGCGCGAGGGCGCGGCGCCTGCCGCGGAGGCCATCGGCCGCGTCCGCGCAGCGGACTAGGATCCAGGCATGGCGGTCGCCCAGGAGACGATCGAGCACCTCCGCACCGCCGGGCTCGCGGAGATCGATCCCGACATCGCCGACCTGCTCGGCCGCGAGCTCGAACGCCAGCGCGGCCAGATCGAGCTGATCGCGTCCGAGAACTTCACCTGGCCCAGCATTCTCGAGGCGGTGGGAAGTGTCCCCACGAACAAGTACGCGGAGGGCTACCCCGGGCGCCGGTACTACGGCGGCTGCGAAGTCATCGACGACATCGAGAACCTGACGCGTGATCGCGCAACGGAGCTCTTCGGCGCCGAGCATGCCAACGTGCAGCCACACGCGGGCGCGCAGACGAACATGGCGGTCTACGCGGCGGCGCTCGACCCGGGCGACACGATCCTGTCACTCGAGCTTCAGCACGGGGGCCACCTGACGCACGGCCTCAAGGTCAACTTCTCCGGAAAGCTGTATTCGATCGTCCACTACGGCGTGTCCCGCGAGACGATGACCGTGGACTATGACGACGTCCTCCGGATCGCCAAGGAGTCGCGGCCCAAGCTGATCGTCTGTGGGGGCTCGGCTTATCCGCGGACGGTCGAGGCCGACCGTTTCCGCGCGATCGCCGACGAGGTGGCGGCGCTCCTCGTGTGCGACATGGCCCACTTCGCCGGGCTCGTCGCCGCGGGCCTGCATCCGAATCCCGTTCCGCACTGCGATTTCGTCACGTCCACGACCCACAAGACGCTGGCCGGCCCGCGCTCGGGCTTCATCCTCTGCAAGGAAGAGCACGCGCAGGCGGTCGACAAGGCCGTGTTCCCGGGCATGCAGGGCGGTCCGCTCTGCCACACGATCGCAGCGAAGGCGACCTGCTTCAAGATCGCCGGGACGCAGCCGTTCCACGATTACCAGCAGCAGGTGCGGACGAACGCGGACGTGCTCGGCGAGACGCTGCAGGAAGGCGGCCTCGATGTGTTGACCGGGGGCACCGACACGCATCTTCTGCTCGTCGACCTGCGTTCGACCGACTGGAGCGGGAAGGAGGCCGAGGAACGGCTCCACGAGGTCAAGGTGACCGTGAACCGGAACACGATCCCGTTCGACGAGCGTCCACCGATGCAGTCGTCCGGTATCCGGATCGGAACGCCCGCGGTGACGATGCGCGGCTTCGACGAGGAGGACTGCCGCGAGGTCGGAGAGATCATCGTCAGCGCGCTCGCCGACTCACCCGATCTCGACTCGCTGCGAGCTCGCTCCGAAGGGCTATGCCGCAAGCGCCCGCTATACCCGGGGTTCCGGGGCTTCCCCTTGTACGCGGTCTGAATTACGATCCGCGCCGTGGGCCGGGGTCGTTGTGGCGGCGCGTCAGCGATACATCGTGATCTACGCCTGACACGCCGGGCCCAATCAGAGCACGGCGCACATCCCTATCAACCCCAACCCAAAGGGGGAGAGATGAAACAGCGACTACCTCTCGTGCTGTCCGCGACGGCCCTGGCCGTCGCGATCCTCGCCGCTACGCCTGTCGGCTACGCAGCTGAGTCCGCCGTTCAGGCGGTCAACGTCAAGTTCGCGCAGCGAGCCGCCTTCGCGACGCGGGCCGGACTCGCGAACAAAGCGAAGCTCGCGACACGGGCTACGTTGGCTACCAGAGCGACAACGGCCACGAGAGCCACCACCGCCGCCAACGCGGCCAACGCGACCAACGCGACGAACGCCCAGACCGCCCAGAACGCGACCATCGCCGCAAATGCGATGGCGGTCAACGGCATCCAGGCCTCGACGACGCCCACCGCAGGCGCCCTCTTCCCACTCGGCGCAGACGCGAAGTTTCCGGCGTCTGTGATTCCTTCCTCGGGCGCGGCTGGTTGGACCCTTTCGGGCAATGCCGGAACGACGCCGGGTCCGAACTTTCTCGGGACGACCGACGCTCAATCGCTCGTTTTCAAGACCAACAACAACGAGGCGATGCGGATCGACACTTCCGGAAACCTGGGCCTCGGAACGACCGCCCCCATTGCCAAGCTCGAGTCGTCCGCAGCCGATATCGCTCTGCTGGGGACTAGTGCGGCCAGGGGCGTGACCGGACGACTTGGCTCGATCTCCTGCCCGGGCCAGTACGCGGTCGGTGGCTGTGCCGGCGTTTCCGGGGGGATCGGTACGTTCGGTGACAGCACGGCGCGCGGCGTCGTCGGCACCCTCGGCGGAACGTCCTGCGCGGGAACCTACGGCGTAGGCGGGTGCGGGGGATCCGCCGGGATCGGTGTCCTCGGCGACAGCACCACGCGCGGCGTCGTCGGCACCCTCGGCGGAACCTCCTGCGCGGGCGCGTACGCGGTCGGCGGCTGCGCCGGCGGCACGGTGGCAGCGGGCGTCTTCGGCCAGAGCGCGGCGACGGTCGCCGTGCTCGCCGTCACCAACACCGGCAACCTCTTCGTCGGGCAATCGCCGGAAGGGACCAACAAGGCGCGAATCGACGCCACGGGGAAGGGTTTCTTCGACGGGGGAACTCAGACCGGTGGAGCCGACTACGCGGAGTCGATCCCGATTGCCGGGCACGCGAACCTCCAGCCCGGAGACGTCCTGACTGCTGACGCGCGGCACGGCCTCGCCGTCGGTAGGTCGAGGTCAGCGGCATCGCCGCTCGTGGCCGGGGTCTACTCGACCAAGCCGGCGGTTCTCGCGGTGGGCCAGCATGGCGTCGACGATTCGCTCGCGGGTGAGGCGCCGGTTGCGATGGTGGGAGTCGTGCCGACGAAGGTCAGTGCGGAGAACGGGGCAATCCGGGCCGGCGATCTGCTCACGACGGCTGGGACGCCCGGCCACGCGATGAAGGCGAAGGCGACCGTCATCCGCGGGCTCAAGATCTATCCGACAGGCGCAATCCTCGGCAAGGCGCTCCAGCCGTTGAAGCGCGGCACGGGCGTGATCAACGTCCTGCTGATGCTGCGCTAGGAAACGAGCGGGCGGCGGGGCGGAATCGTCCCGCCGCCCGGCAACTTCGCCACGAGCTCAACCCTCCTGATGGTGCGAGATGCTGCGACGGCGCTGATCACGGAGCGGGACAGCGACCTCGAAACGATCTGCGAGTGCTTGCTCGACCAACCGGTTGCGACTGACTATTCGTGATCGGCATGCGCCGCGTCCGGCACGTGCGGGGCGATCAGACCCGGGCGGCGCATGGCCTCCATCCAGACCGCGCGTACGTCCTCGCGCGGCGCGCGCGCCGGAAGCCGCTCGAGCACCCAGGCAGGCGCGGCGATCGGGATCTCGCCCGCGATCTCGGCGATCCCCTGGTGCCGCTCCTCGCCGATCTCCTCGCCCGGGCCGACCAGGACCTCGCTGGTTGTCTCGCCAGGACGGATTCCGATCACGTCCAGGTCCGGCTCGCCCTCGTTTCCGGCCAGCCGCCAGATCCTCTTGGCCAGCTCACCGACGGTGAGTACAACCGGCTCGCTGGCACCCGCGAGCAGCACGCCGTCGCTCGCGAGCAGCGCGCCGTGCGCCGCAAGGGTCGCGGCGTGGCCCATCGTGATCCAGTAGCGGAGCATCCCCGTGTCGGTGACCGTCAGCGGCACTCCTGCGCGGGACTGCTGGAGGAAGATCTCTGAGACGGCGCCCGCGCTCGCGAGGACGTTCACGAACCGGACGGCGGTTCGCTGCGCGCCCGCGCGGCGAGCTGAGTACGCACAGAGCTGCTCCATGAACCGCTTCGTGCGGCCGTAGAAGCTCTGGGCGAGCGCGGCCTTGTCGGTGGAGGCGACGACGACGGTCTCCACGCCCGCTGACTCGGCGGCGCGCAGCAGGTTCCAGCTTCCGTGCAGGTTCGTGTCCACGAACTCCTCGGGGTAGTGCTCCGCCCAGTCGACGTGCTTGAAGGCGGCGAGGTGGAAGACGACGTCCGGCCGCGCGCGGGCCAGCTCGGTCTCGAGGCGGGAGGCCTCGCGTACGTCGCAGAGGACGTGCGAGATCCGCTCGAGCGATTCCGGTGAGCGCCGGCGGCGGTCGGAGATCAGAGAGCCCTCGTGGCCGTCGAGCAGCGTGATGTGCTCGGGCCGGAAGCCCGCGAGGAACGTGGCGAGCACGTGCGCGATCGATCCTCCTCCGCCCGTTATGAGGATGCGCCGGCCGCCGAAGCGCTCCTGCAGTGCCAGCACCGACGGAACCGGATCGCGCCGCTCGATCACCGCCTGCCAGTCGAAGTCCTCGGCCGGCATGCGTCGCGCGACCGGGCGAGGCGTCTCCGGCGGCTGCGCCACTGCGCGCTCGATCTCGCGGTACCCGCGCTTCATATCGGCCGACCGCGCCGGGTCCGGTTCGTTGATCTCCGCGACGACGAATGGAACGAGCTCGCCGAGCCGCCGGACGACCGGGTCCAGGTCGAGCTCACCTGTGCCGTACGGCAGCCCTTCTCCGAGCAGACCGTGCGCGTCGGAGACGTGGGCGACCTCGGCGGATGGCCCAAGCTCGTCCACGTACCGATCGAGCGAGAGTCCCTCGTCGGAAGCCAGCCCCAACAGGGCCGGATAGGCGGCCGCGAACGAGCGGAAGAGCGCGGCGTGCGACGTGTCGACCGTGAAGCCGAGCTCCGGCAGGCGCTCGCGCCACACGAGCAGGTCTCGCCAGTGGCCCCCGATCTGCGAGAGGAAGACGCCGCCCGTCCGCATGCGCAGGATCGGCGGCACGTTCTCGATCAGCGGCGTAACGCCGCGCGACGTGCAGGCGTCCGCGTAGTAGCGAAGAAACTCCTCGATCGCGCGCTCATCCACCGTGGAAGCGGCACGAAATTCCTCCGGCGAGAGTGGGACGAACAAGTGGATGGTGAGGACGGGCGAGCCGATCCCGGCGGCGAAGCGGGCGCTGCGATCGATACCCACGCGCGCTTCGTCGTTCAACCGGTCGACGCGGACGAAGGCGCCGCTCGGCCAGCTCACCGGCGCCTCGGCGGTGACGGCGACGCCGAGTCCGGAGGAGACGCGGATCGCCTCCACGACGGCCGCGTCGCTCGCAACGTGCTTCCCGGCGAGGCAGAGCTCGAGCCCGCGCCAGTCGCCGCCGTCAAGCCGGTCGGCGATCTGCTCGCGCTCAGGCGCGGCTTTGAGGAGCGGAACGCAACCAGTCGACATAGGCAGGAATAGCTTCTTCGAGGGCGCGGACCGAAAAATCTAGCTGCGCGTCGGCCACGTAGCTCTCGTTCTCACCCGGCGGGAGGTCTCCTCCAGGGGTCTCGATCGGCACGGAGCCGCCGACAGCCTCGACCACGAGCTCGGCCGCGCGCAGGAGCGGTGTCGCGAGGCCGCTGGCAATCGTGACGGTTTCGTTCCAGCGGCCGCCGGCGACGATCTGCTCGAGCGCGCTCACGGCGTCGTCGACATAGACGAAGTCGCGGGCCCGCTCCGGGTCGCCCGGGATGACGATCGGCTCCCCCGCCAGAGCCTTGGCCGCGAACCACGCGATCGCGCCGGTCGCGCCCTCGCGCGCGACCTGTCCCGGTCCGAAAACGCTGGTGAAGCGGACGACGGTGGCAGGGGCGGGGTGGAGGCGGCAGGCAATTTCGCCCAGCCGCTTCGAGAGCGCGTACTCGTCGGGTGGCGGGTCGACGGCGGCGCGGACGGTAGAGGGATACACGAGGCCGGCGTCGTGCTCGAGGCAGCCTTCGAGCAGGTTCACGGCCGTCCCGGCGTTTTCGCGCACGGCCCGCGCCGGATCGCGGCGCGCGCCGGCCGGATCGGGAACGCCGGCGAAGTGCAGGACGGCGTCGCAGCCGGCGACCAGCTCGCGTGCAGCCGGGTCGCCCGCGTCGACTCGCTGAACGGCGAGTTCACCCGAAAAGGAACGCTCGGCCCCTCCCGGCCGCGCGAGCGACACCACGTCGTGGCCGCGATCGGCGAGCAGCGTCGCCGCTCGCCAGCCCAGGAATCCGGTGGCGCCGGTGACCAGGAACTTCACAGGTATTCCGCCAGCCGGTGCCGGTAGTCGAACGGCGATGTGAACGTCCAGGCGGGCTCGGCGGTGGCTTCGTCGCCGCGGACCAACGCCGCCAACGCTCCCACTGTCGTCGTCTCGGCGACCACGTTCTCGACCTCGAGCGGGGAGCGCGGCGACTCCAGGAGGACCCGCGCCGCGTCCTCGACGTGCACGACGCCGATCGTGGCGCGGCCGCCGTCGTCGAGCGGCAACTCCTTCCCCGCGGCGGCCAGGTGCTTGAACTTGTCCACCACGGTCTGCGAGTCGGGGCGCGCGTGCTCGACCGGACTCGGGCCGTAGACGATCCCGAGGCGCAGGATGGACAGGTCGAATCCGGCCCGCCGCGCGTACAGCCGGAGGCACAGCTCGGCGTAGATCTTTGACAGGTGGGTGAGGTCGTGCTGCTCGCCGTAGGGATGATGGGGGCCGACCGCGCCCCCGAGCTCGCTTCCATACACGTGCGCCGAGCTTCCGTACACGAGGGGGACCCCGAGCTCTGCCACCGCCTCGGCCACATGCCGCGCGCCGGTCACGTTCGTCTCCTCCGTGTAGTCGGGTTCACGGTCGGCTAGCGGCCGGCTGGCCTGCGCGGCGAGCAGGAAGACCTTGGCCGGACGTTCGGCGAGCAGGCGCTCGAGGTGCGCCGGGCGGCGGATGTCTGCGGTCTCGACACGCGCGCCGCGCGCCTCGAGCCCTTCCAGCTGCTCACGCTTGGTCGCGTACCAGTTGTCGGCGAGCGTCACCGAATGCCCGGCGTCAAGCCCGAGCTCCGCCAGCTTTGCCCCGATGTACCCCGCTCCCAGTATGAGGAGGGGTTCAGGGCTCATGCCGGCAGGAGCCCTCTAAATTCGCTTGACGTTGTCCCCGTCCGGGACGACGTTGCGCGTGTCCACGATCAGCCGCGCGCGATCCCACAGCGGCTGCTCGAGGAACTCACCGTGTTGGGTGAGAAGGACGATGCAGTCCGCTTCCGCCACCCGCTCGGCCAACCATTCGACGCTCGAGTGCAGCACGCCGTCGAGCTCGAACTCCGCCACCCAGGGATCGCAGTACGAGACGTTCCCGCCCCGGGCGAGCAGCTGGCGCATCACCTCGAAGCTGGGCGACTCGCGCGTGTCGTGGACGTTCGCCTTGTAGGCGACGCCGAGCAGCAGGATCTTCGAGTCCTTGATCGGGCGGCCGACGTCGTTCAGCGCGTCGCCGACCTTCTGCACGACGTACATCGGCATGCGCGCGTTCACCTCGTGCGCCGCCTCGATCATCTGAGCGGAGTAGCCGTACTCGCGTAGCCGCCACGCGAGGTAGTGCGGGACGATCGGGATGCAGTCGCCTCCCAGGCCGGGACCGGGGTAGTGGGAGAGGAAGGCGAACGGTTTGGTCGCCGCGGCCTCGATCACCTCCCAGGCGGAGATGTCGAGCTTGTCGCACATCAGCGCCAGCTCGTTCGCGAGCGCGATGTTGACCGCGCGGAAGGTGTTCTCGTGGATCTTCGCCGTCTCCGCGACGCGAGTCGACGAGCAGGGGACGATCGTGTCCACGATCTCGCTGTACAGGAGCTCGGTCCGGCGGCGGCACTCGTCGGTCACGCCGGCGACCAGTTTGGGCGTGTTCTTGATCGTGTACTCGGCGTTGCCCGGGTCGACCCGCTCCGGTGCGTACCCGAGGAAGAAGTCGCGGCCGGCCCGTCCTCCCGCCGCCTCCAGGATCGGGAGGACGATCTCCTCGGTCGTTCCCGGATAGGTCGTCGACTGGAGGACGACGAGCTGACCGGGGCGGAGGTGCGCGGCCACCGACTCCGCTGCGGACACGATGTACGAGAGATCGGGCGTGCGCGTCTTCGACAGCGGGGTCGGAACGCAGATCGTGAGCGCGTCGAGCTCGGCGACCACCGAATAGTCGGTGGTCGGCTTGAAGTGCCCGTCGACCTTTCTGAAACGCTCGACAGAGACGTCGACGAGGTACGACCGGCCTTCCCTGAGCGTGCGCACACGCGCCTCGTCCAGGTCGACGCCGGTGACGTCGAAACCCGCCTCGGCGAACGCCATCGCGAGCGGCAGACCGGCGTAGCCGAGCCCCACGATCCCGATCCTGGCCTCGCGGGTTCGGAGCCGTTCGTCGAAGGTCTTTTCCGTTGTCACAAGCCCTGTCACAAGCGTTCGATCGTACCAGCGTAGGTTGTCGATTCCCTCTGCTATAAGAACCTTCCATGTCCTTCCCGGACTCCCTCCGCGCGCTCGTGGAGGACTCGTCGGCGCTCTGGGGGTTCCTGCTGGCAGTCGGCATCGTCCTGGTGCTGACCCCGCTCGTCTCCGCCCTTGCCCCCCGGATCGGAGGGGTGGACGACAAGACTGACCGGCCACGGGTCCACAAGAGGCCCGTTCCCCGCATCGGCGGGCTCGCGATCGTGGTCGGGATCCTTGTCCCGATGGCGATCTTCATCGACCTCGACGGCGCATACCTCGGCATCCTGGTCGGGACGTTTCTCGCCGCGCTGCTCGGCCTCGCCGACGACCTCTGGGGGCTGCGGCCGGTCACCAAGCTGGGCGGGATGGTGCTGATCGCTCTCATCCCGGTGGTCGGCTACGACGTCGTCTTCCACCATCTCACGCTGCCGCTGATCGGGAACCACGACATCGGCTGGGTCGCGTATCCGATCACGGTGATCTGGATCGCTGGGCTGGCGAACCTCGTGAACCTGATCGACGGGATGGACGCGCTCGCCGCCGGGATCGTCTCCATCGCCGCATTTGCGTTCGCGGTGCTGGCGATCTCGTTCGGCCGCGCGGACGCCGCCGTGCTCGCGGCGATCGTCTGCGGCTCGACGCTCGCCTTCCTGCGCTCCAACTACCACCCGGCCAAGATCTTCATGGGCGACTCGGGCGCGCTCGCGCTCGGGTTCGTGCTCGCCACCGTCGCCGTGCAGGGCGTGCTGAAGACCGCGGCCACGATCGCGGTCGTGGCGCCGCTGCTCGTGATGGCCATCCCCATCCTCGACACCTCGTTCGTGGTGCTCAAGCGGCTCAAGTACAAGCGGCCGCCGTGGGGAGCCGACCACAACCACTTCTACCACCGGTTCATGCGGATCGGGTACTCGCAGCGGCGCACCGCTGCGTACCTCCACGTCTGGGCCGCCCTCGTGGCCGGGTACGCGATCCTGCTTCGGTTCGTGCCGCCCCGCCCGTTCGGGCATTGGGATCTGGGGAACACGCTGATCGACGTCGCGTACGGATTGGTGGTGGTTGCGGCGTCCGTCTGGATGGTCTACTCCCTCGAGATCCTGAAGTCGCGCCACCTACGTGCGATTCGGCTCAAGACGCGCGAGCCGGAGGAAGACCGCGAGGAAGCGGTTGAGCAAGTCCTCAGCGCCGGCCGGCGGTAAGACCTGACCGACATCTGACACTCATCTCACGAGGAGCAACTCACAGGAGGTGATGTCCCATGGAAGCCTCGACTGTCGACACGCGCATGGCGCGTGCGGGAATGCAGGTCTACTGGCTCCTGCGGGCCGGTCTCGTTGCTTTGACGCTGCTTGCGGGCATCGACAAGTTCTTCAACTGGACGGTCAACTGGCCGGACTATCTCGCCGGCTGGATCAATGACATCGTCCCGGGAACCGCCCAGGACTTCATGTACTTCGTCGGGGCGGTCGAAATCGCGGCCGGGCTGGTCGTGCTCGTCGCGCCGCGCATCGGCGGCCCGCTGGTCGCCGCCTGGCTGGCCGGCATCACGATCAACCTGCTGACGGTGAGCCCGCCCGAGTACTACGACATCGCGCTGCGTGACTTCGGCCTGTTCCTGGCCGCCGTGACGTTCTCGCGGCTCGCCTGGGCGTACCACGGCCGGATCACTGCGCCGAGCGATGAGCGGCGGCCGTTTCGCCGAGCCACGGCAACGCCAGCCGTAGGAGGTCCGCAGGATCGCGCCTGATCCGTTTCGCGTCAATCCCGGGCGGCTTGCGCTCCACCGTTAGCTGCCCGGGATCCTCCAGAATCCGGAGGCGTCCCTCGCCCACGAGCCGCTCGTCGACCGCGCCGAGTCGACCCTCGAAGATCGACCAAACCGGGGTGCCCAGGACGGCGGCTTCGCGATTCATCGTTCCGCCGGCGGAGACGAGCACGTCGGCGAAGGCCACGAGACTCCGGCCGTCGACCGCCCGGGCCGGCACGATCGCTCCCAGCCCCAGTGCCTCGACCGCGCTCCGCTGCTCGTCGGTGCGCGCGAGCACGACCGTCTGGGCGTCCTGCGCGACGAGACGCTCGAGGACCCCGCGCAACAGGGCGTTCTCCGAGCCACCGAGGTAGAGGGCGTACGAGGGAGCCGTGCGGACGACGGCCAGGGCTCGATGGCGCTGCACGCCGAGCGCGTCGAGGACCGTCTCCTCCGGCTCGAAGTCCGACAGGTAGTACTCCTCTTTCAGGCCCGGGTAGTACACGAGCTTGGGCGGACGGGCGCCGTAACGAGCCAGGCGCCCCACGGGGATCGCGTCCGGGACGAGCACGCGGTTTGCGAGGCGGCAGTTGACCGAATGCTGGAGCGTGGCCCACTCGTAGTCGAACATCGTCGTGTTCGGGATCCGGAGCACGCGGGCAACCGGAGGGAGGTCGGTTGAGCCGTGCGCCAGGGCGTAGTCGAAGCGCTCGCCGCGAGCGAACCGGAGGAGCTGCGGTAGCCGCGAAGCCGCCGCGAGCGCCTTTCCGACCCGGCCGGCGCCGCCGTGGCGGCCGAGCGCGGTGTACGAATGACCCCAGTCGTCCAACAGCTCGAGCGTGTGCGAAAGCGGGCGAGCGGTAAGCACGACCTCGTCGCCGGCGGCCTCCATGCGCTCGACGAGCGGCCGCAGGACGAGCACGTGCGCTGAGTTCGTGAGGTCGATCCAGACGCGCACCAGCCGATCGTACTGGCACCTGCGTCGTACCCTCGGGCGTGATCCGTGCCTGAACAAACTTTGGCGTAATCCGCTCAATCAAGCGGCTTGCGCTGTCACAAACTCGCCCGCTCGTTTGCTATGCTCGCGCTGCAGATGGAGCCCGCCTCCCGTCCTTCGTTCAGTCCCGCCGGCGCCGGCGGCGTCCTGATAGGGGCAACGGCCACGGGAATCGGACTCGGCGCACTCATCGGCTGGGCGGCCGGAGCGACGGGCATCGGCGCACTTGTCGGCGCCATCATCGGGCTTCCTGCGGGAGTATTAGCCGTCTATCGCCGCTACCGCGGCTACTTCACCTGATGGCAGGCGTTTTCTCGACACCCCGTCCCGTTCCGAACAAGCGGATCCCGACGATCACGGGGGCCGTCGTGGTCGCACTCGCGCTCCCGATCGTGCTGATCGGCGGTTTTTCGGTCAAGGGCTGGGCGCTCGCCGCCGTGCTCTGGGTGGCGGCGGAGCTGCTCGGAATATGGCTCGCGCGTCTCCCGACCGGCGCCGATCATCTCCGCATGTCGGGGCTCGTGGCCCTGACGATGGCGTGGCGGAGCATCGCCGTCATGGTCGTTCTCCTGATCGTCACCACCGCGAACAAGCCCGTCGGGGTCTGCGCTGTCGTGATCTACGCCCTTGCGTACACCACGTCGCTGGCCGTCTCCCTCGTCGAATACTTCAACGGCCCAGCCGCCGGCCGTCCCGAGCGCTGATGTCGTACCTCCTCGCCGAGACGTTTAACCCCGCCGACGAGTTCAAGCTCCACAACTGGATCTCGATTCACATCGGCCCGCTCGACATGTCGATCAACAAGGCCGTGGTGTACCTCGCCTTGTCCGCGCTGCTCTCGATCATCATCGGCATCGTCCTGATGCGGACGCGTCTGGCGCTCCTTCCCGGGAAGCGCCAGACCGTCGGAGAGGCCGTCTACGACATCACTCAGACCCAGATCGCCGAGCAGGGTCTGCCCTCGAAGGCGATCGGCCGCTGGTTCCCCTACGTCGCGACGCTCTTCATCTTCATCTGGGTCCTGAACATGATCGGGTTCATCCCGCTCCCGTTCACGGGCGAGACCTGGCACGGAATCCCCACGTGGGGGATCTACGCCGCCACGTCGCAGCTCTCGGTGACGCTGGTGCTGGCGATCTTCACCGTCTTCTTCACCCACTACGAAGGGTTCCGCTGGAACGGGGGGCACTACATGAAGACGTTCGTTCCCGCGGGGGTGCCGAGGGCGATGGTGCCGTTCATGGCCATTCTCGAGGCCATCTCGCACTTCTTCCGCATTGTCAGCCTCAGCGTCCGTCTCTACGCCAACATGCTCGCCGGGCACATGCTGATCCTCGTCTCGATCGGCCTCATCTTCATCCTCGGCGGCGTCACGTTCTATATCGTCGTCCCGATCTCGTTCACGATCGGCATCGCCTTCTACCTGTTCGAGGTCGTGATCGTCGTCACCATCCAGGCGTTCATCTTCGCCGCACTCACAGCCATCTACATTGGCTCGGCCATCGAGCCTGCGCACTAGGAAGGGGGAAGCACGTGCACGTGCTCAACATCCTGTTGGAGACAACCGGGAACGTGATCAAGGCCGCGAAGGCCCTAGGCTTCGGTGTCGGGATGGGCCTCGGCTCGCTCGGCGCGGGCGTCGGCATCGGGATCGTCTTCGGCTCGATGATCCAGTCCGTCGCCCGGCAGCCCGAGTTGCGAGGCGAGCTGCAGGGAATCATGTGGCTCGGTTTCGCGCTCACCGAGGCGGTCGTGTTCTACGGCCTCGTCGGCGGGTTCCTCGGGTTCGTTCTCGTTCCGAACACGTGATGCTGGCAGCCACGAGCCCGCTCACCAAGATCATCCCGGGTCTGATGATCTGGACCATCGTGTTTTTTCTCATCACGTACTTCGTGCTGAGGAGGTACGCCTTCGGTCCGATCCAAAAGGTGATCGACGAGCGGCGCGAACGCATCAAGCAGTCGCTCGAGGAGGCCGATCGGGCACGTCAAGAGGCCCACGAGCTGCTGGAGGAGCACCGCAAGCTGATCGGGCAGGCGCGTGGCGACGCCGACCGCATCCTCACCGAGGCCCGCCGCGTCGCGGACGCCCAGCGCGAGCGGGCGCGGGACGAGACCGAGGCCGACCGCCAGCGCCGGCTCGAGGAGACGAAGCGTCTGATCGAGGCCGAGACGCAGCGCGCGCTCGAGCAGATCCGCGCCGAAGTCGCGGACCTCACGCTGATCGCGACCGAGCGAATCACCGGCAAGGTGCTCGACGACCAGGATCACAAGCGCCTGATCGAGGAGGCCGTCGAGGGGCTCGACTTCTCGCTGCTGGAGGAAAGTGGCCGTCGCTGAGCGCCGATACGCGCGGGCGCTGTTCGAGGCCGCGCAAGAGCGGGACCGCCTCGAGGAGGTCCAGCAGGACCTAGCCGACTTCGTCCAGGCGGCCCGAGAGGTTCCGGAACTGCGTGCACTCCTGCGCGATCCTGTCCTCGACGTCCGAGCGAAGATCTCGGCCCTCGGCGAGGTCCTCGCCGGCTCGGACGAGCTGGTCCGGAACTTCGTGCTCGTGCTCACCGAACACGGCCGCGCGGCTGAGCTCGACGAGACGCAGCGGGAGTTCGAGCGCCTGGTGGCCGAGGCGACCGGCCGTCTCTCGCTCGAGCTCGCCACGGCGGTGGACCTGTCC
>Ga0075418_10002762_pt1 | contig 20101 bp, 17 predicted proteins | sample SoiMetdeltSBSDD2_FD_81776 | JGI IMG/M metagenome (GOLD analysis project Ga0075418, IMG submission 81776) | Bulk soil microbial communities from a Populus tree surrounding site in Tennessee, USA - Soil MetaG P. deltoides SBSDD2 | ecosystem: Environmental > Terrestrial > Soil > Tree plantation...
GGAGCCTTGCTGTCCCGCTACCAGGATAAACCGGCGTGTCGCCCGCAATACCCGCCACATCGTATAGTTCTGTCCACACTGGACACATGAGTTACGCGCAGAAGATATGGCAACCGGCTTAGAAGGCGTTGCGGCGCGGCTGGCTACTGGCTCACACCACGCGGGCAGCCTGCGCTGGCACTGAGGTGAAGGTGACAGAGCGCCTGGCTTAGTTTCACGTGGAACCAGGAACCCCAGATGCCCAACGTGGAATTGGTGGTGGGAGGGAGTTTGTGGATGGGTGCAGGCTCTGTTTCACGTGAAACCTAAGCGGCGCATGGCTTCTTTCCATGTTTCACGTGAAACATCAAGCGCCACTTTAGACATCAGCCCACGACCTCAAAAGGTTCGGGCCCCAGCGCTTCGGTTGAAGCGGGGGGCCCGGTGAAACGGATCGGATCGGGTGGGGGACTATTGTTTCTCCACCCCGATGATGCCAACGATTCGCTCGAGGTCGTCGACCGTGGCGAACTCGATAGTGATTTTGCCTTTGCTTCGGCCGATGTCCACCTTCACGCGGGTATCGAAACGGTCCGACAGCTTCTCCGCCAGATCGGCGAGCGCTGGGGCGTGCGGCTTGGCGCGCCGCTTCGGGGCCACAGGCTTGGCACCGCCGTCCGCGACGGCGAGCGTCACCAACTCTTCCGTGGCGCGCACAGACAGTCCCTCGGCGACAATCTTCACCGCGAGGTCCTCCTGGGCCGAAGCGTCCTCCAGTCCAAGAAGCGCTCGAGCGTGACCCGCCGAGAGGACTCCAGCGGCGACACGGCGTTGAACCGGCGCCGGCAGGTTCAGGAGGCGGATCGTGTTGGAGATCTGCGGGCGGCTCCGGCCGATTTTGCGCGCCAGTTCGTCGTGGGTCGCTCCGAACTCCTCCAGAAGTTGCTGGTACGCGGCCGCCTCTTCGAGAGGGTTGAGCTGTGCCCGGTGGATGTTCTCCAGCAGAGCGTCCCGCAGCATGGCGTCGTCGCGCGTGTCCCGGATGATGGCGGGGATGTGCTCCCGGCCGATCGACTGGGCGGCCCGCCAACGGCGCTCGCCCATAACGAGTTCGTACTTGTCCGGCCCCATCTCGCGAACCACGATCGGCTGAAGGAAGCCGACCTCCTGGATGGAGATCTTCAACTCCTCGAGCATCTCATCGTCGAAGACCTGCCGCGGCTGCTTGGGGTTGGGCACGATCGAGCCGACCGGAATCTCCGCGAAGCGTGCACCCGGGACAGGGAACAGCTCATTCGGCCGGTCAGTCGCTGCGGACGCAGGGACCTGTTGGCTCGGAACCACGGGTTCCTCGATGACGGCGGTCGCCGGCGACGAGGTGGGTGTGTTGGGTGGGGGGGCTGCGGGAGCGGAGGATGCTGGGCCAGGCGACGTCGGGATCAGAGCCCCCAAGCCCCGACCAAGCCCACCCTTAACCTTTGACGCAGCACTCATCACCGCACCTCGCTTAACAAACGACCGGCTTTACCCACGACCATCATGCCGAAACCCCAATCTTCGCGCCCCGCTCCGCTATCTCCTGCGCGGCCTCGAAGTAGCTAGTGGCCCCTCGCGAACCGGGATCGTAGGTCATGACCGACTGGCCGTAGCTCGGCGCCTCGGAGACCCGAACGTTGCGCGGGATTACGGCCGTCAGCACCTTGTCGCCAAAATGGTTACGCACATCTTGCTCGACGGCATCCGCAAGCCGCGTTCGACGGTCGTACATCGTGAGAAGAATCGTCGAGACTTCGAGTTCCGGATTCAGGTGCGCCTTGACGAGGTTGATGTTATTCAGCAGCTGGTTCAAACCCTCGAGCGCGTAGTACTCGCACTGGATGGGGATCAGCACCTCCTGCGCTGCCACAAGCGCGTTGACCGTCAGCAGGCCAAGCGAGGGCGGGCAGTCAACGAAGATGTAGTCATATTCACCGGGGTAGGCAGAGATAGCACGGCCCAGCCGCGACTCGCGTGCCACCACGGACACAAGCTCGATCTCCGCGCCGGCGAGGTCGATTGTCGCCGGGACGCACCACAGGTTGGGGATGCCCTCGACCACCTGAGCCACGTCCTCGAGGGGGACGTTGTCGATCAGACAGTCGTAGACATCGGGCACTCCTGCGTGGTGAGGCACGTTCAGTCCGGTCGAGGCGTTGCCCTGGGGGTCGAGGTCGATGACGACCACCCGGTTGCCGTGCAAGGCAAGCGCCACCGCAAGGTTCACCGTCGTGGTGGTCTTGCCGACACCGCCCTTCTGATTCGCTACACACATGACGCGTGGCCGGCTGGGTCGAGGCATGGTCACCTCGCCGCTGGGATTCAAAATCTGCACGGCCCGCAGAGCTTCCATTGCCAATGGCGGATCCTCCGAGTCACTTTCCACGGTGACCTCACCCTCGGAAGCACCGTATCGGGAATGGGATTCGACCACCGACGACGGCACTGGTGCCGACGCCTGCGTGGGGTGGGGGCGAGGGGAGGGGAGCCTTGGCGAAGCTTGAGGCGATGGCGAAGCCGCGGCAGTGGGTAGGTACCCCGTCGCACCGGGAGGCACCGGGGGAGTGAACTCGACCGCGGGTACCCCGCCTGGCACAGCCGCAGTGCCGGTGGGTGCCCGATAACCGGTGGCATCCGGCTGGTAGATCGAGGAGACATTGTATGCGCCGCTTGATGTTTCACGTGAAACATCACCAAGAGCGCCGGGCAACCCGGGGAAGCCCATGGTCTGGCCCGAACTGTCAGAAGAACTTGGAGCAGCGCCGTAGGGACGGGAGCTCGCAAAGTCCCGCGAGGCTCCACCATAGACGCTCCTTTGTGGAGTCATACCGTGTTCGTGCACTGTCTCATCCCTGCCCACATCGGTTTGGATGGTTGCGCCGATCGGTCGTTCCGCTACTTCTGACGCAACGGAACAGAATGGCTCTACGATATCGGCGCGTGGCCAGCCTACGGCCGTAGGACGCGCGACGCCACCGTGGTAAAGGAAGGCCGGCCGCGTGGCTGGGACGAAAACCATCAATCCGGGCAGTAGATTCAGCCGCCCGCCAAAGATCACATGATCGGCATTGTTAGGCCAACCCAACATCGCGTGTCCCCATCCCCGTAACACCGGGTCAGGCTTGACGCCATCCCCGGCCTGTCTTTCGCTCCGGTCCGTCCGGCTTCTGCCCGCCCGATCTGGACCTGCGGCCCTTGTCGTTGCTCGACGCGGGCTGCGCACTATCCGTCGATCCCTGGCCACCGCCGCTAGTCCTCTGTAGACCATCTGCACCCTTGCCACCAATCGACCGGCTCGCCGGCCAACCGGACGACGACTGGGCCGATTCCTGTCCCGGCGATCCGGGACGGACGGCAGACCCGGACCAGCCCGCACTCTCCGATCCGAATCGTGAGGCTGTGCCGGATCGGCGGCCCGAACGCGGGCCCAAGTCTGACTCCAACTCCGCCCGCTGCCGGGAATCCAAAGAACCCGAACGGCGACCGAAGCCAGTGTCCGAACGCGAACCCGAGTCAGAGACTGAGTTCGACCGAGTGCCCCAACCCCAGTCCGAGTCAGCGTTCGCATCCGAGTCCGATCGCGACCTCGTACCGAACTGCTGGGCCTCGGACCGCGATCGTGAGTCCCAGCGCGACTCCCGCACCGAGCCGGATCCCGCGTCCGATCTGGAGCCGAACGAAGAATCCGGATCCGACCGCGAGCCAGACCTAGCAGCCGAGCCCGAACCGAACGACGAACGACGACCACTCGAATCCGAACCCGCATCCGAACCAGACGACGAACGACGCTCGCCCGAACCAGACGACGAACGACGACCACCCGCATCTGAATCCGAGCGCCCACCACCCGAACCAGACGACGAACGCCGGTCGCCCGAACCCGAACGCTCGCCACCCGAACTAGACGACGAACGCCCACCCCCAGCAACAAACGATGAACGCTCGCCACCCAAACCAGACGACGAACGCCGGTCGCCCGAACCCGAACGCTCGCCACCCGAACTAGACGAACGGCGACCACTCGAGCCGGAAGGCGAACGCGAACCCGAGCGACCCGCACTCGACCCCGACGCATCCTGCTCCCGCACTACCTCGACCACCGTCGTCGGCGGTGAGATCAGTTCCGCACCGCACAGGCGGATGGTCGCTTGACCACCTCCGAGCCGGCGCAGCACCCCTTGATGTTCCTCGATTTCCGCTCCGGCCGACGCCCCTTTCAACGCCAGCATCCGCCCGCCGACGTCGACAAGCGGCAGGCACCAACGACCCAGCCTGTCCAGGGGGGCCACCGCGCGGGCGGTGACCACCGCGGCGTGCAGGCGGCCGGCTTGCTCTTCGGCGCGCCCGCGCACCACGGTGACCTGTCCGTCGAGCCTAAGTGAAGCAAGCGCCGACTCCAGGAACGCGGTCCGTCGTGCCAGCGGCTCGACCAGGATGACCGAAATATCCGGTCTTGCCACCGCCAGCACGATACCGGGTAGTCCGGCGCCAGAGCCCACGTCTATCACCGTGGCGCCCGGAGAAATAAGTTCGCCAACCACCGCGCAGTTCAACAGGTGCCGGTCCCACAACCGAGGCGCCTCACGGGGACCGATCAGCCCCCGCACCACACCCTCGGTCTCCAGCAAACCGGCGTATTCAACGGCGAGGCCGAGACGATCCCCAAAGATCGTCTCGGCCACCTCAGGTACCACTGCCGACATCAGGCGGGTCGGACCACGATCCGCCGGTTGGGCTCGACGCCCTCGGACTCGCTCGCCACACCCTCGCTCGCGTTGACCACGTCGTGCACGCACTTGCGTTCGAAAGCGGACATCGGCTCGAGCCGCACCGGCTCGCCGTGTTGCTTGACCTTTTCCACCGCGTTGCGGGCGACCGCTGCGAGCTCCTTGCGGCGCTGTTCGCGATAACCCCCGATGTCGAGCAGCAACCGGCTGGGCTCACCGGTCTGTTTGAAAATGGCCAGCCTGGTCAACTCCTGCAGCGCCTCGAGCGTCGCACCGCGAGGCCCGATCAGGTGCTGGAGCTTGTTGCCGACGACCTCGACGATGGGGCGCCCACCGGAGACAAGCTCATCGATGTCCCCATCGGCATCGAGGATGTCGAGCAGGCCCTCTATGTAATCCGCCGCCACCTCGCTCTGCCGGAACAGATCGGCGTCGGACAGCTGTTTGCGCTTGGGAGCGTCGACCTCCTCGGACCCCTCTTCCTGGGAGACGGCGACTTCCTCGGAGAGCTCGGTGAGCTCGGTCTGTTCGGTCACATTGGACTCCGGTGGTATTGCGTTGAACAAGTTCAGCCGACGTTTTTCTTGACGGTCTTCCGTTTCGCGCCCGTGCTGGTGGACTTGGCCCCCGTCGTTGATTTCGTCGTGGTAGTGGCGGGCTTGGTGCTGGTGCCCGTCTTGGGGTTGGTGGGCTTCGCACCGACCTTGGGCGCGAGCGCCTTGGCCACCTCGGGGTCGAGGGGTGCCTTGGGCTCGGGGGCGCCGGCCGCGCGGGGCGGCGGATACTTCTTGAGCACCCACATCTGCTGGCCGAGCGAGAAGATGTTGGTGGTCGTCCAGTAGATGATCAAGCCGAGCGGGAACGCCACGGCCGAGATGATCAGGGTGGCCGGGATGCCGTAGAGCATCAGGCGCTGCATCATCTTCTGGGTCGGGTCCTCGGACCAGCCGGTCTTGAGGATCATCTGGCGGCTGGTCAGGTACGTCGTTGCGATCATGACGACGCCGAGGATGCCGCAGAGCACCGCGGCCGTCCCGCCCTGGTTGAACGTCGCGGAGATGGAGACGCCGAACAGCTTGGCGTTGACTGCGCTGGTGAACTGCTCAGCCGACCAGCCGTAAAGCGGGTCATTGCCGGGCTTGAGGCGCCGGATGATGTGGAAGACGCCCAGGAACACCGGCATCTGCAGCAGCAGCGGGAGGCAGCCCATCAACGGGTTGGCTTTGTTCTCCCGGTACAGGTTCATCATCTCGCGTTGCAGCGTTTCGCGGTCGCCCTTGTGCTTCTCCTGGAGCGCCTTGAGCTGAGGCTGCAGTGCCTGCATGGCGCGCTGGGAGCGGATCTGCTTGACGAACAGCGGGAAGATGATGATCCGGACAGTGATCACCAGGAACACGATCGCCAGGATCCAGTCCCAGTTGGTGCCGAGCCAGCTGCCCGCGAGCCCGATCTTGTCCCACAGTGTGTGCCACGTGAGCATGATCCATGAGAGGCCCCAGTAGATCGGCTCCATCAATCCGAGTCCCATTAGGGTGTAGCTCCAGTCGCGTCAGTGCGGGTGCCGGGCACGGGGTCGTACCCGCCGGGGTGGAAGGGGTGGCAGCGCCCGATCCGCCGGACCGCGAGCCAGATCCCACGCAAGGCGCCATGCACCTCGATCGCCTCCAGCGCGTAGGCGCTACAGGACGGGTAGAACCGGCAGCGGGCCGGGAGGCCCGGGCTTATCCAACGACGGTACGCGATGATGGGGAGACTCAACGCACGACCGGCGAGTGTCGTGGGTCTCTGCACGTCACCGTCCATGCTTCTCATCGTCGTTCCTTTGGCTTCAGGGCCCCTTCGAGGGCCTTTTCAAGATCAAGGGCCATTTCCTGGTACCGGGTCGAGCTCGCCCCCACTTGAGCCCTGACCACCATCACACTGCCCGGCGGCAGCCGGTGCAGCCGCTCAGCGACCAGGTGGCGCAGGCGGCGTTTGACCTTATTTCGCACCACCGCACCGCCGATCGCCTTGGACACGACAAAGCCCGCCTTGGCCGGCTCAGTGACGCCGGTCTCGGCGGGCGTAGTGAGATGCACCATCACGCTGCCCCGGCTTGACCGCCGGCCGCGGCGCACGGTGTGGGCGAAGTCCTTGCTCCGCCGAAGCCGATGCGCCGCTGGAAGCATTTCGCATCCTCTTGTCGGTTAGACCGCCAGGCGGGCGCGGCTCTTGCGGCGGCGCGACGACAGCACGGCGCGCCCAGCGCGGGTGCGCATGCGCAGCCGGAAGCCGTGGGTCTTTGCGCGCCGGCGGTTGTTCGGCTGATACGTGCGCTTGCTCACGTCAGGTCTCCTGGGGTTCGTTATTTGCTCAGGGTCGCGCAGCCACCCTAGCAGGGTCGGCTCCGGACAACCGATCCAGCCTACACTCCAGCCTCGATGCCTGCCAAAACAGAACCTCGGGCGCCAAAATCAAGTGTCGCCCGCTTACGCAGCGTTAGCTGTGGACAAACGCTTTACCCCTGTGGATAACCCTGTTACCGTGCCGAAGTGCCGGATCTGTGGGGGGCCTGGAGTAATTGTGGCGCCGCCGCAAAACCGCGCATTGCTGTGGCTCGTTGGCACAACAAAGGTGGGCACGCGCCGTCGAACGGCAACCGCGTCTCTCCAAGCTGAGATCACGGCCTGTGGATAACCTGTGGAGAACTCTGCGAAAGCCGGGATAACCGGGGTCTTTGGGCCGGAGTTCACCACGCACAGTGAGCCACGCACAGTGAGCACATCGTGATAGCGCGGAGCGACTCGCACTGAGGGGCTGATGACCACCATGATCGGACGTTGTGCGCGAACAGGGGTGCCCCGTGCCAACGATCATGTGTCCCGAACCCACACGAGCGGGGCAGCGCGATGACCGACCTTGAGGCGGTCTGGCAGGCAGCCACCGACGAGTTGCATGACGAGATCGTTTCGCCGCAGCAGAAGGCCTATCTGCGCTTGACCCGGCTCCGCGCCATCGTCGAGGACACGGCGCTGCTCAGCGTGCCCAACGCGCAGGTCCGGGAGATCATCGAGCAGCGGTTGCGCCCGGCGATCACCGATGCGCTCTCCCGGGTGCTCGGGCGATCACTGCAGGTCGTGGCGACCGTGCGGCCGGCCGAGGAGTCCCCGGCCCCTCCGCCGTCCAGCCAACCTCCCCTGATCGTCGCGCCCTCCACCCGGTACCCCCAAATGGTCGAAGACGAAAACGCGCTCTTCGCCGTCCCCGCACCCCGCTCGGCCGAGCCCCGGCCGAGCCCGGAGCCCGCCACGGTCAGCCGCGTGATCGACCGTGCGCCCGGGCCGAGCGATCCGCTGCCGGAATCGCCCCGGCCGGGGGTGAACCCGCTGCCCGGCCGGCAGCCGATGCCGATGTCCTTGCCCCAGGTCGACACCTCCGGCCCCAAGCTCAACCCCAAGTACCGATTCGAGACGTTCGTCATCGGCTCCTCCAACCGGTTCGCCCACGCCGCCGCGGTCGCCGTAGCCGAGTCACCGGCGAAGGCGTACAATCCGCTGTTCATCTACGGCGGGTCAGGGCTGGGCAAGACCCACCTGCTGCACGCCATCGGGCACTACGCCAAGGAGCTCGGGCACGCGCAGCGGGTGCGCTACGTCTCGACCGAGGAGTTCACCAACGACTACATCAACTCGGTGCGGGACAACCGCGGGCACGACTTCCAGCGCCGCAACCGCGAGGTGGACATCCTTCTCATCGACGACATCCAGTTCCTGGAGAAGAAGGAGCGCACCCAGGAGGAGTTCTTCCACACCTTCAACGCGCTGCACAACGCCAACAAGCAGATCGTGATCTCGTCGGACCGCTCGCCCAAGGCTCTGGCCACGCTGGAGGACCGCCTGCGCACGCGGTTCGAGTGGGGGCTGCTCGCCGACATCCAGCCGCCGGACCTCGAGACCCGGATCGCGATCCTGCAGAAGAAGGCGGCGCAGGAGCGACTGCACGCTCCGGGCGAGGTGCTGGAGTTCATCGCGTCGAAGGTCTCCAACTCCATCCGCGAACTCGAGGGCGCCCTGATCCGGGTGACCGCGTATGCCAACCTGTCGCGGTCGGCGGTGACGCTGCCGATCGCGGAGGAGGTGCTGCGCGACTTCATCCCGGACGACGAGGCGCCCGAGATCACCGCCGAGCAGATCATGAGTTCCACCTCCGACTACTTCGGGGTCAGCCTGGAGGACCTGCGCGGGCATTCGCGCTCGCGGGTGCTGGTCAACGCCCGCCAGGTCGCGATGTACCTGTGCCGCGAGCTGACCGACCTGAGCCTGCCCAGGATCGGGCAGGCTTTCGGCGGCCGGGACCACACCACGGTGATGCACGCGGACCGGAAGATCCGCCAGCAGATGGCGGAGCGGCGATCCCTCTACAACCAGATCGCTGAACTCACCAACCGCATCAAGCAGAACTGACCCCACCTCAGTCCGCCGTCGGCCTTCCGGAAGGTCCTGACGGTCCCGCCGACCGTGGCCCTCAGGTCCGGGTTGCCGCGGTGCAGGCGTCCCCAGGCCCGGTGCGTCCGAATCAGCGCATCCCGCACGAGGTCTTCTGCCCGTCGTTGATCGCCGGTAAGAAGGTAGGCGGAGCGCAGCAACGCCGGCGTTCTTGCCCTTACATAGGCGTCGAACTCGGCCGCCAGTCGGTCCATGAACTCATTAAGGGGTACCGATGCGCAGAAGGTTGTCCACAGCCTCGGTGGATAACTCGGTGGATAACTCAGTGGATTTCCTGTGGACGGCCTGTGGACGGGTGTGGATAGAGAAAACCCAAAAAATCTTTCTGTGGAAAAGGTGTGGAGAAGTCCTCAAGATCCGTGGACAACGCTCCATGATCCGTGGATAGGGCTGTGGGCAAGGGGACCCGGCGTTGTCCACATTTTGTGGATAACCCCTGGGGATTTCCGGTGGATAACCTGTGGACGCCCGTGGACAACCTGTGGGGTGTGGACAACCCGGGTAGTTTTCCACCAGACGGTCCACAGGCCGTCCACAGCGCCCGACCCCCGTTGAGCAGTGGAAACCAGGGTTATCCACAGTTTCCACAACCCCTATGAACTACATGGGTTTTATCTCTAATGAATCAAACAAACAAAATCACCTGGGCCCGCTCTGTGGACGGGATCCTGGCCAAACGAGATCGTCGCCGGGGCTTATGGTTTCTAGGCGATAGCGAACAGGAGGGCACTATGAAGTTCCGGGTGGAGCGGGATGCGCTGGCCGATGCGGTTGCATGGACGGCCAAGAGCCTGCCGAGCAGGCCGTCGGTGCCGGTGCTGGCCGGCGCGATGCTGCGGGTGACCGACGGGCGGCTGCACGTCTCGGGCTTCGACTACGAAGTGTCCAATCAGGTGGATGTGGATGTGCAGGCCGACGCAGACGGGGCGACGCTCGTCTCCGGCCGCCTGCTCGCCGAGATCACCAAGGCGCTTCCGGCCAAGCCCGTGGAGATCGCCGCGGTCGGGTCGCATCTGGAGCTAGTGTGCGGAAGTGCGCGCTTCACCCTGCCGACGATGCCGGTGGAGGATTACCCAACCCTTCCGGAGCTTCCCGCGAGCGCCGGGCGTGTTGACGCGGCGCTGTTCGCGACGGCTGTCTCGCAGGTGGCGATGGCGGCGGGGCGCGATGAGACGCTTCCGATGATGACGGGGGTGCGCGTCGAGTTGAGCGGTGAGACCCTGGCGCTCCTGGCCACCGACCGCTACCGCCTGGCCGTCCGCGAGATCACCTGGACCCCCGACACCCCGGACATCGACGTCAACGCCCTGGTTCCGGCGCGTACCCTGGCCGACACGGCCAAGACCCTCGGCCCGCTCGGCGGCGAGGTCACCATCGCGATGGGGTCGAGCGGCGGCGCGGGCGAGGGCATGATCGGTTTCGTGGGCGGGACCCGCCGCACCACCAGCCGCCTGCTCGACGGCCAGTCGTATCCACCGGTCCGCTCGCTGTTCGCCGCGAGCTACTCCTCCGAGGCTCGGGTGGCGGTGTCCGCTCTGATCGAAGTGGTCAAGCGCGTGTCCCTGGTGGCCGAGAAGGCGACCCCGGTGCGGCTGAACTTCAACGAGGACGGCCTGGTCGTGGAGGCCGGCGGCACCGAGGAGGCGCGGGCCAGCGAGGCGATGGAGGCCAAGTACACCGGCGAGTCCATGCAGGTCGCGTTCAACCCGCAGTACCTTATCGAGGGCCTCGGCGCGCTCAACGCCCCCACCGCGATCTTCTCGTTCAATGACCCGTTTAAACCCGCGGTGATCACCCCGGCGGGTGAGGATGGTTCAGGGATACCGGGTTTCCGGTACCTGATCATGCCCATCCGCGTCGGAAGGTAAGCACATGCAACTCGGACTGATCGGTCTCGGCAAGATGGGCGGCAACATGCGCGACCGCTTGCGTGCGGCCGGCCACGAGGTCGTCGGCTACGACCACAACAAGGAGCTGTCCGACGCCACCGATCTGGCCGACATGGTCAGCAAGCTCAGCCCACCGCGGCTGGTGTGGTCCATGGTCCCGGCCGGCGAGGTCACCGAGCGCACCATCGACGACCTGATCCCGCTGCTGGAGGCGGGCGACGCCATCATCGACGGCGGCAACTCGCGGTTCAGCGACGACGGTCCGCGGGCCGCCCGCCTCGCCGAGCACGGGATCGGGTATATGGACGTCGGCGTATCGGGTGGCGTGTGGGGCAAGGAGAACGGCTATGCCCTGATGGTCGGCGGCTCGGACGAGGACGTGGCCAAGGCGTTGCCTGTCTTCGAGGCGCTCAAGCCGGCCGGCGAGTTCGGGTTCGTCCACGCGGGCGGGGTCGGCGCCGGGCACTACGCCAAGATGGTGCACAACGGCATCGAGTATGGGTTGATGCACGCCTATGCCGAGGGCTATGAGCTGCTGGAGGCCGCTGAAGTCGTCACTAACGTTCCTGGAATTATCAAGTCGTGGCGCGAGGGCACGGTGATCCGGTCGTGGCTGCTGGACCTGCTCGACCGGGCGCTGCAGGAGGATCCGCACCTGGAGGCGCTGAAGGGGTACGCCGACGACACGGGTGAGGGGCGCTGGACGGTGGAGGAGGCGATCCGCCTGGCCGTGCCGATGAACGTCATCGCGGCGGCGCTGTTCGCCCGGTTCGCCTCGCGTCAGGAGGATTCGCCCGCGATGAAGGCGATTGCCGCTTTGCGTAACCAGTTCGGCGGCCACGCCGTACACAAGTAATCATGTAGTCATGCATGTCCGGCGGCTCGAACTTGTGGACGTCCGGTCCTATGAGCGAGTCGCCGTCGACTTCCCGCAAGGGTCGAGCGTCCTCATAGGACCCAACGGCGTGGGCAAGACCAACCTGGTGGAGGCGTTGGGATATATTGCCACGCTCACCAGCCACCGGGTCTCGGTCGACGCCCCCATGATCAGGGTGGGTGCCGAGCGGGCGGTGATCCGCTGCGAGGTGGTGCACGAGGGCCGCGAGCTGCTGGTCGAGCTCGAGATCGTGGCGGGCAAGGCAAACCGGGCCAGGTTGGGACGGTCGCCGGCGCGGCGGGCCCGCGACATCATCGGTGCGCTGCGCCTGGTGCTGTTCGCCCCGGAGGATCTGGCGCTGGTGCGCGGCGAGCCGGAGCAGCGGCGGCGGTTCCTCGACGACCTGCTGGTGGCCCGGCAGCCCCGGCTGGCCGGGGTGCGCGCCGACTACGAACGGGTTCTCAAGCAGCGCAACGCTTTGCTGCGCACCGCCTATCTGGCGCGCAAGATGGGCGGGGCCAAGGGGGGCGACCTGTCCACATTGGAGGTCTGGGACTACCACCTCGCCGAGCACGGGGCCAAGCTGATGCGCGCCCGGCTCGTCCTCGCCGACGCCATCGCGCCGCACCTGGAGGAGTCCTACCGGCTGGTCAGCGCGGGGCAGGGCAAGGCGATGATGGAGTACCGCGCCACCACCGGCGCGGACGAGCTGGCCGAGGCGTTGCGGGCGGCTCGCGACGAGGAGGTGGCCCGCGGCACCACTCTGGTCGGCCCGCACCGCGACGACCTGCTTCTGCGGCTGGGCGACCTGCCGGTGAAGGGGTATGCCAGCCACGGCGAGTCCTGGTCGTTCGCCCTGGCACTGCGGCTGGCCTCCTATACCCTCCTGCGTGCCGAGGGAATCGAGCCGGTGCTGGTACTAGATGATGTTTTTGCAGAACTTGACACCGGTCGCCGCGAGCGCCTCGCTGAGCTGGTGAAAGACGCGGCTCAGGTTTTGATCACCTGTGCCGTGGAGGCCGATGTGCCGGATTCACTGCGGGGTGCACGTTATCTTGTACGGCCCGGGGAGGTGGAGCGTGTCTGACGAGCCCACAGGTCCGGAGCTGGCGCGGGCCGCGCTGGAGGCGGCGCTGCGGCGGCGGGCGGAAAGGTCCAAGCCGGCCCGGCGGGAGGGCGAGGCGCCGCGCAAGCGCGGCTACTCCGGGCCAGGCCCGGACCCGCGCGACCCGGCGAAGTTCGGTGATGTGCTGGCCAAGCTGGTCAAGACCCGGGGCTGGGAGCGCCCGGCCGCCGAGGCCACCCTGTTCGGATCGTGGCAGCAGGTGGTGGGGCCGGACATCGCGACTCACAGCAGGCCGATCTCGCTCGACAACGGCGAGCTGACCATCGAGGCCGAGTCGGCGGCGTGGGCCACCCAGCTCAGGCTGCTCAACAGCTCGATCCTGAACCGGATCGGCGCGTGCGTGGGCCACAACCTGGTGACCAAGCTGCGCATCCACGGTCCGGCCGCTCCCGCCCGCGGCAAGGGCAAATGGCGGGTGCGTGACTCGCGGCAGGGACTATAGACAGGCATTCATACAATTCGGCCATGCGTCGCGTTCGCCTGGGCGCCGCCGTGCTCGCCCCTATGTATCTTGCCCCTATGTATATGGTGTCCGGTGCGCTTCGCGCGCAGGGCACTCCGAGTCCGCAGCCCAGCATCGACGGGTTCCCGGTGCTGTGGCTGGCGATCGGCGGCGGCCTGGCGGTCGCGGCCCTGATCCTCTACTTCCTGCACATCCGTCGTCTATGACGCGGGTTATGACTCCGCGTAGACCGCGAAGCCGCGGTCGGCGCAGCGACGGTAGAACCGGGCAAGCACCGCGAACTCCGAGAGTGGGAAGCTCCACTGCGGCGCGCCCCCGGCGTCGTCGCGCAGCGAGTCGAGTCGCTGATCGAGCCAGCGCAGCTGCTGCTCGGCCAGGCGCGAGTCGGTCAGCGCATCCCGCAGCAGCACCGACACGGTCTCGAAGGTGACGGTGTCGCCGTGCTTGTTGTGCCCGTCGACGAACTTCTCCAGACCGCCGGCGATCCACGCGCACCCGTCGGGGTCGATGACCGGATCCTCGTCCTCCTCCGCCGCCTCGGTGGCGTAGAGCACCCCGTTGAGCCCGAGTAAGAGGTCGACGACCTCGGTGTAGGCGGTGGCCCGAACGGTACCTGTGCGGGCGATGTGCCCCGCCAGGGCGGCTGTCGGTGCCGCGGTCTCCGCCTTCTCGGCGAGTTCGGCGAAGTCGACGAACTCCGCGGGCGCGACCGGGTCGTAGAACCGACCGGTGGCGGGCCACTGAACGGCGACGTTGTCCAGACCCATCTGTGCCTCTTTCTGCATCCCTTTGGCCTTTGACCAGCCCCTTGGCTGATCCGCGGTGTTTGGCGGTCTGCCGGGGCTGGCTCATTGGCCTTTGGCGAGCGCAACTTACGGCATCCGAGGTGTATTGCGCGACCCCCTGAACGTTCACATCGGTTGTCGAGACGTGAGGAGGCCGTGTGGGGGGACATGCGGGTGGAGCGTTTCGAGCACCTGTGGGGCTGTCAGGTACCCGCACGGTGCCGTCAGCACGCGGTTGTCGGCCTCGCCCAGTAGGATTACGGAGCATTCCAAAACCATGCGAGGGGACATTCGTGGCTGGCAGCAACAAACAGGAGTATGGCGCAGAACAAATCAGCGTGCTCGAGGGGCTCGAGGCCGTCCGCAAGCGGCCGGGTATGTACATCGGGTCCACAGGAGAACGTGGTCTGCATCACCTGGTGCAGGAGGTGGTCGACAACGCGGTTGACGAGGCGATGGCCGGATACTGCGACACGATCGACGTCATCCTGCTGCCCGACAGCGGGGTCCGGGTGATCGACAATGGGCGTGGCTTCCCAGTCGACCTGCATCCCAAGCTCAAGAAGCCCGGCGTCGAGGTGGCGCTGACCGTGCTGCACGCCGGCAGCAAGTTCGGGGGAGGGGCCTACAAGGTCTCCGGCGGTCTCCACGGTGTGGGCGTCTCGGTGGTCAACGCGCTCTCGAGCCGCATGGAGGTCGAGATCCACAAGGACGGGTTCGTGTGGCGCCAGGAGTATCTGAACTCCAAGCCCGGCCCGCTGGAGAAGGGCGAGAAGACCAACAAGACGGGTTCCGCGGTCACGTTCTGGCCCGACCCCACGATCTTCGAGACGACCGTCTACAACTTCGAGACCATCTACCGCCGGCTGCAGGAGATGGCATTCCTCAACCGCGGGCTCACCATCCACCTGCGCGACGAGCGCCCGGCCGCCACCGGCGAGGAGGTCCGCGAGGTCACCTTCCTCTACAAGGGCGGCATCACCGACTTCGTCCGCCACCTCAACAACACCAAGAGCCCCATCCACAAGTCGGTGATCGACTTTGGATCGGATGGCGAGGGCATGTCACTCGAGGTGGCGATGCAGTGGAACGAGTCCTATGGCGAGTCGGTCTACACCTTCGCCAACACCATCAACACCCACGAGGGTGGGACGCACGAGGAGGGATTCCGGGCGGCGCTGACCTCCGTCGTGAACAAGTACGGGTCCGACAAGAAGATCCTCAAGAGCGACGAGAAGCTCACCGGTGAGGACATCCGTGAGGGCCTGGCCGCCATCATCTCGGTGAAGCTGGCCAACCCCCAGTTCGAGGGCCAGACCAAGACCAAGCTGGGCAACACCGAGGTCAAAGGCTATGTACAGAAGGTGTGCAACGAGTGGCTCGCCGACTGGCTCGAGCGCAACCCGGCCGAAGGCAAGATGATCATCTCCAAGGCCTCGCAGGCGGCGCGGGCCCGGGTGGCGGCGGCGCAGGCGCGCAAGCTCGCCCGGCGCAAATCGCTGCTGGAGTCCGGGTCGATGCCGGGCAAGCTGGCGGACTGCCAGTCGACGGATCCGAAGCTGTGCGAGATGTTCATTGTCGAGGGTGACTCGGCGGGTGGCTCGGCCAAGCAGGGCCGTGACCCGCGGGTCCAGGCGATCCTGCCCATCCGCGGCAAGATCCTCAACGTGGAGAAGGCCCGCATCGACCGGGTGCTGAAGAACAACGAGGTCCAATCCCTGATCACGGCGCTGGGCACCGGCATCCACGATGAGTTCGACATTGACAAGCTGCGCTACCACAAAGTCGTGCTGATGGCCGACGCCGACGTGGACGGTCAGCATATCCAGACGTTGCTCATGACGCTGCTGTTCAGGTTCATGCGTCCGTTGGTCGAACTGGGCCATGTGTATCTGGCATCGCCTCCCCTGTACAAAATCAAATGGAACAAGAAAGGCGACGACTTCCAGTACGCGTACTCCGACAAGGAGCGCGACGGGCTGATCCGGCTCCGGCAGGAGAGCAAGCCCAACGCCAAGCCCGACGACGTCCAGCGATTCAAGGGTCTGGGCGAGATGAACTACCCGGAGCTGTGGGAGACCACCATGAACCCGGCCACCCGCACGCTGCGGCAGGTTACTTTGGACGACGCCGCGACCGCCGACGAGTTGTTCAGCGTGTTGATGGGTGAGGATGTCGAAGCCCGCCGCTCGTTCATCCAGCGCAACGCCAAAGACGTCCGCTTCCTAGACATCTGATCAGCTTCTTAGGACAGGAACCAATACGTGAGCGAGACTCCCGACATCTCTTTGCACGGCCGGATCGAGCCGGTCGGACTTGAAGTAGAGATGCAGCGGTCCTACCTCGACTACGCCATGAGCGTGATCGTGGGCCGTGCCCTGCCCGACGTGCGCGACGGACTCAAGCCGGTCCACCGCAAGATCCTCTACGCCATGTACGACGGCGGCTTCCGCCCCGACCGCGGCTACTTCAAGTGCGCTCGCGTCGTCGGCGAGGTGATGGGCAACTACCACCCGCACGGCGACACGGCCATCTACGACTCGCTGGTGCGCATGGCGCAGCCTTGGTCGCTGCGCTACCCGCTGATCGACGGCAACGGCAACTTCGGCTCGCCGGGTAACGATCCAGCAGCGGCTATGCGTTACTGTTTGGTCGGCAACACGCTTGTTCGCACAGCTCAGGGCACACTTCGCCTCGACGAGATGGTGCCGGACGCCGCCCCCAACTCGGATACCGACATCGATCTGAAGGTGATCGGACGCAACGGCGAGCTGGTGCGTGCGACCAAGTTCTTCCACTCCGGCGAGCACCCGACGCTGAAGCTGCGCACACGCGAAGGCTTCGAGCTGACCGGCACTCGCAACCACCCGGTGTTGTGCCTGGTGAGCGTGGCCGGAGTACCAACTCTGCTGTGGAAACTGCTGGAGGAGGTCGGGCCCGGCGATCGGGTCGTGATCCAGCGGGTGATCCCGGAAGAGTTCGGCTATCCGGAGAACCGGGCCGGGTTCGACAATATGGGGCAGCGCAGCGCCGCCAAGCGGATCCCGTCGTTCGTGTGGCGCGGGCCGGCCGCGGTGAAGCGGGCCTTCCTTCAATCGCTTTTCGAGGGCGACGGCTCCTCTTCTCTCCTGCCGGGCGCCACCATCCAGATCTCCTACTCCACTCGCAGCCGCGGCCTCGCGGCCGAGGTTCAGCAGTTGCTGCTGGAGTTCGGCGTCGTGTCGCGACTGTCGGCAAACGCGCGCGGCGAGATCAAGCTCGTGATCACCAACCGGCGGGACGCTCGCATCTTCGCCGTGACCATCGGCTTCCTCGGCCGCAAGCAGGAGAAGCTGCGCGCCGAGCTGGCCGCGATCCCGGCCGCGAGCACCGCGCTCAGCGGCGATCACATCCCGTTCGTCGGCGACTTCATCAGAGAACATGGAACCGACCGTGACTGGCTGCGCCGCCACAACGTGGACCGGATCGAGCGGTGGGAGCGGGATCGTGAAGAGATCACCGCACGGGTGATCAACCAAGAGGTGCTTGATGTCGTGGAACCCCTCATCGACGGGCGGTTCTACTACGCCGAGGTGGCCGAGCTCAGCGACGCCGGCGTCCAGGCCGTCTACAGCCTCAGGGTCGACAGTGAGGACCACGCTTTCGTCACCAACGGCTTCGTCAGCCACAACACCGAGTGCCGGCTTCACACGCTGGCGATGGAGTTGCTGCGCGACATCGACGAGGACGCAGTCGAGTTCCAGCCCAACTACGACGGCCGCAACCAGGAGCCGATGATCCTGCCGTCCCGGTTCCCCAACCTGCTGGTCAACGGGTCCGAGGGCATCGCGGTCGGCATGGCGACGAAGATCCCGCCGCACAACCTGAAGGAGATCGGCGCCGCCGTGCAGTGGTGCCTCGAGCACCCGGAAGCGGACGAGGCGGAGACGCTCGATGCGGCGATCAAGATTGTCAAAGGGCCGGACTTCCCGACCCGGGGCCTGATCGTGGGGACCACCCCGATCGAGGAGGCGTACCGGACCGGGCGCGGTTCCATCCGGATGCGAGCGGTGGTCGAGGTCGAGGAGGACAAACGGGGCCGCTCTTGCTTGGTGGTGACCGAGCTTCCGTACCAAGTAAATCCGGACAACCTCGCGGAGCGAGTGGCCGAGCTCGTCAAGGAGGGCAAGCTCGGCGGCATCGCCGACATCCGCGACGAGTCGAGCGGGCGCACCGGCATGCGACTGATTCTCGTCCTCAAGCGGGACGCGGTCGCCAAGGTCGTGCTCAACAACCTTTACAAGCACACCCAACTGCAGGAGACGTTCGGCGCCAACATGCTGGCGCTTGTGGACGGTGTGCCGCGCACGCTGAACCTGGCCCAGTTCCTGCGCTACTATGTCGCCCATCAGATCGAGGTGACCCAGCGCCGGACCGCCTACCGTCTTCGCAAGGCGGAGGAGCGGGCCCACATCCTGCGCGGTCTGGTCAAGGCGCTCGACGCGCTCGATGAGGTCATCGCGCTGATCCGGCGTTCGCCCACGGTCGAGGTGGCGCGCACGGGCTTGATTGAGCTGCTGGACATCGACGAGATCCAGGCGACGGCGATCCTGGACATGCAGTTGCGCCGGCTGGCGGCTCTGGAGCGACAAAAGATCATCGATGAGCTCGCCAAGATCGAGCTAGATATCAAGGATTTGCGGGACATTCTCGCCAAGCCGGAGCGCCAGCGTAAGATCATCTCAGGTGAGCTAGGTGAGATCGTCGGCAAGTGGAGCGACGACCGCCGCACTCGCATTATCCCGTTCGACGGTGAGGTCTCGATGGAGGACCTCATCGCGCGCGAGGATGTCGTCGTCACCATTACGCGTACCGGATATGCCAAGCGCACCAAGACAGACCTTTACCGTTCGCAGAAGCGCGGGGGCAAGGGCGTGTCCGGGGCGAGCCTGCGCCAGGACGACATCGTCAGCCACTTCTTCGTGGCGTCGACGCACGACTGGATGCTGTTTTTCACCAACAAGGGTCGCGTCTACCGGGCCAAGGCCTACGAGCTGCCTGAGGCGTCCCGTGTGGCGAAGGGCCAGCACGTGGCCAACCTGCTCGCCTTCCAGCCCGACGAGCACATCGCCCAAGTTATTCGGATCCAGAATTACGAAGTTGCCCCATATCTCGTGTTGGCCACAAAGAATGGGTTGGTGAAGAAGACGGCTCTCGCCGAGTTTGACTCCAATCGCAGCGGGGGGATCATAGCGATTAACCTTCGCGACGAGGACGAGCTCGTGGGTGCGGCCCTCATCTCGGCCGACGACGATCTTTTGCTCGTCAGCAAGCGGGCGCAGGCGATCCGCTTCAACGCCAACGACGAGGCGACGAGGCCGATGGGCCGCGCCACCTCAGGCGTGATCGGGATGCGCTTCGGTGAGGGCGACGAACTGCTGGCCATGGAGGTCGTCCAGGAGGGCATGGACATGGACGTCCTGGTGGCCACCAACGGGGGTTATGCCAAACGGACGCCGATCGAGGAATATCCGATCCAGGGGCGTGGAGGTAAGGGAGTGTTGACCGCTAAGATCACCGAACGCCGTGGCGGTCTGGTCGGCGCGGTCGTTATCAGCCCGGAAGACGAACTTTTCGCTATCACCAGCAATGGCGGAGTTATTCGGACTCCGGTGAAGCCCGTGCGCAGGACGCGCGATAGGAACACAATGGGTGTCAAGTTGATGGACCTCCCAGAAGGCGTGACCCTCGTCGCC
>Ga0075418_10002765_pt1 | contig 20095 bp, 22 predicted proteins | sample SoiMetdeltSBSDD2_FD_81776 | JGI IMG/M metagenome (GOLD analysis project Ga0075418, IMG submission 81776) | Bulk soil microbial communities from a Populus tree surrounding site in Tennessee, USA - Soil MetaG P. deltoides SBSDD2 | ecosystem: Environmental > Terrestrial > Soil > Tree plantation...
GAAGCGAGCGTCGACACCCTTGGTCTTGAGCTCCGACACCAGCTGCTCGGGCGAGAGCCGCTCCTCGTCCGGCAACGTCGATCGAAAGACCGCTGGCAGGATCACGCGGTCCGCGCCGGCCAGCGCTCGGGCGAAGTCCCCCTGGAAGACCCGGCGGCATGACGTGGCAGACCGAGGCTCGAAAACCGCCCAGATTTTCTGCTTGGGATGCGCGGCGCGGACGCCGGCCAGCGTTTCTGCGATGGCTGTGGGGTGATGCGCGAAGTCGTCGTACACGGCCACACCCCGCACCGTGCCGCGATGCTGCATGCGCCGCCGCACGCCTTTGAATCGTCTCAACGACGCGGCCATCGTGTGGGTGCTGAGACCAACGGCGGCACCGATGGCGATTGCGGCCAAGGCATTCCGCACGTTGTAGGCGCCGAGCAGAGGTACTTCGAAGCTCCCTGCCGGCACGCCGCCGCGGCGGACGCTGAACCGCGTTGCCACATCGCGCACGTCGAGATCGTGCGCTTGCCAATCTGATCCTGCCGCCAGGCCAAACGTCTCCACGCGGCAATGCGCGCGCGACCGGAGTGCCATCGCCTCGGCATTGTCTGACCCCAGCAACAACAGACCGCGACGCGGGATGAGATTGACGAACCGCCTGAACGCGAGGCGGATGGAGTCCAGGTCGGGATAGATGTCGGCGTGGTCGTACTCGACGTTGCCCACGACGGCGATGTCTGGCAGATATTTCAGGAACTTCGCCGTCTTGTCGAAAAACGCGCTGTCGTACTCATCGCCTTCGATGACGAACTCGCGGCCGCCGCCGACACGGAAGCTGCCATCGAAGTTTTCGGCGATGCCGCCGATGAGGATGCTGGGATCGACGCCGCCGTCAGCCAGCAGCCACCCCGTCAACGCCGTCGTCGTCGTCTTACCGTGTGTACCGGCGATGACAACCGCCCGCGATGCCCACAGAAAGTGATCGCGGACCGCTTCAGGCAACGAGCAGTACCTGATCTTTCGATCGAGCACCTCTTCGAGCTCCGGATTGCCGCGTGAGATTGCGTTGCCGACAATGACGAGGTCGAGATCGGGGCTGATGTGTTCCGGCCGATAGCCCTGCATGAGCGTAATGCCCTGCTGCACGAGGAAGTCGCTCATCGGGGGATACACGTTCTGATCGGATCCCCTGACGTCGAAGCCTTTGGTCTTGAGCATCGCGGCGAGCGTGGCCATCGCCGTCCCGCAAATACCGATGACGTGAACACGAGTAGGTGGCATGTGATTTCAGGAAACAGCGGCCTCTTCGACCACGAGCAGCGGCCGCGGCGAGGTGACGACTCTTGTACGGACGCCGAACGGCAGCGTGAGCGTCGGACCAGACGTGTGTCCGGACGGCAACCCGAACAGCACCGGACCACGGAAATCTCGCGTAAGGCTCGTCAGTACCAGACGAATAGTGGGGTCACCGCCAGGCTCATCGCAGCGCGGCAGCTCGCCAAACACCAATGCCGCCGCACGGTCGAGGATGCCGGCCAACCGCAACTGGGTCAGCATGCGATCGATGCGATACGGACGCTCGGCGACTTCGTCGAGGAACAAGATGCAACCCTGCGGCGGATCGAAGGCGAACGGCGTCCCCAGGGAAGCGGCGATCTGCGTTAGGGTACCGCCAATCAATATCCCTGTCGCGTCGCCTGGCTTGATTACCTCCACCGCGGGATGCGAGATCTCCCCGGCAGGTGCCGGCGTCGCCAAGCAGCGCTGGAACGTATCGCGGTCGTAGCCCGCTTCGCCCTTGGCGAACCGGCCTTCGATCATCGGTCCGTGGAATGACACGACACCGAGGCGCAGCGTCAACCAGGTCAGGATCGATGTGTTGTCGCTGTAGGCGATGAACGCTTTGGCGTGAGCCGACATCGACTCGGGATCGAGCAACGGCAAGAGTTGAACGCTGCCATATCCACCTCGCGCCGCGACGATGGCGGCGATGGAGGGATCCTGCCAGGCTGCGCGCAGCGCACGCGCGCGGGTGTCGGCGGAGCCGGCGACGTAGCCGTCACGATCGAATACCGTCTCGTCGTAGACTGGCTCGAAGCCCAGCGATCTCAGCTCGACGAGTCCGGCGTCGAAATCGGGTTTCGCGAACGGGCTGGCAGGGGCAATGATGGCAATGCGATCTCCGGCGCGAAGCGCGCGAGGTTTTCGCACGTTCAGGCAAACCTCGACATCTCGGCCGCAACCGCCTGGTGTTCGTCGCTGCCCAGTGCCGCCCGCAGCGCCGGACCGCTCAGCGGCCGCGGCAGCGACGGGGCCAGAAATCGCTCTTTCACACGCCGATGCCGGGCCAGGGCATCTTCGATCCGCTTGACCGGAATCGATCCGTTCTCGACGGCGTGAATGATCGCCTCGAGCGCTGCAGCCTGCGGCTCCTGTGAGGTGCCGCACATCAGCACGACGTCACAGCCAGCGGCAATCGCCCGAACAGTCGCCTCCGGGACACCATATACGGCGCTGATCGCTTTCATGTCCAGGTCGTCGCTCAGGACGAGCCCCTGGTAGCCAAGCTTCTTCTTCAAGAGACCGTCGACGATCGTCGGCGACAACGTGGCCGGGCGTTCTTCGTCCAACGCCGGGATCAAAATGTGGGCCGTCATGATGCACGCCACGTTGGCCTCAATCGCCGCGCGGAACGGCACCAGCTCCACGTGTTCGAGGCGGTCGGGCGCGTGCTCGACGAGCGGCAGCTCGTGATGGGAATCCGTGCTGGTGTCGCCGTGGCCCGGGAAGTGTTTGCCGCATGCGGCAATCCCGGCCCGCTGCAAGGTCGTGACAATCGTCTTGCCGAGACGCGCGACGTCCTCCGCGCGTTCGGCCAGCGCGCGATCGCCGATGACGGGATTCGTTGGGTTCGTCAGGATGTCGAGCACCGGCGTGTAGTCGAGAGTGATGCCGACGGCCTTCAACTCGGAGGCCAGTGCGACGGCAAACCGCTCGGCAAGCCGCTCGTCGCCGCTGCGCCCGAGCGTGTGCATCGGCGGCCAGACGGTGAACGGCGCCTTCAGCCGCGCGACACGTCCGCCTTCCTGATCCACGCTGACCCACAGCGGCAACTCGCCCGCGAGGGTCTGCGCCTCGCGCGCAATCTCGGCCACCTGCTCCGGCGACACGACGTTGCGGGCGAATAGGATGATCCCGCCCAGATCGAACTCCCGCGCCAGCTTTCGCAGATCCTGCGGCAGCGAGTCCCCCGCAAAGCCGGCAATGGCCAGCTGGCCGACGTGCCGACGGATATCACGCATGGTCACGAAGAGCATTATATCGATTGCAGATTTGAGATTGCAGATTTGAGACTGCGGATTGCGGATTGCAGATTGCAGATTGCAGATTTCGGATTGCAGATTGCAGATTGCAGATTTCGGATTGCAGATTGCAGATTGCAGATTGCGGATTCGGGTTTTTTGCGATAATCCTTCGGTGTACATCCACTCGTCCGCGCCTACGCGGATAGACCTGGCTGGCGGCACGCTCGACATCTGGCCGCTTTATCTCTTTCATGACGAGGCGCAGACGATCAATGCCGCGATCAGTCTGCGCGCGCATTGCACGATCGTGCCGCGGACCGAACCCGGGCTGACGATCGTGTCTGAGGATGCGAACCGGCGCGTCGATGTCGCGCACTGGAGTGAGCTGCGCGAAAACCACGAGCTGCGGCTGCTCGGGCGGCTGCTCCACTTCTTCAAGGCTGACGCACTGGAGGTGCGGACGCGATCGCAGTCCCCGGTTGGCGCCGGCATTGCCGGATCCTCGGCGATGAACATCGCCGTGTGCGGCGCACTGGCGACTTGGAGCGGACAGAAACGATCGCCGGATCAGATGATGCAAATCGCCCAGAACGTCGAGGCCCAGGCGATCGACGTCCCGACCGGCGTCCAGGACTACCGGCCGGCGGTGTACGGAGGAATATCGGCCGTCGAGCTTGGTGTCGACGGGATCCGCCGGATTCCGCTCCCCGTCTCCGTGCAGGATCTGCAGCAGCGGCTCGTCCTCGCCTACACCGGCGCCAGCCGCAACTCGGGTATCAACAACTGGGAAGTCACGAAGCGGCACATCGACGGCGACCGCGACGTGCAGCAGCGCTTCTCACGCATCCGCGACATCGCGCGCGCAATGCGCGGAGCGCTCGAACGCAGCGACTGGAAGGAAGTCGGGTGTCAGATCGCCGAGGAATGGGACAACCGGAAGGGTCTGGCGCCCGGAGTCACGACGCCCGCGATCGACGCCATGCTCGGCGCGGCGCGCAGCGCCGGCGCGTACGGCGGGAAAGTCTGCGGCGCTGGCGGAGGTGGGTGCCTGTTCTGCCTCGGCGAGCCCGATCGCGTTCCGGCGATTCGCAGCGCGATTGCGTCCAACGGTGGACAGCTGCTCGATTTCGCCATCGAATCCGATGGGCTGCAAGTGAGCACGCGGGCCTGATGTGATTCCCGATCGGCCATGGAGAACCTCGCGATTGCCCGCCTCTTCGCCGAGATAGGCGACCTCCTCGAGATCAAGAACGAGAACCCGTTCAAGATTCGCGCGTATCGCAACGCCTCGGAGACCATCGCCCATAGCGCTGAGCGGATAGCCGATCTCTCCGACGCGGAACGGCTGGCTATCTCCGGCATCGGCAAGGACCTCAACGCCAAGATCACCGAACTCTTGACGACCGGCACGATCGCTTACCACCAGGCGCTGCTGCAGGAATTCCCGCCGACGATCCTCGATCTGCTGCACTTGCAGGGCGTCGGGCCGAAAACGGTCGCGCTCCTCTATCGCGAGCTTGGCATTCGAACGCTCGACGATCTCGAAGCCGCAGCTCGTGATGGGCGGCTGCGCTCACTCAAAGGGATGGGGGCCAAGAAAGAGACCTTCATCTTGAAGGCGCTTGAAGAGCGGACGCGGCTGAGCGGCCGCCGGCTCATCGCTGAGGCACACGACGCCGCCGCCGCGCTCGTCGCGGCGCTGCGCGAGCATGCGCCAGACGCCGAGATCGCGGTGGTCGGCAGTTTGCGCCGCGGCTGTGAAACGTGCGGCGATCTCGACATTCTCGCCGCCGGTGCGGCACCGTCGATCATGGAAGCGTTTACCGGCTACAAGCTCGTCGAGCGCATCCTGGCGCGCGGCGAGACCAAGTCGAGCGTCCTCCTGTGGGGCGGGTTCCAGGCCGACCTCAGGCTTGTTGCCAAAGACAGCCTCGGCGCCGCGATGCAGTACTTCACCGGATCGAAACCCCACAACATCGCCCTGCGCGATCGGGCCATCCGCCGCGGCTTTAAGCTGAACGAATACGGCCTCTACAAAAACGACGATGGCGAGAAAGTCGCAGGGGCCTCGGAGGAAGAGGTGTACCGCGCGCTCGGCCTCGCCTTCATCCCCGCGGAACTGCGCGAAAACCGCGGCGAGATCGAGGCAGCGGACCGCGACGAGCTGCCGCGTTTGATATCTCACGCCGATTTGCAAGGCGACCTGCACATGCACACGACCGCCACGGACGGCCGCGCCGATGCCGCCACGATGGCGATGGCCGCGCGTGCGGCAGGACTCTCGTACATCGCGATCACCGATCACAGCCGCGCTCTGGCCATGGCCAACGGGCTCGACGAAGAGGCCGCGCTCGAGCACGCCCGCAAGATTCGCGCGCTCAACAGCCAGATTGACGGCATCACGCTCCTCGCTGGCATCGAGTGCGACATCCGGCCTGACGGCACGATGGACCTCGCGCCCGAATGCCTCGCCCAACTGGACATCGTCATCGCCTCCATCCATTCGGCATTCAATCAGGACGAGGAGCAGATGACGAACCGCATCCTCCAGGCCATCGAGTGCCCGTGGGTGGACGTCATCGCTCACCCGACGGGGCGATTAATCCTCAAACGCGAGGGCTATCGAATCAACTTCGATCGTGTTGTGGCCGCCGCTGCCGCGGCCGGCGTCGCGCTCGAGATCAACAGCCAGATCGATCGCCTCGATCTGGACGAGCATCACGCCCGGCTGGCGCGCGATCGCGGCGTCAAGCTGGTTGTCGATTCCGACGCGCACTCGCCGATCGCGCTGGGCAACACGCGTTGGGGGATCGGCACCGCCCGCCGCGCGTGGCTGACACCTGCCGATGTGCTCAACACGCTGCCGGTCGAGCATCTGAGGAATGCGCTGCGGCGAACGCGCACGAAAGAGGCGAGATGACCGAGAAGCTAGCCGAGATCCGGCGGCTGTACTTCAATACGACGCCCAAGACGATCCTCGAGGACTTCGACAAGGCCATCGACCTGCTCAAATCGATGGACAGCGAAGCCGAGCGCGAGCGCGCGACGGTCTACATGGAAGGTCTCGCCGAGATGCGCAAGGAGTTTCGGCCGCGCCAGAAGTAGGCTATCTGTCTTTGGCCTTGATCATCATCCGCCGCGCCGTCATGCGCAGCGCTTCTGGAATGTTGCGATCGATGGTCAGCATCTTGACGTCCTTCTCGCTGAGGCGATGCATCATCTGCATCGAGAGTGCCGGCGGCGTCTTTGGATTGCGGGCGAGCCCCAGCACTACGGTGTAGTTCTTCAACCACGACCGGTTCGTGCCAATGATGCGGAGGACGTCTTCCGAGACGTTGCCCATCTTGACGAATGCCTCGACTTCAGCCTCGGTGAGCTTCGGGCTGCTCAAGACGGCCGTGGCGACGATCTTGTTGGAATCGCGAATCAGCTGGGCGCGCTGTTCGCGCGTGCCTTTCATCGCCAGCTTCAGGCGGTCGGCAACTGGCAGTCCCGACAGAACCCGGCTCTGGCCCTCATCGTCTTTTTCGTCTTGTTCGTCGTTTTCGTCGTCGACCGACGGCAGATCGAGCAGCGTATCCAGCAGCGGCTCGGCAGCCGCTTCGGCCGTTGCCGGCGGCATCTTCGGCTCGACGCCGCGCCGCGCGAAGAACTCTCGCATCTCTTCCGGGACGTCGCTGCGCGCCAGAAACGCGGACAGCGCCGCCGCTGGCAGTCGTGAGATGGTGGCCGTGGCCTGCGCCGCCACTTCGGCATCGTCATCATCGGCGAGGATGACGAGGAGCGCGAGCTGCTCGTGGGCTCGCGGCGCAAGCACGCCGCGCGCGGCCAGCAGGCAGACGTCGCGTGGTGCTTCGCCGCGGCGGAACATGTCGATCAATGGTGAACGATAGCCTGGATCCATGATTACGATGCCGAGAACGCCAGACGAAGCTCGCGCAGACGTTGAATCATCTCCTGCTGGTGCGGCGTGATGAAGAGGTCAATCGCTGCAATTCCGGCAGCGCCGGCGCGAACGACGTCCGGTAGATGGGCAACCGTTATCCCGCCGATGGCGACCACCGGCAACATGACCGCAGCACACACTTCCGCCAGCGCGGTGACGCCGGCAACCGCGTGATCCGCTGGCTTGCTCACTGAAGGAAACACCGTTCCGAAGACAAGGTAGTCGCAGCCTCCCTCCGCCTCCGCGGCAGTGGCCTCTTGTATCGAGTGTACCGAACGTCCGACCAGAAACCCAGGTGGCGCGGCGGCACGTAGACGGCGACAGTCTGGCGCAGACGCGGGCAGGTGCACGCCATCAGCGCCAGCCGCGAGCGCGACGTCGAGCCGATCGTTGATGACCGTGCTCGCTCCCGTGCCCGCGGTTTCGGTCGTCACCGCCTTCGCCAGCTCCAGGAGGTCCGCGTCATTCAGCTCGCGCTCGCGCAGCTGGATGATGCTGATGCCGTTGCGCGCAGCGATTCTGACGCGCTCGAGCAACCGATCGGGTTCACGGCGCCGATCCGACACCATGATGATGAGCGGACGCGGCAGCATGGCTCGCTGGCTAGGGTTCGACCCGAGAGGCATCCTGTTTCGGGCGCTGCCGCAGCGACAGCACGCCGACGAGCTCCGTGAGGCCGGCGAGCACCGTAATGGCACCTACGCCCGACACGGCGCCCCGCACGAATGGACTGTCGAACAGCTGCGCCCAACCGGGAAAGAACTCCAAAAACATGTTCCGATCCCAGAACCCCGACCAGGGCGCGACCACCAGAATCAGGCCAGCCTCGAGGAAGTATGCAGCGAAGAGAATGCGCGTGAGAAACGAGATGTCAGCCTCCGGTCTGCACGCGCGCGAGGCGGTCGATTCGCGAAGGCACGTCGCGATAGTCCCCGGCTTCGGCTTGCAGTTCGAGAAACACCGCCAGCGCCCGTGATGTCTCGCCCACCCCTTCGAGCAGCAGGCCGAGGTCGTACAACAATGTCCGCCCTTCCTCCGCGTTGGGCGGCGGCGCCCCCGCGGCGCGCTCGAGCCATTCGATCGCCTGCACGCGATCGCCGCGCCTCTCGTGCAGGTGTCCCAGCGCGGCCGCGGCCTCGAAGCGCTGTAGCGGCGATCGCGCGGCGGTTTCAAGCGCGGATTGCGCTTCGTCCAGCATGCCGATCTCGAGATACGTTCGCGCGAGCGTCATGTGCTGTGCCGAGAAATCCGGATCCTCGCTGGCCTTTTGCCTGATCTCGGAAAACGCCTCGGTCAGCTGGTCTTCGGGGGCTGCAGCGGCGTCCGCGGCCTGATTCAAATCGCCCAGCGCGCCGGTCAAATCGATTTCGTCCGAGCTGGCTTTGCTGGTGCGCTTCTTTTGCGACGTGCGCTTGGATACCGGACTTGACGTGGTTCCCGCAACGTCGACGGCGCCGTCGTCCATCGAGCTCACGGGTATTGGTGGTTCCGCCGGCGGTTCGGGAGCGGCAACCGGCGCGGTATTCTCGGCAATCGGTTCGGGCTCCGGGGCGGGCGTCTCGGGCGGCTGAAAAAACGGATCGCGCGCCATGAACGGCGCGTGGCCGCTCAGTCGCTCGGCAATTAGCGTATCGGGATCCGACACGCGCATCATGACGAGCGCGCGGCGGAAGCGATCGATGTGTGCCGGCTCCCACGGCTCGCGGGCGACGAGATCCTCAGCGATCACACGAGCGTGGGCAGCCTGGTTGGTCGCCAGATATGCGTCGGTCAGCTGTTCCTGCGCCTGATACATCTCGAACTCGAGCCCCGCATCCACGCACACTTCGACCAGCTTGAGAAGCGCGGGAATCTGCCCGGGAACGCGAACGATGAACTCGCGCAGGCGCGTCGACGCCTCGGTAAGATCCGCGGCGGCGATTGCGGCCGTGACCGCCGCCTCGATGAATCTGTAGGCGTGGTCAGGGTTGGAGTCGACGAGCGACCAGCCGAGCGAGTACACGTCAGGCCGGCGAGTGGGTGCGCTCGCCAGCATTCGAACGACCATTTCGCGCGCTCGCTCGACATCGCCCGAGCGCAGCTCGATCTCGGTCAAAGCGAGCAGCAGATCGGGATCCTCGCCGGCGCTGTGCTCGTCGAGAAACTCGCGCGCACCATCGACGTCGCCCGCCTCGAGCGCCGCTTTGGCGAGCGTCGCGCGAGCCTCGCGCTCGAGCGGGTTGATGCGAACGAACTCTTTCAGCGCATCGAGCGCCTCGGGGATTCGGCCCTTGCCCCTCAGGTCGTCATGCAGCTCTTTGAACCGGATGCTCGCCTGCTCGTCGTCGCCCATCTCTTCGAGCGTGCGCGCCGCGAGGAGTCGCGCGTCGAAGTCGCCGGGATCGATCGTGCCGAGGTGCACGACGATCTCCGCGGTCCCGCGGCGGTCGCCCTTGGCCTTGCGCCGTGCGGCAATGGCGTTCAGGTACGACTTGGCATCGGCTAGCAGGCCCTGCTTGGCGGAAAGGTCTGCCAGGCTAATGTGCGTCGGCTCGTCTTGTGGTGAGAGCTTGAGAATTTTCTTGTAGAGCGCGGCGGCCTTTGGATAGAAGCCTTCGTCAACGAAGTGGGCAGCGATGCGGCCGTATTGCTCGATCGCCTCGGGGACCTGGCCGGCGCGTGCGTAGAGCTCGCCGAGCGTGTTCGCCGTACTCCAGTCGCCGGGGTTCTCGTCGACCACACGCACGTACTCTGGAATCGCCAGATCGAGGCGACCCTGGCGGACCAGTTTTTCCGCCTTTTTCAGCGTTGCGTCACGGTCGAAGGCCAAGGATGACTATCTGAAGAACGGTCAGTCCATCCTATCAAACAGGGACGGCGGGCGAAACGACCGCCGGTGGACATCCGAGTAGCCGAATCGGGACACCGCCTCGAGATGGTCCCGCGTTGCATAACCCTTGTGCCGGTCGAAGCCGTAGCGTGGATCCTTCGCGTGCAGCTCCAGCATCATCCGGTCGCGCGTCACCTTCGCCACAATCGACGCCGCAGCAATCGCGGTGCAGCGCGTGTCGCCCTGTTCCACTGCCCGCTGCGCCATCCTCAAATCCGGGATGCGGAACGCGTCGACGAGCACGAAATCGGGGCAGGGCTGAAGGCCCATCACCGCACGCTGCATCGCGCGCAACGAGGCCTGATGGATGTTGATGCGATCGATCTCGTCGCAGTCGCTGGCCGCGACGCACCAGCTGATCGCCCAGCGCGTGATCTTGTCGTATAAACGGGCGCGCTCGAGCGCGGTCACCGTTTTCGAGTCGCACACGCGCGCCACATAGCGTCCGGGATCGAGCACCACGGCCGCGGCCACCACTGGACCGGCGAGGCAGCCTCGCCCGACCTCGTCCACGCCCGCAACCGTGTTGAACCCCATCCGGCGGATGGCGTTCTCCAGGGTTCGAAACGCGCGGACCTTGACCATGACGCGCTCAGGCTTTCTTCTGTTCCTTCATGCGCGCGGCCTTGCCCTTCAGGTCGCGGAGGAAGTACAGCTTGGCGCGGCGTACGCGCGCCGAGCGAAGCACCTCGATGCGATCGATGATCGGCGAGTGCAGGGGGAAAATGCGCTCCACACCCTGTCCGAACGACACCTTTCGGACCGTGAAGGTCGCCCGCGCTCCGCCGCGGTGCATCCCGATCACCATGCCCTCGAACACCTGGATGCGCTCCTTGTCGCCTTCGCGCACCTTCACGTGCACCTTCACGGTGTCGCCGGGCTTCATCGCCGGGCGCTCGATCAACTGTCCGCGCTCGACGGTCTCTACTGCAGTCATGGAACTACTCCCTCTGTCGTAACTCTTCTCGCAACTCGTTCAACAACGTCCGATCTTGATCGTCGAGCGGCGCGGTTTCGAGCAACTCCGGCCGCCGTGCCAGCGTCCGCGCCAGCGCTTCACGCCGCCGCCACCGCGCAATCGCCCCGTGATTCCCCGAAATCAGGACCGGTGGCACTTCGTACTCGCGAAACGTCGCCGGCCGCGTGAACTGCGGATAATCCAGCAAGCCTCGCGAGAACGAATCGCGCGCAACTGACTCCTCGTCGCCGACCACGTCCGGCACCAGGCGCGCCACCGCATCGACGATCACCAGCGCCGGCAGCTCGCCGCCTGACAGCACGTAATCGCCAATCGACAGTTCTTCCGTGGCGAGGTGCTGTCGTACCCGATCGTCGACGCCCTCATAGCGGCCGCACAAGACCACCAAGTGCGACAGCGTCGCGAGTCGCTCAGCGACCCGGTGGCTGAACGGCGCGCCATCCGGGGTCGTCAGCACGATCGCCTCCGGTCGTCCACGCTCGCGCTCAATCGCCTCGACCGCGGCAAAGAACGGCTCCGGCTTCATCAACATGCCCGGGCCGCCACCAAACGGCACATCGTCAACCACCTTGTGCCGGTCGGTGGTGAAGTCGCGCAAGTCGTGAATCGCCAGGTTCACGACCCCGCGGCCGATCGCGCGCCCGACAACACCCTCCGCCAGAGCGCTCTTCACCATCTGCGGAAAGATGGTGACGATGTCGAACTTCATACTCAGCGTCCGGTGGTGTTGATGTCGAGCAGTCCTTCTGGAGGATTGACGACGATCACCCGCGCCTTCGGATCGATCCGGACGCAAATCTCGGCGGCCAGGGGAATCATCACTTCACCGCGGCTGCCTTCAACGATCAAATGACTTCGTTCGAGCGTTCCCTCGACCGCCGTCACGGTACCAACCGCCTGCTCCTGCACGTCAACGACGCGGCAGCCAACCAGGTCGTGACGATAGAACGTGCCGTCCGGCAGCGGCGCGAGGTCGGTTGACGGGATCCACAACTCTGCGCCCGCCAACGCTTCAGCGTCGTTCATCGTCGACACGCCCTCGAGCGTCAGGATCGGCCGGCCCTGGTGAAACCTGACCTCGCGTATCTGACGCGGGACGTGACGCTCGCTCCCACCAACCAGCAGCGTGCGGCCTACCTGGAACCGCTCTTCCGGGAAATCGGTCTCGAGGTTCACGATGACCTGACCGCGATTCCCGTGCGCTCTCGCTACGTGCCCGACCAGCAACAGATCGTCCATGCCAGATGAAGTGCGGCGGCCGCCTCCGCCAAGCTCCGGAACGCTATCGCTCGTCGCGGAACTCGAGCGTCGCTTTCAATCCCTCGAGCTCGGCCGTCGCACTCACCAGCGTGCGCATCGCCTGCGCGGTACGGCCTTGCCGTCCGATGACGCGCCCAAGATCGCCCGGCGCCATGAACAACTCGACCAGCGTCTGTCCGCGGTGCTCCCGCTCGACAACCCGAACGGCGTCGGGATGATCCGCGAGCGTCCGCGCCACTACTTCGACGACGTCTCGGGCGCGGCTCACGATGCGGGTTGTTCGGCCGCGGCAGCCGGGGCTGGCGGCATCCGCGCAACAAGCGTACGAATCGAGTCAGACGGCTGTGCACCGGCCTTCACCCAGTGCGCATACCGGTCGCGGTTCAATTCCAGCGTCTCCGGCTTCGTGCGCGGGTTGTAGTGTCCGAGCACTTCCACGAAGCTGCTGTCCCGAGCGGCTCGCGAATCGGTCACCACGACGCGGAAATACGCGCGCTTCTTCGATCCCATCCGGCGCAAACGAATAGCTAACATGTCATCCTTTCAGCTTCCAGCTCCCAGCTATCTCATCAACGACTTCATCATCCCGAGGCCGCCCTTCTTCTTGCCGAGGCCGGCCATCCCACCGATCTGCTTCAGCATCTTCTTCATCTGCACGAACTGCTTCAGCAGCCGGTTGATCTCTTCGACCGACGTGCCGCTGCCCTTCGCAATCCGCTTTCGACGGCTGCCGTTGATCAGCTGATGGTTCTGCCGCTCTTTCGGCGTCATCGAGTTGATCATCGCTTCGATGCGACCGAGTTGCTTGTCGTCGAGCGCCTCGCGATTCGCGGTCAACTGCTTCAAATTGCCCATGCCGGGCAGCATCCCAAGGATCTGCTCGAGCGGTCCCATCTTCTTGATGGTGCGCAGCTGATCCCTGAAATCTTCGAGCGTGAAATCGTTACGGCGGATTTTCTCTTCGAGGTTGGCAGCATCTTCCAACGAGACGGCTTCCTCGGCCTTCTCGATGAGCGACAGGACGTCACCCATGCCGAGCACGCGTGACACCACGCGATCGGGATGGAACGGCTCCAGATCCTGCAACCGCTCGCCGCTGCCGGCAAACGCAATCGGCACGCCGACAACGCCGACGACCGACAGCGCGGCGCCACCCCGCGCGTCACCGTCCATCTTGGTGAGCACGACACCGGTGACGCCCATCCGCCTGTGGAATTCACCAGCGCTTTTGATCGCATCCTGGCCGGTCATCGCGTCAGCGACATACAGCAGATCGGTCGGCCCGGTTGCTTCCTTGATCGCCTGCAACTCGACCATCAGCTCATCGTCGATGTGCAAGCGACCGGCGGTGTCGACAATGACGATGTCGAATCCACTGTTCCGCGCTTCGGCAAGCGCACCGGATGCGCGGCGCACCGGATCCTTCTCGCCGGCCGGCTCGTGGACGCGGACACCGGCCTGCTTGCCGACGACGGACAACTGCTCGATCGCGGCCGGACGCCGCACGTCTGTCGAGACGAGGATCGGATGATGCCCCTGCTTCGTGAGCCAGCGGCCTAACTTGCCTGATGTTGTTGTTTTTCCGGAACCCTGAAGACCGAGGAGGAGGATGACGCGCGGCCGAGCCTGTGACGGAGGAAGTCCGCCTGTGGTATCGCCGAAGAGCGCCAGCATCTCGTCGCGGACGATGCGGACGACTTGCTGCGCAGGCGTCAGGCTTTTGAGGACTTCCTGATCGACCGCCTTATCGCGGACGCGGTCGATGAACGCCTTGACGACCTTGAAGTTGACGTCGGCCTCGAGCAGCGCCATGCGGATCTCGCGCAGCGCGACTTCGACGGTCTGCTCCGTGAGGCGGACCTCACCGCGCAGCGACTTGAAGACGTCCTGCAGGCGTGTGCTGAGTGAATCGAACATGACCGTATCGTGACTGGCCCGGCAGACCCAAACGGGCCCAAACGGTTCAGGCGCAAACCCTTATCGTAACAGAGGATAGGTCGGATTGACAACCGGGCGTCACACCCCGTTTAACTTGTGGCCCAGCTTGACCTTCTTGGTCCGGAGGTAATTCCGCGAGTGGTCCGAGGCCGGAATCTCGAGCGGCAGCCACTCGGCAACCGACAAGTTGTAACCCTCGATGCCGACGAGCTTACGGGGATTATTCGACAGCAGCCGCATGGACCTGACGCCCAGATCCTTCAGAATCTGCACCCCAATCCCGTAGTCTCGCTGATCCGCCTTGAAGCCGAGCCGCTCGTTCGCCTCGACCGTGTCGAAGCCCTGATCCTGTAACTCGTACGCACGAATCTTATTGGACAGTCCGATGCCGCGACCTTCCTGGTTCAGGTACAGCAAAATGCCGCGGCCTTCCTCGGCGATACGATCCAGCGCCGCTTCGAGCTGTGGACCGCAGTCGCATCGGGCCGAGTGGAAAACGTCGCCGGTCAGGCACCGCGAGTGCACGCGCACGAGCACCTGCTCGCCGTCGCCGATCTCCCCCTTCACCAGCGCCACGTGGGTCTCGCGATCGATGTCGCTCTCGTAGGCGAGCACCTTGAACTCACCGTGATCCGTCGGAAGACTGGCCGCAGCGACGCGCTTGATGAGCGCCTCGGTGCGCATCCGGTACTGGATGAGATCCGAGATCGTGATCATCAACAGCTTATGGCGTTTCGCGAACTTCGCCAGCTCCGGAACGCGCGACATCGTGCCGTCTTTGTTGGAGATTTCGCAGATCACGCCAGCGGGATACAGGCCGGCAATGCGAGCGAGATCGACGGCAGCTTCCGTTTGTCCTGCACGCACCAGCACGCCGCCGTCGCGCGCCTGAAGCGGGAACATGTGCCCCGGACGCGCCAGGTCCGTCGGCCGTGTCGCCGGATCGATCGCCGCCAGCACCGTCGCCGCGCGATCGCTGGCTGAAATGCCCGTCGTCGTCACGCCTTTCGCTTCGATCGGCACGCACATCGCGGTCCCGAAGCTGGACGTATTCTGCGGAACCATCTGCGGCAGATCGAGTTCGGCGAGCCGCTGCTTGGTCATCGGCAGGCATATCAGGCCGCGGCCGTGCGTCGCCATGAAGTTGATCACTTCCGGCGTAATCTTCTCGGCCGCGATCGTGAGGTCCCCCTCGTTCTCGCGATCCTCATCGTCGACGACGATGATCATCTTGCCGTCGCGGATCGCCTCGATGGCCTGCTCGATGGGTGCGAACACGGACTTCGAATGGGCTTTGCGTTTCGTCTTGCTCATGGTGCTACCCGTGCCTGGCGGCGAGCGCCTTGGCCACGTACTTCCCCAGAATATCGCATTCGACGTTGACGACCGCCCCGACGCGTGCAGCTCGCAGGTTCGTGTGCTGCCACGTGAAAGGGATGATTTGGACGTCGATGCTGCGGCCGGCCACCGCGGCCAACGTCAGGCTGATGCCGTCGAGGGCAATAGAGCCTTTCTCGACCACGTAGGGCTCAAAGCCCGCCGGGAGCGTCAGCCTGATACGGCGAACATCGCTGGCCTGCTCGATCGCGTCAATTCCGGCGGTCCCGTCAACGTGGCCCTGCACGAAGTGCCCGCCAATGCGCGCATCCGCGCGCAGCGAGCGCTCGAGGTTCACGAGCGAGCCAACATCGACGGCGCCGAGGCTCGTGACACGCGCCGTCTCTGGTGAGACGTCAGCCTGCGCGACGCCGTCCCCGGCGTGAACCACAGTCAGGCACACGCCGTTGACCGCGAGGCTCTCGCCAAGGGTGAGCACGGGCGCGAGTTCCGTTGCAACCACGAGCCGATAGCCCGCGGCACTTCGGTCGATTCGTTCGACGCGACCGACGGACTCAATGAGGCCGGTAAACATCGCCTTCAACCCGCACGTCGTCACCAATCGGTACCGCTCTGAGCCCGTTCAACGACGCGATCGTGCCGTCCGGCACACTTGCCCATCGCACCCCTGAAGGCCCGAGGTTCGCAGGCGTAATGAACAACTCGATCCGATCGACGAGCGATGCCTCCCAGAGAGCCTTCTGCAGCGTTGGACCGCCTTCCACCAGCAGTGAGTTCACACCGTGCCCAACAAGACGACGGAGTGCTGCATCGAGAAACGAGGAACTGTCAGCGCCTCCGATCGCCTCGACGTGCGCGCCTCTCTTTTCCAGCGCGCGCGCGACGTGTGAATGGACCTGCGGCTCCTCGGTCAGAATGATCACGGGCCCGCTTTCCATCGTCGTCAACACCTTCGCGGTGTCCGGTGTTCGCAAGCGGCGGTCGAACACGACGCGAATCAGCGGGCGGTGCCGGTACGCGACGCGCGCCGTGAGCACGGGATCGTCAACCAGCAGCGTTTCCGAACCGATGGCGATCGCGTCCACTTCAGCACGCTCGCGATGAATGATCCGCATCGATGCCGCGTCGGTGAGCGACGTACGTTGCCCCGGAGCAGCGGCAACGCAGCCATCGAGGCTGAGCGCCGCCTTGAGCGTGACAAACGGGCGGCCCGAGTGCATGACGGTGAAGAAGGGGCGGTTCAGGGCTTCGGCCTCTCGCTCCAGCACGCCAACCGTGACATCAATGCCGCGCGCGCGCAGATGGTCGAGACCTCGTCCCGCCACGCGTGGATTCGGATCCACCGACGCGACGACCACGCGACGAATGCCCGCATCGGCGACGAGCGGCGCGCACGGTCCGGTTCGCCCAGTATGCGAGCACGGCTCGAGGGTGCAGTACAGCGTCGCGCCACGCGCACGATCACCGGCATCGCGAAGCGCGTGCACCTCGGCATGCGGTCCGCCGGCAACCTCGTGCGAGCCGCGGCCAACAACGACGCCTTCGTCATCAATCACGACCGCGCCGACCATCGGGTTCGGCGTGGTACGCCCGCGTCCCCGTTCCGCAAGGAACAAGGCACGCGCCATATGCTGGGCATCGTCGGCCGCAGAAACGCCTGCCACTACCATTTCTCCTCGAACAGCGCGTCGACGTAATCCTGCGGCGCAAATGGAATCAGGTCGTCGATGCCCTCGCCAACGCCCACGTAGCGAATCGGAATCTTCAAGTCGTTTGCAATCGCGACTGCGATCCCGCCTTTTGCAGTGCCATCGAGTTTCGTCAGCACGATCCCGTTGACGCCGGCAACGGACATGAATTCCTTCGCCTGTGCGAGCCCGTTCTGACCGACGGTTGCATCGAGCACCAATAGGACCTCGTGGGGCGCGCCCGTGACCTCGCGCGCCGCGACGCGGCGGATCTTGTCGAGCTCGGTCATCAGGTTCACGCGCGTATGGAGACGGCCGGCGGTGTCGACCAATACCACGTCGCGGCCGCGAGCCTTCCCAGCTGCGATCGCGTCGAACACGACTGCGGCCGGATCGGCACCCGCGCGCGCCCGAATGAAATCGACGTCGGCGCGTTTGGCCCAGACTTCAAGCTGCTCGACCGCGGCCGCGCGGAACGTATCGGCCGCGCAGATGAGCGGCGTCTGCCCGTTGTCCTTGATGAGCCGTGCGAGCTTGCCGACAGTCGTGGTCTTTCCGGTGCCGTTGACGCCGACGATCATCACGACGTGTGGACGCTGTCCGTTCGTGGGTCCATTTCCAGCGCCTTTGAGGATCTCGAGAATCTCTTCCTTGACGAGCTCTCTGAGCGTCGTGCTGCGCCGATCGCGATTCTTGACGGCCGTCACGATGCGCTCGGTTGCCGCAACACCAACGTCTGCCGAGATGAGCACTTCCTCGAGCGCTTCAACTGTTTCGACATCGACTGGCCGGCTGCGCCGTTCCGGTGTGTCTGCCTGCTTGACGACATCCTCGAAGCGATCCATGAACTGCTGGGTCGTTCGAGTAAGGGACTGCTTTATGCGATCAAAAAAACCCATGGGTTCGTGAGTATTTGAAAGTCTGAAGGCTGAAGTCCGAAGTTTATCGGTCCGCCTCGGCGCGCTGTTTGCGGCCCATCAGTGCATCAACAGCTTCCGCGGGCGACCGCTTACGGGCAAGAACGGCGGCCATTTCGGCCGTGATGGGCAGCTCGATCCCGTGACGGGCGCCGAGCGCGAGCGCGGCGCCGGTCGTTCGAACGCCCTCCGCGATCATGCGCATAGATCCCAAGATGTCGTCGAGCGAACGGCCTCGTCCAAGTTCCAGGCCCACGTGCCTGTTGCGGCTCAGATTGCCGGTCGATGTCAGGACGAGATCGCCAAGGCCACTCAAGCCAGCAAGCGTATCTCGCCGGCCGCCTTCCGCGCCTGCAAGGCGCGAGATTTCCGCGAGGCCTCGCGTGATCAGCGCGGCCATGGAGTTGTGTCCGAGCCCAAGCCCTTCAACGACGCCGGCCGCGATCGCGATCACGTTCTTCGTCGCGCCGCCGATCTCCACTCCCGGGACATCGTCGCTCACGTAGATGCGGAACGCCGGACCCTTGAAGCGATCCTGAACGAACGTGGCGGCGTCGGCGCTGTGCGATGCGGACAGCACGGCTGTCGGCAGCGCTTGCGCGACTTCGGATGCGAAGCTCGGTCCCGACAGCACGACGACCGGACGCCCGGCACCAGCTTCCGCTTCGAGCACGCGCGACATCCGCTCGAGGGAATCCGTCTCGAGGCCTTTGGTTGCGCTGACGAGCACGGCGTCAGCGGGAATTGCGGCAGAGACCGCGCGCGCGACAGCGCGAAAGCCGTGAGAGGGCACCGCGAAGACGACCACTTTCGCGCCGCTCAGCGCCGTGTGATGCCTGGCAACCGGCGTTACGCGCGGTGGAAGCGGAACCTCTGGCAGGTACCTGGGATTGACGCGCGTCTCGATCATCACGTCAACGAGATCCGGATCGCGTCCCCACAACCGAACGTCGTGCCCCTCACGTCCAAGATGGACGGCCAGCGCGGTCCCCCAACTGCCCGCGCCAAGAATCGCAATGGTCTCGGATGCCTTCACGTTCTCTCCAGGAACCGACGCTCGGTTCCAGTGCGCAATCGTCTCAGGTTTGCGCGATGACGAAACAGGATCAGTCCAGAGCTTCCCGCGGCCGCGGCGACCACGGCAGCCGGAGCGCCCGTCAGCCACGCCGCGGGCGGCAGCGCAAGCGTCGCGGCAACCGATCCAAGCGAGACATAGCGCGTAGCCCAGACGATCAGGAAAAACAGCGTGAGAGCAATCGCCGTCGCGGCTGGCGTCAAGATGGCGAACACGCCTGCAGCGACCGCCACGCCCTTGCCGCCGTGAAAACGCAGCCAGACAGGATAGATGTGACCGACAACCGCGGCAGCCCCCGTGAGTGCGACGACGGCATTGCCGCTGCTCGCAGCGGAGGCGATGCCCACAGCGGCGGCGCCCTTGGCTACATCGAGCGCCATCACCGCGATGGCGCGGCCGAGGCCAGTGGTGCGAAGCACGTTGGCCGCACCGACGTTCCCGCTGCCGGCCATCCGGACGTCGATGCCGGCCCGCCGCGCCAGCAGAAACGCGAATGGCACCGAGCCCGCCAGGTATCCCATGAGGATGCTGAGGCTGCCCATCAATCCAATGGTACTCGCAACACCTGCTCGTACTGTGAACCCTTTGGTGAGAGATGGCTGCGGAACAGCGTCACATGCCGGACGTCGCATTCCCCTACATCGGTCCTCACGTCACGGACGATTCTGCGAAGTGCGACGGCGTCCGACCTGGGCGCATCCTTGACCCGGGCAATCGTCAAGTGCGGCGCGAATGGGCGTTTTTCGGGTTCGTGGCCAAGCGGCTGGAGCACCCGTGTCAGCCGCTCGTAAA
>Ga0075418_10002766_pt1 | contig 20092 bp, 22 predicted proteins | sample SoiMetdeltSBSDD2_FD_81776 | JGI IMG/M metagenome (GOLD analysis project Ga0075418, IMG submission 81776) | Bulk soil microbial communities from a Populus tree surrounding site in Tennessee, USA - Soil MetaG P. deltoides SBSDD2 | ecosystem: Environmental > Terrestrial > Soil > Tree plantation...
ACGGACGACCATCACAGGGTGGCCGCGTCTGTCCTAACCAGACACGCCAGCGTGATCGATACGTGACCAAGACCCGCCAGGCATCCACCACAAGCTATATAACGAACTCCAACTGCCGTACTAGGGCTACTGATAGGCCTCCATCTGTGCGAGAAGATGGGAGAGGAAATTGTCGATGCCGGTGGTCGCATAGGTTTAGGGTCAGTATTGACGGGTCTGTTGGAGGTCCTCGTTTTGCCGCTGGCGGCCGTCGCATGCCTCGTGACGATGTATGCGCTGGTCCTGCTCATGGAATTGCCGTTGCTGGCTATGGGCGTCGTGACGATGGACGCACAGCATTTTGTTGTCCGCCCCATAGTAGGCTCGATCTTCGGGCTGCTCGCTGCGCTTGCCGCGAGCCTGAAGCAGGTCCTTTGGGCAGCCACGGACGGCAACTACCGCAGACGCCCTATGGACGTAGGAGACGAGCTGTTCAAGGCCTTCTCCTGGCGCATCGCCCTGGCACTTTTCATAGCCTGTGTAGTCGTTGTACAGCCAGGACGGAACCTGCAAGCTTTCATTGCTTTGGGCACCGCATATGGCGTCGTCTTCGCCGTTTTAACCACACTCATGGCCGTGCTCGAGGACCCCCGCGGAACGAGCAGATGGGATTATCTGGTTATCGTCGAAGTCTTCTTTGCCTTCTCCATATGCATAGGTCTCATCTTTAGCGGATTGGCTGCACTTCACATGATCGACAAGATCTCAGGGCTAGAGGCGCTCGAATTTACAGTCGCGACCGGGTTGGCAGCAGCTTTCGCATATGGCACAACATTTGCGTCCATCTACCTCATAGACAAAGTCGCGAAAGCTGTATGGCGGTCGAGGACATAAGACCTGACGTCTATCACGGCGTCGTGTTTGATCTATGGCGAACTGGTCGCCGATACGGTCTCGCACGCGGCGCCACCCCCAGCCATGCACGGCCGAACGGGACCGCATGGAAGGTCGCCCAAGGTCGGGACCCATCAAAGCGACTGGGTTTCGCAAAGCGCCATCCTGAGCGCCTGAGCCTCAAGAAGTGATAGACGCGTAACGATAAGTTCGATCATTCCATATCGCGACACCATCCACCTGACCTGCGGAAACCAAAGCTGGTTCTTATACCGCCCGAGACAATTTCACATTTTCGCAGCTCAGAGCCACCGGGTGGACTTAAGGGTGCCACAATACGAACCGCGTTCACGCTGGCCAGGGGCCATCTCAGCAGTGAATCTTACCGCGATCTGGAAGAGCAGATGCGCACCGGCGAGCGATCCAGCGGCGACGTGTTGCCCACCGCGAAGAAGCTGGGCGCCGGCGGGCGGTAAGAGAAAGTCTCCAACCGTCCGCGGATGGGTTCAGCCTCGAATGTCGAACACATAAATCTCGTAACCGCCGCCGACGGCAATACTCTTGCCATCGGCAAGCCATGTACAACACCACAGTTGGCTATCGACCCGCATCATCATCGATCGTTGCCCGGTACCTGCATCTCGAATGTTCAACACGCCATCACCACCGACAGTACCAATCTGTTCCCCGTTAGGAGAAATCGATACATCACGGATTTTCCCAACATGCTCCCTGATCGTGTATCTGCCCGCTTGATTCGCGAGATCGACCCTGCGGAGGCGCGCCGAATTGTCTCCGGTTGCTAACCACGCTCCGCCTGGCGCGATCGCCAAGGCGTTGACTGCTGGGCCTGACCCGGCCTTTGAGATCACGGCCTCTTGTCCACCGTCGAGATCCCGTCTCAAAATGGCGCCATCTTCGGCAGCTGTCGCGTAAAAGCTGCCGTCAGGAGCGACGGCAACGGCATTAATACGCGATTTGTGCACGCTGCTCCGGATATTGCGATACATCTGAGCCATATTCCACTCAAGTACGGATCCATCGTCTAGGCCAGCGACCACTATCCCACCATCTGATGACACAGAAATTGCGTTGATTGCGCGCGTGGTATCTAGCGCCCTATGAGCATACTCAAGGTCCTGATCCTCGGCCCAGGTTTCCATATCCCACATGCGTATTCGGCCGTAAAAGGTTCCTGCTACAACGAGAGGTTTACTCGAAGCAACTGCGACCGCTTGGAACGATCCTGTCAAGCCCGGACTTAGCAGAGCTCGTCGCTTACCCGTTCGCGAATCCCACACGTACATAGCGTGTCCATCGACACTTACGATCGACCGTCCTGACTGATCGCTCGCGATGCCCCAGGCTGGCACGGCATATTGCTCAACAAGTCTGGGCTCCGGACCCGTCCTGGTATCGGCAATTCGGATTTGACTACTTTCAAGTCCAACGGCAAGCCACGAATTGTCGGGGGCAATGGCGATCGCCGATGGGCCACTGAGTTGGCGTCATCCTGTTTTCGCTGGATAGGTGGGCTTGACGGGTCGGGGAATCGGGTCATCGCGTTGAGCCGGGCGGGGTTTGCCGGGCATGATCGTCTGCCGGGCTGTTGACCTTGCAGGTGTGCTGGCGATGCGGGGATTGTTACCGTCTGGTAACCGCCGTGACCGGAGTGTCCACTATGGACGTCGGGTGTGGTCCCCGGATGATTCATCGTCGTGCCAACAACAACAAAGTCACGCGACGGGGACCACGCTACTGGTGTCTACCAGTCCCGGCTGCCGTTGTCCACCGCCACGTTGGAGGCGATCCGCGCTGAGATCGTCGGCTACCGGCGCGAGGTGAAGTCCCGATGGAGCAAGAGGAGTGCCGGGCAGTTGACCGACCTGATCGCCGCGGTGCTCTTCCACGACCAGCGCCCAGCGGATGTGGCGGCACCGGCAGGGATCTCCGCCTCGACGGTGCGCCGCTGGCTGCACCGAGTCCTCGACCGGCTGGCGCGCCGCGCGTCCAGGCTGGGGCGGGTGCTGCGCCGCGCCGTGCGGGACGGACACGAGGTGGTGCTCTTCGACTGCACCCTGGTACGCACCACCCGCCGCGGCGGGAAAGCCAACCGCCCCAACTACAACGGCAAACACCGATGTCACGGACTGCTGTTCCTCGCCGTCACCGACCTGTGCGGCAACCTGTTGTGGATCGGGCAGGCCCGGCTGGGCCGCACCTCGGATCTGACCTGCGCCCGGCAAGCCGGCCTGGTGGCCAAGCTGCGCGAACACGGCCTGGCCGCCGTCGGGGACCTGGCCTTCACCGCCCTGGACGACGACCCGGACCACCACCCGGTCATCGTCACCGGGTACAAGGCCACCCGCTGGCAGAAACTAACCCCGGCGAGCAAACAGGCCAACCAGATCGTCGCCGGTCTGCGCGCACCCGGCGAGCACGGGTTCGCGTTGCTCAAGTGCTGGCGTGTCCTGACCAAGCTGCGCCTGAACCCGAAACGAGCCACCGTCCTGCTGCGGGCCCCGCTGGTGCTCACGCGCATCCAATACGGACGCTGAACACACCGCACAATCACCATCGCAGTCACGATCACACTCACGATCACAGTCACATTGCGGAAAGGACAATCACCCTCAGGCGGCAGCGGCGGCCGGGTGACTCTGGCTACCCCAAAACCGGCAAACCCACCTGAGATAAGATCATCAACTCGGCCGACGATCAACCGTAAGATCAACAGCACTTCACCAGCGCCCAGACCAGATCCCGAACCCAGTCAAGCCTCGCTCACCAGCCACAACAGGATGGCGTTAGCTCACTGGACGATTCACATGGCCGTTAAGAAGCCTGGGACCGAGCGCGACGCCTTCTGGGAAAGTTATGGGACGTTGCCAACGACGCCTGAAGCAAAGCGGAGAGCGATGCTTTATCAAGCCAAACATATCGCTGCGATCCGCCTGGAACGGCTACGCCTGGGCAACAGCAAAGGCGTGCCGGAAACGTACGAGCAGATCCGCGAAGTGATCGAAAGCCTTCACATTTGAACGCAACCTACGGCAGCGTCAGGATCAGTGGACTGACTACACGAGTGAAGTCGCGCTGCGTATGCACATAGGCAAGCAGGTCAAGATCGTGCGGTAGGACCGGCGGCCAGCCAAGTAGGTAGAGGCCTGCTGCCACCAGGAACGTGCGGATTGTGGCATCGCTACCACGCTTGCGCCGTGGCGCCTGATAGAGCAAATAGGTCGCATCGAGCCAAGCTTGTATGGCCCTGCTGTCGCTGGGATGGAGGTCGGCAACAAGGGTCATCGCCGCTTGGAAGATCGCGCGTCGCTGTGCCGTCGTCGCACTCGCGGTGTAGATCAGGCCTGGTGTCGCGCGGACGCGTGACGTGTCGCCGCCACGCGCGGCGATCCGCGCCGCGAGCGCGGCAGAGGCTTCGGCGGCTGCTGCACGGCGCAGCAGCCGCGTACCTGGCACTGTTCTGCCATCGGCGAGCAGCGTGGTGTTGACGACGATGTCGTCGACTGTCTCGGCGAAGCGGGATCGTGCCAGGGCAGCGAAGTAGTGCATGGTACGGCTGGCTGGCGTTTCCCGGCCGCCGACATATGTGTCAGTCGCCTCGTCCCAGAGGGAGCCCTCGCGGTAACGATCAGGTTCGCCGATCGGGAAATAATTGACGTTCTTGTCCGTGATCCGGGTACGAAACCGCTGTATGTGGACGGCGCTGTATCTTCCATCGTCACGGGGTTGGGTCGCCGCGACGCGGTAGCGCCATTGCTCCGCCGCGACGAACGCCGAGGTGACTACCGCCGTTCGCCGTCGTACATCTGCGGCATGCCGTGGTCGCGAAGTCAGGATCCTGTAGAGGGTTTGCGCCTGCCGTGCCTGCAATGTCGAGAACCCGCTGATATCCGTTGGAACAGTGCCGTCGCTCGAGCGGACGAGGATCTGTGGCGTCGGGAAACATGCCGATGTGATCAGTTCAGGGCTCGGGTTCATTTCAGGCAGCTTTGATCAATTGGCCGATACGCCAACGGGTTCGACGTCGATGACGATGTTGGCAAGCAGCCCATCCGCACGTTCCATGACGGAGGTGGCATCGCTGCCCACGACGGCAAAGCAGCCCAGGCGGCCGCTGTTGTCGGCTGCCACGTGGACATCTGCGCCGACCGGCGTGCGCACGCGAACGATCGGAACCTCGGCGCTGACCTCCGGTAGCCCGGTGATGGCGACGAGCCTCCCTGCGCGTGGACTGGTCAGAAACCGCACTGTGGCATGCCGATCGGCGGGCGGGGTCAGCTTCGCGGGCCTGCCCAGAGCGATGTCCAGGCACGCGGTCCACGGATCGATGCCAAGAGCGTGGTGAATGAGAAACCCGATGTGCCCGGCGCCGATTCGAGCCGCAACCTCGATGATCTTACATCTCCCGTCGTTGGAGAGCATCACTTCGGTGTGCGATGCGCCGTTGGTGATGCCGACAGCGGCGATGGCACACCGCGCTGCTTCGAGGATGGTCGTCGTGTGGGATCCGGCGTTCGCGGGGAGGGCGTGGCCGGTCTCAACGCGGGCAGGTCCAGAGGCGACCAGCTTCCGCGTCAGGCATAGGTGGGTGGTGATCCCATTTTGTGTCAACGACTCCACGCTGAATTCGGTGCCGGCGACGTGCTCCTGGATAAGCACACGGGGATCCAGCCGGGCGCCGTACATCGAAAGCTGACTGATGGCACGCCTCAAGGCAGCTGAAAGATCCGCTGGATCCTCCACCACCGTAACGCCGGACGACCCGGCCGCCTCTGCTGGCTTCACCACCATTGGATAGCCCAAACGGGATTCTGCAAGGCGTACCTCGGCGTCGACGCGATCACGGACCACAAAGGTTCGAGGGGCAGGCACACCGCAGCGCGCAAACCTGTCGGCCATCTCCGCCTTGTTGCGGGCGGCATGAGCCGTGAGATGGTCGTTGCCGGGCAGCCCGAGCTCTGCGCAGACAGCGGAGGCCAGGGGCGTCAGGTACTCGTTGGTTGTCAGAACGGCGTCAGCGTTGAGCTTCCGTGCATAGGCCAGGACGGTGCCGAGCGCATGGGCAGGCGCCGACAGGTCCGTAAGCAGATGTCCTGCCAGGGTGCGGCGAAGTTCGTCGCTGTAGCCGGCCCATCGGTCGGCTTGCGTGACGGCGTAGACCTGGTACCCGCGGCTTCCGGCTGTGTCGGCGATTGCCGTGGCTTCAGGTCCTGAGGCTTCCAGCAGCAGGACCCGCAATGCGGTCATGACAGGTAGTCCTCGCATTTCCCGTCGCGATGGGTGTCAAGCGTAAAGCAGTGGAAGCCGCCGCCGAACAGCCGCCGGTGGCGGTGTCGGACCGGCACGGTGATGAAGCCCTCTGCATCGAGGATCTTCAGCAGACCCGTGCATTCGGCGTTGACCACCACGGTGCTGGTGTCGATGGAAAGTACGTTGAGGTCGATGTATGGGCTGGTAAGGAGGAGGTCGTCCTCTTCGTATGTTGGGAACGCGCCCGGGTCTGGCTCGGGCGGCACGATGAATTTCCATGATTGCAGCGCAGTGGGAAGCATCTGGCGCAATCCTTCGTGGCGAGCCAGGAAGACGCCGGGCCTGAGTGCCAGCAGCATGCTGTCGATGTGGTTGTCGGCCATGCGGTACACCCGGTGGATGCGGTAGCGCTCGCCGAGGTGGCGTCTAAGCCACGTAAGTGCCTTGTCGTGGTTGGCGTTGGCGACGTTGACCACGAGGTCACGTCCGAGTCGAAGCACCTGGGCGCCGTCGAGCATCATCTCGAAGTCGACATCGTACGGGCTGGGCTGAGGATCGCTGATTGGCTCGGTTGGTCCTCCCAGCGTGGTGCATGCGTCGCGGGTGTAGGACAGGTCGAAGGACATGTCGGTCAGCAGCGGACGAGGCATGGTTGTCCAGCTGGCTCCGGCCTCGTAGTACTCGTTGAATATCGTCCCGAGCAACCGGGTTTCCAGGTAGCGCGATCGGATTGCCGGTGGTGTTTCGATGATCTCGTTGCCGAGAATCAAGGTGTTGTCGCGGACGTTAAGTGCAGGCGTGGCAACGGCCTGCCAGCCGAGGCCTGCGATCGGTGCTGAGGTTTCGGGCAGTGGTAGGGGCCGGTACACCTTGACGCTGAGCCCTTCGAGGATGCTGGCGAGGTTCTCGACGTCTTCATGAAGTTCCTCGGTGTAGCGCTGTCTGATCCGCCAGCTGTGGGAGCTAACGCTGGTGCCGGTTGACGCGAGCCGCGGATAGGCCCAGTCGGACCGGTAGCCGGTAAGGCTTTCGTGGTGGAAGAGCTCGAATGTGATGTCCCGGTCGTGGGACAGATAGTTCTTGGCGGATCCGACGATGATTTCGCGCAACGCGGTGAAGTCGTCATGGCTGTGCAGGTTCATTGTTGTGATGCTCCTTTGGGCCTCATGCCGGGACGGCGGTGGGGATGCCTACGCGTTGGCTCGCGCTGTATACGCCAGCTGGCACTTTGTTGAACTTTTCATCGAGCCGTCCGTAGAGGGTCCTGCGCTCCTGTTCGGTGGCATAAGCGATGCAGAACACGAACTGGGCGAGGCCGGCCACGAGCGGGATGATCGGCATCGACACAATTACGCCCGAGTGTGTAGCCGGGTCGTAGCTGCAGCCAAGCTCCTCCACTGTGGACGCGAAGGTGTCCCAGTCCGGCACGGCCCAGGAGGGTGGAACGTGATACTCCACAACGTTGCGGTGTGGTAGTTCGGCCACGCCCACGATGCCATGGCCGATGACCTTGTATATGTGCAGGGATCCAGAGACTTGTGCGTTGACCTCGGTGAATAGAACGTGGCCATCGGCAGTGACGATGGCATCAGCGCTCAGATATCCGCGGTAGCCCAAGGCACGGTAGGCCTCAGCCAGCCGGGCTCCTCCTTCCAGCAGCCGCTGGCGCACGTCGTGTGAGATCCCGCGAAGCGGGACGACTTGATGGCTGAGGCGTCGGCCAACGTAGTGCAGCGATCCCATCTCCGTAGGTTGAGTGCCGTTGTTGTCCGCGAGGTATTCGGAGTACATGGTTTCGGCGCCAGGGATGAATTCTTCAATGACCGCTGGAAAGCGGCCGCCCACCGACGCCCATTCCCAGCGCTCGGCCCAGTAGGCGGTCAGTTCCTGCGGGCTCGCGGAGGCAAGCTGGTGCAGATGCCTGGCCCCCACGTGGTCCACGGCAAGCGAGTGCTCACCGATCAGGAGCTGGTTTCCCATTCCTGCGCCGTTGTGTGCCTGCTTGATCACTAACGCGCCGGTGCGGGTCAGCAGGTCGGCGCTGGCGGCGGTCGCCTCGTCGATGCTGTGGCACACGGTTCCGGCGGGGATCGGCACGCCCGCTGCGGCTGCCATGGCTCGGAAGACTGCCTTGTTGTTGCATAGTTCGCCGCCGCGCTGGGCGAGGAACTCCGCTGCGGGGAGCCGGTCGGCGATATCGAGCGCTTCGGCAAACCGGGTCACGCTTGCCGATGGCCATAGGGCGAAGATGTCATCGACCTTCTGAAGGTCGACGGCGGCGCGCACCGCTTTGTGCAGCTGTGGACTGTCAAGGCTTGCTGGGTCAAGGAGCAACCCACGGTGGGGACCCTCCGGTGCGGAGACGATATGAAGTCGACGCGGATCGACTCCGGTCAGGCTGGTGGCGTGGCGCAGAAACCGTTGGTCCGGTTCGTGGCTGAGGATGACGAGGTCGCCTTCATTGGCGAACCAGAGGACCCGCTGGGTCCAAGCCCGTAGGTCCTCACGGTCGCGGATGGCAGGGTCGATGTGGTTGCCGATGAGAATCTTCACAGGAGTGCATGTCCTCTCGTAACCGGCTGTTGGGATTGGAAGGTCGCCGGCAGGGTCTCGAAGACTCGCATGGTCGCGGTTCGCCGACGCACGGCGGTCCCTGCCGGTCTGAGGTTGGCGGGATGATTGGCGAGCGCCGCGACGAGTGCGCGCAGCGCTGTTTGTGCGGGTATGGTGCCGATACAGGAGTGCGTTCCCCATCCGTAGCCCAGATGCGGATTTGGGGATCGGTCGAGCCTCAGGTTGCCTGGTTCGGGGAACTGAGCCGGATCGATTAGACCGTTAACGTTCAACTCGGCGTCAGTTCTCGGGCGGGTTGTCTTCGCCCAGCAGCTCCTTGTCGCCGCGCGGCCCTGCGGAGTCCGGGTCTGCGCTCCGTCCGCCAGACGGCTCCGGCGCCCCACCCTCGAACGCCCTCATCATCGCCACCGCATCCACGGGTATGCCCCGCGCCTCCATCTTTTCTACCAACCACTTGGCGAAGTTGATGCGATCCCGTTGCTTCATGACGGATGCCGCAGCCGTGATCAGGGCGGTAAGCCCTGTACCGGTGGCCACCAGCGTGATCCAGTCAGTTGCACCGTTGTAGACGACCGGCCACTCCGAGTGGAGAGCGCGCTGGGACATCCAAGCATTCCATGCCTCGGTGTCGTTCAGATCCTCAGGAGGCATCCACTGCGGACGCGGTCCCGGTTCCTCGTCCGGCAGGGCCAGGCTGTCGGCCACAGAAAGTCCCCCGATACGCCTTAGGATAGCTGCGCTGATCCTCATCGCACTCGCGTCACCCGGAACGAATGCGGTGGGTCGCCCGGTATCATCCGCGCCGGTCAGCAAGAACCCGTCCGGCACCTCGACGCCGATGTCTGCTGCAGCCTGCCGCACGCGGAAATCGTTGTCAGCTGTCGTCGCGTGCTGCGGCACAGCATCTGTCTCACCCATACCGCCATCATCCCCCGCCATGGGAGCGCCGGCGTGGTCGAGCAGCACGGCCTGTTGCCAGGCCCAGGAGAAGTAGACGTGGTTGAAGTTGGCGTTGAGCTGTCCGTATTGGTGGGTCGGGATTTTGCCGCGACAGCCGATGCAGAAGCGGTTTGCACCGGCGGGTTACGGGTGCGAAGCGACAGGGCAGCGAAAGGTCAACTGAAATGGCGAAGCCGCCGTGGCAGTGCGGTGGTTCCCACCCGCCTTGCATTGAACATCGTGTTCGCCCTTCTGGGCGACATTGCCCACAGATTCGCAGCAGGCAAGGATGTACCAGTGACCGATCACGATCTGACCGCCGACGAACGCCGCAATACACTGGCCCAGCTCCTTATCGACGAAGGTGCGATCAAGAGCTCCAGTGTGGAGGAAGCCTTCCGCCGTTTGCCCCGCCACCAGTTCCTTCCGGGTGTGGAGTTGAGCGAGGCATATGGCAACGTGACCGTTTACACCAAGACCGCCGCCACCGGTGCACACATCAGTGCGGCGTCACAACCCGTGATCGTCGCCCGCCAGCTCGAGCAGCTCGACCTGCAGCCGGGCGAGATCGTGTTCGAGGCCGGGGCAGGTACCGGTATTAACGCCGGATACATGGCGCTGATCGTCGGCCCCGAAGGCAAGGTCTATACCAGCGACTTCGACAGCGACATCGTTGACGGCGCACGCAAGGGCCTGGCCAACGCCGGGATCGACAACGTTGAGGTCATCCTCGGCGACGGAGCACTCGGCCTGCCGCAAGCAGCCCCGTTCAATAAGGTCATCGCCACGGTCGGAGCCTACGAAATCCCCAGCGCGTGGCTCGACCAGCTCGCCCCCGGAGGCAGGATTGTTGTCCCGGTCCGGTTGCGCGGTACCGCACAGCGCAGCATCGCTTTCAAGCGGGCCACCGACCGATGGGTCAGCCTCGGCAGCGAGCTGTGCGTGTTCATGCCGCTGCGCGGGATCGGCGACGACGCCCGCCGCCAGGTCGCCCTCGACGAGGGTGTCACCCTTCAGGTCCACCCGGATCAGCAGGCCGACCCAGAGGCACTGGCCACCGCGCTCGACGCCGATCGCCACGAAGCATGGACCGGCGTCGTCTTCCGTGCCAATACGACCTACGAGTGGATGGAGCTGTGGCTTTGCTGCACCATGCCCAATGCGATGATGCGCATGAACGTTCAGAACGACACTCCCGGAAGCGGCAAGGTGTCACCGATGTTCCCGTGGGGCGCGATGGCGACCGTACACAACAGCAACCTCGCCTATCTGACTTTGCGGAAACTGGAAGGGCCGGACGGCACGATTTACGAGGTCGGTGTGATCGGCCACGGCCCGGATGGCGCCGGACTCGTCGGCGAAATGGCACGCCAGATCACCGTGTGGGACGAGGGTTTCCGGGGCCGCGATGTGCGCTTTGAGATGCCCGACTACGCCGAGACCGCCGATGCCAGCGTGGGCCGGTTCGTGCTCGACCGGCCGCACCACCCGATCACGGTCATCTGGGAATGACCACCAGCGGCTGACCGGAGGGCCGGACCATGGTGCCACAGTTACCTTTGGTCTGGGCCCTTCCGCAATCGCAGCTGATTCGGGCCCGCCACCGCTACGGCCGCACGTCTCGGGCGCCTGCGCCATGTCCCATGCGTGGCGGGCAAGCGGCCTCGTACCGATCGGTGGCCCAATGTGCGCTCCGCGGCCGCGTCGCGTTCGAGGCTGTGGAAACCATCCACCGCACCAGTCTGGCCACCGTCCTTCTTCTGCCCGTCCACCACGCCTCCGCTCGCCACATGACACAACGGATCTTCGAGGCCGTCCTAAATGGCGCGTACCCATCACCCCGACCGTGATCCGCTCAGCGGCCCGGCTCACACCGATCCGGGTGCAGGCCGCCACGGGGGCCGACGTCATCCGGATCTGCCGCTGGTTGGCAGACATCGCAGGCACTGCCGAGCACGCCGACCTGCTGAGACGTTGCCTCCAGCGCCTGGATCTGTTCCGGGTTTCGCGACAGATCGCCGTGTTTGAGCAGGTGCTGGACGACCGGGTGGTGACCGCGACATGACCGCACTTGCTCTTCAACGTCACATCGATTCAGTAGGTTGGAACCTCATGGAGCGGATCGCCGTCATCGGCTGCGGAGGCAGCGGCAAGTCGACCATTGCCAAGCAGCTCGGCAGGATCCTGGAACTGCCGGTGACGCATCTGGATGCGGTCTACTACGACCAGGACTGGAGCCCGTTGCCGCAGGAGGAGTTCGCCGCCAAACAGGAAAAGCTCGTCGCGGGCGAACGCTGGCTCATCGAAGGCAACTACGCCTCCACGCTGCCGATCAGGCTTGCCGCCGCCGACACCGTCGTCTTTCTCGACCTGCCCGCAGTCGCCTGCCTGTGGGGCATCGCCCAGCGACGCTGGCGTTATCGAGGTGGACAACATCACCAGGACGGGGTGTTCGACCGGATCACCTGGAGCTTCGTCAAGTACATCTGGGGCTACCGCAAATCGATGAAACCCAAGGTAACCGCGTTGACCTCGCAACACGGAACGCATGCGCGCCTGGTCATCCTGCGCAGCCGGCGAGCAGCCAACACCTTCGTCGCCCAAGCCGCCCAAACCGGACCGGCCACGAGGCGGGGAGCCGATGATGGCCAACCCGTTCCTCCACGCTGAAGCCGTTACAGACCTTTGCCGCGATCCCGTCCGTCTGTCTTAACGGACAATGCTCTACGCCGCTACGACCTCCCCGCCCGCGACCTCGTCCGCGTCACCACCAGCATCTGGAACGATCGGCCCGATCTGAAGATCGCATTCACCGGCTCGTCCAGCCAACTATCCGATCTCGACGCGTACATCATCAAGCTGTGTAAGGCAATCGACGCTGCCGCCCTCGCCGCCGCTATCAGCGCCTACAGAGTGGACCAGCCTAACGAGGCATTCACCCTGTGCTCGGCTTGCCGCCAAGTGGCACTGCACGTCGAACGAGGTACGAGAAGAATTCATCTACGTTGCCAGGCACGAGGACGACCAGGCGACCTGTGAGAGGCTGACCGGCATGGACGGCATTCGGAAGCGATGGGCTGAACTTGAGCTTGTAGCCTTCGATCTCGAAGGAACCGGGGCGCAGGATCGTGAGGACGAAGCGATCCTCGAACTTGCCGCCGTCCCGATCCATGCCAGCCAACCTCTCATGCAAGCCGCCTATTGCACGTTGATCAATCCTGATAGGCCAGTCCCCCGGCGTCCGTGGGTCTCACCGGGCCTCACCGATGACGCTCTGCGTGGGGCGCCAATGCTTCACGAAGTTGAGCCGCATATATCAAGCAAGCTCAACGGTCGCTACATGGTGGGCCACAATGTCCTTGTTGACTGGCGGCTGCTTCATCTCAGGTTTCCGGGCATGGAGCCAGCCGGATTGATAGACACGATGAAGCTGCTTCGCCATCACGGAGCGGATCGGCGGGGCTTGTCGTCGGCACTGCAACGGTTTGATCTGACTGATCGAGTGACTCAAGCGGCGCCGGGCAGTCAGCCGCACCGTGCGCTATGGGATGCCACGGGCGCGGCACTGCTTCTACGGCACCTTGCCGAAACCTCGGCACTGTCCGCCGACGATCTGCTTTCGATCGCAGGCATTCCTGCCAACGGTGCGGCAGAGCAGGTAAGCGCACAAGGCACGCTGTTCTAAACGACGAAGGCGGCCCACCATCGTCTGCCCCCAGGAGTCAGCTGCCGATCGCGCGGCTTGCGTCTGGCCATGGGGCGGACGCGATGATTGGGACGAGTGGATGGGGTTCGCCGGTGAGGGTTGCCAGAGCGAGGGCGACTTCGTACACATCGGCGCGAACATAGGTGGTTGTGGTACCGGCGTCGCGTCGGCTGTTGTGGCCAGCGTAGGCGCGGGCGACGGCATAGCCGAAGGTCCGCTCTACCCAGGTCAGTGTGGTGTGACGTAGCCAGTGGGTGCTGATGCCTTGGGTGGCAACCCATGGCAGGTGTTTGCCGAGCCGCGTCCAGAGATGGTCGTAGCGGCGGGTGGTGATGGGTTTCCCGTCGCGGTAACGCAGGAGCTGGTCGAAGGGGTCGCCGGTGCCGCGCTGCTCGCCGTGGCGCAGCAAGTGGCGCAGCAGCGTTGGCGAGATCGGCTGCCACCGTTCGGTTTCGCCTTTTTCTCGTAGCCGGATGAGACATTGTTCGACGTCAAGATCGCAGGGACGAAGCGCGATGGCGCCGCCGCGGCGGCATGCGGTTTCGGTGTGCAGGCGGACGAGGATCGTGTCCAGCTCTGGGTCGTTACCTGTCGTGGTGGCGATCTCGTTGATCTGCGCGAGTTGCGCATCTTGTAGCGCCCGGCGGGTGCTGGCGAGTCTTCTCGGTTTGGCTACCCGCATGGCTGGGTTGTCGCGGTCGTGGATCAGTCCGTCGGCTTCGGCGTAGTGGTACAGGCAGCGCAGCGCGGAGATGAGGTGCTCGGCGGCGATTCGCCCGCCGCGGGCGTTGCGTCGCACCACGACGTGCGCCTTGATACGTTCGGCGAGCTGTTTGATCTCCAGCGGGGTGGGTTCGTTCAGCCGGCGATCGCCCCATGCCTCGCGGATGCGGTTCCAGTAGGACTCGTACACCCGCAAGGTGCCTTTGGTGACGGCCTGGGATACCCGGTCGATGTATTCGTTGAAGGTCGGCATCGGTGTCGGCGCCGCGGCGGCGGTGAGGAGCTGCTCGGGTGTGACGCCCAGGCGGGCGAGCAGGAGACGAGCCGCCTCCAACTCGGACGCTGGAGTTGGGCTATCGGTCATGAGGGATCTCCGTGAAGGGTGGAGTGGTACGCCAGGACCATCGCGTCGACGGCCGCGAGCGTGTGGGCGATGAGAATGTCGTGCTGGGCGAGGGCGGCGACGAGCAGGTGGTCGCCGCGGGCCAGCTGTAGGACGTGCTGGATGCGCGGAGGTATGCGAACGTGCCCCTGGCTGGTGATCTTTTCCGGTCCGCCGCGGCGCACGACGAGTACGCCGGCCTGCGCGTTGGCCGCGAAAGCGACGTTTTGGTTTGGCAGCCACCCCAATGCTTGTAGGGGTGTGCGGTCGCCGAGGCGGCCGTGGACGTCCATGGTGGTGACCACGAGACGCGTGGTGCTGGTCGGCGTCCTGTCCACCAGGCGGGCGATCGGCAGCGGCCGGGCGAGGGCCTTAGGCACTCCTGCCGCCGCCGGTTGGTACCGATCATCGGAGCCTGGCAGCGACACGCCCGCCAGGACGCCAGGACGGCTTAGCCCGTCGACGCTCCGGAGCCTGGTGTCGCGTCGGCCGTTGGCGGCCCGTGTCGTGTCGCGACTGGCCGCGACATCAGGCGACACCTTCGTGGGACTGGTGGTGTCGCGCCGTGTCGCGGCTGTGTCGTCCGGCACCGTGGCGCGCCGAAGCGCGCCAACCGTGTCGTCGTTGGTGTCGCGGCCAGTCATCGTGACGTCCCGGATGTCGCGAGCCGCAGGACGTCGACGCGGGTGCCGGGCCGGATTGTGTCGCGCCACGTGTTGAGGGCGGCGTCAGCGTCGTCGTCGCTGGGGAAGTAGGAGTATGTGTCGCTGTCTCCGTCGCTTGCGAAGGCCAGGACTCGCTGTTCGTGGCGGAACCGGGCCTTGGCCGCGGCGTCAAGCAGAACCCCGAGCTCGGGATGGTGGGTGGTGCTGGTGTCGTGTGCCTGGATGGTGCTGATCACCGCCAGACTGCTGGGTGTGGTCGCGCTGATGAGCTGGCGGGCCAGCAGCAGGTCAGCGATTTCGGCCGGGGTCGCGGCCAGCCCGGGGCGGGGCCAACGCAGGGTGGTGAGGCCGGCGTTGCGGACAAGCCGGTCGATTGTGCCGATCTTGTTGCGGTGGGTCAGCGCGACGTAGGTGCGTGTCGTCGCTGTGGCGGCGTCACGAAGCGCCGTGTCGCCGTCGAAGTCGATGATGGCGTCGCCGCGTCGCGTGTAGGTGAGCACGAGTCGCCGCGCCAGACGCGACACGAACCTTGTGTCGCTTGGTGTCGCCGCCGTGTCGCCGTCACGGACGGCCAGTCGCCACAGCGAGGTGGCGACACGGGTTGCTGTCGTGGTCGTGTCGCCCGCGACACGGGTCGGGTCGCCGGTGGCGCGCTGCCTCAAGTTGTTTGGGTTCATGGCGGGTGGCCCCCGCGCTGTCTGAAATCGCAGTCGCACTCACATAGGCCCTTCCGCAGGCCGCTTTCCACCAGGATGCCGATCTTGGTTACCCAACAGCGCCCAACAGACCGGCGGGCGTGGCGGGCAGCGCCGGACCCAACAGCCGATCCCGGCCATGCCCAACAGACCTTCGGGTGGGCTGTTGGGCGGACAACGGCCAACGCACCGGGGGCTTCGTGTCGGGAGGTGGGGCCGACGTGAACCCAAGCGCTCTGCGTGCCGGACGCGGTGTGTGGCGGCGTCGCGGTCCTCCCCCGAAGCCGGGTGCCGTAGACGCCTTGGCCCGCCTCGTTTACTTCCCACGCGCCGCTTGGTGATGGCGCTGCTCTGCCCAACCCAACAGGTGCCCAACATGTGTTCTGAGCTGCGTCTTGCCGCCCGCCACGTTCTGTGGCGGGCGGCCTTTTTGCGTTTGCGCTGTTGGGCCGCATACCGCCGTTGACCTTGGCCAACACGCATACGCTGGCTGCCGTCGACGCCATGGCTGTTGGGCTGGCATGCGCGGATAGGGGTCTCGCACCGCAAATCGTTGCGGTGCCTCGACTCCTTGAAGAGGTTCTGTGATGGGTTCAAACACCTGGCCGTCCTCGCCGTTGGACGCGGCGCAACGCGCCTTCGACCTGCTGACCTGCCTGCCCGCGCCGCTCGGCCATGATGCCCGTGGTGTCGAGGGCCTGCCGCAGCGGATGCTGCCGCTCGACGAACTACGTGACCTGCTACTCAAGCCCGAGGCCACCACGGTTGTTCGCGACCGTGTGTGGAGTGACCTGGTCACGCGTGCCCGCCGGGACGGTCCGGAGTGGGTGGTCGCCACGGTTGGCATGGCATTGCCGGGTCTGCGCAAGCAGGCCGGTCTGCTCGCATCGGGCTGGAAGGGCGACAGCGAGGATCTGGATGCCGAGCTGATCGTCGGGTTCCTGGAGCGGCTGCGCACCGTCGATCTGGTCGAGCGGCGCATCTGCGGTCGGCTCATCGATGCCGGGGTCCGCTGCGCACGCAAGGTCCGTGATCGGTATGCCGACACCCACATGGTGCACGTCGACTCCGACGGGCCGCGTACCCCGAAACTGCCGTGGGATCACCCGGACTGGGTCCTGGCCCGTGCGGTCGCCGCTGGCGTGCTCGATCCGGACGAGGCCAACCTGATCGCGGCGACCCGGCTGGGCCACGAAACACTTGCGCAGGCCGCCGAGGCGCTGGGCATGGACACTACCCTGGCTGGCAAGTGGAGAAGGCTCGGGGAGCTTCGTCTTCGAGGCGCCATAGCGGCAGGCGATTTGGAGTATGTGCCGCTGCGGGTGCGGCGGCCGTGGCGGAGGCGCCGCGTGTTGGGTGGCCCGGCGGGTGGCCGTGTTGGGTTCCTGTTGGGTGGCCAAGATCGCAAAGTCGGTCGGTTGGGTACCCAACAGGGGCCCTTGGTGGGCAAGACATCGGTCCGAGGACGGGTCGGTGTCGGCGCCCCCGGGATCGTGGCAGCGCCGGCCGTCTGAGCCGTAGTCGCACACGAGAACTCCAGTAGGCCGAAAGGAGCCAGTGCCTCCAACGGCCCTGCCCCGGTCACCGGGTGGCGCACCTCAATCCCCTTTGATCGCCCCGCTCGGGGCGGGAGGTGCCCACCATGAACCGCAACATGTTCCGTCTTCTCATCGCCTTCACCGCCACCGCTGCGGCCACTGCCGCGGCGGGTGCCGTAGCGGTTCCCGCCTACGCAGCCGAACCACAGATCCTGGCGGTCAACGACCTGCCCACCATCATCGGAAACATCACTGCCTGGGTCGTCGGCATTGCCTTCGGGGTCGCGACGTTGTTCGCCACCATCGGATTCCTGCGCTACCTTGCCGCCGGAGGTGACCCGACCGAGGTCGAAAAAGCCAAATCGGCGTGGAAAAACGCCGCTATTGGCTACGCCGGAGCGCTGCTGGCGCCGATCCTGCTGACCATCGTCAAAGGCTGGATCGGGGGCTAGCCATGAGCTGGGTCGCCGACTCGCTGATCGGATCCATCCTGTCCTGGTTTGCCAAGCTCATCGTCGGCGGCCTGAACGTGTTGTGGGACCTGCTGTCGGCAAGTGTCTTCGTCTCCCCCGACGTGACCGTGCTGCCGCAGGTCCGCACGTTTTCGGCCACCTCGTTGGGTGTGGTCAACACCGCCTACGTCCTGGCGATCCTGTGGATGGCCATCCTCGTGATGGGCCGTGACACCATCCAATCTCGTTACGGCCCCGGCGAGCTCATCCCACGGCTGGTCATCGGATTGATCGCGGCGAACCTGTCGATGCCGCTGTGTTCCACCCTGATCCAGCTGGCCAACGCGCTGACCGGGGCACTGACCCAACAGGACATCACCGCGCCCACCTCGATGCTGCACATGCGATCCGTCGTGGCCAGCGCGCTCAACGACCAGAACGGGTCCACCCCGGCCGGCTTCCTCATGCTGCTGATCGGGCTGGTCATCGCGGTCTTGGTGGCCGCTCTGCTGGTGCAGTGGGTTACCCGCCTGGGGGTACTCATCATCGCTGTCGGTGTTGCGCCGATAGCTCTTGCCCTGCACGGCACGCCACAGACCGAAGGTGCGGCCAAACTGTGGTGGAGAACCATTGTGGGCACGCTCGGGACCGTCGTGCTGCAGGCGGTTGCCCTGCACACCGCGCTGAGCATCTTCCTGAACCCCAGCGCCAACCTGCCCGCCCTGGGCATCCCCGGCGCCCCCGGCACCACCATGAACCTGTTCATCGTCTTGTGTCTGCTCTGGGGAGTCGTCAAGATCCCCGCCCTGATGCGGCGCTACATCACCAGGAGCACACCCAGCCACGTCGGAACGATCCTGCGGGTGGTGCTCATCCAGCAGGTCACCCGCGGCCTGTCCCGCAGCAGGGGCGGCCGCAGCGGTGCCACCGCCGCTCGCCCCGCCCGCAGCGGCGGTTGGCCGGTCAGACCCTGAGAAATGCGAGAGAGGAAGCCCTTGATGCGCCACGAACCCGACACCACACCAAGATCAAAGATTCCGGCGGATGTGGCTACCCCAGACAAGATCGTGTACGGGTTGACCGCCCGGCAGCTGGCGATCCTGACCGTCGCCTCCCTCATCGAGTACGGGATCTTCAAGGCGGCGGCCGGGCAGCTGCTGCCGCAGCCGGTGCTGATCGCCGCGATGATCCCGCTGGCAGGGGCGGCGATCGTGCTCGCGCTGGGCCGCCGCGATGGCCTGTCCCTAGATGTGTGGCTGCTGGCCGGTATCCGCCAAGTCCGCAGCCCGCAACGGTTGGCTCCCGCACCTGACGGAAAGCTCACCGCCGCTGCGGCGTGGGCACCGCAGGCAGAACCGTCAACGCCAAGGTCACCGCTGGCCGTGTTGCGGCTGCCTGCCCGCGCGATCAGCGAGGCCGGTGTGATCGACACCGGCAGCCAGGCGGTCGCGTTGGTGGCCTGTACCACCGTCAACATCAGCCTGCGTACCGGCGATGAGCAGGCCGCGCTGATCGGCGGTTTCGGCCGCTGGCTCAACAGCCTGTCCGGCCCGGTCCAGGTGGTGGTCTCCGCGCAGCGGGTCGACCTGTCCAGCCACGCCCAACGCATCGCCGAGGGCGCCGACACCATCGCCAACCCGGCGCTGGCGGAGGCAGCCCGCGATTACGCAGATTTCCTCGACGACCTGGCGATGCGGCGGGACCCGTTGTGGCGCACCGTCACCGTTGCGGTCACCGCCAGCGGGGACCGCGCCGAACATGAGGCCGCCCGCCGGGCCGAACACGCGGCTTCCGCCCTGTCGGGGTTGGGTGTGCAGACCGCCGTCCTGGACGGCGGCCGGGCCACCGCAGTCCTTTCGGCCGCGGTCGACCCCTATACCCCGGCGGACGCCTCCTGGCCCCGCACCCGTCCCGATGCCGTCATCCACGCCAAAGGACCGTCATGAAACTTCTGTCGAGAAAACTCTTGTCGGGGCGAAAGCCTTCCACCCCAACCCTTGCCAGAACCCTTGCGAGCCCGGCCGATGCGGCCGGGCTCGCTGCTGTCATCGGCCCGTCCGCGGTCGAGGTCACCCCGCGCTATCTACATGTCGGGGACGGCTATGCCGCCACCCTGGCCGTGACCGGCTACCCGGCCGAGGTCGGCCCCGCCTGGCTGGACCCGTTGCTGGCCTGGCCCGGCCGCCTCGATGTCACCGTCTACATCGACCCCCTCGCCCCGCAACAGGCCGCACAACGGCTGCGCCGCCAACGCGCCCGGTTCGAATCCAACCG
>Ga0075418_10002767_pt1 | contig 20091 bp, 13 predicted proteins | sample SoiMetdeltSBSDD2_FD_81776 | JGI IMG/M metagenome (GOLD analysis project Ga0075418, IMG submission 81776) | Bulk soil microbial communities from a Populus tree surrounding site in Tennessee, USA - Soil MetaG P. deltoides SBSDD2 | ecosystem: Environmental > Terrestrial > Soil > Tree plantation...
CGGTCTGGCCCTCGGCCAACAGCTTGAGCGTCAATCCGGTGAACCGGCCGTGAGCCGCGCGCGATCGCTTGTCGTGGCGGTGCTCCTCGCCATCGGACCGGCGACGTCCGCTCTCTCGTCCGCGCCGGCCGCGCCTCCCGCGCCCACCACGGCACCGGCGCCGGCCGCGCCGACGACGCCTGCGACGCCGTCCGCGGCAGCCGCCCCGTCGCCGACGGTCGACGAGATCGTCGCGCGCCACGTGGCCTGGAGAGGCGGCCTGAAGAAGATCCGTGCGATCCAGACGCTGCGGGAGCAGGGGCGCGTCAGCGCGGGAGCGGACCGCCAGGGCGTGGTGACCCGCGAGCGGAAGCGCCCGAACCAATCGCGGTTCGAGTTCACGGTCCAGGGCGTGACCAGTGTCTTCGTCTCCGACGGCCAGCGCGGCTGGAAGATGTCCCCCTTCGATGGGGACACGGCTCCCGGCCCCCTCGCCGACGAGGTCGTGGCGGAGGCTGCCGAGCAGGCCGACATCGAAGGCCCGCTCGTCGACTGGCAGGCCAAGGGGCACAAGGTGGAGCTCGACGGGCGCGAGTCGGTGGGAGGCCGCGAGACGTACAAGCTGAAGATGACCCTCAAGAGCGGCGGCGTGCGCTACGAGTACCTCGACGTGAAGACGCTCGAACGGGTCCGGACCGACTCGACGCGGCAGGTGCGGGGCCGGGCGGTCCAGATCGAGACCACCTACGGCGACTACAGGAAATCGGGCGGTGTCCGCTTCCCCCATCTCATCGACGTGGAGGCCGTCGGACGGCCGCAGCGGCTGCACGTGGTGGTCGACACGATCGAAATCAACCCGCCCCTGAGCGACGAGCGCTTCCGGCTCCCGGGCCAGGCCAAGCACTGACGGCGGGGCGCGTCAGTGCCCCGCGAATCGCTCGGCGAGGCTGGTGCCGTCGGGCGCCCGGCCGGTCCTCTCCCCGCGCTCGTCGAGCCGGGCGTACGCCTTCTGGATGTAGCGCACCGCCAGCCAGCGCAGCGGCTCGGGCTCCCACAGAGGCGACCGGTGGTTGACGAACGGCAGGTGGGTGAGAGGGCTGTCGGCGCCGGTGATGAGGTCGGCGAGTGTCCGGCCGGCCAGATTGCTCCCGGCGACTCCTGAGCCGGTGTAGCCGCTGGCCGAGGCGACGCCGGACCGTGGGTCCCAGGTGAAGGCCGGCGTCCAGTCGCGCGGCACCGCGATCGGGCCGCCCCAGGCGTGGCTGAAGCGGACGTCCTCGAGACCGGGAAACCACTCGCGGGTCATGGCGCGCAGGAGGGCGTGCGTCGGCGCGTCGTGGTCGTAGGCGTCGGCGATGCCGGAGGCGAAATGGTACGGCGCCCCCCGGCCGCCGAACAGGATGCGGCCATCGGTGGTGCGCGTCAGGTAGTCGACCGTGAGGCGGAAGGAGCAGAGGCACTCGCGCAGGCGCCAGCCGATCCCGTCCCACTGGCGCTCGCTCAACGGCTCGGTCAGGACGATGAGCGAGTAGATCGGCAGGAGCGTCCGCCGCCGCCGCGGCAGCTGGCAGAGGTAGGCTTCTCCCGCCAGGACCACAGCCCCGGCGCGCACGTCCCCCGCCGGCGTGTGCGAGACGGCCGGAGGCCCGGGCACGATGTCGATCACGGGCGTGCGCTCGAACAGGCGGCCTCCCAACCGCTCGACGGCCCGCGCCAGCCCGCGCACCAGGCGTCCGGGGTGCAGCGACGCATAGTCGGGGCTCCAGTAAGCGCCGAGCGCCCCGCGCACGCGCACCCTCCGCCCCAGCTCATCCGCGTCCAGGACCTTGACCCGCTCGGCGAAGCCGATGCGCCCGAACAGGGAGGCATACTCTCGCATCTCCGGGACCTGGTAGGGGAAGCGCGCCACGAACAGGGCCCCGCTCTTGACGTAGTGCGCGTCGATTCCTTCCGCGGCGCAGACGCGGCCGATCTCGTCCACGGTGTCGAACAACGTCTCCTGGACGCGGCGCGCGGCGTCGACGCCGAACCGGGCGATCAGGTTGTCGATGCCGAGGTGCAGCTTGCCGGAGCACCAGCCGCCGTTGCGGCCGGACGCGCCGAATCCGGCGATCTCCTGCTCGAGAACGACGACCCGCAAGCCCGGGCGGCGTTGCAGCAGGTAGTACGCGGTCCAGAGCCCGGTGTAGCCGGCGCCGAGGATCGCCACGTCCGCCTCGATCGGTCCCTCGAGCGCCGGGCGCGGCGTCAGGTCGTCGCCGCAGGTCTCCAGCCAGAAGGAATAGGAGCCGTACGGCTTCATCGAGGTCGGGGAAGAAGGAGATGGCTCACGCGGTCGGCCGGCGCGGGCGCCCGACTCTGACAGCGGGTCCCGGGAGCGGCATCGTACCACACCGCTCCCGGGGCCTCGCTTCGTTCAGGGCGCGAACGATTCGATCAGGCGGACCAGGCTCACCACCGCGGCGCTGCCGGCGGAGATCGCGATCGTGCGCCGGCCCCCGATGGCTTCGAGCACGAGGCGACGGCCCGTTCCCGGTGCGGACCCGCCTGCGTCGGCCGGCCACGACTCGGCCCGGCAGGCCGCGAGGGCGGCGCGGACGGCCTCGAGGTCCCGGGCCGTGAGCGCTTTGGCCAGGCGGCGGCTGGCGCCCGCGATCGTCCACACCTCACCATCGGCCTCGACGACGAGGCGCGTGCCGTTCTCGCGGATCAGGGTCAGACGATCGAACCGGATGCCCGTCGCCGGCACCGCGGCGAGCGGCGGTGACACCTTGTCCTTCACTTCAGCACCGCTCGACGGGGCTTGGGCGGTGTCCGCCCGACCGATGTAGCCGAGAGACCGGATGAGTTCCTTGGCCGGGGGAGGAGCCGGGGGAGGAGCAGCCGCCATCCCGTAGGCGATCGAGCGGGCCCTCGACTGCGCCCGGGGATCGGCGAAGATGCCCTCGTAGGAGACATCCTGCGGGAGCTCCACCGGAACATCGACGGTCGCCGAGGATCCGGTGTGGTTCGTGACGGCGCTGTCGACCGCCACGAGTGAGGTCCAGGCGGTCATCAGGCGATGGTGGAGTCCGAGGGCTATGACCGCTTCGCGCAGCGACTCCTGATCGCCGTCGTGCATCTCGCGCATGAGGCGGTGGATGCGGGTCCGCGCCCAGAGTCTCCCGACGGCTTCGTGGTCGACGCCGCGATCGGGCAGGGCGACGACACGGCGCAGGGTGAATGGGAGCCCCTGTCGCTTCCCTTCGAGCGTCAGGAGGCCTGTCCCGGGGCGGAGGTACCGCCCGTGGAGGACGAGCGGCTGTCCGGCGAACAGGTCGGGCGGCGCGGCCGGCTCCTGATCGTCGACCTCGAGGCTGTCCCAGGTGACGCGGATGTCGGTGAGGACCGGCGTGGCGATCCGATCCACGAAGCGCCGGACCAGATCGTCGGGCGATTCACGCGGCGCCAGGAACGCGGCGGCGCCGCGCCCTTCCTCCGCCAGCGACTCCAGCAGGTAGCGGTTGACCGACGAGCCGATGCCGAAGGAGAACAGGCGCGCGCCGCCGACCAGCCGGCGCACCTCCGCCAGGATCTCCGACTCGTTGCCGATGTACCCGTCGGTCAGGAAGGCGACGATCCGCAGGCGCTCCGGATCGGGCGCGTAGCCGAGGGCGGCGCGGATGCCGGAGATCATCTCGGTGCCGCCTTCGCCGTGCAGCCCTTCCAGGTAGGCGAGGGCGCGGTGGACGTTCCCCGGCGTCGCCGGGACCGGCTGTCGCGAATAGCCGGAAGCGCGGTCGGAGAAACGGATGATCTGGAAGGTGTCGCCGGGCCGCACTGCCTTCAGGGCCCGGCGCACGACGTCCTTGGCCGCCTCGATCGGAACGCCGCTCATGGAACCGGAGCAGTCCAGGACGAATACTAGCTCCCGTGGTGCGGCCGACGCCTCCGCCACCTGGCGCGGCGGCTGGAGGATCAGCGTGAAGTAGCCGCCGGGCCCTCGCGTGTCGCCCGCGCCGACATCCTGCCAGGTCAGGAGGCCCATCTCCGGCGCCGCCCCGCCGATGCGCCAGCGGAGGCGCACGTCCTTGTCCAGCGCCACTCCCTCCGTCTCGGCTAGGGTGACCCGGGCGCGGCTCTCCCCCTCCCGGGCGATCGTGACGCGGTGCGACGGCGAACCGACCTCGCGCACGGGGACCGCGCCGTCGAGATCGATCCGCAGGGTCAGCCTCTGGCCGGTAGTCGTCCCCGGGCCCGCGACCGGCGGGTTGATCCGGCCCGGATCGGCCTGGCGGCAGGGAATGAAGCGCGGGCCGACGACGGTCGGGAAGACGTACTCGCAGTCGCCGCCCTCGCAGTCGACCTCGTGGTCGAACGACAGAATGACCTCGATGCGAGCGCCCGGCATGATGTTGGCCACCTGCTGGGCGAAGACGTTGGGCCGCTCCTGATCCAGGAGTCCCGCCACCCGCCCCTCGCGGCGCGCCTGCTCGAACAGGGCGCGCGCCTCCTCGCGGCGGCGCATCTCGCCGCGGACGACGCGCGGGCCGATGCGCAGGCTCATGTCGGTCACCGCCGCGTTCTCCGGCAGCGGGAAGACGTACAGGCCATCCACCGGGACCTGGTTGGGATTCTCCCAGGTCTGCGTGACCTCGGCGTGGGCGATGGGCCCGGAAATCGTCACCTGCACGTCGGTGTGGCGGAGGAGGAAGGGGGAGCCGGCGGCCTCGTCCTGCGGGGGCAGGGGCGCGCGTATGATGTCGTCGCGCGGCGGCGCGGGCTGAGCGAAGAGCAGCGAGCCGAGCACGGCGAGCGCTGCGAGGATGAGGGCCGTGGTCCAGGGCGTGATCCGTGCGGGTCGTCGGTCCGAGGTGTTCATGATCCTGACTCCTCCAGTGGCCGCGCCGGCTCTGGTGCCTCGGGGCGCTGGCCGATGCCCCGTGAGACAGCGACGGTCGCCGGAAGTTCCCGGCCCGGCCGGCGACGACGAAAATGTCATGGAACCTCTCGCCGCCCGGGCTGTCCAATGTCCCGAATGAAGCCGATCGGAACGATGGGACCGCTGCGAGGTCTACTTGGCCGCATGGACCCCGGAGATCATCGCGACGAGGCCGAGCATCCGGCCGCGCGCGTCCCCGATGCCGACCTGATACGCAGGGCGCGCGGGGGCGATCGCGAGGCCTTCGCGCCGCTCGTCGAGGCGCACCTCCCGCAGGTCTGGAGCGTCGTCTGGCGGATCCTGCGGCACCAGGAGGACACGGAGGACGTCGTGCAGGAGGTGTTCCTGGCAGCCTATCAGGCCCTCCCCTCGTTCCGTGGCGAGGCCCGCCTGTCGACCTGGCTGCACCGCATCGCCGTGACCCGGGCGTTGAATCATCTGGATCGGTCGGAGGAGAAGATCCGGCGGGCTTCGCAGGCTCTGGAGGAAGAACCGGCGGGGCGCGCGGGGCGTGCGATGCCACCGGTCGTCGCGGCCACTGCGTGGCAGTCGCGGGATCCGTCCCCCTTGAAGTCGCTCGAGGCCGGCGAGATCAGGCGCCGGCTGGCCGAGTGCCTGGGGAAGCTGCCGGCCGCATGGCGCGCCGTCCTGGCCCTCCGCGACGTCGATCGGATCTCCTACGAGGAGATCGCGCAGGTCTCGGGGATCGCCCTGGGCACCGTGCGCTCGCGCCTCGCCCGGGCGCGCATGGCCCTGCGGGACTGCATGGAGGCAGGAGGATGAACGACAGGCACCCGACGGAGCTGCTCTCGGCGTACCTCGATGGCGAGGTGACGACCTCGGAACGGATCGAGGTCGCGCGTCATCTCAAGGTCTGCGTCGAGTGCCGCGGCGTGCTCGACGACTTCAGGACGATGGCCACCGCGGCGTCACAGGAGCCGGCGCCGCCCATCCCGGCTGAACTGCAGGCGCGCATCATGGCGGCCCTGCGGACCCGGTCGCCGAAGCCGCGGCGGCGGTTCGCTCCCTGGTTCCCCGTCCCGCTCGCTGTCGCCGCCGGCCTTATCGTGGTCGCGGCTGGAAGCTGGGTCCTTCTCCGGCGCCAGCCCGGACAGGAGCCGGTGGTCATGGCGCGGTCGGCGCCGGTCGAGAAACCCAGGTTGGAGGAGGCCTATCGTGTCCCCGCGCCCCAGCCGCCGCCCCCGCCGGGTGCGCCTCCCGGCAGAGACGCCTCCGACTCGCTCCGGTCCCTCGGGTACATCGCGAGCGATCGACAGACTGGCGCCGCGAGGAAGCAGAAAGAGCCCGGTGCCAGTCCGGAAGCAACGGGCGACCGGCCCGCGTCGCCCCCGCCCAAGCCGGCATCGCCCGAAGCGGCCCCCTCGACTACCCAGTCAGGGTTCGACGCCGCGTCGAAGACGGCGGAGGCGAGCCGATCGCAGGCCACCACGGAACCACGGAAACTCGCGCTCTTCGAAGCGCCCAGGCCGGCGCTGGCTGCCCGCTCGCTCGTGTTCGAGTTCGAGGGCGCTGAGGGAACGCTTACGGACGCCGGCCTCGTCACCCTGGTTCGCGAGAGCGGGGCATGCAGCGTCGACCTCGCCGAAACCCGCGCCATGGGCGAGGAGGTTCGCCTCATCTTCCACCTGGCACGGGCGGGCCCGGCGCCGCGACCCGCGGCGCGACTCGAAGAGACGAAAGCGCAGGAGCGCGGACGTGGGATCGGATCCGCGGTAGGTGCTGGCGTCCCCGGGACGCTCCAGGACAAGGACGAGCGGCCTGTCAGGCTTCTCCGGATACTGCCCACGGCGCAGCGGCCACTCGACCCCGCCGACGTCGAGATGGTCGAGGAGCGCCTCCGTCTTCTGCTGGATGTGACCGCCCGCGAGGTCATCGCGGCCCGATGTGGCGCCGCGCCGGCCCGATCGCCGCACGGCGAGTGAGGAACCTGGCTCTACTTGCGTGATCGGAGCAGGCGGCTCATGACCGTTCTCGTCTGGCGAGGTCCGGCGCGCAGGAACGGAGCGTCTCGCTCCCCCCTCACCGGCGCTGAGACCGCGGACGGGACAGGCCTGGAGCCTGTCGGGACTTCCCCAGGGTCACCTGATCGACGGTTCCGAAGACGAGATAGCGGTACCCGGGGGCGTGGCCCCCGATCGCGAGATGGTTCTCCTCCCAGTGGGAGAGGTCGAACCCGCGGGGCAGGCTGCTATTCGTCCGGACGGCCTCGCCCGTGGGATCGCTCAGCGTCCAGGAGAGGCTCGCGGGCGGCACCGTCTCGGCCTGGAGGTTGAAGGCGTCCGTCACGCTCTGGTCCTCGGCGTCGTAGAGGTTGTTGGAGACGGTAGCGGTCAGGTGCGTGGCCTCGAATCGGGCTCCGTTGATGGTGAGGGAGATGCCTTGAGACTGGCCGTGATCCAGATCGATCCACCTGAAGGGCGCGGCGGCGTCGTAGTTGAACTTCCCGGCGAAGCGGTCTCCCTCCTGGATCCTTCCTCCGAGGCGTCCGTCAGGATCCCAGACGGACGTGACATGTCCGTCGAATCGGAACGAGACCGGGTCGGGCGGAATCGGGATCGAGCGCGGCGGGAGGATGAAGTTCTTGTAGGTCATGGCGTAGACGACGCCGACCGCGTCGGCGAGCCCCATCGGGGTGACGGTCTGCGTCTGAAGATCGGTCTGCCCGTAGAAATGGTAGTCCCAGTTGATCCAGGAGTAGAAGCTGAGGGGCTCGCGAACGGCGAACCCGAGCATCGTGTGGTAGGGAGTCTCGAACTCGATGCTCGTGTGTGACGTGTCGGGATCGATGCTCAGCACGTGAGTCGGATACGGGCTGTCCCACGCTCCCGCGCCGAAGACGCCGGTGGCGTACAGCCGGCGGTCGGTCTCGCTGAACGAGAGGCTGGTCAACCACGGGCCGTCGATGAGGCCGATGATGCCCAGATCGCCGGTCTCCCGGTCGATGATGGCCAGCTGGCTCCAGATCGGTCCGTTCGGGTAGTTGGTCCAGTGCCCGACGACCGTGTAGAGCCTGTCCGTGATCGCGTCGTAGGCCAGGGTCACCGTGTCGATGAGCGCCGTGCCCCGGGAATCGACCCGCAGGCTCACTCTCTCCACCGGCTGCAGCGTCGTGGCGTCGATGAGGTAGAGTTCGCGCCGGTCCTGTGGCAGCGCGTAGAGAACGTGGTGGTTCCGATCGTAAACCACGGCGGTGTAGGCCACCTCGGGATCCAGCAGGGCGTGCCGTCGGATGACATCTCCGGCCTTCGCGTCGAATGAGACGAGGGCGCTGTCCTCCCAGGTGATGCCGACGAGCGTGTCGGCGGACTCCGACCCCCGCCTCGGCCGGGGTGGAGGGTCAGGCGCCCCTTCCGCGCGACGCGGGGAGAGGACGATCCTTCCGGCGGCCTCGGTGTGAGGGGTGCACCAGGGCGTCGCTGACGGCGGTCCGTCCGGAAGGAACGCAGGGCACGGTTTCCCCCGCGGTCCCCGGACATCCGTCAGGGCTCCCTGGCCAACCCCATGCGGGGGAGCCGGAGCGGCGCCCGGTGCGTCGGAGGCCAGGGAACGCCGTGTACCGGCCAGCGACAGACACACATACACCACGCTCAGCCCGTACGACGGTAGCTTTCGAATGGCCAGCCCCCTTGCTACTTCGAAGGTGACCTGAGTATGGACTGAAGGGGATTCCCGCGCAAGGGTTTGATCGCGCCTCTCCTGGATTGCCGGGAGTGTGGAGTCGATATATAAGTAAGGATGTCCTCCGGACTCCGGTTACAGGAAGGAGATCGAGATGCGAACGAACGGACTCCTCGTGCTGACTGCGGCCGCGCTCGCTTCGGCCATCCTCCCCCTGCTCGCGGGTGAGGCCGCGCCCGGCAAACCCGCCGTCACCGGGAAGGATGACCCGGCGCAGGCCATCAAGACAGCGACCACGCGGCACGTGGAGATCCTCACGGGGCTTCTCTCGAAGGTCCCGGAGCCGACGCGGGCGCCCGTGGAGAAGGCGATCGCGGCTGCCAGCGAGGGAGGGGACAAGGCGATCGCTGCGCTGTCGGGGCAGGCTGCCGCCGGCCCGGGCTCCGCAGCCGACTCGGCGAAGTCGCAGGGATCGGTGAAGGCCGGGGGGCCTGACAAGCCAACCCTCGCGGGACTCGAAGCCGCCCGGGCCGTCGTGGCCGACGGATTCGAGAAGAGCGCCGCCACGCTCAATGGACTTGTGGGTCAGGTTCCGCCGGAGGCTGAATCCAGCATCGAGGCGTGCCTTGGCCGCCTCCGCAACGTGCGCGCGGCCGTGCTGCAGAATCTCGACAGCCGGATCGCCGCCGGGCGGCCGGCGCAGCACGGGCCGCAGCACCGCGTCAAGCCGGCCGACACGCCGCCTCCCCCCAAGCCGCCGCAGCGCTGACCGAGGGCGCGTCGTCACGGAACCGCCTCTCGGCGTGCCCGACCTGGGGTAAACTCCGCCCCATGATGAACGACTCCCCGCGCAGTCACATCGGAGCGGCCGCCGTGCTGGCGGTCGTGCTCGCCCTGCCGCACCTCTCCGTCGCCGCCCCGGCCCGCGACGCCATCCGCGCCGAGATCAAGAAGCAGCACGACGATGGCGTGCGGCGCCTGCAGGACTGGGTCCGGCAGCCCTCGATCGCCGCCGAGAACCGCGGCATGAACGAAGGCTGCGAGCTGATGATGCGTCTCCTGCGAGACGCGGGATTCCAGAACGTCACCCGCATCCCCACCGACGGCCATCCCGCCGTCCTGGCGATCCTGGAGGCCGGCGCCCCGCGCACCGTCGGGCTGTACTTCATGTACGACGTCAAGCAGGTGGACCCGTCCGAGTGGTCGTCGCCTCCCTGGGACGCCGCGCTCGTGGACAAACCCGGCTTCGGGAAGGTGGTGATGGGCCGCGGCGCCGTGAACCAGAAGGGACCGGAGGCCGCCTTCCTCGCGGCCCTGCACGCCATCCGCGGGGCGGGCGAGAAGCCCCCCGTCAACCTCGTCGTGATCGCCGAAGGGGAGGAGGAGATCGGTTCCCCGCACTTCCAGCAGGCCGTGCGGCGGCCGGACGTGGCGACGGTCCTGAAGCGCTGCAGCGGTGTGTTCATGCCGTCCGCGTCCCAGGATCCAGATGGCACGGTCACCGTGTCGCTGGGCGCCAAGGGGGTGGTCGAGCTCGAGCTCATCGCCAGCGGCGAGAAGTGGGGCCGGGGCCCCGGAAAGGACGTCCACTCGAGCAACCGCGCGCGGCTCGACAGTCCGGCGTTCCATCTCGTCCAGGCGCTGGCCACTCTGGTGACCAAAGACGGCGACCCCGCGATCGACGGCTTCGCCGTCGCGGCCCGTCCGCCCTCGGCGTCTGAGCGCGAGATGCTCGACACCGCGGCGTCGCGGCTGTCGGAGGCGACCGCCAAGAAGCTCCTCTCGGCCGAGCGCTGGGCCCACGACCTGCCCTGGCGGGCGACGCTCGAGCGGTTCCTGTTCACGCCCACCGTCAACATCGAGGGGCTGGTCGCGGGCTATACGGGCGTGGGAGGGAAGACGGTCCTCCCGCACCGGGCCGTCGCCAAGCTCGACCTCCGCCTCGTTCCGGACATGACCTTCGACGGCGCGGTCGCGGCTCTGAAGGCGCATCTCGCGAAGCGTGGATTCGGCGACATCGAGGTCAATCCGAGCGGGGGCTACGACCCGACCGGCACTGCGGCGGACGCGGCCCTCATCCGGGCGCAGATGTCGGTGTACAAGCAGGCCGGGCTCGATCCCTTCCTCTGGGCCCGGAACGCCGGCTCCTACCCCGGCTACGTCTTCACCGGAGAGCCGCTCAAGCTGCCCTCGGGCCATTTCGGACTCGGCCACGGGAGCGGTGCCCACGCCCCCGACGAGTACTTCGTCATCGAGTCGTCGAACCCCAAGGTGGCCGGTTGGGACGGCGCCGTCGGCTCGTTCGTCGACTACCTCTACGAGCTGGCCGCCATCCGCTGAGCCGGGATCCCGGTGCCGGGTCCGCGAAAAGCCGTAGCCGGCGGCCGGACCCTCACCGCGACACGCGGCAGAATCCGGCCGCCGGCCACCTAAACGACGATACCTCTGGTACTAGTTGGCGATCGCCTTGCAACGGCCGAGGACGATCTCGTTGCCGATCGCCTCGCCGTTGCCCTGGCGCATCTGAAGCGAGATCAGCGGGTTGTTACCCACGCCACCCGTGACCTCCTGCTGCGGGAACGGATACGTCTGGACGGTGGGGACCATCGCCAGCTCGATGCTGGCCTGGTTGATCGGCCCCTTCGGTCCGCCCGCGGTGTTGGTGTCCCTGAAGATCAACCGCCCGTTGATGGGCTGAAGATCCATCTGGCCGTCCAGAGCCACGATGGCTCCGCTGCTGCTCTCGCAGGCGCTGGTCGAGGCCGTCGCGATCGCCTCGGACGGGGCTTCCAGGCTGGCCGACACGTTGAAAGTCCCCTGAGAGCACTGACCGAGGAAGATCTCGCTCGTCAAGGGCCGACCACGCTGATCGGTGAGCTGGAGCCAGATGTAGGGATTCGCCCCCAGGGGCCCGACGACGGACTGCTGCGGAATGCCGACGGGCTGGTTCTCAGGAACGACCTGCTGCTCGACCGTGGCCTTCTCCGTGTGACTCGGTCCGCCGGACGGGGTCGTGAAACCGACCTCGACTTTGAAGCCGGAGAGAGCCAGGTTCCCCTGGACTTGCACCTGGGGACCGGGAGTGTTGCTGCAGCCCGTGGCCTCGACCACGCCCGAGAAATCGGCCGGGATCGTGAAGGCCTTGCGGACCTGGTCACCACCTTGAGCGGTGCCGACCGTGAGCAACAGACCTGCCGCAACCACGGCTACCAGTGTCACGTTCCTGTGCATACGGTCACCTCCTTAGATCGAATAGAGAACGTTGAGTGTCGTGTTCGAGCTTCTATTGGATCCGCTGGTCGTGACCCCGATCGTCACCGGACGATCTACCTCCCTCCTGCTGCTCCTGCCCTGAAGCGGCGCTTGGAGCCATGCGGCATCGATGGTCACGAGGCAAGGTTTATAGAGCGGCCGCGCGCGGCGACACAGGGGGCAACTCCCTGGAATGGCCGTTGGGATTCGCTTCCAGGAGGACACTCTAGGGTGTTCGATGCGCAGTCGATGGCAGCGCGTGCGTATCGCCCGGGCGCGGGGATGTCGGCGGGGAATGATCGTCCCGCGATAACCACCGCCAGCGGGAGCGCGCCTCCCTTGACGGGACGGGCCGCCGTGCAGTAAGGAAAGGCCGATGCGCTACATGATCACGAACCGCAAGCGGAGCAAGGGCGAGTTCGGGAACGACAACGAGCCGGACGGCAAGCTTCACTATCTTCTTTCCCAGAAAGACAAGCCTTCCGGTCGCGACTTCAAGGAGACGAGCCCCGACGGCTTCGCGGACGTGGTGACCAAGGCCTTGCTGGCGGAGAAGCAGGTCCTGACGCGCCGGTATGGCCTGGAGCGCGATCTCCCGGGGACCCCGAAGGTGCGCCCGATCCTGTGCCTCTACATCCACGGCTACAACAACGACTTCGACGAGGCGGTGGAGGAATACGTGGATCTGGACCAGGAGCTCCGCCGGACGGCGGAGGACGAGACCTATCGCGGCGTCCAGGTCGGCTTCACCTGGCCGAGCGCGGGTCGGGTGACGGGATACCCGCACGACCGCCGGGAGGCGGTCGACAGCATCCTCGGGCTCTACACCCTCCTGAGGGAGTTCAAGCGGATCACCGAGCAGCGGGACTGCATCGCGGAGACCGCCGTGATCGCGCACAGCATGGGGAACTACGTGCTGGAGGAGACGCTCTCCTACCTCGCGGACGAGATCGGCGACCCGCCCGGCGGCGGGCTCATCGATCAGACCCTCATGCTGGCCGCCGACGTCGACAACGACATCCTGGAGCCGGGTGGCCTGGGCGAGGCGATCGCCAATTTCTCGTATCGCGTGACGGTCTACTTCAGCCGCCACGACGACACCCTGAGGAAATCCCAGCGCCTGAAGCACAAGGGGAAGCGGCGGCTGGGGCGGAACGGCCCCGACGACTACGGCCGGCTGCGTGGCAACGTCGTGGCCCTCGACTGCCGCAACCTGGCCACCGACGCGCAGGCCACCCACTACGACACCTCGGTCCACTCGTGCTACCGGCGGGTTCCGGGGATCCTCCGCGACATGCGGTTCACCATGACCGGCATCGACAGGGAGATGATCCCGGGGCGCCAGCCAGTCGAGGGAACGAACCGGCTCGGGTACCTTCTCGCCTAGCCTCGCGCCTCGCGACCCATCACCGCATGTCGAATACGGTTCGGGTCGGTCGAACTCTGTTCGCTTGTGGGACGCCGGGATTCCAAATCCGAGGGGCGCACGGCCGTCGCAGTCCGGAATTCGTGTCGAAGCGTCGCACCAGCAAGGCTTTTCCCTCTCGTTCCGTGTGGCACACCAATTGCGGATGGGACGCCGGCGCCGGGGAACGGAGAAACCGGCCTGACACAAAAGGGTCATGCAACCTTCGCCCGGCTCGATCAGTACTTCTATCGTGAGAGCCTGAACGGATCGGGCCTTCGCACTGCCGAGGTGAGCCAAGGAGGAACGATGACGATCATGGACGAGGTCGCAGGGGAGGTCATGGTGAGGCAGGACCCGATCCGCTCGTGCGTCGAGATCCACATCCGGGGGAGGACGCCGGATCAGTACCGCGTCATCCGTCTGGCACGGCATGAAGCGCGCCAGCTCGCGGCCTCGATCCTGTTGCAGGCTGAAAGGATCGGCTCGGCGCAGCAACCGCCGGCGGACGAAACCCTGGAAGAAGGCGCGGGGCTGAAGAGCGCCTGAGGAGCCGCCCGTTTCACGGCGCCGCCGGGGAGCCAAAACGCTTGCCCCTTGACGCCATGAGGGCTTAGAGTCGGGGACAGGACCCGGGACTCGGCACCTCATGAAGCATGGCAGCGCTCCACGGTGGAGGGGCGGGGCGAATTCGGCCGCGCTCGTCGCGTTACTCGGCTTCCTAGGACCGCTTCTGGCCTCGGGCGGCAGCGGGAGGGAGCCGCGGGATTCGTCCACCGAATGGTTGCGTCCGGCACCCGGGCCCGCCCGTCCGGCCCCGACGACCGACAGGCTGGCTCGCCGGCGCCGCGCGGTGGAGTTGGATCGGGGGGCCTTGCGGCGGGCAGCGCGGCATCCCGGCGCCCGGCTGCGGTTCGACCTGTTCGAGGATCTCAGGCTGACGGGAGCGATCGAGCGCGTCGAGAGGCGCGACGATGGGGGGCTCTCGATCTTCGGCCGGATCGAGGGGGACGCGGGCGACTTCCTTCTCGTGGTCGAAGCGGCGCAGGTCTCCGGGAGCATCCGCACGGCGGCGGGGCGCGTGTACGACATCGGCTCGGACGCCTCGGGCCGCCCGGTAGTCCAGGAGATCGACCTCGATCGTTTCCCGGAATGCTCCGGGGCCGCGGCGCCGGACGTCCCGGCGGCGGCGCCGCCCCACCCGCCGGGAGAATCCTCCGGCCCGATCCCGCTCGCCGGAGACCCCGACCCACGCGACCTCATCGACGTCCTCGTCGCCTACACCGAGCGCGCCGAGATCGCGGCCGGTGGGCCGGCGGCGGCCCGCGCCCTGGCCCAGAGGGCGGTCGACGAAGCGAACCTGGTCTACGCCAACAGCGGCATCGACACGCGGCTCAGGCTGGTGTGGCGCGGGCGGACGCTGTACGACGAGACACAGGATTCCCATCTGATTCACCTGCAGCGCCTGGCGAGCTCGAACGACGGCTATATGGACGAGATCCACGCGATCCGCAACGCCACCGGCGCCGATGTCGTGAGCCTGTTCGTCGACGATCCGGAATCGGCCGGCATCGGCTACCTGATGCAACAGCCGACGATCGGCTTCGCCCCCCTGGCGTTCAGCGTCGTGTATTTCTTCGCGGCCTCGAACAATCTCTCCCTCCCGCATGAGATCGGCCACAGCCAGGGATGCGAGCACGATCGCGCGAACGCGACGGCCAACCCGGCCTTCCATGACGCCTACGGCTTCCGGTTCACGGGCAACGACAATCGGCCGTACCGGACCGTGATGGGCTACCCTCCCGGCCAAAGGATCCCGCACTTCTCCAATCCGGACATCTTCTACAAGGGGCAGCCGACGGGCCGGGCGAACAAGGAGAACAACGCGGCGGCGATCAACGCGACCGCCGAGATCGTCGCCAACTTCCGGCCGCGGCGCCATCACCCCGGGTCGGTGCGGGACTTCGACGGCAACGGCGCCGACGACCTGGCGACCTACGACGCGCTCGACGGGACCTGGTGGATCGGCCTGGCGCGGGACGGCGTATTCGACACCATCGCGTGGGGCGCCCTCTTGCCTCCCGGGAGCTGGGGGCCTCGCCTCGAGGGGGACTTCGACGGCGACGGCTGGATGGACCTCGCGAGCTTCTACGCCCCGAACGCCGAGTGGTGGGTCAGCCTGTCGCGCGGCGACCGCTTCGAGACGCTCCTCTGGAGCCGGCTGAGCCCGGCGGCAGGGTGGAGTCGCCAGAAAGTCGGGGATTTCGACGGTGACGGCCGGGACGACATCGCGAACTTCCGCGATCCCTCGGGCGAGTGGTGGGTCGGCCTCTCGAGCGGAACCGGGTTCTCGACCACCCTGTGGGGGAGCCTGGTATCGCCTCAGGACTGGACCGACGCGGTCGTCGGAGATTTCGATGGCGACGGGCGGGACGATCTAGCCAACTATCGCGCCGCGGACGGCGAATGGTGGGTCGGCGTCTCGAGCGGGGCAGGCTTCTCTTTGTCCTTCTGGGACCGGCAGGGAGCCGCCTCGGGCTGGACCGGCGCCGTCGCCGGCGACTTCAGCGGCGACGGGCGGGACGACCTGGTCCGCTACCAGCCCTCCGATGGCGGAGTGTGGGTCGCGGCGTCGACGGGGAGCGCCTTCGAGACGCGGTCGTGGGGCGTCATTCCGGGGGCGGGAGACCGGGATCCACTCTTGAGCGGCGACTTCGACGGGGACGGATTCTACGATCTGGCGAGCTTTGGTGCTCTGGCCGCGGAGTGGTCCGTGAGCCTCTCGACGGGGGCCACGTTCTCGACCACGGCCTGGTCGATGCTGCAGACGATCCCGGGATGGACGCGGCACGTGGCCGGAGATTTCAATGGGGACGGGCGGATGGATGTCGCCGACTACCTCGAGCCCAGAGGCGAATGGTGGGTCGGCCTCTCCACCGGCACTCAGTTCGACGTCGGCCTCTGGGCCCGGTTCGTCCTGCCCCGTTCCGACGTGGATACCGACGGCGACGGAGTCGTCGACGCGGACGACTGCGGCCCCACGGACGGTGACGCCTGGGCAATCCCTGGCGAGATCGAGGATCTGTTCCTCGAGCAGCCGGGCGGGGCCGCGGGCGCGACCAGGCTCTCCTGGTCGGAACCGGTCTCGAAGGGGGGCACCGGCGTCACCTACGACGTGCTGAGCTCGAACTCGCCGTACTATTTCGGCTGGGGCTCCGTCGCCTGCGTGGAGACGAATGACGCGTCCGACCGGGAGGCGCTGGACGCGAGCCCGCCCGCGCCCATCCTCTACTACCTGGTCCGAGCAGGAAACGCCTGTGGGGAGGGGGGCCTGGGGCTCGATTCCCAGGGCGCGCCGCGCACGGGTGTGTCCTGTCCCTAGGCGCCTGTCCGAGGCGCTAGCGCGTGGGAGCGCTCCCTGCCGGGCGGGGAACCATCGGGATGGTCCCACCCGGTTGCTCGATCTCCAGCAGGAGCCACAGCGCGAGGAGGGTCGGGTGCCAGTCGGCGGGGCCCGCCTTCCCGCTGTCCTCGGCCCAACCGCCGTCCTCGTGCTGTGCCGCGATGACCTCATCGAGGAACCGGTGGGGGAGGAGCCTGGCTTCGCCCAGGCGCGCCACCATCGCGGCCGCCTCGAGCTCGAGGTCCGACACGGCCGCGTCCGCCCGCACGAGGGCCGCCGTCTCCCGGATCACCCGCTTCTCGAAGTCCGCCTCCACGACGCGGCAGCCGTTTTCCCGGAGCCAGATCAGGGCCAGAGCCGCATGGGTCAGCGCGTAGCCGCCTTCGGCGCGCCCCTTCTCGAGCAGGGCCGTGTAGTCGGCAGGCGGAGGAGCCTGGTCGCAGTAGAGCGCCAGGACGGTGAGGCGGTCGAGGCCGCGAACGCCTCCCGCCGCAGAGTCGAGCCATTCCGGCCGGGCCTTTTGTTCCGGATCGATCAAGCGCCGGAACACATCGATCCAGGCGACCTCGGGGTGGGCCGTGCGGAACTCCGCGAAGCGCCGCGACGAGGCGGACAGGGTTCCGACAGCAAACCGGCGGTACAGGGCATCCGAGAGGATGAAAGCGAACGGGTCGTTCCAGCGATCCGAGGCGAGCAGGGCCGCCGCCCTGGCCGCGGCCGCCTGGAGCGCCTCCCGCGACGGAGAGGGTGGAGGAGCGGGCACGGCGGGCCGTACGGCGGGCGTCGAGGAGGCGACTGGCTGGGCGAAGGCCGGCGGCACAGAGGCCAGCAGCGCCACGCCGGCCATGCGGGCCAGGAAGCGTCCCGGACCGGAGACTCTCGATCTGCGCTTCATGCCCCGGCCGCGAGGATACCGGATCGGCGCCGATCCGGCCACACCGACGAGGACCCGCGGCCCTCAGGTAGTAGGAACCCGGTACCGAGCGGTCCCGTATAGGTATCAGACTGCATGAGAAACGACCTCCGCCTCGGACTGCGGCTGCTCTGGAAGGACCGGGCGTTCACGCTGACGGCGTTCCTGACGCTCGCCATCTGCATCGGCGCCAACGCGGCGCTCTTCTCCGTCGTGCGCAACGTGCTGCTTCGGCCGCTCCCGGTGCCGGATTCTGAGCGCATCCTGCTCATGGGCAACTCCTACCCCAAGGCGGGTGCCGGGAATCTCGGCTACTCGGGGGTCCCCGACTACTACGACCGGCTGCGCGAGACGGACGTGTTCGTGGAGCAGGCGATGTTCAACACGCGCAGCCGGAACCTCGACCAGGGAGGAGTGCCGGCGCGCGTCCAGCTCATGCAGGTGACGCCCTCCTTCTTCCGCCTGGTGGGCGTGCCGGCGAGCCTCGGGCGAGGCTTCACCGACGCGGAGGGAGAGGTCGGGGGAGAGAAGAAGGCGGTGCTGGGCTACGCGCTGTGGCAGTCGCAGTTCGGCGGCGACCCGCAGGTCGTCGGCAAGGACGTGCGCATCGACGGCCAGCCGCACGTCATCGTGGGCGTCATGCCGCGCGACTTCGTCTTCGTCGATCCCGACATCTCGCTCTGGACCCCGCTCGCCTTCACTCCCGAGCAGAAATCGGACGCGTCCCGCCACAGCAACAACTGGCGCCACATCGGGCGCCTGAAACCGGGCGCGACGGTCGAGCAGGCGCAGGCACAGATCGACGCCCTCAACGCCGCCAACCTGGACCGCTTCCCGCAGTACAAGCAGCTGCTCCTGAACGCGGGCTTCCACACGGTCGTCACGCCGCTGCGCGACTACCTCGTCCGCGACGTGCGCGGCGCGCTCTACCTGATGTGGGGCGGGGCGTTGTTCGTGCTGCTCATCGGCTGCGTCAACGTCGCGAACCTCGTCCTGATCCGCTCGCGCGCGCGCCTGAGGGAGCTCGCCACGCGCATGGCGCTCGGCGCGGGACGCTGGCACGTGGCGCGCCAGCTGGTCACCGAGAGCGTGATGCTCACCATGGCGTCCGCGGCCGCCGGGCTCCTGGTCGGCTATGCGGCGATCCGCGCGATGGGAGCGCTCGGCATCCAGGCGCTGCCGCGCGGCCACGAGATCCACATCGACGGAGGGGTGATGCTCTTCTCGGCCGGGATCGCCGCCGCGGCGGGGCTCCTCCTCGGCCTGCTGCCGGTCGCGAGCGTGCTGCCCGCCGACCTCGCCGTGATGCTGCGCGAGGAGGGCCGCACCGGCACCAGCGGCAGGCGGGCGAAGGTCCTCCGCCGTGCCCTGGTGGTCTCGCAGGTGGCGTTCGCCTACCTGCTGCTCGTCGGGGCGGGGCTATTGTTCGCCAGCTTCCGGCGCGTTCTGGCCGTGGAGCCGGGGTTCCGGGCGGAGGGGGTGCTGACCGCCTCGGTCACGCTGCCCCGGGTCCGCTACGCGGATGAGGCCGCCCTGCGCGCCTTCGCGGACGAGGCGCTGACGCGCCTGCGCGCGCTCCCTGGTGTGACCTCGGCCGGCGCGACCGACTCGATCCCCTTCGGGGGGAACCACAACGACAGCGTCATCCTGGCCGAGGGCTATCAGATGAGCCCCGGGGAATCGGTCATCTCGCCGACCCAGATCACGGTCACCCCCGGCTATTTCGAGACGATGGGCACGCGGCTCCTGGCCGGACGGTTCTTCGAGGCGCGGGACGACGCCAAGGGGACGCCGGTCGTCATCGTGGACGAGAAGCTCGCCCGCCGCTTCTGGCCCGACCAGGACGCCGTCGGCCGCCGGATGTACATGCCGACGGACATCGACAACCTGCTCGCGGTCTCGGACAAGACGGTCTTCCTGACGGTCGTGGGCGTCATCGGGGACATGAAACAGTCCAGCCTCACCGAGGGCCAGGAGACCGTCGGGTCGTATTTCTTCCCGCTGGCCCAGAGCGTCCAGCGCGCGCTCACCTTCGCGGTCAGGACGGACGCCGACCCGGCAGTCCTGTCGGGCGGCCTGCGGGGCGCCCTGGCGGGAGTCGATCGGGAGCTGCCGGTGTTCGACATGCAGACGATGGAGCTCCTGACGCAGCAATCGCTCCTGGGACGGCGCGTGCCGGTGCTCCTGTCGCTGACGTTCGCGGCCGTCGCGCTGTTCCTCTCCGCTATCGGCATCTACGGCGTCCTGGCCTATCTCGTGACACAGCGGACCAGGGAGATCGCCATCCGGCTGGCGCTCGGCAGCAGCGCGGGCGCCATCGTCCAGCTCGTGCTCCACGAGGGGCTCTGGCTCGTCGGAGGCGGGTTCCTGCTGGGCGGCCTGGGCGCCGTCGCGCTGCGCCGGAGCCTGGAGAGCCAGCTCTTCGGCGTCAGCGCGACCGATCCGCTGGTCCTGATGGCGGTGGCCTCGGCCCTCGCCCTCGTCGCCGTCCTGGCCTGCGCCCTGCCGGCCCGGCGCGCCACGCGCATCAGCCCGACGCTGGCCCTCGGAGAATAAAAAAAGCCGGGCACCCCCGTAAG
>Ga0075418_10002768_pt1 | contig 20091 bp, 17 predicted proteins | sample SoiMetdeltSBSDD2_FD_81776 | JGI IMG/M metagenome (GOLD analysis project Ga0075418, IMG submission 81776) | Bulk soil microbial communities from a Populus tree surrounding site in Tennessee, USA - Soil MetaG P. deltoides SBSDD2 | ecosystem: Environmental > Terrestrial > Soil > Tree plantation...
GGTCTCACGCGTGATGACGCCGTGCCGGGTGAGGAGCTGTTGCGCCATCGCGGCCGCCCATTCTGTCGCGGGCCCACGGTCGCGTCCGCCTTCGCGCTGCGCGCCTCGGCGGACAAGCTGACGCGCGGGCTCGACCATTGACCAGCGTCCTTCCGCGCGGGGCGGAACGAGCCTACGCGACCGGAAAGGGGCGCCGCGATGGCGTTTGGCGGCACGCGCATCTTCCGTACGCGTATAGGCGCGCAGCGGCTGCATGGTGTCGTTGGTCACAAGGCCCTGCCAGACGAGACTCCACAGCGCATCGACGGTTTCGTTCGGAAACCCGCCGCCCGTACCCTCGTGAATCGCGGAGAAAAACGAGGCACCGTGTTCACCGAGGTGCTGCAGAATCTCCGCGGCACGTCCTTCGAGCTCCGGGCGTGGTGCAAACGGCGGACGCAGCCGACTGACATGGTCGGTGAGGTACAGGGCGACGCGGCCGTCGCGTTCGCCGAGCGGATCGATACCGACCCAGACGACTTCGCCAGCGCTCATGAGCGTGTCGAGCATCGCAGGCGTGTAGTCGTCGACGCGCGCCGGCAGGACTTCGCGCTCGAGCACCGAGGCCGGAACGGCTGCGCCCTGCAGTTGCTCGATCGCATCGAGCAACGGTTCGAGCCCACGCCGGCCCGACCCGATGCCGTGCCATGACACCAGAAAGCGGCCGAGCGCTTCGACGTCAACCGGCTCGATTTCCTGACGAAGCCGCGCCAGGGATCGCCGCCGAAGCGCGCGAAGCACGTCAGGATCGATCCATTCGCGTTCGGTGCCGCCGGGCCGGAATTCGCCTTCGATGATCTTGCCCGCAGCCGTCAGCTGCAGCAGAAGTGCGGCAGCGACGCCAACGCCAAGGCCATAACGGGCTGCGAATTCGCGCGCAGTGAACGGTCCATGGGACCGCGCGTATCGCAGCGCGAGGTCTCCGGCAGGGTCTCGAACCGGCTCGAGCAACGACTCGGGAAGCCCAGCGGGGAGCGGGACGCCGAGCGCGTCCCGATAGCGCGCCACATCTTCAACGGCAACATAGCGCCGCGTTCCGGCAATCGGCAGCGAGATCACCCGCCGCTCGTCTTCGAGCGCATGCATCGTCGCTGCAACCTCGCCGTCGATTGTCCGAACCTCCACTTCGTCAAGTGAAAGGTCGCCGATCCGCAGCAGGAGGTCGTGCAGGCCATCCTTGGTGCGCACCTTGTACTTGTCATCAAGGTGCTGGAGCTGGGTTTCGAGCGCCGCGATGGCGTCGGCGTCGAGCAGCTCGCGAAGCTCGGCGTCGCCAAGCAGCTCGCGCAGCTGCGCCTGGTCGACCGACAATGCCTGCGCGCGCCGTTCGGCCAGCGGAGCGTCTCCGTCGTAGATGTAGTTTGCGACGTAGCTGAAGAGCAGTGAGGCGGCAAACGGCGACGGCGCGTGTGAATCGATCGTCACGACCCGAAGCGTACGGGTGCCGATCTTCTTCAGCGTGTCCACAAGCGCCGGCATGTCGAAGTGATCGCGCAGAATTTCCCGGTAGGTTTCGAGCAGCGCCGGAAACGATCCGAAGCGCGCGGCCACAGCGAGCAGGTCGGCGGCGCGCTTGCGCTGTTGCCAGAGCGGCGTGCGCATCCCCGGCCGGCGGCGCGGCAGCAGGAGTGCTCGAGCCGCGGTCTCACGAAACCTGGCGGCGAAGAGCGACGTCGCTCCGAGCTGCCGGAGCACGAGCGGCTCGACATCCTCGACGTCCGGGATCAGCAGGGCAGGATCGGGCGGATTTTCCACCTCGGGAAATCGGACGACGAATCCTTCGTCGCCCCACATGACTTCCACATCCATGCCCGTGCGGTTTCGAATGTGTGCGGTGGCGGCCATCGCCCACGGTGCATGTATGCGGCTGCCAAGCGGCGACAACAGACACACCCGCCAGTCACCCAGCTCGTCCAGGCAACGTTCAATCACGATGGTGCGGTCGTCCGGGATGGCGCCCGACGCTGCCTGATCGTCGAGATAACGCAGCAGGTTCTCGGCGGCCAGCGCATCGAGGTCGTGATCGCGCACGAGCCGCTCGATCGCGGCAGGCCGGGAGATCCCGCGGAGATCGCGAATCAGTTTGCCGATGGCATAGCCAAGTTCAATCGGACGTCCTTCGCGGTCGCCGTGCCAGAACGGCATCTTCCCCGGTTCGCCCGGTGCGGGCGTCACGAGAACGCGATCGTGCGTGATTTCCTCGATGCGCCATGTGGATGCCCCGAGCGTAAAAGTCTCGCCGACCTGGCTCTCGAACACCATTTCCTCGTCGAGCTCACCGACGCGGACAGGCCGGTCGGCTCCGGCGAGGAAGACCCCGTAGAGTCCACGATCCGGAATGGTGCCGGCGTTGGCAATCGCCACACGCTTAGCCCCTTCCCTGGCGGCGATCGTCCCGTGCACGCGGTCCCAGGTGACGCGCGGTCGAAGCTCCGCGAACTCGTCCGACGGATAGCGGCCTGAGAGCATGTCGAGTACGCCTTCGAACATGCGCATGCTCAGATCGGCAAATGGCGCCGCGCATCGGACGCGCGCGAAGAGGTCGTTGATATCCCAGGTGTCGACGCCCGCCATCGCGACGACCTGCTGCGCGAGCACGTCGAGAGGGTTGCGTGGGTACCTCGTCGATTCCACGCGCCCTTCGTGCATCGCACGTGTCACAGCCGCGCACGCGACAAGGTCGCCGCGGAATTTCGGGAAGATGACGCCTTCGCTCGTCGCTCCCGCCTGGTGACCGGACCGACCCACGCGCTGCAGGCCGCTTGCAACCGAGGGCGGCGCTTCAATTTGAACCACCAGATCGATCGCCCCCATGTCGATGCCCAGCTCGAGCGACGACGTCGCAACGAGTGCCTTGATGCGCCCGGCTTTCAGCAGATCCTCGACCTCGCTGCGTGCCGCGCGCGCCAGCGAGCCATGATGCGAACGAACCAGCGGCTCGCCCGCAAGCTCGTTCAGTGCGCCCGCAAGCCGTTCCGCGAGGCGGCGGCTGTTCACGAAGATGAGCGTGGAGTGATGCGCATGAATCAGGTCGAGCAGTCTGGGGTAAATCGAACTCCAGATCGAAACGTTCGATACGTTCGCAACGTTCGGATCGTTCGCTGCAGAACGATTCGAACGAGCTGAATCACGTGAACGACCCGAACGATCCGAACGATCCGGTCGCGCCATATCCTCGACCGGGACTTCGATCGTCAGTTTCAGCGGCTTGCGATCGGTGGCGTTCACGATCGTCACCGACCGATACGTCGGAGCTTTGTCGCCGCCTGTAAATTCCTGGTGGAGCTCGGTCTCAATTTCTTCAACGGCCTGAACGGTGCGATTGCGCGGCCGCTTTGCGGCGACGCGCGATTTTCCGCGGGCTTCGGCACCGCCAAGAAAACGCGCGACTTCGTCGAGCGGGCGTTGGGTTGCCGATAATCCGATTCGCTGCAAGGGCCGGCTGAAGCCGGCCCCTACGGTTGGATGGAAGCCGGCCCCTACGGTTGGATGTACGTAGGGGCCAGCTTTAGCTGGCCCGGCTGTACCCGGTGCGGCTGTACCCGGCGCGGCTGTAGCCGGCCCGCTTACGCGAAGCGCTTCTAATCGCTCCAGTGACAACGCGAGATGCGCGCCGCGTTTGCTCGGGACCAGCGCGTGGATTTCATCGATGATGACGGTATCCACTGACGTCAGGCGTTCGCGCGCGTTCGACGTCAGCAGCAGGAACAGCGACTCGGGGGTTGTGATCAGGATGTCCGCCGGTTCGCGGCCGAAGCGCGCGCGCTCGATGGCGGGCGTATCTCCGGTGCGGATGGCAATCTCCGGAACATATATGGACGCTGCCGATGCACGGGCGGCATTTGTGATGCCGGCCAGCGGCGCCCGAAGGTTGCGCTCCACGTCAACGGCGAGTGCTTTAAGTGGAGAGACGTACAGGACGCGGCAACGCTGTTTTGGCGGAGGCGGAGGCTCGAACATGAGCCGATTCAGGCACCACAGGAACGCCGTCAACGTCTTGCCACTGCCGGTAGGCGCCAGGATGAGCGTCGAGTCGCCGCGCGCGATGGCCGGCCACCCGAGCTCCTGCGGGCGCGTGGGCGACGGGAACGACGCGACAAACCACTCGCGGACGGACGGGTGGAACAGATCGAGCACATGGCCGCGAGCCATCACACGATCTAAACACGTTCGCGGTCCCCATCCGGGTTGCCCGTATAATGTTCAGCGCTCTTCTCACACAACTGACTCTCTAATCAGGACCAGCCATGGGTGACTCCGGAGAAGGACTCGTCGACGCGGAATCGCGCCTCGCCGAGCGGATGGAAGAACGGGAAGAAGAAAAGCGGAAGGCTCGACAGGCCGGCAAAGGGCTGGATCCCGAGCGCGTCCGCCAGATCGAGTCCCTGAAACTGGCTCGTACCGAGATGCGACGCCAGCTCGACATTGCGACGCATCAGGCGCGCAAGCAGCAGCTGACCCAGGCACTCGCTGAGATCGAAAAACGGATCACGCAGCTCTCGGCGTGATCGCGGTTCGCTATCACGAAGCGACCAAACACCACTTCAATCGATTCGCACGGTCGCTCGGGTACCTGGACTGGGCGACCCAGCCGAATCCGTTCCGGCGGTACCAGGGCGCGCCCGTCCGCCCGTTGCCTCGTTCCTCCGGCCGCGTTGCGCTCGCCGCCGACGTTCCATATAGCTCGTTGTACGAGCCGCGCGCTGCTCCATATCCGATCGATGAGCGCTCGATCGGTGAGTTTCTCCGCTGTTCGATGGGCCTGTCCGCGTGGAAACAGTACGGACAATCACGGTGGGCGCTGCGCGTCAATCCCTCGAGTGGGAACCTGCATCCGACCGAAGCGTGGATCGTCCACGATGGACACATCTGCCACTACGCGCCCAAGGAACATGCACTTGAAGAAAGGTGTGTGGTGGACTCGCGGCTCGGACCCTTCGGGTCCGCGGATCACTTCCTGGTAGCTTTAACTTCGATCATCTGGCGCGAGGTGTGGAAATACGGCGAACGTGGGTTTCGCTACTGCCAGCACGATGTCGGTCACGCGATTGGCGCGCTCCGCTTTGCGGCCGGCCTCCTCGGGTGGCGTCTTCACCTGCTGCCGGATTGGTCAGACGCGCAGATTGCAGGACTCCTCGGATTGGACCGGGATCACGATTATGACGATGCCGAACGCGAAGAGCCGGAATGCGTGGCTCTTGTTTCAGCGTCGCCGGGGTTCGGGATTCGGGATTCGGGACTCGATCCCAATCCACTCGTGGAAGCGGCCCGAGGCGGTTTGTGGTCTGGGCGGTCAAATCGTCTGAGCTCCGACCACATCGACTGGCCCATCATCGCGGAAGTCGCGCTGGCTACAAGGTACCCAGGCCGGACCTTCGAACCTCGAACCGTCGAATCTCCAATCCCGAATCCCGAATCCCGACCGGGTGACGCCACAGCCCGCACCACCATTGTCCAACGCCGCAGCGCGCTGTCCTTTGACCCGCGCGGTGTCCTGCGCCGCGAGACCGTGCTCGGTATGCTCGAGCGGCTGAACCCTCCGTCGCCGCCGTGGGACGCGATTCATTGGCCTACGCACGTTCACCTCGTGCTCTTCATTCACCGAGTGGAGGATTTGACGCCGGGCATTTATGCGTATCTCCGGGATCCGGCTGTGCTCACTGAATGGAAAGCGGCGATGCGTCCCGACTTCATGTGGGAACCGGTGAACACGGCAACAGGTGAACCGACGAACCTGTTCCTGCTCGTTCCCATCGATGCCCGTCCAATCGCCAATCGCGTCTCGTGCGACCAGGAGATTGCCGAAGATGGATTCCTCGCGCTCGCGATGATCGCGCGTTTCGAACGATCCATTCGCGAACAGGGCGAATGGTTCTACCGTCGTCTCTTCTGGGAATGCGGGCTGATCGGACAGGTGCTGTATCTGGAGGCGGAAGCAGCTGGCGCCCGCGCAACGGGCATCGGCTGCTATTACGACGAACCGGTTCACGAGCTGCTCGGGCTGTCGGGGTACATGTGGCAGGACCTGTATCACTTCACGATCGGGTTGCCGATCGAAGACACGCGATTGACGAGTGAGCCTGGCTATGACTGGGAACGGCCGGGATCCGGGATTCGGGATCCGGGATTCGGAGGCCGGGAGCCGGGAGCCGGCAGCCCGGAGCCGGAAACCGATTCGTAGCCTTCGCCGCTGAGGCCGAACTCGCTCCGAATGTCTCGGGCGAGTTCGGATCCGTCCACAAGAAATTGCTTCGGCCACTCATCAGGGCGCGGCGGAGGAGACAGCGATGTCGCCTCCCGCAGGATCGCTGCCCAGGCCGATGCGGCTTGCGCCGGGGTTGCGTGCGTTTCCCACCACTCGCGTGCTGCGCGTCCGAGCTGATCGCGCAGCACTTCATCCGCCGACAACTTACGTATCGCAAGCATCAGCGAGTGCTCTTCGTCTCGCGGATCCACCGTCACCGCAACGGGCGCATCCGCAACGGCGAGACCACGTGGCCTCCACGTCTGCGGGTCGATCGCCGGCCATTCTGCTGTCGTTTCCGTTTCAGTGGTGATCACCGCCTTGCGCGCGGCCATCGCGGCAAGCAGGGGGGTCAATGACGAATGAAACGGCGGCCACGCCGGGGCGATAACAACGTCGGAGCGGGCGAGCACGCCTAAAGTCGTCTCTCGATCGAGAACATCGAACGTGGCTCCGGCGCTGCGAGCGCGCTCGAACGCGCGGTCGATGAGATGCCCGCCTCTGGCGCGCCTGTCGTAGATGGCAAATTTGACCCGTCGCGTGACCGACGCATCCGTCTCCTCATCTGTCCGAGCGACTGAAAGGTCGTCGTCGTTGGCGGACCTTGGATGTCCAGCAAACGCGGGCGCATATCGCACATTGGCGCTCGGAAATCGCTCTTGCAATCGTTCCGCAAATCGACGGTCGGCGGCGACGGCCGCGCGAGACGCGAGGGTGGCGACGCGCAGGTTCGCGACATCGATGCTGTGCAGCAGCACGACGCCCGGATAGTTCGCCACGTATCCCCAGATGAATTGATGCGCGCGCGTGTCGTCGAGCTCGAAGACGAAAAGATCCCATGGCCGCTGCAGCTGCCGCCAGACGAAATCGTGGGCATTGGCTTCGACGATGATGTCGATGTCATGTGTGCGGCGCAGCTCGTCGATGAGGGCTGCGGTGCCATCGAGCGGATTGGCCGCGTCGGTGTTGGCGTGTCGGAACCAGGCGATGCGCATCAGCGATCAGTTGAGCCGGTGCGGTGACGTTCAGCTAATTGACCTTGCACTGCTGGTTTCTATAGCATGAACAGGTTGAGAAACTCTTCACAAGCGTTGCCGAGGAACCGATGGACGGCTGGCTCGGCGTAGTCATCATGATCGTGCTCGGCGTCGGATTCGCCGCCGTCATGATCGGCCTCTCCGTTCTCCTCGGACCGAGAAACCCGACACCGGAAAAGCTCGCGCCGTATGAATGCGGCATGCCCGCGGTCGGCGACGCCCGCGAGCGCCAGTCCGTAAAGTTCTATCTCGTCGCGATGATCTTCCTGCTCTTCGATATCGAGGTCGCCTTCCTGTACCCCTGGGCGGTTTCGCTGCGCGACCTCGGTTGGTCCGGGTTCGTCCAGATCGTCACCTTCTCTCTGATTCTGCTCGTCGGCTACGTGTACGTCTGGCGTAAGGGTGTTCTCGACTGGGGCTCGCGCCGCATGCGCATATCGGCGCGGAAAGTTGCTTAGAGAACACGAAAATCATGAACGCCCACGCGCGCGCTCACGGCCACGAACACGCACCCGACGGCGAGTTCGGGTTTATCACGACGAAACTGGAATGGCTGATCCAATGGGCGCGGCGGTCCGCCATCTGGCCGGCGCAGTTCGGCCTGGCGTGCTGTGCGATCGAAATGATGGCGATGGTCGCCAGCCGCTACGACGTCGCGCGCTTCGGCGCCGAAGTGTTCCGCGGCTCGCCTCGCCAGTCGGACCTGATGATTGTCGCTGGCCGTCTGTCGCGGAAGATGGCGCCCGCTATGCGCCGCGTCTACGACCAGATGCCCGATCCGAAGTGGGTCATTTCGATGGGGGCGTGTGCGTCGATCGGCGGCGTCTTCGACAACTACGCCATCGTCCAGGGTGTCGATCAGGTGGTTCCGGTGGACGTGTATGTGCCTGGCTGTCCGCCGCGTCCCGAATCGCTCATCTACGGGATTGTGCAACTGCAGCAGAAGATCGCCCGATCGCGCGCGTAGTCCTAATGGACGCGACTTCAATCATCAACACTCTGGCACCGCTCATGCCGGACGTCTTATACGAGCCTGGTCAGAGCGTTGATTTCGCGACGATCTATGTTCCCGCGGCGTCGCTGGTCGAGACGTGCCGCGCGCTTCGCGACACGCCTTCGCTGCGGTTCAACGTGCTCCTCGAGGTCACGGCAGCCGATTACCTTCCGCGCGAACCCCGATTCGAACTCGTTTATCACCTGCTGTCGATTCCAAATCGACTGCGCCTTCGAGTGAAAGTGCGCGTCGGCTCGAACGAGATCGATGGGGTCGTGCCGACCGTACAGAGCGTATGGCCTGCCGCAGGCTGGCCGGAGCGCGAAGTGTGGGACATGTTCGGCATCGTCTTCGCCGGGCACACCGATCTGCGGCGTTTGTTGATGCCCGAGGACTGGGAGGGACATCCGGCGCGCAAGGATTATCCAGTGCAGATCCGCAAGCCTGCGCAGACCTACGAGCCGCTCGAGGTCACGGAAGACGAGTTCAAGGCGAACATCGAAAGAGATCGTTTGAAGCGGGCACATTAATGATGGCGTGTAACCACGAGGGTCAGAAAGGGTTTAACCACGAAGGTCACGAAGGTACGAAGATTACAGACTTCGTGTTCTTCGTGTGCTTCGTGGTTTAGGACGATGGCGGAACTCAGAACCGAGACGATGACGGTCAACATGGGGCCCCAGCACCCCAGCACGCACGGTGTGCTGCGGTTGGTGGTGGAGCTCGACGGCGAAACCGTCACCTCGCTGACTCCGACGGTCGGCTATCTTCACACCGGCATCGAGAAGACCGCGGAACAGAAGAAGTGGCAGCAGGTCGTGCCGCTCGTCGAGCGGATGGACTATCTCGGTGCGCAGTCGAACAGTCTGGCCTTCGCGCTCGCTGTCGAGAAGCTGCTTGGGTTAGAGATGCCGCAGCGCGTGAAGGATATCCGCGTGCTCATTGCCGAACTGCAGCGAATTGCGAGTCATCTTGTATGGATAGGCACGCACTCGCTGGAGATCGGCGCCGCATCGATGCTCTTCTACGCCTTGCGGGAGCGCGAGCTGTTGATGAACGTCAACGAGCTCGTCGCGGGCTTCCGCTTTTTCCCGAGTTATCTCCGCGTCGGCGGGCTGCGCGAGGACCTGCCGCGCGGCTTCCACGAGGCGGTCAACGCGTTCCTCAATCGGTTTCCGGGAAAGATCGACGAGTTCGAAGGGCTGCTGACAAAGAACGACATGTTCCTGCGCCGGACACAAGGGGTGGGCGTCATTACGCAGGACGAGGCGCTTGCGTGGGGACTGGTGGGTCCCATCGCGCGCGGCTCGGGCTCGGACTACGACGTCCGTAAGTATTTCCCGTACTCCGGGTATGAGACCTACGACTTCGACGTGCCGACGGCAACGGAAGGCGATGTGTTCGCGCGGTATCGCGTCCGCGTGGCGGAAATGCGGCAGAGTGTCAGGATCGCCCGGCAGGCGCTCACCCGCATCTCGCCATCGGGCGCGTGGGCATGCGACGACCCGCGCGTGGTGCCGCCGCCGAAGGATAAGGTCTATACCGAAATGGAGGCGCTCATTCAGCACTTTCTGATTTACTCGCAAGGTTTCACGGTGCCGGCTGGCGACGTCTACGTGCCGATTGAGGGGCCGCGTGGCGAGCACGGCGTCTATATCGTCTCCGACGGGACGAACCGGCCGTGGCGAGTGAAGATGCGCGCGCCTTCGCTCATGGCGATCCAGGCACTGCCAGCGATGATTCGAGGCGGGATGGTTGCCGACCTCGTCGCGGTCATCGGCTCGACTGACGTCGTGATGGGGGATTGCGACCGGTGAGTTTTCATCCACCGATGGAGTACGCGCCGGCGAGGTTCCATCGCTCGGAACGAAAGCTGGCCGAACCCGGCGAGCCATTCACCTACACGCCTGCGAACCAGGCGAAGTTCAACGAGGTCGTCGCGCGCTATCCGCCGGACCGCCGGAAGTCCGCGATTCTCTATGCGCTGTATCTCGTGCAGAACCAGCAGGGATATATCACGGCCGCCGGCATGCGCCACGTCGCGGAGCAGATTGGCTGCACGCCGGCCGAGGTCGAAGACGTCGTGTCGTTTTACACGATGTTTTATGTGCGCCCGGTGGGCCAGTACGTGCTCAACGTGTGTCGAACGCTCTCGTGCGCACTGCTCGGCGCCGAGCGTGTCACCGAGGAGCTGAGCGAGAAGCTTGGAATCAGGCCGGGGGAAACCGATCCGACCGGCATGTTCACGTTGATGGAGGTCGAGTGCCTCGGCGCATGCGATCGCGCACCCGTGGTGATGGTCAACGACGATTGGCACGAAGGGCTCACGCCGGAGCAGTGCTCGACGTTCATCGACGACATCCGCGCACGCGGCCAGGCCGCGTTTACCGGGTGTCATTTGGATAAGGAAGGCGAGAGGCGGACCTGAAGGTCCGCCTCTACGATCTACGATCCTCTACGATCGTGAACGACCGCGCATGCATGGAGACGTAGAGGCGGGTCTTTAGACCCGCCTGACAGCAATGGCCTATCAACCTCTCCTGACGTCGCACGTCAACGAGCCGAATTCGTACACGCTGGACTTCTACCTGAAGAACCTGCGCGGCTACGAAGGGTTGCGCAAGGCGTTGACGCTGAAGCCGAACGACATCATCGAACAGGTAAAGGCATCCGGGCTCCGCGGCCGCGGTGGCGCGGGCTTTCCGACCGGGATGAAATGGCAGTTCGTCCTGAAGGACACGCCGAGGCCGAAGTACATCTGCTGCAACGCGGACGAGAGCGAACCTGGCACCTTCAAGGACCACGTGCTCATGGAGCGCAACCCGCACCTGCTGATCGAAGGTTGCGCGATCGCCTGCTACGCCATCGGAGCGAAGGTTGCCTACATCTACATCCGCGGGGAGTTTTTCCACGTCCAGCAGATCCTCGAAGCGGAGATTGAACGGGCGTACAAGGCGGGCTATCTCGGCAAGAACATCCTCGGCAGCGGTTTCGACTGCGACGTGTTCATCCATCGAGGCGCCGGCGCGTACGAAGCCGGGGAAGAGACGGCGCTCATCGAGTCGCTTGAAGGCAAGCGTGCGCAGCCCCGACTCAAACCGCCATTCCCGGCGGTCGAAGGTCTCTACAACTGTCCAACGGCGGTCAACAACGTCGAGACGCTCTGCAACGTTCCGCTCATCGTCCTGAATGGGGCCGAATGGTTCGCGGCACTTGGCCCCGAGAAGAACGGCGGTCCAAAGCTCTTCTGCGTCAGCGGTCACGTCAAGAAACCGGGCGTCTACGAAGCATCAATGAACACGACGCTTCGTGAGCTGATTTACGACTACGCGGGTGGCATCCGCGGCGATCGTCAACTGAAGGCCATCATTCCCGGTGGATCATCGGTGCCGCTGATGTTGCCCAACCAGCTGGATACGCCGGCAAGTTTCGACGGAATTCAGAAGGCCGGGTCGCTTCTCGGCTCCGCGGGTCTCATCGTGCTCGACGACACGGTCTGCATGGTGTGGCTCGCGATGAACCTGCTGCACTTCTACCGCCACGAATCGTGCGGGAAGTGCACGCCTTGTCGCGAAGGTTGCGACTGGCTCTACAAACTGTTGCAGCGCCTCGAACGCGGCGAAGGGCGGGAGAAGGATCTCGATCTGCTGTTTGGTGTTTCCAACAACATCATTGGCAAAACGCTCTGTGCGTTTGGCGATGCCGCGGCCACCCCTGTGCTCTCGACGATGAAGCTGTTCAGGCACGAGTACGAGGCGCACGTGCGCGAAGGGCGCTGCACGCTGCCGGCCGAATGGCGCCGCAAAGGCGAAATGCTCGCCGGTGCGCACTGATGGATCAGGCAACGCTTCGGTTCGCCATTCAGCTCGGGATCATCGGTCTCACCTTCTTCATGTTGATCAACGCGTCGGCGCTGCTGGTCCTCGCCGAGCGGAAAATCATGGGGTTCATGCAGCAGCGCTATGGTCCGTACCTGGTCGGACCGCATGGGCTGCTGCAGCCGCTGGCCGACATTCTCAAGCTGCTCTTCAAGGAGGAGCTGAGGCCAAAGGGCGCCGACAAGTGGCTGTTCACGCTTGCTCCGATCGTATCGGTGACGGCGGCCTTCGCCGCGTTTGCCGCGGTTCCGTGGGGCGGCGAAACGACGTTCTTCGGCCTGCTGGATACCCCGGTGAAGCTCGGCGTCGCGGACGTGAACGTCGCCGTGCTCGTCGTCTTCGCGGTCACCTCGATGGGCGTCTACGGCATCGTGCTTGCCGGGTGGTCCTCCAACAGCAAGTACTCGCTGCTCGGCGGCCTTCGCTCCTCGGCGCAGATGATCAGTTACGAGCTCGCCTACGCGACCGCCCTCGCGTCGGTGATCATGCTCGCCGGCTCGCTCTCACTGCGTTCCGTTGTCGATGCGCAGGCGGGATACTGGTTCGGCTTCATTCCGCGCTGGTATGTGTTTCTACAGCCGCTCGGCTTCATCATTTACGCGATCGCAGGTGTCGCCGAGACCAATCGCGCACCCTTTGATTTTCCCGAGGCCGAGCAGGAGCTGGTCGCCGGGTACAACACCGAATACAGCTCCGTGCGGTTCGCGCTCTTCCCGCAGGCTGAATACATCAACATGACGACGATGGCCGCGGTGGCGACCGACCTCTATCTTGGTGGGTGGCACGGCATCCCGCTTCTCGACCGCTACGGTCTCGGGTGGATGTTTTTTCTCGCGAAGGTCGGAATCATCCTCTTCGCGTACATCTGGGTTCGCTGGACGGTTCCGCGCTATCGCTACGACCAGCTGATGCAGTTTGGATGGAAGTGGCTGTTCCCGGCGGCGGTGCTCAACCTGATTGCGACAGCGGCATTCATCCTCTATTTCAATGCCTGACACGCTTCTCTTCTACGTGTTCTCGGCGGTTGCCATCGGTGCGTCGCTGCTCGTGATCGGCCAGCGCAACCCGATGTACAGCATCATGCTCCTCATCACGTCGTTCGGCGCGTTGTCGGCGCTCTACATCCAGCTCGATGCCCCGTTTGTCGCCATGGCGCAGATCATCGTTTACGCGGGCGCCATCATGGTGCTGTTCCTATTCGTCGTAATGCTGCTGAACGCGCCGCAGGAAGATGCGGCGCAATGGGACCGCACGCACCCGTTGCGCCGTCCCGGGGTGTCGCGCTTCGGGGCCATGCTTGCCGCGTTGCTCACCGTGCAGCTGGTGTGGGCATTGTTGCGGGTGACCGATGCGGGGGCGGCGGTTGGCGGCCGCGGCGACGTGGCGGAGATCAGCTCCGTGCGCTCGGTAGGCCGGGTGCTGTTCACTGACTACGTGTTTGCCTTCGAGGCGACGTCAGTCCTGATTCTCGTCGCCATGGTTGGCGCGGTTGTGCTTGCCGCTCGCGAGGAGAAGCGGTGATTCCGCTAGGCCACTATCTGGTCGTATCGGCGATCCTCTTCGCCATAGGCACCGCGGGAGTCTTTCTCCGCCGCAACCTCATCACGATTCTTCTGTCGATCGAGATCATGTTGAACGCCGTCAACCTGTCTTTCGTGGCATTCGGGCGGTCGCACGGTACGGTCGACGGCCAGATCATCACCTTCTTCGTGATGACCGTCGCCGCGGCCGAGGCGGCCGTGGGCCTTGCCATCGTGATCGCCCTGTTCCGTCACCGTGAGTCGCTGAATCCGGACGCCTTCACATCGCTGAAGTGGTGATGATCGCCCTAATCCCTCTCTTCCCGCTGCTCGGGTTCGTGATTAATGCGTCGATGGGACGCAGGCTGCCGAAGGCTGTTTCGGGCGCCATCGCGTGCCTCGTGATGCTCGCCTCGTTCGCCGTGTCGCTGATGGTGGTCTGGCAGCTCGCCAACCTCGCGCCGCCGCAGCGAGTCATTGAGCAGACGCTGTACACGTGGATCGCCTCCGGCGACTTCGTCCTCGACTTGACGCTGCGGGTCGATCCGCTCGCGGCGGTCATGATTCTCGTCATTACCGGCATCGGATCGCTGATTCACATCTATTCGACGGCCTACATGCACGAGGAGAGCGCCCCGGAGTACGCGCGCTACTTCTCGTATCTCAACCTGTTTGCCTTCTTCATGCTCGTGCTCGTCCTTGGCGCCAATTTCCTGGTGCTGTTTATCGGGTGGGAAGGCGTCGGGCTCTGTTCGTATCTGCTGATCGGTTTCTGGTTCGAAAAGAAGTCCGCGGCCGATGCCGGCAAGAAGGCCTTCGTCGTCAACCGTATCGGCGATTACGCCTTCATCCTCGGAACGCTGCTGCTGTTTGTCCGCTTCGGAACCCTCGATTTCCAGCGAATCGCGTCGGCGGTTGCACCGCTGGCGCCCGACTCAGATTTCGGGGCGCTCTCGCTCGCGACGCTGCTGCTATTCATCGGTGCAACCGGCAAGTCCGCTCAGATTCCGCTGTACGTCTGGCTTCCCGACGCAATGGAAGGTCCGACGCCGGTCTCGGCGTTGATTCACGCGGCCACAATGGTCACGGCCGGCGTGTACATGATCGGCAGGAACGCGGTGCTCTTCAGCCACGCGCCCGAAACGATGGCGGTTGTCGCGGTGATCGGAGCCGCGACAGCGCTGATGGCCGGCACTATCGGACTGGTGCAGAACGACATCAAGCGTGTGCTCGCGTATTCGACCGTCTCGCAGCTTGGGTACATGTTTCTCGCGATGGGCGTCGGTGCGTTCGGTGCAGGGATTTTCCATCTCTACACGCACGCGTTTTTCAAGGCATGTCTGTTCCTCGGCTCCGGCGCGGTGATTCATGCGCTGCATGGCGAGCAGGACATCCGCAATATGGGTGGCCTGAAAGCTAGTCTGCCGATTACGTATTGGACCTTCCTAATCGGCTCGCTCGCGATTGCCGGCGTGCCCGGACTCGCCGGGTTCTTCAGCAAGGACGAGATTCTCTTCGACACGTTCGCGCACGGCTACACCATTCTCTGGACCATCGGGATCCTCACGTCGCTATTGACAGCGACCTACATGTTCCGCCTGGTGTTTTTGACGTTCCATGGCGAGCGCCGGCATGAAGCACCGGCACCGGAACACCCCGAAGAAGAGGAAGCTGCAGCGCACCCTTCGCACCAACCTGCGGCAGACCCATTGCACCCTTCGCACCGACCCGCGACAGCCGACTCGCACTCTCACGGGAATCACCTTCATGATGCGCCCCCAGCGATGGCGCTCGCGCTGGTCGTCCTCGCGCTCGGCTCCGTTCTGGCGGGCTACATTGGCATCCCCGCCGCGCTCGGCGGACACAACGCGATCGGCGGGTGGCTAGCGCCGTCCTTTTCAGCGCGCTCGGTGACGACGCTGGCGACGGGACAAGTTGCGGAAGCGGGCCAGGAGGCGAGTGGGACGGGTGAGGCAGCCGGGGAAGGCGAACGCGGCCTCGAGCTGTCGCTCATGGTGGTTTCGAGCATTGTCGCCGTCGTCGGCATCGGTCTAGCGGCGTTCATCTGGTTGAAGCGTCGCGAAATCGCCGACCGTCTGGCTGCGACGTTTCCAGGTGTGTACCGGCTGCTGCTGAACAAGTACTACGTCGACGAGATTTACGACGCGACCATCGTGCAGCCGATTCGAATCGTCTCGCAGGAAGGACTGTGGCGCGGTGTGGACGTCCACATCATCGATGGCGCGGTGAATGGGACCGCATCGATTGTCGACGGCAGTTCGTCGCTGCTGCGGCGGCTCCAGAGCGGATCGGTGCGCGCCTATGCCGGGTCGCTGTTCATCGGTGTGGTGCTGATTCTCGGGTACTACCTGTGGAGATAGGCAGATCTGCCGGGTCCAAAAGGACCCGGCCTACGGTGACTGAGTGAACGTTCCGCTGCTTTCCATTTCGTGGCTGCTGCCGACCGTGGGCGCGCTGATCGTGCTGCTCATCGGCAACGCCGACGGTCGACACACCACGCTGATTCGATGGCTGACGCTCATCGTCTCGGTTGCGACGTTTGGCGTGACGCTCGCCATCTGGGCGTCGTTCAATCCCGGCTCGCCTGAATTCCAGCTGGTCGAGCGCCATCTGTGGATCCCGGCATTCGGCATCGACTACTACATCGGTGTCGATGGCATCAGTCTGTTGCTGATTGTCCTGACCGGATTTCTGACTCCGGTAGCCGTCCTCTCCTCGTGGATTGGAATTGAGCGCAAGGTAAAGGAGTTCTGTGTCTTTCTCCTCCTGCTCGAGGCCGCCATGATCGGCGTGTTCCTCTCGCTCGATCTCTTCCTGTTTTACGTGTTCTGGGACGCGATGCTGGTCCCGATGTATTTCCTGATCGGCATCTGGGGGTACGACCAACGGATCTACGCGGCCATCAAGTTCATGCTCTACACGATGGCTGGCAGCGTGCTGATGCTCGTCGCCATCCTGGGTCTTGCGTATCTCCACAATGCCGCAACCGGCACGTACAGCTTCGACCTGCTCAAGCTCTACACGCTCGACATCGCGCCGCGCACGCAGTTCTGGTTCTTCCTCGCCTTTGCCGTGGCATTCGCGATCAAAGTTCCGTTGTTCCCGTTCCACACGTGGCTGCCCGATGCCCACGTGCAGGCGCCGACCGCTGGCTCCGTCATTCTGGCCGGCGTGCTCCTGAAGATGGGGACGTACGGATTCGTGCGGTTTGCGTTTCCGCTCTTTCCGCTGGCCGCCGCCTACTTTGCTCCGTGGATCGCCGTGCTGGCGGTTGTTGGGATCATCTACGGAGCGCTCGTCGCGATGGTGCAGCCCGACATGAAGAAGCTCGTGGCCTACTCCTCGGTGAGTCACCTCGGTTTCGTCGTGCTCGGCATCTGTGCGATGAACGTCAACGGCGTGCAGGGCGCGATGTATCAGATGCTGGCGCACGGCGTCAGCACCGGCGGTCTCTTCCTCATCGTCGGCATGCTGTCGGATCGCCGTCATACGCGTCTCATCAGTGAGTTCGGCGGGCTGAAGGCCGTGGTGCCGCGGCTGACTGCCGCGTTCATGATCATCACGCTCGCTTCGATCGGTCTTCCCGGCCTCAACGGGTTCATCGGCGAGTTCCTGATCATGCTCGGCGCCTTCCGGTGGGATCCGCGGTACGTCGTCGGCGCCGGTCTCGGCGTGATCCTGTCGGCCGTCTACATGCTGTGGATGTTCCAGCGCGTGTACTACGGCAAGGTGACGCATCCGGAGAACGCCAGGCTTCCGGACTTGCTGCCGCACGAGTGGAGCTCCGTCGTTCCGTTGTGCGTCGTCGCGTTGCTGATGGGCGTGTTCCCGAATGTGTTCCTCAAGCCGACGGAGCCGGCGGTAACGCGTATCGTCGATCGTTTGCAAAACACGCGAACACTGCGGGTGGATACCGAAATGCAAAATGCAAAATTCAAAATTCAAACACTGCGTGTTAACGCAACAACGAGGTGAGTCGCGACGGATTCACCATCCGGTCGGAAACGACGCTGCAGCCACGCAACAGCGCGGTGAATTACTGACAAGATGATCAGTCCGGCATTCGACGCGATCGTCCCAATGTTGTCCGTGACCCTGGCGGCATTGGCCTGCATGGCCTGGGAGGCGTTTCGCGAGCCGGGCGAGCGAGGTCCCGTTGGCGGTCTGGGTATCGTCGGCCTGATCGGCGCGGCCGTTTCAGCCGCGGTCCTGTGGAACGGCAACACCGCGAGCTTCGGGGTGATCTCGGGAGACAACTTCGGGTTGTTCGTGACGCTGGTGCTCGTCGCCGTCGGCATCCTGACGATCATGTTTTCGTCGCAGGTGATCGACCGCGATGCCATTCCCGCAGGCGAGTACTACACGCTGATTCTGTTTTCGCTCGCCGGCATGATCATGATGGCGACGGCCAGTGATCTGCTGGTGATCTTCATCGCGCTCGAGGTGCTGTCGCTCGCGGTGTACGTCCTCACCGGCATCCGCCGCGAGGATCCGCGCGCCACCGAGGCGGCGTTCAAGTACTTCCTGCTCGGCGCTTTTTCGAGCGCGTTCTTTCTCTACGGCATCGCGTTCACGTTCGGCCTGACTGGAAGCACGCATCTCGACCGGATCGGCTCGTACCTGGCAGCGCAGTCGTTGTCCGACAACCCGCTGATTCTGGTGGCGCTCGGCCTGCTGCTTGTCGGCTTTGCGTTCAAGATTTCCGCGGTGCCGTTCCATATGTGGACCCCCGATGCCTACGAAGGCGCACCGGCGATTGTGACCGGCTTCATGTCCACGGGTGTCAAGGCCGCGGCATTCGCCGCATTTGCGCGCGTGTTCCTCTCTTCATTCGAGCCGTTCAGCGCGGACTGGGCGCCGATCGTGTGGGTGATTGCCGCAGCGACGATGATTCTGGGGACCGTTGTTGGCGTGGCGCAGACGAACCTGAAGCGGATGCTCGCCTACTCGAGCATTGCACACGGCGGTTACCTGCTGGTCGGCCTCGTGGCTGCCAACGAGGTCGGCAAGGCAGCGATTCTTTTTTATCTGGCTGCCTACGCCATAACCAACCTGGCGGCGTTCGGCGTCATCGCGCTGCTGGGCACGCGTGACCACGCCAACGACGAGCTGCGCGACTATGCGGGCCTCTGGCACAGCCATCCCGGACTATCGGCGCTGATGACGGTCTGCCTGCTCTCGCTCGGGGGGCTTCCGCCGACAGCCGGGTTCATCGGCAAGTGGTACATCTTCAGCGCCGCCGTGAGCGCCGGCTATTACGGCCTCGCCGTCATCGGCGTGCTGACGAGCGTCATCTCGGTGTTCTTCTACCTGCGTGTCGTCGTGATGATGTACATGCAGGAACCGGGGACCGAGCAGCCGCGCATTCATGTGAATGTCGTCAGCATGACCGCGCTGACGGTTGCCATTGCGGCGATCTTCTACCTGGGCATCCTGCCAACGCAGGTCCTCAACCTCGCCTCGCAATCAATCGCCACGATTTTCTAGGTTCGCCTTCGTGTCCTTCCTGACCTTCGTGGTTCAATCCTCTTCATGCCCCTCGTGGTCTAGAATCACAATGCGTGGCGAAGGAGGACATCTCCGATCTCGATCGTGAGCTGGGACTGCTCGAAGCGGAGCTGAAACGCCTCGAGGCCGAATACAACATGTATTTCGCCGGCCGTCTGCCGCGTCCCCCCTGGGAGACGCGCGGGCGCGTTCACGCCATGGTTCGCCGGCTCGATAACGCACATATCCCGAATACTGGCGGCCGCTTCCGGTTCAACACGTTGCAATCGCGCTTTCAGACGTTCGCCGATCTCTGGGATCGTGGCCTCAAGGCGAAGGAAGAGGGGCGGCCCGGCCCGTTCGCGAACGTGCGTCCACCGGTCGAGGAACAGCCGAAACGTCCCGTCGATCGCGTTCTGAATGTCACGACCTTCAGCGATCCGGTGAAAGAAATAGACAAGTTGCAGGAGTTGTACGAGAGCCTTGCCGAGGCGCGCCGCGAGGTCGGCGAAGAAGCAATCCCCTTCCACAAATTCGCGGATCTGATCAAGACACAAGTCGGCGCGTTCAAGCAGAAGGGAACACCAGAGGTTGCCTTTCGCGTGGCGGTGAAGCAGGGCAAGGTCGCGTTCACCGCGCGGGCGATGAAGGGCGTCAGGCCCGAAGAGTAGCGAAAGTTTTGAGGGTTGGAGGGGTGGGAAGGGGTAAAGCCCGGCGCCGCGAACGACGCCGGGCAGGTCATAACGTGGTTCTAGGGTTTGGTGACGTTCCCTGCCTGCGGACCCTTCGGGCCGTCAACGATCTCGAATTCGACGGCCTGACCCTCTTCCAGGGACCGGAAGCCGTTGCCACTGATCGCGGAGTAATGGAC
>Ga0075418_10002771_pt1 | contig 20077 bp, 15 predicted proteins | sample SoiMetdeltSBSDD2_FD_81776 | JGI IMG/M metagenome (GOLD analysis project Ga0075418, IMG submission 81776) | Bulk soil microbial communities from a Populus tree surrounding site in Tennessee, USA - Soil MetaG P. deltoides SBSDD2 | ecosystem: Environmental > Terrestrial > Soil > Tree plantation...
CTATGCGTTCGAGCTGACCGTCATCAACAACCCCGCCGAGCGACGTGTGGGCGAGGTCATTCAGCAGATGGCCCGCGAGGCGGGCTTCAACATCTCGCTGCGGCCGCAGGAGTTCGCTTCGGCGTTGAAGGACGACGACGACGGCAAGCTGCAGGCGTTTCAAATCGGCTGGAGCGGACGCGTGGATCCCGACGGCAACATCCACATGAATCAGACGTGCAAGGGCAGCCTGAACGCCACGCTGGCCTGCGACGAAAAGATCGACGCGCTGCTGAATCGCGCGCGCGAGATCAGCGACGTGGACCAGCGGCGGGCGCTCTATCGCGAAGCGATCGACATGTTCACCGCGCGCCGCAACATCATCTATCTCTACTACGGCAGCTATATCGTCGCGTTCCCGAAGAGCTTCAAGGGCTACCGAGGCGTGCCCGACGGCCTCATCCGCGTGAAGGGCACGTCGTGGAACTGATCGACTAGCCGCCGACCGTGGTCGAGTTCCTGGTCCGTCGGGTCGCGATCTCGATCGTGACGCTGATCGTGATCAGCGTGATCGTCTTCATCGGCGTGCGCATGATCCCCGGCGACCCCGCGCGCGTGATGGCCGGCACCGACGCCGACGCCGCGGGACTCGAGGAGATTCGCGCGAAATACGGCCTGAACGATCCGATCCCCGTGCAGTACCTGCGCTGGGCGGCGCTGGCGCTGCACGGCGATCTCGGCCGCTCGATCCGCACGCGCGATCCGGTGGTGACAACTGTGGCGAAGAAGCTGCCGATCACCATCGAGCTCGCGTGTCTGGCCGTGCTCATCGCGCTCGCCATCGCCATTCCCGCCGGCGTGCTCGCGGCCGTGCGCCGAAATACCGCGTGGGACGTCCTCGCCAGCGGCGCGTCGCTCTGCGGCGTGTCGGTGCCGAACTTCTGGCTGGGGATCATGCTGATCCTGCTCTTCGCGGTGCGGCTCGGCTGGTTGCCGGCGTCCGGCTTCGTGCCCTGGTGGGAGAGCCCGATCGCGAATCTGCAGCGGATGGTGATGCCGGCGTTCGTGCTCGGCGCGGCGCTGGCCGCCGTGCTCATGCGCCAGACGCGGAACAGCATGATCAATGTGCTCGGTGCCGACTACATCCGGACGGCGTACAGCAAGGGACTGGCGGGACGCGCGGTGATTTTCCGCCACGCGATTCGCAACAGCCTGATCCCCGTCGTCACCATTCTCGGCCTGCAGGCCGGCGCGCTCATGAGCGGCGCCGTCGTCACCGAGCAGATCTTCGTCGTTCCGGGATTCGGGAGATTGATCGTCGAATCGGTCTTCACGCGCGACTACCCGCTGGTGCAGGGCGTCGTGCTGATCACCGCCAGCTCGTACGTGCTCATCAACCTGCTCGTCGACGTCTCCTACTCGCTGCTCGATCCGCGCATCCGTATCGGCGGCACGCCGTGAGCGCGACGCTGGACGCGCTGCCGGCGACGCCGGTCGCCGAGCCGGCCGGGCTGCTGCCCCGCGGCTGGCGGCGCGTGCTGCGTCGGCCGGCATCGGTGCTGGGTGGCGCGGTCGTTCTCGCGTTTGTCGCGATGGCCCTCGCCGCGCCGTGGATCGCGCGTGTGGACCCCGCCGCCACCGACTGGAGCCAGATCCGTAAGGCGCCCAGCATGGCGCATCCGTTCGGCACGGACGACTTGGGGCGCGACAACTTCGCGCGCGTCGTCTGGGGCAGCCGTGTCTCGATGCAGGCGGGCGTTTTCTCGATCGTGCTCGCGATCAGCGTCGGCGTGCCGCTCGGCCTCGTCGCCGGCTACTACCGTGGCGCGCTCGACCAGGTGATCATGCGGCTCACCGACGCCTGGCTCGCCTTTCCGTTCCTGATCCTGGCCATCGGACTGGTGACCATCATGGGGCCGTCGCTGACCAACGCCACGGTCGCGATCGGACTGGGGGCGACCCCGACGTACATCCGTCTCACGCGCGCCCTCGTGCTCGCGACCGCCGCCGAGGATTACGTGCAGAGCGCGCGCGCCCTCGGCGCCGGCGACGGACGGCTCATGGCGCGGCACATCCTTCCGAACATCTTCAGCTCGCTGCTCGTGCAGGCCACGGTCTCGATCCCGATCGCGATCATCGCGGAAGCCGTGCTCTCCTTCCTCGGCCTCGGCGTGCAGCCGCCGACCCCGAGCTGGGGTACGATGCTCAACGCCGCGCAGCAGTTCCTCGACTCGGCGCCGTGGATGGCGTGGTGGCCGGGGCTGGCGATCTTCGCGCTGACGCTGTCGTTCAATCTGGCCGGGGACGGGCTGAGAGACCTGCTCGACCCGAAGGACTACTGAGAGCGCCGCCCGGTCGCGGCGCTGAGCGCATCGCGCTCCTTCGCCGAGACGAACGCCCAACCCGACGTTCGCAACTGGTCGTCGATATCGATACGCCGGCGATCGCTCGGGGCCGCGTGCGCCGCCGTCGAGCGGCGGCGTTTTCGACGCTCGCCGACGCGGCGATCGAGGACGATGATGAGGTCGCGCGCGATGCCGATCGAGCGCAGTGCGTTCTCGTAGATATCGGGCCGGTACACCGAGACGATCAGCAGACCGGGCGGCATGTCGACTGGCATGAGGCCGCAGACTCTACGTTTGCTGGCCAGGTCTGTCAAATCAATGCGGCGATGGCTTCTGCTCAGCCTGGCGGCTCATGATCCCGGTGAAAGATCGTAGAGATAAAGCGACGCGCCTGTCTGCCGCGTGACGTCCAGCCGGACACCAACCTGGTCGAGAAGGTGTACGAAAAGTTTCTCGTCGTCGAGGCCGTCGGTCCGTTCGCCGACGTGCGAGAACAGTACCCAGACCCGTCCACCGCCCCGCAACATCTGCAGGTCCGCCTCACCCTGGTAGCGGTCGGCGCTGTCCATCCCAATGACGATGTTGCCGGGGACGATGATCCCGCGCTTCGCGTAGTACAGCGCGGTATTCGACGCCGGGCTGTAGACGTACAGACGGTCTCCGTCGCGGTAGTCCGTGCGTATCTTCTGGAGCAACGGACGAACTTCCTCATACCCACGTGGCCGAAGCGCGGCGTTGGCGGCGGTGAACGCGGGGTATGCGAGGATCAGGCACATGACAATCGGTGCGAGCATCGGGAACGTCCGCCGCGTATGACGCCACACCTCGTCGACGCCAGCCGCGACGAGAAGAATCATGGCCGGGGCGAAAAAAAGCCAGAGCCTCGACACGACAGGATATTTCCCCAGGCTCGAAGCGAGCCAAACGAGAGCCAACGTTCCCGCGAACCACCAGAGTTGTGCGTGACCACGGCGCCATAGCGCCACGACGCCGACGGCGGCGCCAAGCGTCACGAGCTGCAATACGTGCTGGCCCAGCGGTAGGAAGCTCAGGGTCCAGACGACGCTGACGAATCGGTGGAGGTCGTGCGCTGCCAGAGGAACGAGCGGCGCTTCTGCGCCACGCCAGGCTGCTTGTAATTGCGGGCTGACGAAGCGAAGCGAGATGACGAAGAGAGCGAGAAAGCTGCCGGCCCAGATGAGGCTCGAGGTTGCCGGCACCAGCAGCGCTTTCCATGCGTGCCGGCGGAGGCGTACCCACAACCAATGTATCGAGATCCCACCGAGGATGAAGATGGCAGGATGCGACACCCAGACTGTCGCTGCACCGAGGAGCGTGACCAGCGTCCACGCACCCAGGTCGTCATTGTCGAGGCGCCTTTTCACCTTCGTGAAGGTCGCCCACAGGATTGCCGCGATCGCGACGTCGACACTGTACTGCTTGACCTCAGCGGCGTAGCGGATGAGCGGCTCCGAGATTGAAAACATGGCGATGCCCAGGATCGTGCCGGGAGTGGGCAATACCCTGGAGGCGAGCCACCAGAAAACGACGAGTGCGCAGATTGCAGCAAGGAGCGGAAGTGCTCGTAGCGCGTACTCGCTGCTGCCGAACAGGTTGACGAACAGGCGCTCGGCCCACAAGAACCCGAGCGGCGCCGCCTGGACGTGGTCCAGGGGACGCGCGAGCCCGGCGAAGTCGCGATCGATCACGTTGAGCGCGAGAAGCGACTCGTCGAACCAGAGCGATCGGTTGGCCAGGTACGAACGAAGCCTCAGTGCGACGCCGAGGGCCAAGAGCGCAACGATCGCTGCTCGCCGCCACTCGGATGTCGGGGCGAGTCCCACACGATCCAGGCTCTGCTTAAGGCTCCGTAGCATGGATAAAAGCTTAGCGCACAGCAAAAGCCAGGCCCGTTCCACAACCTCGCTCGAATTTGCCGCGCCACTGGCGAACGGCGTAGACAAATGCGACTCACCGTGCCTGGTGTGGGCACAAGAGAGAGGCACGACGCGTCTCTACCGGCGCGGTCGTGGGTCGAACTATGACGGCTGGCGCATCATCGCGATGAAGGACGTCGCGCGCCAATGGGTCAGTCTGTACTACGCGCCTATCGCGGGCAGGACTACGGTGAACGTGGCTCCGAGGCCCACGCCGCGACTCTCCGCAATCGCGGCCCCCCCGTGCAGTTCTACGAGATGCTCCACGATTCCGAGTCCAAGGCCCAAACCGCCCGTCCCGCCTGGCTCCACCTCTTGCTGCCGGAAACGCTCGAACACGTGGGGGAGCAGCTCAGGCGCGATTCCCGCGCCAGTGTCACTAACAGTTAGTCGGGTCATCGCGCCGACGCGCTCAAGCGTCACTTCAACGCGCCCGCCCTGAGGTGTGAACTTGATCGCATTCGACACGAGGTTCGTAACAACCTGATGAAGCCGCAGAGAATCGCCTTCCACACTGCCGGTATTCGGGTCGATCCGCGCCGTGAGGCTGACGCCTTTCTCATCGGCCGCTCGTTGTAGCTGCTCAATGCTTTGAGCCACGATCGCCGATAGTTCAACGGCCTCTATCGAAAGTTTCAGTTTGCCGGTGATGATGCGCGATACATCCAACACGTCGTCGATGAGGCGCCCCTGCAACATACAGTTCCGCTCGATGGCTTCAAGGCCGTGCTCTATCGCGGTCTTGTCCATCTGCCCAGTACGCAGGACCCGTGCCCACCCGAAGGCTCCGTTCAAGAGCGTGCGAAGTTCGTGGGACAGCGTCGCAATGAACACATCCTTCGCTTGGTTTGCCGCGACTGCTTCCGCTCGGAGCCGCTCGGCCTCCTCGTACAACCGGGCATTTTCAAGGGCCAAGGCCGCCTGGTGCGCTACCGCCTGGAGAAACCACGCTTCGTCGTCGGTGAACAGCCGACCTTTGCGATCCAGAAGACACAGCGTGCCGATGATCCGATTGTGAAGAATGACCGGAACGGCGAGGACGGCCCGAAATGGGGCGCGGCTGATGAGGTCGCGCATCTCTGGCGTCAGTAGCACGCGGGCGTCAGCCAACACGTCCGGGAGGACGACCGGCCGTGGCTCAGCCACCGCAAGTCCGGGCGTTCCCATACCGGCCGCGAACACTACATGGGTGTCGTACTCCGGCCCTATCTCGCCGGACACCGCGACGGCGCGGAGGCTTTGCGTCTCCGCCTCCACGCGACAGAACATGACGCCCAGGGTCTGGAACATCGATCGGAGTTCATCGACGATGCGCTGCGAGAGCGTCGGCGTGTCCCGCACCTGGACAAGCGTGGCCGCGACCTTGGCCAGTGCCGCGGCCATCCGGCCGTGCGCCTGATCGCGTCGGGCGTGCGTCGGATCATCCATTTGAGTAGAGGTACTCGTGGTTGGTGTGGTGGACGCTCAAGGGCTGCGGGTTCGAGGAGTGGTAAGCCAGATGTGAGACGCCCCCTAACCAATAGAACGTCAAATCGGTACGTCCGGATTTGTGGAAACTATACCAGCCGGCGCAACGCAGCGGTATTCGTAAACATACCTCGATTGAAAGCCTACTGCCTGCGCCGTTCCTGATGGAGCTTGGCCACCACGTCGGCGAGCACGAATGGGTCGAGCGGCTTCGGAAGGAAGGCGGCGAAGCCCGCCTCACGAAGGTGCTCACGTCCGTCCGCGCCTGCCGAGATTGCCACTGCCGGAATGACAAGCCCCGTCTCGGCCGCGAACGCGATGACTTCACGCACCATCTCCAACCCATCGTGCGGCATCGCGATGTCGGTCACGAGCACGTGAGGATGTATCTCTCGAAGCATCGCTTTCCCCTCGGTCACATCGGTCACGGTCGTGACAAACGCACCCGAGTACTCCAGAGCCGCACGCAAGAGTTCTAAGGTCGTCTCTCTGTCGTCCATGACCATGACGTGCACGCCCAGCAGCTTTTGATTGGCCGGCACAAGGGGAGGGCGGGACGCGTGCGCCGCTGCGAGGCCGTCGACGTAACAGACGAGGTCGATGATTCTCCCATCTCGAAAAGCGACGCCTTGATTCTGGGGAACGAGTTTGCCGCACGTCAAACAGGCGGTGCGCATAGTGGCCATGGCTGGTCTCCAAGGTTGCGGGGGAATCCAAAGCCATAGCCACTGGTGTCTTGACGCCAGTTCGCGTCAGACCGGGAGGCAGCAGAGGAGGCTTATGAAGCATAGCACCGAACGAACCCTCGTTCACGATTGTCCGTTCGCTCAACCGGCCTCCTGCCAGACCATCAGCGAACCGCCCGGAGCGAGATTGCTCAGTGACGATACCGCGGCGAGACTACAAGATTATGTCTTCGACGGAGGTGATGAGAACGCACGTACAGCCGGTTTCGCTCCAGACCCGCTGATCCGCGCTACCGGCTTCGGCCCGATTGTAATCCCCGGGATAGAGTTTCTTTTCGTCGATCATCAGCTCACCGTCTAGGAGATACAACTCTTCGACGTCGCCGTGGCGATGAGGCGGATAGGCGGCTCCCGGCGCGAGCCGAACCAGCATGCTGACGCGGTCTTTCTCCGTATCAGTCGCGAGCAGTTTAACGGAGATCCCAGGCGCCGCTTCTTCCCATTCCGGTTCCACCCATCGTTGTGGCGGCGGCACCACCGGCTCCTCGCCCGTCTCAACGGCGATTCGCCGCGCAAGGCGATCCCACAGAGACGCGGGCGGGCGCACCACATCGGTCGGCCACGCGACGAAGGCGCCGATGATCGGCCGAAGCGCTTCCATTCCCTGTCGGCATTCATCACAGGCGGAGATCTGAGCCAGTGCGACGGGGACTTCGCTTAAGGGAAGGGCCCGCAGGACGTACAGGAATAGCAAGTCCTGGTGAGCCTCATCGTGTCCGGTTCCTGAACTCATAGGTCTTTAAATGTTCCGGCGAGCGCCTCTCGGAGTTTCCCCAATCCGGAACGGATTCGTGTCTTCACCGTTCCAAGCGGTTGACTCAATTTTGCCGCCACCTCACGATACGTCAGCTCCGAGAAAAATGCGGTTTCGATGATCTGTCGCTCATCCGGCGTGAGCACCTGCAAGGCATGTCGCAGGAGGCGCCCCTGCTCTCTGAGGTCAAGTATCTCTTGTGGGTCACTCGCAGCAGTCGCTGCCGTCGGACTGTCGGCTTGCGTGTTGACACGTTTTTTCCGCTGTTCGAACCGCAACCGGTCTATCGCTCTGGACCGCGCCTGATTCATGATCCATCCGACAACGGTACCGTTCGCCGGATCATACGTGGCCGCTCTTCGCCACACATCGTGAAACACGTCGAGCGTCAATTCCTCAGCCGTTTCCCTATTGCGGGTGATACGCACGATCAAGGTGAAAACAATTCGATGCGTCTGCGTGTAGAGCTCATGCAGCGCAAGCTGGTCGCCTCCGGCGATGGACCGGACGAGCCGGACCCATTCTTTCTCTGATACGCGCGCCTTCCCCTTATTGGCATAGAGCAAATCGCCGAGGGTTCTGGCCTCGCATTCGCGCCGGTCCCCGTGTGGGCGTTGTTCTGCAGCCACGGTCGCAAAATATTGCGGTCGTGGATCGTTCCTGTCAAGGATCGGTAGAGGACCCCCTCCTTGAAAGATCGAGGTTGTCGCGTTCTAGTTCCCATGCCGCGAAGCAGCGGAGGTGGACGTGATACTGGTCCAGGCCGGGATTATTGCCGTTTCGGGCGAACTCGATCTCGAATTCAACCTCGTCAGGCTTCAGAGGCGCATTACAAATGATGCAATCAGCGCCGGCGCCGAGCCCTCCCCATGTGCGGTCTGGACGGCGGTTCGGTAACTTCCCCGTTTGGATCACTTCGCGGGCTTTCTCGCGTAGGGTGCTCTCGTCGTTGAGGATCATGTTACCTCAGGGGTCCGAGTTAGGTGATCCGGCACGCGCTGACCGGCCTTCAGGCCGAGCCGCATCTCTCGGATCTGTCATAGGTCTTGGTCTTTTGAAGGTCTTCCAACTTTCGTAACACTCAGTGTGGAAGTCCAACGTAAGCGCCCCGAGCAGGTCGACGGTGCATGACTTCTCTTGGGGAGCGATTGGCTCGCCGCACCCCTGACAGGGGGTGCCCTTGCCGATACCAAGGACTGGGGCATCGTTGAATGGAGCCGGGAGACCACCAAGCGTGGTCTTGGTTGTTGTCCTCTCCGCACGGGTGCCCGCGACAGACATGACCCATCAAACAAAACGTCAACTCTGTCCTCTCGGATTTATGAGGAGGAAATAAGTGTGCGCGGGGCTCCCTCTGGAATGAGGTGACAGATCCACGATGACTGGCGCGCCCGCCGGTGAGCCGGGCACGACTAAGAACCGCGAGGGCCGAGTCTTTCCGTTTACCCGTGAGCTCCGCGCCGTCCTCGAAGCGCAGTGGGCTGCCACTCCTGACCTACAGCGGCGTACGGGCCGAATCGTGCCGTGGGTGTTCCCCCTCGCCACGGCCGCTCCATTAAGTCGATCTATGGCGCCTGGCGGACGGCCTGTAGGGCCGCTGGCGTCCCCGGTCGCATCCCGCATGACTTTCGGCGAACCGCGGTTAGAAACCTTGAGCGCGCCGGCGTCTCGCGTTCAGTCGCGATGAAGTTGACCGGTCATAAGACGGAAGCGGTCTATCGTCGCTAGGCGATCGTCAGCGAAGCTGATTTCATGAGGCGGTCAGCAAGCTCGGACGACTCGTAACGGAGATGGGCACAAAACGGGGACAGTCGGCCCCTCGGTCGGCGCCGGACTGCGTCGTAAGTTGGCGGAGGGCGAGGGATTCGAACCCCCAAAGGGCTTGCGCCCAGGCGGATTTCAAGTCCGCTGCCTTGCCAGTTGAGGCTAGCCCTCCGTGTCCTGAAGCAACCGCTACTTACAGTACATCAGGCGAACGAGGAGCACAGAGCATACGCTGGCGGGCTACTTTCGGGATACTTCTGCTGCGTTCGTTACGAGCCGTTCGACCGCTGCCTAACCTGGCGGCGCTCTCCGCGACTGCGTCGAAGACGGGCTGGACGTCGGTCGGGGACGATCTGATCACCCTCAGAATCTCACCCGTCGCACTTTCGCGCGCCAACGCCTCGGCCAGGGAGCGCTGCACGTCCGCGTACGAGTTCGCTGGGTGGGCGGTCCCGGAGGAAGGCTGGAGCGGTGTACCACAGTTCCCGCAGAACCTCTGACCTGCGGGAGTCTCGTGCTGGCACCGGGGACACTTCATGCCGAGCCTCCTCGAAACGGGGCCGGTTCTACAGCAGGCGACAGTAGCCCGACGGCTTGACGGCGTCAAATACGGAGACCGGCGAGGAGCCGAAAGAATCATTTCGGAATGGAGCACCCTTTTCCCGTCGCGCCGGCCAAGGGGAGTGGGGTCGGCCGGTGGTAGGGGGTGGCGGGCTACTTTCGGGCTACTTCGATGTCAGCAATCGTTACCGTGCGTCACATGCGGTATCCGTGTCGCTCGACTTGCTGTGGTTGGGCACCCGCGTAACAGCGGCTCAAATGCGACGTACTCATCGTAGCGACCTCACGATCCGCGCAGACTTCCGGCGGGCGAGCTGGTCGGTCAGAAAGGCCGATCCACTATTCGATGACTTGATCCGCCCGCAGCAGCAGCGACGGCGGGATCGTGAGGCCGAGCGCCTTGGCGGTCTTGACGTTGATGACGAAGTCGAACTTGGTGATCTGCTCGACCGGAAGATTCGCCGGCTTCGCGCCTCGCAGAATCTTGTCCGTCAGATACGCGGCCCACTTGTACATCTCAACGAGATCGGGACCATACGACATGAGGCCCCCATCGTCCACGAACTCGCGCAATCCATAGATCGCCGGGAGCCGACTCGATGCTACCAGGGTCAGAAGCCGCGACTTATTGATAGTAAGCACCGTATCTCGCGCCACCACGAGCCCAGCGACGCGTTCCTGGACCGCGACTCGCAAGGCGCTCTCGAAATCGTCGGCGCCCTGGACATTGACCACGCTGAGCTGCAGGCCCAGGGCCCGGGCAGGTGCCTCGCTGGCTCGCAATACCGGGCCATAGACGGGATTGCTCGGATTCACAACCATTCCGACTCGAGCGATTTTCGGGATCACGGCCTTGAGTAACTCGAGCTGCTTACCGGTCGTCTCCTCCGTGATGAACGTCGAACCGGTGAGGTTGCCACCGGGCCGGGCGAGGCTGTCGATCAGTCCGTTCCCTACGGCGTTGCCCACCCCGGCGAAGACAATGGGGATCGTACTCGTCACCTTCTTGATAGCTAGAGCGCTGGGCGTGCCCCATGCCGAAAGAATGACGTCCGGCTGGAGCCGCACCAGTTCGGCGGCAAGCTCGGCTAGGCGATCAGACCGTCCGTCGGCCCAGCGATAGTCAAGCGCAACATCACGTCCTTCGACGTAACCCAGCTCGCGGAGCGTGCGCCGGAACGCCTCGAATGACGGGCCCGGACCAAATGAGGACGGGAACGGTGAGAGCACGCCGACCCGATAGATCTTCGCTCGCTGCTGCGCCCCGACGCCCAGCGGTCCAGCGAGCACGGCTCCAAGGCCAGCGACGAAGGCGCGGCGGTTCATGGCTGGCGGGATGGTAGGCCGGAGCAGCGACGTCAGCAAGGTGCAAGTCGATTACTCGCCGAGCTGACGTACGAGCGCGTACCAGAGCGCGCCCGATTCGACTAACGGGGGAAGATCGACCGGCAGCTTGTGGACGGCGGTGTTCACCATGACAAGCTTGCTCTGAGGATCCACGAAGATCCGCTGCCCGCGTATGCCCCAGAGCATGAACATCCGGCGTTCGCCCCGAAGGATCCAGATCTGGTAGCCGTAGCCGAAGACCGGCGTCGCTGTGCCTGGGCGGAGATGCGGTTGGTCTCCGCGTACCGTGGTCGCGTCCATGACCCACGCCGCGGGGATGATTTGACGGCCCTCCCAGTTGCCGTCGTGAGCCAGCAACAGCCCGAGGCGCCCGTAGTCGCGCAGCACAGCGTTGAGCCCCATGCAGGTCGCCTCCTGGCCCGAGTTGTCGATCAGCCAGGAGGCGTCTGCCTCTGTGCCGATCTCCTGCCAGACCTTCGATTGAAGGTACTCGGCGACCGGGCGATCGGTTGCCCCACGCAGCACTAACCCCAGCACCTGAGTCTCAGCCGACGCGTAAGAAAACCTGGTCCCGGCTTCGGCCGCGCGGTCGTTGAATGGCCTCACCGCCGTCGAGCCGCCGCGGCCACGCAGGAGATACGTGGTCGCTGCGAGTCGAGCGATGTCATCGCCTCCCGTGTACTCCTCGCTGAAGCGCACGCCGGAGGACATCTGCAGGAGGTGACGGAGCGACGTGCGTCCGTACTCAGTGCCGGCAAGCTCAGGCACATAGGTCGCCGCGAGATCATCGACGGAGCGGATGCACCGCTCGGCGATCGCGATGCCGACGAGCATTGCCGTCACCGTCTTCGCCATCGACCACGACGTCAAGCGGTGGCGGTCGGTACGGCCATACTGATAGCGCTCCACGAGAATGGTGTTCCCCCGCGCGACGAGGAGCCCGGTCGTCGGAGTACGTGCGAGGTAATCGTCCACCGTCAAAGAAGCGCCCTGGAATCTGTACGTGACCTTCGGCTCGGTGATCCGGACGAGGCGCGAGGGCGTTGGTGCCCTGTGAATGAGGCGGGCAGGAACGATTTCGTCGAGGTGGCTGTGGGAGCCGACGAGCAATTCGATGTTCCGGAACGTCGCACGGTCGCCTTTCGGGTAACCGGCGTGCGCACCGAATGCTTCTGCGTCGTGTCCGCCCGTGGCGAAGCGGGCCGGCACCTCGTCGCCGACCGGCGTGTCGGCCTTCGTCATTCCCGTCTATGCGTCGGCCACGGGCGACGGAAAGCCTATCCGTGCGATTTTTCCCGCCTGCTGTGCCCGGGCGGCGAGCGGCGCGGTGAGGATGGCTCCGAGGCCAGTGACGAAAGCGCGGCGGTTCATCGATTCGTTTTCACGGCTGGCGGGATGTTAGCGCCGAAGCAGCGAAGCGAGCAAGGCGCGACGGCGTCTCGTTCGTAGTCGCGCCGGCACCTATGCCTCTTCCTCATCCTCATCGTCGACGTCGGCGATCACGTTGAACATCACTTCGCAGTCACAGCAGCATCCGCCGCGTTCCGCGAGGTACGCCATCGAGGCTGGTGTGTCCATGCCCATCGTGGAGAGAATTGCGAGCGTCGCTTCGTGGCTGTGTCCGCTCTCGCGGCCGTTGCAGGCGGTAGTGAACGCGTGCAGCCAGAGGTCGGCCTCCTGCTCCTCTGTGAGGTTCGCCCCCGCGTCCCTGCCGGCGTCCGCAACGTACTGCTCCCAGGTCTTTCCGAGCAGCATCGTCGTTTCGAATCTCGCCACGAATTCGTCCCATCGCTCGTGCTGCCGGGTCAGCATGTCGCTCATTTCAGCCGCTCCGCGCGGCCGCCGAACACAACCGGTTCTCGTGGGAAAACATTTTCCTAGATCGACCGTCCGATTGAACGCGCTCGGGCATCGCTCGTAGATTCACGGCGCCCATCGGTTTGTCATAACGGAAAGAGCGCGGGGGCCCGATGGCCGACGTCATCCGCCGTCACAAGTGCCCGACGTGTGCCTCCCATGACATCGAACGTCCCATCCGCCAGCCCCGGGACATCCGGGTATGGTGTGCGCGAGTCCTGGGCTGGCGCGTCTACCGCTGTCGCGGCTGCGGACTTCTTTTCTATGATCGCCGGCTGAAACGCAAGTGGCGCTGGCAGTATTAGACAGAGAGCTACCACGTTCCGGCCGCCGACGCGGGGATTCAGCTGTACGTTCGCAACAAGCGCCCCGACGGCGTCTCAAAACGATGACGGCGCCCGCCGATCTACTATTCGATCACCTGATCCGCGCGTAGCAGCAGCGACGGCGGGATCGTCAGGCCGAGCGCCTTCGCGGTCTTGAGGTTGATGACCAGCTCGAACTTCGTCGCTCGCTCGATAGGAAGATCGCCCGGCTTCGCGCCCCGAAGGATCTTGTCAGTCAGCAGTGCCGCCTGCCGCCAGAGATCCTGACGGTTCGGGGCGTACGACATCAACCCACCAGCGGCGACGAGGCTCGAGAGACCGAAGATGGCCGGCACTTTCCCCCTCAACGCCGCCTCCACGACCCGCAACGACTGCGACTGGATCATCGGGTCTTCGACAACCGTAACCGCGTCCACCCTTTGTCTCGACATCACGGGGAGTGCCGCCTCAAAGTCGGCGGCAGCGCGGACGGCAAGCCGCTCGATCCGGACATTGAGCGCCTTGGCGGTGGCCTCGATGGCCACGACCGCCGGCTCGTCAACGGGGTTGAGCGGATTGTAGACCACCGCCACGAGCGCGATGTGTGGCAGCGCGTCTTTCAGCAACTCGAGGCGTTTGGCATTGATCTCAGACATGAAAAAGGACACGCCGGTGACATTGCCGCCCGGGCGCGCCAGGCCACTGACGAGGCCCGTGGCAACCGGGTCGCCGGTTGTGGCCATGACGATCGGCACCGTCTTGGTCGCCTGCATGGCGGCGCGGGTCGGAGGTGTCCCCTCCGTCACGATCACATCGACGCCCTGGTTCACGAGTTCGCGCGCCAGTGCCGGCAACTGCTCGTAGTGTCCCTCCGCGTATCGATACGCGAACGTGAGATTCTGGCCCTCGACCCATCCCCTCTCGCGCAGAGTCTGTTTGAACGGTTCAATCCCGACACTTGGAGACGACGATGACGCGCTGACGAGGAAGCCGACGCGGGGAATCTTGTTCCCAAGCTGCGCCTCGGCCGCGAGCGGCGCAGCGAGCACGGCTCCCAGGCCCGTTACGAACGCGCGGCGGTTCATCCCGAGCTCACGGCTGGCGATCGTAGCGCCCGGCCACCCGATGAACAAGACGGGTTCCGCACGTTGCTATACCTCCTCGTCCGCGTCCGCGGCGCGACGCCTCGCGGGTAAGGAGAGTCTATCGCTGTCGCGATTGCGGCGATCTCTTCTACGATCGCCGGCTGAAACGGAAGTGGCTGCCGTAGTCACCGATCGCCGAGCAGAAGGTCTTGAGGACCGGCAGGATCAGCGCGCGGCGGTCAGCTGGTCGAGGCCGCCGGCGTACGGCCGGAGCGCGGCGGGAATCGTCACCGTGCCGTCGGCGTTCTGATAGTTCTCGAGCACGGCGACGAGCGTGCGGCCGACGGCGAGGCCGGAGCCATTCAGCGTGTGGACGAAGTCCGGCTTGCCGCCACCCACCGGCTTGTAGCGGATGTCCGCCCGCCGCCCGCCGAAGTCGGCGTAGGTCGAGCAGGACGAGATTTCGCGATACTTGTCCTGGCCCGGCAGCCAGACTTCGAGGTCATAGCCTTTGGCCGAGCTGAAGCCGACATCGCCGGCGCAGCGCTCGACCACGCGGTACGGCAGCTCGAGGCGCTGGAGCACCGCCTCGGCGTCGCGCACCATGGACTGCAATTCTTCGTAGCCGCGCGCCGGCGCCGCGATCTTCACCAGTTCGACCTTGTCGAACTGGTGGTTGCGGAAAATCCCCTTCATGTCCTTTCCGTAGGTGCCGGCTTCGCGTCGATAGCATGGTGTGAGCGCCGTGTATCGGCGGGGCAGCGAGGCTTCCGTGAGGACCTCGCCGCCATGCAGCGCGGTCAGCGGTACCTCCGACGTGGGAATCAAGTACAGCGTGCGGCCCTCGTCGGCCTCCACCGTCTTGAAGAGCTGCTCTTCGAACTTCGGCAGCTGCCCCGTCCGCAGCATCGTGTCCGCGTTGACCAGGTGCGGAAGCCAGAGCTCCGTGTAGCCGTGCTCGCGCGTCTGGATGTCGAGCATGAACTGCGCAATCGCGCGCTCCAGGCGCGCGAGCGGTCCCCACATCACGGCGAAGCGCGACTTGGCGAGCCTGGCGGCGCGGTCCATATCGAGCAGGCCGAGAGCAGTCCCGACTTCTTCGTGCGGCTTCGGCGCGAAGTCGAAGCGGCGGGGCGTGCCCCACCGCCGAACCTCGACGTTCTCCTCATCGCTCTTGCCGCGGGGCACCGAGGGATGTGGCACGTTAGGGACCTGCGCGAGCAGCGCCTCGATCGCCTCGTCGACGGCCTTCACCTCGCCGTCGAGCGCCTTGATGCGGTCGCCGACGTCCCGCATGCGCGCCTGCTCCGCGCTGGCGTCCTGCCCCGCCTTGCGCGCGCGCCCGATCGCCTCCGAGGCGCTGTTGCGCTGGGCCTTGAGCTCCTCGGACTCCTTGATCAGACGGCGCCGCTCGACATCCTTGGCGAGGATCTCGGGGATGAGCTGAGCGCCGCCCTTGTCGGCGAGCGCGCGCTGGACCTCGTCGGGCCGCTCGCGGATCAGCCGCAGATCCAGCACGGAGCTACGGGGCTTCGGCGGGAGCGGAGCTTTCGGCCTCGACGCGCGCGATCGAGCCGACCTTGTCGTCGGCGTCCAGGTCGATGATACGCACACCCATCGTGTTGCGACCCTGCGACGACACGTCGTCCGCGTGGATACGGATGATCTTGCCCTTGGTGGTGATGACCAGGACGTCGTCACCGGCGCGTACCTGCAGCATGCCGACCACCGTACCGTTGCGGCCGCCCGTCTTGATGTCGATGATGCCCTTGCCGGCGCGGCCCTGCAGACGATACTCGTCCAGCGGCGTGCGCTTGCCGTAGCCGCGCGCCGAGATCGTCAGGATCTGCGCGCCCTCCTGCACGACGTCGCCGGCGATCACCTCGTCGTTGTCGTCCACTTCGATACCGCGGACTCCCGTCGCGCCGCGGCCCATCGACCGAACCTCGTCCTCGGAGAAGCGGATGGCCATGCCGAGCTTGGTGGCGATCATGACCTCGCGCGTGCCGTCGGTGCGCCGCGCGGTGATGACGGTATCCCCGTCCTCGAGCCCGATGGCCTGGATGCCGCCGGCGCGGGGATGCGAGTACGCCTCCAGCTCGGTCTTCTTCACCTTGCCCTGCTTGGTGCAGAAGAAGATGTAGCCGCCGGCGCCGAAGTCACGCACCGGCACGCAGGTCGCCACCCGCTCGCCGTCGCCGAGCGCGAGCAGATTGACCATCGCCTTGCCCTTCGCCTGGCGGCCGCCCTCGGGAATCTCGTGCACCTTCAGCCAGTGGACCTTGCCGAGATTGGTGAAGAACAAAAGGTAGGCGTGGGTGGAGGCGATGAAGAGGTCCTCGACGATGTCCTCTTCCTTCGTCTCCATGCCGGTCACACCCTTACCGCCGCGGCGCTGGCTCCGATACGCTTCCACGTGCGTGCGCTTGATGTAGCCCGAGCGCGTGATGGTGACGACCATCTCTTCGTCGGCCAACAGATCTTCGATCGTGAGCTCGCTCGTCTCGGTCAGGATCTCGGTGCGCCGCGCGTCGCCGTACTCTTCCTTGATCGCGCGAAGCTCCTCCTTGATGATCCCCATGAGCTTGCCGTCGGAGGCGAGGATGCTCTTGAGCTCCTCGATCAGCTTGAGAACCTCCTCGTGCTCTTCGACGATCCTCTGCCGCTCCAGGGCGGCCAGGCGGCGCAGCTGCATGTCGAGAATCGCTTTCGCCTGGATCTCGCTGAGATCCAGCCGCCGCATCAGGGTGTCGCGGGCGGCATCGGCGTTGGCGGCCTCGCGGATGATGCGGATGACGACGTCGAGCTGCTCGACCGCCTTGCGCAGGCCGGCCAGGATGTGCGCGCGCTCTTCCGCCCGGGCCAATTCATAGCGCGTGCGCCGGGTGACGACCTCGCGGCGGAAGCGGATGAACGCCTCCAGCGCCTCTTTGAGGTTCACGATCTGCGGCCGGCGATCGACGAGCGCCAGCATGATGATGCCGAACGTCGTCTGCATCTGCGTGTGCTTGTAGAGCTGGTTGAGGATGATCTGTGGAATTTCGCCTCGCGCCAGCTCGAGCACCACGCGGATGCCCTCGCGGTTGGTCTCGTCGCGGACCTCCGAGATTCCTTCGATCTTCTTCTCTTTCATCAGCTCGGAGATCTTCTCGATGAGGCTGGCCTTGTTCACCTGATAGGGCAGCTCGCTGATGATGATGGCTTCGCGGCCGCCGCGCAGCTTCTCGGCGTGCGCCTTCGCGCGCAGGGTGATGGTGCCGCGGCCCGTCGTGTACGCCTCACGGATGCCGCCCGTGCCATAGATGTAGCCGGCCGTCGGAAAGTCGGGGCCGGTGACGATCTTCATCAGCGCTTCGATGGTGGTGTCCGGCCGCTCGATGAGCGCCACCAGCGCGTCCACGACTTCGGTGAGGTTGTGAGGCGGGATGTTGGTGGCCATGCCGACCGCGATGCCCGCCGAGCCGTTGATGAGGAGATTGGGAATGCGCGTCGGCAGAACGACCGGCTCCTGCTCGGATTCGTCGAAGTTGGGGACGAAGTCGACGGTGTCCTCGTCGATGTCCGCCAGCATCTCGTGGGCGATCTTCGCCAGCCGCGCTTCGGTGTAGCGATAGGCGGCGGGCGGGTCGCCGTCGATGGAGCCGTAGTTGCCCTGCCCGTCCACGAGCGGATAGCGGAGCGAGAAGTCCTGCACCATCCGGACGAGCGCCTCGTAGACGGGCGAGTCGCCATGCGGGTGATACTTGCCGAGCACCTCGCCGACCACCTTCGCGGACTTCTTGTACGCGCGGTTGTAGGCGAGCCCCAGGCTCTGCATCGTGAAGAGCACCCGGCGGTGCACCGGCTTGAGGCCATCACGGATGTCCGGCAGCGCGCGTCCGACGATGACGGACATCGCGTAGTCCAGATAGGACTTCCGCATCTCCTCTTCGATCGGAACGGGAACCTGTCTTTCGTTCGGCACTTAAATATCCAGGTTGGCGACGTCGAGCGCGTGCTTCTCGATGAACTCGCGCCGCGGCTCGACAGCGTCCCCCATCAGGACCGTGAACATCTCGTCGGCGCCGACGGCATCCTCCATCGTGACCTTGAGGAGCGTCCGCGTCTCCGGATTCATCGTCGTTTCCCAGAGCTGCTCCGGGTTCATCTCGCCGAGGCCCTTGTAGCGCTGGAACGTCGCGCCCGCACGCGACTTCGCCAGCGCGACGCGCCACAGCTCCTCCAGGTCCTTCACCGGCGTCTCGGCGTCGTGCTCGTCGAGGATCACGGTGGGGCCCTTGGCGGCGGCGGCCACCTTCTCCCACTGGTCCAACAGCGTCGTGTACTCCTGCGACCGGAACAGCTCGGTGCTGAAGGTCAGCGGCGGGGTGCCCGCGATCACCACCGTGTGCGGATCGCCGTTGTCACCGGGACGGATCTCGACGTCGTGGCCGTTGACGGCCGTGGCCGCCGTCTGCACCGCAGCGCCGATCTCGCCGTGGCCCACGCCGCGCTTGTTGCCACGGAATTTCTGCCGCAGAAGCTCGGCGAGAATGGGAGCCGGCACACCTCGCTTGACGAACTTGCCGAACAGCGCTCGGTACTCGCTGATCGCGTGCAGGATCTCGAGCAGCGGCTCGCCGGTGATCGGCGCCCTGGTGCCGGCCACCTTGACCTTGGCGGCGGCCACCCACGAGGCGAGGAAGAAGTCCTCGAACTCGCGCTCGTTCATCAGATACTTCTCGACCTTCCCTTTCTTGACCTTGAAGAGCGGAGGCTGGGCGATGAACAGGTTGCCCGCCTCGATGACCGCGTTCATGTGCCGGAAGAAGAACGTGAGCAGCAGCGTGCGGATGTGCGCGCCGTCCACATCGGCGTCCGTCATCAGGATGATCTTGTGGTAACGAAGCTTCGTGAGGTTGAACTCGTCCGTCCCGATGCCCGTGCCCATCGCGGAGATGAGCAGACGGATTTCGTTGTGGGACAGCACCTTGTCGTAGCGCGCCTTCTCGGAGTTGATGATCTTGCCGCGCAGCGGGAGCACCGCCTGGGTCTTGCGATCGCGCCCCTGCTTGGCCGAGCCGCCGGCGGAATCGCCCTCGACCAGGAAGAGCTCACGATACTGGGGATCGCGCTCGGAACAGTCCGCCAGCTTGGCCGCCAGGCCTTCGTCGTCGCGACCGCCCTTGCGCGTGAGCTCCCGCGCTTTCCGCGCCGCCTCCCGCGCCTGGGCCGCGCGCACGCACTTGTCGGTGATCTTCCGCGCGGTGGTCGGATCTTCCTCGAAGGCCTCCGCCAGCTTCTCGTTGACGATCTGCTGTACGAGGCCCTTCATGTCGGTGTTGCCCAGCTTCGCCTTCGTCTGGCCTTCGAACTGCGGCTCCGGCAGTCGCACGGAGACCACGCCGCAGAGCCCCTCACGTACGTCGTCGCCCGTCACGCCGCCCTTGAAGTTCTTCAGGAAGCCGTTCTTCTCCGCATAGGCCGAGAGCTGGCCGGTCAACGCCGCGCGAAAGCCGGTGAGATGCGTGCCGCCTTCGCGCGTGTTGATGTTGTTGGCGAAGGAGAACACGCTTTCCTGGTAGCCGTCGTTGTACTGCAGCGCGACCTCGACCTCGATGTCGCCCTTCTTGCCCTCGAAGAACATGACCTTGGGATGGATGGGCGTCTTGTTCTGGTTGAGGTGCTTGACGAACTCGACGATGCCGCCCTTGAACAGGAACGTGTTGGCGCGCCCGTCGCGTTCGTCTTCGATGACGATCTTCAGCCCGCGGTTGAGGAAGGCCAGCTCGCGCAGCCGATTGCTGAGCGTGTCGAACGAGAAGCTCGTCTCCTCGAAGATCGTCGCGTCTGGCTTGAAGCGGATGATGGTGCCGTGCTTCGTCGTCTTGTCGCCGGCGGTCAGCGGGCCGGTCGGTACCCCGCCCTTCTCGTAGCGCTGGGTCCACACC
>Ga0075418_10002772_pt1 | contig 20074 bp, 18 predicted proteins | sample SoiMetdeltSBSDD2_FD_81776 | JGI IMG/M metagenome (GOLD analysis project Ga0075418, IMG submission 81776) | Bulk soil microbial communities from a Populus tree surrounding site in Tennessee, USA - Soil MetaG P. deltoides SBSDD2 | ecosystem: Environmental > Terrestrial > Soil > Tree plantation...
CCGCAACGAGTAAGTGTGTATGAAATGGACCCATCCACCACTTTTAAGATTGATTCTTTTTACACGTTAAGAAATGAATATTTTACCCATTCCGGTAGTCCATTAGGAACAAAAGACTTCTTTCCTTACCAGTTAAATGATTCCATAAAGGCTTTCCAGGACACAACGACTGGACAACTTCGTATACGACTGAATAATTCATTTGGTCGGAGATTGCTCGATTATGATACGACAAATGCTTATTTCTCGGATTCCGCCTTCAAAGTCCACGTAAAAGGTTTTGCGATAGAAGCGGATCAATCATTCGGAAATGCCTTGATGGCATTTGGCCTTACAAGCAATGCTAACACCAAGCTTGCTATCTATTATAAATACAGGAAAGACGGGCAGGATGATACGGCAGTAAGTTATTTCCGTTTTACCGGAGCATCTGCTCAACATAATTTTATTAAGCGTGATTTTACAGGTACTCCTTTATTGGCCGCTCAAAATGATCCCGGCCAGGACGATCATGTTTATATACTTAACACACCGGGCAGTTACGCCAAAGTGAAGGTGCCGGCGCTAAAAACGTTTCCCACCAATAGAATTATAAACAAGGCTGAAATGATCATTGAAGAAGTGTATGATCCTTCTGACAAAGCATTTACGCCGCCGGAAGCATTGTTGTTGGATATATTCGATTCGTCCCTCGGGGATTACAGGTATATTCCGTACGATTTTGTCCTTGATAATAATGGAGTACCGATTTCCAGCTTTGGATTTTTTCCCAGGACTTCCGTGGATGGCGCAGGTAATCTAATAGATGTTTGGAAATTCAATGTTACGAGGTATGTGCAAAATATCCTGACCCAAAAAGAGACACTGCACGATTTCAGGCTGCTTACCGCAAAAAGTGTATTTGAACGTTTAGGATCTAACGGCGTGTACCAATACTATGGAACAACGCTTAATTCACGCTTCGCGTTTGGCAGGGTAAGGGTAGGAGGCGGAAACCATCCGACGCAGCGAATGCGATTACGAATCGTGTACACGAAGATTTAGTGGATAAACGAGAAATATTTGAATTCTTTAGGGTGCTATATTTGCACCCGTTAAGCCCCATGCTGAAAAGGGGCTTTTGAATTTCCTAAATGTTCAGCAGGAATACAGAAAGATGAACGGAGCGTCGCAACGGAAGTTTAATAGAGATCAAAAGCCGGGAAAATGACAACAAAACTTACCATTACTTAACTCATACTCTAAATTCAAAAATCGACATGCCTTACTTATTTACATCTGAAAGCGTATCAGAAGGACATCCGGATAAAGTGGCTGACCAGATCAGCGATGCACTTATTGATAATTTTTTAGCTTACGATCCGCAGAGCAAGGTAGCTTGCGAAACGTTAGTAACGACCGGGCAGGTAGTCCTTGCCGGTGAGGTAAAATCAAACAGCTATCTCGATGTGCAGGATATTGCACGTGATGTGATACGCAGCATTGGTTATACAAAATCTGAATACATGTTTGAGGCGAATAGCTGTGGTATCCTTTCCGCTATTCATGAGCAAAGTGCAGATATCAATCGTGGCGTGGACAGAAAAGTAACCAAACTTTCCTTTGATGCAAAGGCAGATGCACAAGGCGCCGGCGACCAGGGAATGATGTTTGGGTATGCAACCCGTGAGACCGATAACTACATGCCATTGCCCTTAGATCTTGCCCATAAGATTTTACAGGAGCTTTCGAGAACAAGGCGTGCGGGGAAAGAAATGAAATACCTGCGTCCTGATGCCAAGAGCCAGGTAACGATTGAATATGATGATAACAATAATCCTATCCGCATCGATACGATCGTGGTTTCTACACAGCACGATGATTTTGATTCGGACAAAAAGATGTTGGACAAGATCCGCCAGGATGTGATCAACGTCATAGTTCCGAGAGTGAAAAAGCAATGCAAGCCTTCCATTCAAAAATTATTCAATGATAAGATCACGTATCACATCAACCCGACAGGAAAGTTTGTGATCGGCGGTCCGCACGGTGATACTGGTTTAACAGGTCGCAAGATCATTGTGGATACCTATGGAGGCAAAGGCGCGCATGGTGGCGGAGCCTTTAGCGGTAAAGACCCTAGTAAAGTTGACAGAAGTGCTGCTTATGCCACCCGGCATATCGCAAAGAATTTGGTTGCAGCCGGTCTTTGTGACGAAGTGCTGGTGCAGGTTTCTTATGCGATAGGCGTTGCTAAACCCTGTGGTTTGTATATCGAGACATACGGCACAGCTACTGTTGATATGACGGATGGTGAGATCGCAAGACGGGTGGAAAAGATATTTGACATGCGTCCTTATGCAATTGAGCAACGTTTGAAACTTCGCAATCCCATTTACGCGGAAACTGCGGCTTATGGCCATATGGGTCGTGAACCAAAGGTTGTGACCAAAGTTTTCAATAGAGGAAAAGAAAACGAAAAGAAAGTAGAAGTCGAACTATTTACATGGGAGAAACTTGATATGGTAGATGCTGTGAAAAAAGAATTTGGCTTATAAATATTGACAATTATTTGAAAACCCTGTGAGCGGAATGCTTGCAGGTTTTTTATTGCCAGGGCGATAGTAGTAAATTCGGAAGGACTTACATGCAGTTTATTCCGTGTCTCCGTGGCAACTCCATTGCTTCATTCCTAAGACGTATTCCCTCAAAGACCCCTTACAACAGTTTTCCACTTGACCCGTTATCTCTTTTTCCTCTTTTATACTCTTAGCTTATTTTTGAATTGTGAAAAGCTTCAGACATCAACAGCGACCCAAAAAAAGTTCATTGATCACTGGGAGAAAAGCGGTAAAAGAAGCGCTGCAAAATGGTATGCAGCTCGATAGGATCTATCTTGATGCCAAAGCAGTTGGCGATGAAATAATACAAATAAAGAAATTAGCTTCTCAACACGGAGTGCCCGTAAATTTTGTTCCTACTGCCAAGCTGAATAGTTTTAATGTTACAGGTCATGAAGGCAGTGTTGCTCAAATTGCAAAGGTTCAGTACCAGGATCTGCAGGATATAATTTCATTTGTTACGGAGGCCGGAGAAGCACCTTTATTCCTTTTACTTGATGGGATCACCGACATAAGAAATATTGGAGGTATTGCAAGAACGGCTTACTGTACAGGCGTACATGCTATATTAATTCCCGATAAAGGAGTAGGAGCTTTGAATGAAGATGCTATTTTAACTTCTGCCGGCGCTTTGGAAAAAATTGCTGTTTGCCGGGTCAATAGCCTGATGAAAGCAGTTGATGCGCTTCATTTGAACGGAATAAAAGTTTATGCAACGGAAATGAAAGCTGAAAAAAATTTTACTGATTGTGATTTTTCAGAACCTTCGGCAATTGTAATGGGCAGCGAAGAAAAAGGGGTTTATCCTGCTTTGTTAAAAATTTGCGATGAAAAAATAAAAATACCGATGGCCGGAGGATTTGAATCGCTGAACGTTTCGGTGGCAACCGGTATCATATTATACGAAGCAATGAAGCAACGAATGATTTAATGAGTAATAACGCTGGAAAAATAAAACTGATTGAATGCCCACGTGATGCCATGCAGGGATGGAAGAATTTTATTCCAACTGAAAAAAAGATCAACTACATCAATTCATTATTAAAGGTTGGATTCGATACCATTGACTTTGGAAGTTTTGTTTCACCCAAAGCAATCCCGCAAATGGCTGATACGAAAGAAGTAGTCAGCAGTCTGGAGTCAGAAGTCAGTAGTACAAAATTACTTGCCATCATTGCTAACCTTCGTGGCGCGGAAGATGCGTCTGTTTATGACCGGATAACTTATCTGGGTTTTCCGTTTTCGGTTTCAGAGACATTTCAGCAACGAAATACAAATTCATCGATCGAAGAATCTTTGAGGAGGGTAGAGGAGATACAAAATTTATGTATTAATAAAAATAAAAAGCTTGTCATTTATATTTCCATGGCGTTCGGTAATCCTTATGATGATCCTTATGATGAGGATATTGTTTTTAATTGGGTAGAGAAATTAGTAGCATTGGATATTGAAACTATTTCGCTGGCAGACACGGTTGGCATGGCAACACCCCGGCAGGTTTATGATATGACAAGTTATTTGACTGAATCATTGCCATCGACTGAAATCGGCGTTCATCTTCATTCAACTTTTGAAAACTGGCAGGAAAAACTGGAAGCAGGGATTAAAGCCGGTTGCAAAAGATTTGACGGTGCCTTGAAAGGAATTGGCGGTTGTCCAATGGCCGACGATGATTTGGTGGGAAATATGAGTACCGAGTGGATGATCAATTATTTTGAAACAAAAGGAATCGATACCCGAATAGATAAAAACGCATTGCTTGACAGTTTGGCCATTGCCGAAGAAATTTTTGTTTAATGATATGCAATTTCAGGTTCCCATCAATATAAAGCTGCCCGATACACGAATCAACTATCGTGATAAAATCTTACTTACGGGTTCCTGCTTCACCGAACATATCGGCCATTCATTAGCAGATTTAAAATTTTCTGTGCTTCAAAATCCAAACGGTATTTTATTTGACCCAAGAAGTGTTTGTAATTCTTTGATCTCCTATATAGACAATAAACAATATAAAAAAGACGATCTGTTTTATTTCAATGAAGTTTGGAATAGCTGGGAACATCATTCCCGATTTTCACATCTTGACGCAGATGAAGCCATAAGGGTTATCAATCGGTCACAACAACAGGCGCATGACTTTTTAAAACACGCAGACTGGCTGATCATAACATTGGGATCTTCGTTTTCCTATCGCCTGACAGCTGAATTTTCAAAGATCGCCTCTTTTGGAGGCAATTCAGAAGGAGCAGGCGTTGCAAATTGTCACCGGGCACCGTCGCAGTGGTTCAATAAATATTTATTAACAATTGATGAGATCATTTCATTACTGGATACAGCTTATCATCGGCTACATCGATTCAATCCCAAACTCAAAACCATTTTTACGATAAGCCCGGTAAGACATATTCGTGATGGGGTAATTGATAATAACAGAAGCAAGGCACGCCTGATCGAAGCGGTACATCATATGGTGAATAAATTTCCGGGGCTTTACTATTTCCCGGCTTATGAACTGGTGATCGATGTATTGAGAGATTATCGTTTTTATGATATCGACATGGTTCATCCAAATTATCCGGCCACTGAATTTGTGATGGAAAAGTTCAAAGACAATTTCATTGATGAAGAATCACAGCAATTATTGGAAGAAATAAAGAAGATCGTGATCGCAAGAAAGCACAAACCATTTCAACCGGAAACGAATGCGCACAAAAGCTTTTTAAAAGCTCATCTCGATAAAACCAAAGAGTTAAAAACAAGATATTCCTTTCTTGATCTGAAAGATGAAATAGATTATTTCGCTTCCGCCTGAATTATTTTATAAACATTCTTTTGGTAATATTTTTCTCCCGGTCTCAAAACTGTATTGGGAAAAGAAGGGATATTGATCGCATTAGGATGTTTATGTGTTTCCAAACAAAAACCTGAAAAAGGTTTGTAATCAATTCCATTCTTTGCCCCGACGATATTTAATCCCTGGCCGGTGTAAAATTGAACTGCAGGTTCAGTAGAAAGAATTTGCAAGGTAATTCCAGATTGTTGTGATCTTGCTTCAGCAATTACACCCAGGTCATCGGTTTTATTGTCTGCTATAAAACATTGATCATAGCCATTTGATTTATTCCAATCCATGTTGATCGCTTTAAAAATCCTGAAATCATACAGGCTATTTTCTACTGCTATAAACTCACCGTTACAAACCAATCCCTCATCTTGCGCAAGTATATAGGATCCGTTAATTTTTATTTCATGATTTTCAATGGTGCCTTCCCCGTTGTTTAAATTGAAGTAGCTGTGATGCGTAAGATTTACTGCTGTTGGCTTATCTGTTGTGGCAATGAATTCATAGCTCAATTCATTTTCATCATTCAAGGCAAAGCGAATAATTGTTTCCATATTTCCTGGAAAGCCTTCTTCGCCATCTTTGCTTAGATACGTTAATTCAAGACCGCCATCCTTAATTGAAACTACTTGCCAAGTCTTTTTATCAAAACCTTTCTTACCACTATGTAAAATATCGTTTCCCATGTTTTGTGTAAGTTGGTATTCCCTTCCATCCAAAACAAATCTGGCGTTTTTGATCCTGTTTGCATAGCGGCCGCATGCCGCACCGAGATACGCATAGTTTTTCAAATATCGTTCAGATAAATAATCTTCAACATTATCAAAGCCAAGGACTATATCATTGAAAGAACCACCAGGCATTTTTATCTTGAACGAAGTAATAATGGCACCGTAATTGGTTATAGAAACTGTGGTGTTGTGTTTATTTATCAATGTAAACAAATAAATATCTTCACCGTTAGCATCTTTAAAACAAAAATTTTGCTGGATAGACATAATTGATCGGCGATGAATACAGATGCAATGATAAAAGAATTTTCATCACAATTCGGGAAGACGCCTGATCATATTTTCTTTTGCCCGGGCAGGGTAAATCTTATCGGCGAGCATATTGATTATAACGGAGGCAAGGTAATGCCCTGTGCGATTTCATTGGGAACCTGGCTGGCAGTATCAAAAAATAATAACAAGTTATTGCGGTTTAGTTCTGTCAACTTTTCTGAAAAAGCAGATTTTCATTTGCAGGATTCCTATTCAAAAACGGGTAAAGAGTGGTTCAATTATCCCCTGGGCGTCTTTCATGAAATTGTACAAACCGGGGATCATATTTCTGGTTTAGACATGTTGTATTATGGCAATCTTCCGATTGGTGCAGGCTTATCCTCTTCAGCCTCCATTGAAGTATTAACTGGTTTCGCATTAAGCAAACTATTTCATTTAAATATTCCCGGAAAAGACCTGGCCTTAATGGGAAAGAAGGCTGAGAATGAATTCATCGGTGTAAACTCAGGTATCATGGACCAATTTGCTGTTGTGATGGGGAAAGAAGACAAAGCAATATTGTTAAACTGCGATACACTCGATTATGAGTACCTACCGTTCGAAACCGGTGAGTATATTTTAACGATCATCAATAGTAACAAAAAAAGGACCCTTACCGAATCAAAATACAATGAGCGTTTTGCTGAATGTGGTAAAGCCTTAAAAGCATTAAAGAAGGAATTGGCCGTAGATAATCTTTGTGATATCAGCCTCAGCGATTTTGAGGAACACCGTCATCTTATCAATGATCCGGTTTTAGATAAACGGGCCTTGCATGTGATCAGCGAGAATTTCAGGGTAGGCGAGGCAAGAGATGCTTTAAAAGCAGGCGACCTGCTTAGTTTCGGAAAGGAAATGTATGCTTCGCACCAATCATTAAAAGACTGGTATGAAGTAAGCGGAAAAGAATTAGATACGATCGTTGAGTTTTGTAAAACCTATGATGATTGTATTGGCGCAAGAATGACGGGTGCCGGATTTGGAGGTTGTGCTATTGCATTGGTGAAGAAAGATACGTTTGATGATTTTTCTTCTAAACTTATCGAATACTATGAGCCAAAGATTGGTTATAAATGTGATGTATTTGCCACTGATATTGGTGATGGAGTTAGAGAATTAAAATGAATATCATCATTGAAAGAACTAAACAGGTTACAATATGCAAAAGATTTACATCTTCCGTTGTACAAAGATCAATAGTCGATTCGGATTTACTATTGATAAAACAGGAGGACGATTACCGGTTATGGACTGCAATGGCTGGAATTACGATTCTGAAATTGAATTAACGACCAATACAGAATACATAATGAATATACCTCTTCGAGACGTACTTGATATTATTTCGCAAATTGACTATTATATACATGAAACAAACATGAGCATTTATTACAACACCTAATTTCAGGTAGAAAAAATGTAATTAGTAATTAATGAATCCTATCTCCTCTTACCTCAAGATCATTGATAACTCCTGTTTCATATGCTAACCATTCAGACCATCGCATTCTTACTTTTCCTTTGTCAATATAAGTTTCGGCGAGCTCAAGGAATAACGTGTAGTGCCCGGCTTCGCTTTCCATAAAACGACGATAAAATTTGCGGAGATATTCATCATTCAATCCTTCACTTAATCTTTTAAATCGTTCACAACTTCTTGCTTCGATCAAAGCCATGGTTAATAGCTGATCCAGCAATCTGTCTTCCTGGCTACCCCCTTTTTTCTGAAAAGCGATGAGCTTGTTTACATATTCGTCTTTCCTTTGTTTGCCCAGTTTCAATTTTCTTTTTTCCAATTCCTGTAACACGAGCCTGAAATGACCCCATTCTTCGGTAACGATTGGGGAGAGTTCTTTTACCAGCTTTTCTTTTTCGGGATATCGTTGGATTATCGAGATACAGGAGGTTGCCGCCTTCTGTTCACAATAAGCATGATCCGTTAGAATATCCTCCATGGATTTGCCTGCCAGATCGACCCAGCGTGGATCTGTAGGAAGTTGAAGGCCGAGGATATTCCGGGTGTCTTCGGAGAGATCATTGCTGTTCGCAGGTTGTTGGTTTTTAGTTATCTGAGCATCCACTAGACAAATGTACTACCAATTGTGGTCCGCCAACCAATTGCTGGCGACAAGCAGCTAGTAACCAGTAACTAAATGAAACAATTGCTTTGCGGATAAGGTTCATTCTCTTACCTTTGCCGCCACAAATAATCGGATGTAAAATCGGATGCCCCGAAGGGGTTCCTTCGGAAAAATTGTAAAAATTAAAAAGATGCCTTTAACAAAAGAAAAAAAGCAAGATGTGATTAGCCAGTATGGCGGAAAATCAGCAAACACCGGATCCATTGAAGGACAGATCGCTTTATTAACCGAGCGTATTGCCCAGATCTCCGGTCATCTCCAGGACAACAAAAAAGATTTTTCTACTCACCGCGGCCTGATGCAATTGGTTGGTAAACGTAAGCGCTTACTGAACTATCTTCAGAAACATGACCTGACAGGTTATCGCCAGCTGATTGAAAAACTCGGTATCAGAAAATAAATATCCCCGTTCCCGACCGCTATCGGGACTTTTAGTTTTTGTGTGATTGCACCTTATTGTTTGCTTTTCAATTATGCTGAATAGCGATAAGAACCCACAAGAGTGCGACGCAAGGAAAGCTAAATAGTAGCAACTGGCCGGGTACATAATCATTTCTAAATTGTTTGAGTGCTAGACAACTTCAAACCTCGAACATCAAACTTCAAGCAAAATGCTACAACAACCTATTCGTAAAACTTTTGATATCGGTGGTGGCCGCATGGTTACCATCGAAACAGGGCGTCTCGCCCGCCAGGCTGACGGCGCTGTTACCGTAAGCATTGGAAAATGTATGCTGCTTGCAACAGTGGTAGCAAATAAGGAACCCAGAGAAGGACAGGACTTTTTTCCATTAATCGTAGACTACCAGGAAAAATTTGCTTCTGCCGGCCGTATCCCTGGTTCATTTTTTAAAAGAGAATCGAAGCTGAGTGACTATGAGGTGCTCGTGTCAAGATTGATCGACCGTGCCTTGAGGCCTTTATTTCCTGACGATTATTTATGCGATGTGCAGGTATTGGTAACCCTGATATCAAGTGACGAGCAGGTAATGCCTGATGCACTGGCTTGTTTGGCTGCATCAGCTGCATTGACAATTTCAGATATTCCTATTAAAGAAATTATTTCTGAAGTACGTGTGGCCAGAGTCGATGGTGAATTCATCGTTAACCCATCGCGAAATGAATTAGAGAAAGCGGATTTTGATTTTCTGATCGCTGCAACTGAAAAGAACCTGATGATGGTGGAAGGTGAAGCACAGGAATGTAGCGAAGCCGATCTTATCAAGGCATTGGAGCTGGCGCATGATGCAATTCGCATTCAGATAAAGGCACAGGAACAGCTTCGCGATCTGGTAGGAGTGAAAGGAAAAAGGGAATACACAAGACCTGAACAGGATGAAGCATTGCGGGAAAAAGTAAATGCCTTCGCGAAACAAAGAGTTTACGATATTTCAAAAAGCAAGTTAAGCAAGGCAGAACGCAGTGATAAATTCTCTACGTTAAAGGATGAGTTGGTTGAACATATCAAAGCCGGATTAAATTTACCTGAGGGTGAAGAAATCCCTTCTTTAACCAAGAAACAAATAAACACTTACTACGGCGACCTGCTCTATGATGTGGTACGCGATATGATCGTTGATGAGAAAGTTCGTTTGGACGGTCGCGGTTTAGAAGATATTCGTCCGTTGGATATGGAAGTTGATGTGTTACCATCCCCGCACGGAGCCGCATTGTTCACCCGGGGAGAAACGCAGTCACTTACTACGGTAACGTTAGGAACGCCATTAGATGAATTGCTGGTTGAAAGCGCTGCTAAATCGGTTGACTCAAAATTTTTCCTGCATTATAATTTCCCCCCATTTTCTACGGGTGAAGTGAAGATGATGAGAGCTCCTGGTCGTCGCGAAGTTGGTCATGGCAACCTGGCTCAACGTTCGCTAAAACAGATGATGCCAACTGAGAATTTTGCTTACACAGTACGTGTGGTAAGCGATATCCTCGAGTCGAATGGTTCTTCATCGATGGCCACTGTATGTGCGGGTTCGTTAGCATTAATGGATTCAGGAATTCCGTTTGCAAAACATGTGGGTGGTATTGCAATGGGATTGATCACAAAAGGAGAGAAGTATGCAATATTGAGCGATATTCTTGGTGATGAAGATCATTTGGGGGATATGGATTTTAAAGTAACAGGAACCCGTGATGGTATATGTGCGGTGCAAATGGACATCAAGGTGGATGGGTTAAGCATGGTGGTAATGGGACAAGCATTGGACCAGGCACGCCGGGGAAGATTGCACATATTAAATGCTATGTACAACTGTATTCCTGAAGCAAGATCAGAAGTAAAACCTCATGCGCCAAGAATGATCAAAATGTTTATCGATCGTGAATTTATTGGTGCAGTGATTGGACCGGGAGGTAAAGTGATACAGGAAATGCAAAGAGTGACCGGCACTACTATCAATATTGAGGAGATCAATAATATGGGTGAGGTTAGCATCTTTGGTACAAACAAAGAGGGAGTTGAAAAAGCCGAGAATTGGATAAAAGGAATCGTTGCAATACCTGTTGTTGGCGATGTATATGAATCAACAGTGAAATCAATAATGCCATTTGGCGCATTTGTCGAGTTCCTTCCAGGTAAACAAGGTCTTGTCCATATCAGTGAAGTTAGCTGGAAGAGATTAGAGACGTTGGAAGGTGTGTTGAGAGAAGGTGATGTGATCAAAGTAAAGTTGATCGGTACAGATCCAAAATCGGGTAAGTTCAAGCTGTCAAGGAAAGCATTGATACCAAAACCTGAACGACAGGACAAACCTCCTGCGAATAACTAAAAGATAAAATCCCGGCAAACACCGGGATTTTTAATTTTGTATTGAAATGGATTATGTCAAGATCACATTTGCCGATCTGCAGCCAGAGCAAAAAGAAATCCTTATTGCTCAACTTGCCGATGCAGGTTACGAAGGATTTGAAGAAGCTGATACAAGTCTTGATGCCTTTATTAATAAGCAGGACTTTGACAAGATTTTATTAAACGAGATATCATACAAATACCAAACACCCTATACTTCGGAAAAAATTCCTCAAACAAATTGGAATAAGATCTGGGAGTCAAGTTTTGAACCTGTTGTTGTAGGAGACTATGTTGCAGTTCGTGCCGATTTTCACAGGCCGATTACAAAAACAAAAATTGAGATTGTCATTACTCCAAAAATGAGCTTTGGCACTGGTCATCATGCAACTACTTATATGATGATCGAATTGATGAAAGGAACTGAGTTTAAGAACAAGACGGTTTTAGATTTTGGAACAGGTACGGGGATACTTGCCATATTAGCCGAGAAAAATGGTGCCGGGGAAATCTATGCAATAGACAATGATGACTGGAGCATCACCAATGCGGAAGAAAATTTCAAAAAAAATAATTGTAAAAGAATAACATTGAAAAAAGCATCCGATGCTTCATCGGAAGCAAAGTTTGATATCATTCTTGCTAACATCAATAAAAATGTAATTCTTGAAAATTTTGATTTACTTAAGAGTGAATTGAAGAATAACGGAACATTGTTATTGAGTGGATTATTGGAGAGCGATAAAGATGAGATATTGGCAAGGGCTAATGAGCTGAAGCTAAGCATACAAAAAAGCCTTGTTCGGAATACCTGGATAGCAATTCAACTAAGTAAATGAACTTAACAGCTGTGTATTAATTTACGGTTAAGTTCTTGCCCGTTTGCCCTATATTTGTATTCCAACTTTAACAAAGACTAAATGAACGAGTTTCTCCTGATCGTTCTCGCATATCTGATTGGAAGCATCCCCACCGCAGTTTGGGTTAGCAAATACTTTTTTGGTATTGACATTCGTGACTATGGCAGTGGTAATGCCGGTGCTACAAATACATTCAGAACGTTGGGGCCGAACTGGGGTTCCATTGTTATGATCGTTGATATGGTAAAGGGTATCATCGCAGTCAAATTGGTTTACCTGCTTCCTTATTATCTCGATCATGAAACTCAAATGATCAATCTGCAGATCGGCCTGGGATTAGCTGCCGTAGTGGGTCATATTTTTCCCATTTGGGCTGAGTTCAGAGGAGGCAAAGGCGTTGCAACTGTTTTTGGAATGGTCTTGGGCATTCAACCCAATGTGGCAGTTTGCTGTGTGGGCGTCTTTTTACTGGTGTTATACCTTACAAGATTTGTTTCGCTTAGCTCAATTCTTGCAAGTGTTGCTTTCCCCGTGTTTATACTTGTCATCTTCAATGAGGAAGAAGTGCTTTATAGAATCTTTGCAATAGCAGTTGCGTTAATGGTGCTCGTAACCCATCAAAAAAATATCGGCCGGCTTCTCCAGGGAAATGAGAGCAAAGTTCCTATTCTTAAACATCGTGACCGTCGTCGCCAGCGTCGTCGAGCAGACCGAAATAAGCTTTAAACATTAATTTTACTTTTTGGAATCAGCCTAATACCTAGTTTGGTATAATGCTTGAATTATCATTAATAAATTAATAACCCATGACCAGGCTTTTAACATCGCTGTTTGTTGCCGCTTCATTCATAGTGGCATGCAGCACAAATCCTTTAACCCAAAAGAAACAATTAACTCTTTTGCCTGAATCCGAATTACAGGCAATGGGTACCCAGCAGTATCAGCAATTCTTATCTACAAATAGAGTGGTGAGTCCCTCGAACAATCGTGATGCAGAAATGGTAAGAAGGGTAGGGCAACGTATTACAAGATCTGTAGAAACTTATTATCAACAGAACGGCATCGCTGATAAGCTGAACGGTTTTAAATGGGAGTATAATCTGGTTGACGATAAAGCAGCAAATGCATGGTGTATGCCGGGTGGAAAGATCGTAGTATATACCGGCTTGTTACCAATTACTCAAAATGAAGCGGCCTTAGCCGTTGTAATAGGACATGAGGTATCGCATGCTTTACTTCAGCATGGAAACCAAAGAATGAGCCAGGGATTGCTTCAACAATTAGGAGGAGTTGCGCTGTCGGTTGCTGTGGCAAATAAGCCTGCGGAAACTCAAAACCTGTTTTTAGCAGCTTATGGAGCGGGAACCACTGTTGGTTTGTTGCTGCCGTTTTCAAGAAATCAGGAGTTGGAAGCAGATAGATTTGGCTTGATATGGACGGCTATGGCTGGCTATAACCCACAGGAAGCCATAACACTATGGGAGAGAATGGAGAGGGCTTCCCAGGGCCAAAGCCCTCCGGAATTTCTAAGCACGCACCCAAGTGAAGGAAGGAGAATTGACCAATTGAATAAGTATATGCCTGAAGCCATGAAGTATTATAAGCCGATGGCTAAAAATTAATGTTCAGGCATTTAAAAAACTTGATTAAAATTCAGATTCCGGCTGATTTATAGGATTAGCCGGAATTTTCTTTTCAAATGAGGCTAAGGGAACGGGTATATATCGTACATTTGTGCCCCGCTAATTTGTGTACACTGAAGCCGGTCACGAACCGGGCGGTTTCGGAAAACCCAAAAAACACCAATTTTCAGGTATGTCTCAAACGCTTCTCGAAAAGCTTCAGCTCGCAGATGAAAAGAATCTTTTGATCCAGGGCTTACCTTCTTCAATTGAAAAGCAGTTCTCCAAATTATCATTTGCAAAGAATGTTACGCCGCTCTTAAAGAGCCGTAAGATCGATTTTGCGCTGGTATTTGCCGTGAACGAAAATCAGCTAAACAGCATTTTGCAAGAGGTAATGCCGGCGTTAAAAGGCGATTCTAAATTCTGGGTTGCTTTCCCTAAGTCTACCTCCAAAATTGTCACCGATCTAAACCGTGAATGCAGCTGGAACCGATTGACAGCTGCAGGGTACGAGTGCCTTGATCAGGTAGCATTGGATCATGTTTGGAGCGCCACTCGTTATTGTAAAGGCGAGTTGGTGGAAGAATTAAGGATGAGCCGCAGAGAGCTAGCCGAAGCTTAAAAAATTTTATTGGCTAGAAGAAATAACCATGATATTTTCATGGTTATTTTTTTTATGCCCCATCTAAACGTTGAGATAAAAGCCCGAAGCAATTCCCCGGAATCTGTAAGAAAATACTTGCTTGATCACAATGCTGATTTTAAAGGACTGGATGAACAGACTGATACCTATTTTAATGTGTTACACGGACGCTTAAAACTGCGTGAAGGCAACATCGAGAATAACCTGATCTATTATGACAGAAGCAATCAGGCTGGGCCTAAAAGCTCAAGTTTTGACCTGGTAAAAATTGAAGACGCGAAAGGAATAAAAGAAGTATTGGAAAAATCCCTTGGAATAAAAATGATCGTTAAGAAAAAACGAGAGATCTATTACGTTGCTAATGTAAAATTTCATATCGACGAGGTGCCTCGCTTAGGGTCATTCATCGAAATTGAAGCAGGAAACATTTTAGCAAATAAAACTGAAGCGGAATTGCTGGAGCAATGTAACTTTTATTTACAGGAATTTGGTATTAAGCAAGAGGACCTGGTCGCTGTATCCTATAGTGACCTGATGATTCACGCAAACGAAATTATTTAATAATCACTGTTCCCAGTTTATTAGAGATTTCCCTTTCCATTTGTTTCAAATGGTCATGGGTTTGTGTGAGGTTACGATATTCTTCAGGTGTATGTTTCTTCTCAAGATCGACTTGATTCTCCAACAACATTCTCTTGATCTTTCTAAGTTTTAAATAGCTAAGCGTTGATTCGACCTCGATATGAGTTCTGTCCTCATCCATTTTCAGAAAGCCCATTAATTCATTTTCATTTCCCACACTAACAGAACGTAAAAAATCTTCATAACTCTGCTCGAAGAGTTTTGACTGGTAACCCGTTGAGCTGCTAAACTCTTTTTTCCAATGAATGCTTTCCTCGTACGGGAAATTCAGCAAAGAAACTGCAAACGAACTGATCGCAGGATCGCTGCTATATACAAATAAGTTCTTATCAACCTGGGATCCTTCTTTCTCCAACGCTTTTTTATACTCGGTGATTATTCTCAGCACGTCAACACTGTCAAAAAGGCCCTCGTCCAGAATTTCTTCCAGCATATGATCGGCAATCGTACCACCGTCCCATTTCTTATTGCCGTGTTCTAACAATACTCTGGCAAACTCTTTCTCCTGTAATTCGTCTTTGAACAAAAGACTGAATGTAGTATCATCATAATCGGTCGCTGCTGCCTTCCTCGCATTTTCTTCATGCAACCTCGCTTCTTCAAAAGGTAAAGCCTTTTCCTGTGTGCTTATTCGGTTACGGATAAACTTGTTTACAAGAGCATGCAGGCCGGATTCATCGATCTTTAAAATCTCAGAACATTGTTTAATGTAATCCTGTTGTTTTGTAAAATCTTCTGCTTTATTGATCTTGGAAATTGTTTCAGCGATATCGTTGACGACCTCAGATTTCTTTGTCGAGTCGTTGCCTGCATCCTTTAAGGCTACATCAAGTTGGAACAAAATAAAATCCTTCTTATTGTCTCTTACAAAGTCAGTAAATGCCGTGGCGCCAACTTTGTTCACATAGCTATCCGGATCTTCTTTGTCAGGTATTAAAACCAGCTTTACATTTAATCCTTCTTCCAGGGCAAGGTCAAGTCCGCGAAGTGCCGCTTTCACACCCGCGGCATCACCATCATAAACAATGGTAAGGTTGTTTGTGTATTTCCTTATTAATCTTAATTGATCTTGAGTTAATGAAGTACCCCCAGATGCAACCACATTTTCAATTCCCGATTGATGTAACGAAATAACGTCTGTGTACCCTTCTACCAATAAGCACTCATCGGCTTTATCAATTGCCTGTCTTGCAAAATAAGAACCGTATAATATTTTACTTTTTACATAGATCTCATTTTCCGGCGTATTAATGTATTTAGGTGCCCGGTCATTTGTCTTCAAAATTCTTGCACCAAAACCTAATACCTTACCACTATGATTATGCACCGGAAAGATCACACGACCCCGATAGTTATCCATCAATTGATCGTTACGATTCACCACAAGACCGGTTTTCAACAATAACTCGGTATTGTATTGCCCGGCAATAGCTGCTTTGGCAAAACCATCTCTTGCTTCCGGGTTATATCCAAGCTGGAATTTCTTGATGATATCTTCCCGGAATCCTCGTTCTTTTAAATAACTTAATCCAATGTCGCGCCCTTCGTCGGTTTCAAAAAGTGTCTTTGTAAAAAATTGCTGTGCAAAATTGTTGATGATGTAAAGGCTATCTGCCACCTGCATTTGCTGGCGTTGTTCGTCGCTCGCAAATGTTTCCTCTATTTCAATTCCATATCGAATTGCCAGCCAGCGAAGTGAATCGACATAACTATACTTTTCATGCTCCATTAAAAAGCTGATGGTGTTGCCGCTTTTGCCACACCCAAAACATTTATAGATTTCCTTGGACGGCGAAACGGTAAACGAAGGTGTTCTCTCGTTATGAAAAGGGCAAAGGCCGAGATAATTGGTCCCTCGTTTCTTCAGTTTTACAAAGCCTCCGATCACATCTATAATATCAATCCGACTAAGAATTTGCTGTATGGAATTTTGAGATATCATAAAGGGCTGGCAAATTATCGAAATTGTCGAAGTCAGCGAAATAAGAAATCCGGGACTTCACACCCAAAACACTGCTTCCTGCTCATTGGCCCTTTAGCACTAAAAAAGCGATTTTATTTTTACAATAAAAACTCTTTTATGAAAAATTGTGTGCAAACGACAATGTTTTTATTGTTCATTGTATTGATCCAATCTCAATCCTTTGCTCAAAAATCAACAAAAGATTCAACCGGTCTTCCGGGTGATCATTTCAGCCTGCAGGGAGCGCTTGAAATGTTTCAAAGATCAAAATCGCCCGAAAAATTTGAAAAACTAATCAATACAAAAGAAAAAAATGTAAACAACCTTGATCTTAACAAGGATGGAAAAACCGATTACATTAAAGTGATCGATAAAACTGAAAAGAAAGTCCATGCATTTATTTTACAGGTGCCGGTCTCTCAAAATGAAAACCAGGATATTGCTGTTATTGAATTAGAAAAAACAGGCGATACTATAGCGATCATCCAGATCGTTGGCGATAAAGATCTCTATGGCAAGGACGTTATTATTGAGCCACAAGGCAACAAAAATGAACCGGCATATATTGATGAACACGCAAAAAAGCAAACAGGTCCTACCCATGCATTTGAATTTTATACTACCACAACAGTTATTATAAATGTTTGGTGCTGGCCCTGCGTAACATTTGTATATAGTCCGGTTTATACTCCGTGGATATCTCCGTGGGCTTGGGCTTATTACCCTTCATGGTGGGTTGCATGGCGACCCGTTTCGTGGTATTCATGGTATCCGGTTTGCGCTGTATATAATCATAGCTATATCGCAGTGAATACGTACCGAGTCAGCAGTGCACATTATTTATATACACCGTATAGAACCGGTTCAGCAACTGTAACACGACAGGCAGGAGTTGTTGTGGGGCCAAATGGCGCCGGTGCTGGTGTTAAAACAACAGTAACAGGTCCCAATGGGAGATCAGCCACACGCGTATCTGGCGCAGCAGTTGGTCCAAATGGAGCGGTGCGGGGAACATCGGTTCGAAGAGGAAGATGGTAAAAGGAATTTTGAAAAGAATTGAATATGAAAGCAATGGCTAATAAGTAGCCGTTGCTTTTATTGTGTATGATAATATCTTTATGATTTCCTTTTCAACAATGTGATTCCATGGTTGAAAAATAATTCTTGACATTGTAATTAATCTGGCTTAAATTTATAGAAGTACATATTCCGCCCTGGGAATCCGGACGGTTGCTTTTTTTCACCTTTAAATTTAAAATCCCATGGTTACAGTTGACATCTCACAGCTCTCTGGGGAATGCAGTACCTGGAGAGAATCACTGCGTTCCTCCCGCGACGAATTAAACAGTCTCAAAAAACAGCTTCAACACACAGCGGGTCAACATCTCTCGAAAGACCAGCTTCACGACGTAGAACATTATCACAACCAGTTTCACATTCAACTCATCAATGTCCATGATCTGAAACAATCGATCAAGGCTCATGATCGTCGTGTACAATTTGAAACCGCTGCAAATAGCGGCCAGTTAACAGAAGATACGATTGCAGAACACGAAAAGCTTTTTGAAGAATTCCAATCGCTCGACAACACACTTAAAAACCTTCGTGACGAATTTGGTGACTTTGTACATCGAACGTCATAAAAAAAATATTATAAGGCTCTGAATAGTTAAATAACCTAACCACTTTTTTTTCAGATCCTGTTCTAAACGGGATAATAGAATTATCGCCCCGACTCTTTGATACTCCACCTCTGAAGGACCGTTTTAAAAACAACTAAAAACACTTGCCATGCCTGAATTTGATACCTCACACGTAAAAAATATTGTCTTGCTGGGCCACGCCGGGTCCGGTAAGACGACATTAGCGGAATGCATGCTGTATGAAGCTGGAATAATATCACGCCGCGGCAGCATAGCCGAACGAAACACTACCGGGGATTACCACGAGCTTGAACAAGACCGTGGTAATTCTATTTTTGGGAAGCTCATGCACGCAAAATGGCGCGGTTATAAGATCAATATTATCGATACGCCGGGCTATGATGATTTTGTTGGTGAAGTAATTTCTGCATTAAAAGTTGCCGATACCGGAGTGATGTTGCTGAACTCTGTAATGGGTGTAGAAGTAGGAACCGATATTATCTGGGAATACACCGAGAAATTTAAAACCCCGATGATCTTCGCCGTAACGAAACTTGATGATGATAATGCAGACTTTGACAAAACAGTTCGTGAAGCAAAATCGCATTTTGGAAGCAAAGTAGTGGTAGTGCAATATCCCTTGCAAACCGGTGCAGGATTTCATGAGATCATTGATGTGTTGCGCATGACAATGTACAAATTCAAAGACTCTGGCGGTAAACCTGAAAAGCTCCCTATTCCCGATTCGGAAAAAGCAAGAGCCGAGGAATTACATAAAGAATTGGTAGAAGCAGTTGCCAGCAACGATGAAAGCCTGATGGAAAAATATTTTGATAAAGGTGAGCTCGATGAAGATGAAATGAAATCAGGTTTAAAGAAAGCAATGATCAATCATGACCTGTTTCCTTTGTTCTGTTTGTCTGCAGAAAGAAATATGGGTAGCGGCCGCCTGATGGGCTTTATTGATAATGTTTGTCCAAGCGCCAATGAAATGCCTCCACAAACAACAAAAGGAGGAGAGAAGGTTACATGCGATGCCAACGGTCCTGCTTGTATTTTTATTTACAAAACAACGAGTGAACCGCATGTTGGTGAGTTATCCTACTTTAAGGTTTATTCAGGTACCGTGAGGAGTGGGATGGAATTAGAAAATGAAACAACCAACGTAACTGAAAAGATCAACCAGCTATTTTTAGTCGAAGGAAATAAAAGGATCCCGACAAATGAATTGACGGCAGGTGATATTGGAGCAACGCTCAAATTAAAGAACAC
>Ga0075418_10002774_pt1 | contig 20070 bp, 20 predicted proteins | sample SoiMetdeltSBSDD2_FD_81776 | JGI IMG/M metagenome (GOLD analysis project Ga0075418, IMG submission 81776) | Bulk soil microbial communities from a Populus tree surrounding site in Tennessee, USA - Soil MetaG P. deltoides SBSDD2 | ecosystem: Environmental > Terrestrial > Soil > Tree plantation...
CAAAGCAAACTACCTTTGTATAAATTTTTAATGATGACTGATTATGAAGAGTTGATAAGTGAAGAATTAAGAACCTGGCAAAAGAAAATGCTCAGAAGACCAGGACTATTGAATAACCTTTCAAAAAAACTACAAACAAAGGTCAATAGCTGGATACCTGAAAAAATTCATACTGCAATAACAGCTACCATAAAGCAAATGATTCGTGGTGTTTTATTTGGCGCCAAACATTCAACGGCTAAAACCTTATTAAATGCAAGTTTACGAGATCGTGAAGATGCCGTACGAAAAAAAATAGAAGGTTATAGAAACACAGCAGCGATTGAAGGTGGTATTACCGGTGCCGGAGGCATATTGCTGGGGCTTGCTGATTTTCCAATACTGATCGGCATTAAATTGAAATTATTATTTGACATTGCTGCACTATATGGATTCAATGTTCATGATTACAGGGAAAGAGTATATATCCTGCATATTTTCGAACTTGCCTTTTCAAGTGATGTCCACAGAAAGAATGTTTACCTGAAAATGACCGATTGGGACATAAAGCGGACTTCTTTGCCCGAAGACATCAACCAGTTTGACTGGAGAAATTTTCAGCAGGAATACCGTGACTATATTGACCTTGCAAAAATGGCACAACTGATTCCAATAATCGGCGCACCGGTTGGAGTATTCGTAAATAGCCGATTAATAAAAAAATTAGGCGTTACGGCAATGAACGCCTATAGAATGAGATTGATTAAATAAATTATTTACTTTCTGGTGGTCCCTCCCACAATACCTGCTCTATGAGCCATTTCCCGTTTTGTTTTGACAGTAATATATAATCAATGCCCCACCATGCTGTAACCTTTGCCGATGCAATTGTATTCCCGACATCAAGCACTTCTACTTTTTTAGGCGCATCTGCTTTTGCAAAATCTTTTTTCTCCTTTACATTCCTTGCATAGTCCAATGCCTGGCGGTAGGTCATTTGGCCATCAAAATCATAAGCACCGGTATTTTTATTTTTCCAATACCCGATCTTATACATCATCGGCTTGAATGCAGCAATAAGCTTTGTAGTATCGCCTTCATAAAACCCTTCGAGATAATTCAGGCAGGCTTTTTCAACTTGTTGCTTATCCTGCGCAAGCGAAAATTTAGCGGCGGCAAAAAATACAAAGAGGATGATCAGTTTTTTCATGACTATAAGTTTTATTGTTGTAAAGTACCGATTGCTAATGAAACGATCAAACTGTTTACATAGACGGGAAATCACTATTAAGGCTAAGCAAATTTCTTGTAAGAATTAAAAAGTTTAAGTACGAAAAGGCTGACGTTTCTTGCAGGAGGAATATATTCATTAAAAAGATGGAGCCTGAATTCATCTTTGCTAAAACGATCGTTTAATGCCTGCCACAATTCTGCCCAGTTAAGATCCTTCCCGTTTCCTAAATTTTCATTAATCACATCTATCATCGGATCATTGATATATTTAGAACCCGTCTTTTTTGAAACAACAATATGTGCATCAGGACTGATAGTGGCAACACTTATGATACTATTATAACCACCGCATGAACCTAATATTGCCAGCTTAACCGAAGGTGTCAATCTGCTTAAGGTTTTATTTAAATGATAGCTATGACCACGATGAACCACGACAACCGGGTTAATTGATTGCTGCTTTAAAAAACTGGTTAATGCATCCTGCGCCTTCAAATCAAGTTCCTTTTTATAATCAAGTGGCAGGTTAGCATAAATAACAACTGGCTGATCCGAACGGGAACGGATCGTTACCCACGATTCATTCTTCAAGGCTTGCCATTTAACAGTATCCTTAAACAGGCCAAGAAAATTATTGAACGAAGCATTGCCATCCTCATCGCCATAGAATAAAACTAATTGAACGATCTCATTATTCTTATTCAACAATGCTTTCCGCTGCAGTATCTCGTAGTTACCAAGATCTTTCCATAATTTATTTACAGGATCCTTCTTTTTTACCAGGTCAAAGACTTCGTTTAAAATGCTATATAACCGTACACCAAAATATGATTGCACCGATTGGCAACGTTTTAGATTCGACGTCAATTCGTCCTTGATCAATTCACTGATCGCTGCCGCCGAATCAAGCCCATTAAATGAATCAGCGATGTCCATTGCTTTTTCAAGTCCATTTTTTGTATCAGCTTCAATTCCTGAAATAAATCGCTTTAATAATTCAGCAGCTCTATCCTGGGGCATGCGATTTAAAAAATCTGTCAGCGTATTATAATTTGCAGCGATCCGCATAAAAGAACGGAAATTATCATACTCAACTATTGTGAATAATGAATCTGATGATCCATTCTTAAAATTTTCCATCAATCGCTTGTACAAACCCAGATAGCTGGAAGTATACATTTCATCTTCACAACTGGTAATTATATAATAAATATCTTCAGGCCGAAGTCCTTTTACAGATGCAAAGCGTACCGCATCTTTAGCATCGTGCAGTTCGTTGATCTGGTTAACATAAAAAGCAAAGGATTTTTGTTTTATGCCCTGTCTCAATGCGGTATTAAATTTAAAAGATTGATGGGTCGGGTCAACCACTTGTTCTTTCAACGTATTTACCAGTAACTGAAAATAAATCGTCACATCCGTTCTGCTCTTAATAATCTCCTCATTTGTCATTCTTCCTTCTGCCAATTGAATTATAAAAGGCATGAGTTCCTGCATATTCTTGTCTCCGGCAAGTGACACTATCTGTTGCAAGTAAATATTTTTTTGATCACGAATTTTGCTCTGCAAGCCGGGTTTGCCCTTCACCATATAAGAAGCCATTTTGAGTGGATCATGAGCGGCAACATTAATTAATAAAGAATCGGCAAACCGAAACACGGGTTTATTTTCAAGGAACTGAAAAATGTAGTCTGGCGAAGAAGACATACGTTTATAAGTCGCTATATCGTTCAACAGATCATATTCCGCATACTGCCTGAAAGCAGCTGCTAATAATTGGCTGCTCCATGGACCTATTTGAAGCATTTCATTTCGAAACGGCTTATGATAAAGTAATGTTCTTAAAATACTCTTATATGATTCCAGGACAGCTGGGATGTCATACATTTCGAGTTTAGGCTCCGTAATATTCCCGCTAAGACCTTTTATAAAGCTAAACAAGCTGCGCAACGCTTTTTCTTTTTCTGTGTCGGTTAGTGTCTTGACAGAAATAAGGAACTGTTGAATACTATCCACTTCTGATTCCCCAAAACGGGTAAGCTTCGAAGTAATACCGGGATCAAGCCGGCTGCTTTTAAGCGCAAGAAGAAACCTGCCTTTCTCTTCTTTTAAAAGTATGGCTGAAGTATTTAATTGTGCAACTAATGAAAGGGGGTGCAGCAATAAGCCTATGACAAATAAATAAAGAATTTTTTTTCCCATTAACACAAAATCTATAAGAAGTGATCGTATCTCTTCTATTCTTTAAAAAACAATGCCAGATTCGGTTTTTTGGATGTAATTCATTCAATTTCATCCAATATAGGTCTTCACGGCATTTACAAACTTTAGCATTTCAGCAGCAGAATTGTAAACCGATGGAGTAACACGAATACAACCTTCTTTACCTAATGCCCTGTTCACGGTAAGAATGCTATGTTGTTTATATAAATAATCAGCCACGTCGGCGACTTTTTTATCGTTTATCCGAAATGAGGCGATGGCGCATGATAAATTTTTTGGCGTGACTATTTCAATGGCACTCACCTTTTGCAATTCATTTATCCAAATGTTTTTTAAATAATGTAGGCGCTGCGTAACTTTTTCAATGCCCATCAATTTATGAAAAGCAAGACTATTCGGAATTGTCATCATAACAGCAAAAGGAGTCGTACCAAAATGCGCCAGTTTATTAATACTATCTTCAGCTGTATTCACATCTCCGAACAAATTGCTCATTTCTTTAATCCGGTCTTTTTTTATGTACAATACTCCTGCTCCTATCGGATTGCCGATCCATTTATGAAGATTCATTCCCACAAAATCAGAACCCAAAGCAGGCAAGCTGAATGGCACCTGCCCAAGTGCATGTGCAGAATCTGAAATAGTATCAATCCCTTTTTCTTTTGCCATCGCAGTGATCTTTGCAACAGGTGCTATTAATCCATTGATATTTGAAACATGTGTTATCAAGATCATTTTTGTTTTATCAGTTATTTGCTGCCGGTATAATTCAACGATCTCATCATCATTTGCAGGTAACAAAGGCATTTCAAATGAATTTACTTTGATCCGTCCTCGTTTTTCCAGCATCCTGAATGCCTCGATCATACTGAAATAATCAAGCTGGTTGATCAATACTTCATCTCCGGGTTTGAATTGATAACCCTGTATCGCGATATTCAATGCTTCTGTAGCATTCCGGGTAACAATGATCTCTTCGGCAGATACTTGCAGAAAAGCAGCGAGCTCTTTTTTTATAGTGGATGATAACTCAGGATAAACTTTTCTTGCAAACCTTGCTCCTTCCCTGTTCGCTAGCAAAATATTTTTTTCAAATGACTCTAGTACCGGTTTAGGTTGTATGCCGTAATAACCATTTTCCAGATTGATATAATCTTTTGCCACGATATAATATTTATTCGCGATCCGTTTCCAGTATTTTTCATCATCTGCAGCGCCACCTTGAAAGTCACTTATATCGACTGTTGTTTCCAATAATTGCTCCGCTGAAGCAATAGATGGCATACCTGCAATAAATAATCCCGTGCCCAATTGCTGAATAAATTTTTTCCTGTCGTTTGGCATAGAGAACTTTTATGTGCTGTAAAGGAAGGAAGATTACTAAAAACTAAAAAAAGATAGTGATAAAAGGTTTCAAATCGGGGGGTGAAATGAAAATATACATCTGTGATTTCGTGATACAGCTGATTTTTTTAGGGGGCCTCGCAATGGAAAAGACTCATAAAATGTTTTGTTTCCTATACGATCAGGTAAGAGGGGCAAATGATGCGGATAAAACTTTGCTTCAAGAGTTGAACAATTGAAGGCATGAGTCATAAAGAAATGGTATGGCAATGTAGTCGTGAAAGCAGAAAACAATAGTCTGACTGTCAGTTTTGGAAATTTGTATGCTATCGCCACACCATTCACAGAAAAAGAAACGATCCTCGTTGAACTTATACCTGGCCAGTGAAGAATGATCTCTTTAAAGCTGGCTGATGGAGGCAAGGTAAGCCATCTTGTTTATGACAAGGAGGAATAAAAACAAGTGAAATAAGATCTACCATCTTTTATTGTCCGTCTTTTTTGGCTTTGCAACCGAAACAGACATAGCTCTACCTCCCACTTCCTTGTTGTTTAAACCGGCAATTGCCTTGTTGGCTTCTTCGTCAGAATCCATTTCAACAAAGGCAAAACCACGGCTGCGACCAGTGTCACGGTCATTTATGATTTTTGCAGAGGATACCGAACCAAATTGAGAAAATAATTTGTTGAGGTCTTCCTCAGTTGTTTGAAAACTAAGGTTTGAAACGTACATGTTCATAGATCAAAAATTTTAAAATAAAAAATAGTTGTGAAGAAGTTTACAGAAAAAGTAAAAAGAAGGTTAACAATTACTGAAGAAAAAAGTAAAAATTTGAGCTACTCAAAACTAAATGCAGTAAAACTTAAAATCACATGGTGAAGATAGATTATTTAATCAACAAAAGGGTTTTAATCTTGCGGATCTGCGATTATTGTTTGTTGTGCAACCAGAACAAACTTTCAATTTAAATTATTTGAGAATAGCATACGAGTGCCCTTCGCCTGGCTATCGGTAAGTTATGTAATAGACGCTCAAGAGTAGTAGTGCGGACCGACTACTAAAGAAAATAAGTTATGAATGCCGAAACATTCATAACTCACGACGCATCCCTTCGAAAAGTTAGACTGACAGTTGGTTATAGTCCAAAAACTCTATTAAACATATTTCCCGTCCTTGAGAATCCTCTTCCGCCGCTGAGCATGGAGATAATCGAATTCAACCCTCCTCCCTGGTATGGCATACTCATAGCACCACCTCCGCCACTAAAGCGACGACGACCACGAAGGAGATTGGCAAGTATGAGCGGACCGGCAATTCCTAAAAGCCCTTTCGTAAGACTGTTTATATTGATTCCCGATTTTTTCAGTTTCTCATCAAGCCCAAGCTTTGATAAGAAGCTAGGTTTAGCAACTTCTTCCGGCTCCGGTTTTACTTCTGCAGTTTTTTTCACAAACTGGTCAAGCAGGCTGAATTGCTGCTGGTTGATACCGAGATACTCTGAAATCTTTTCAATATTCGCTTTCTCTTCATCAGTATATTTTTTGTCTGTTTCTGCAAAACTTATAACATCGGTCACCAATGAATATTTCAGATCACTGTTCTTTAAAATGTCAAGACATTTTTTTAACTCCTGCCCAGTAAGCTCTGTGGCTGCACGACTCACCGCCTTTTTTTGTTCATCGGAAAGATCAGCCGAGTCGGCAAGCGCCATAATGTATTCCATTTCTTCATCGGAAGCTGAATGATCAGCTGTGGCAATTGATGATATAGCACCAATATAAGCTCCTTTTTCAAGGTCACTGTAATCCTTTAAAAGTTTTTCCATATGGGTTTATATTTATTTTGTTTTATGCGGGATCTTTAATTTCCAACCCGGCTGGATAAGATCAGGGTCGGCAATAATATTTTTATTGGCTTCATAAATTTCTTTCCAGCTTACGCCATAACGTTTGCCGATCTTGCTAAGATTATCTCCTTTTACTACTTCATATTCTTGCATGGCCGGCGCCGGTGTTATTGGTGATACGGCAACATTCATTACCACATCTGCTGAACGATAATTAGGATCGAGCTTTCCATACACATCCCAAAGACGTTGCTTTACTTCCTGTGATGGCGCCTGTCCATCGATGTAAAGAACATTTTCCTGCTCACGAACCTGCAGGTTTTTTACTCCTTCATTACGGGCTGTGCGGATCAGCTCGTCATATTTTTGTTCGAGTTTCATAAAATATCTTTTTAGGATTTAATTGTTAATTGATTTTCTACTTTTTTTGGTTTTAACTCCTGTACTTTCATGATCAGTGATTGCATTTCATCTTGCTTAATGTTTCCACGAAGTGTAATTACGCCATCTTTTACATCGGCAGTAACACCGTCATAGGTTCTTAATACACTGTCAACAGAGGTGCGAAGTACAACATCGGGGTTGATCTGCACAGATGTATTTGTAGTTTTATCCTGCGTGGTATCAGCTTTTTTACTTTTACAGGAAGTTGAAACAGTTGTGCTAAAAGCGGCTATTAAAAGAATTAATAACCAATTTGTTCTTTTCATAAGAATAAATTTTATGATTTAAAGTTTCTACTACATTTATTATGCCAGTAGAAGAGATGTGAATAAGAGGTTTCGGTGTAACAACAACGGTTGGAGAAATTTAAAAATCAAAACATAAAAGTAAAAATCAGAGCAAGTGTGAAATATCAGTTTTGATTTTTGTCCCGATAGCTATCGGGATAACTTCTGACTTTTTACTGGCTGATGCATCATTAACTTATTAATTACTTCCTGCACAACCGAAGGGGGTTGCACTTCCACAATATAACTGTGAAGTGAGGATCGTTTTGACCATGTATTGCTTCCATTGTTGGCAACGATCATTTTACCGGTTTCGATTTTCCACCAGGGTTGATATCCTTTTACTGCCATTAACACCGCAGTCTGATCCCAGCTCATTCTGCCGGCACTATCCTGTTTACTTAGCGGAATTGAGATTCGATACACATCTTTAACAGGACTCTTTTGAATGGAGTTATTATTTACCAATGGCAAACCTGTTTTTATGGTAAACCCAATTTCAACACCGCTGAATAAGATCGATGTGGGCCAATTATTAAAAACATATTGAGATGCTGTAGAATCCATTCTTACATTGAATTCATTACCGGCAGGAAAACCGCCAGCCATGCAAATCAATCGTTTTACTTTATGATGCACAAGCTCTTTTCCATTCAAGCTTGAATATTTATCAGGTGCCGACGTAAGCAGGTCGGCAAGATTGGTAAGAAAGCCAACAGTGATTATTGTTACTGACTTTTCAGGCTGCGATGCCAATGATCTCCTGTAAGCTTCAGTTGCGCTTATTGCTTCATCATTCTTTTTTATTTTATGCGGATAGTTTTGAAGGATTGTATCTGTCCAATGCTGAAAGTCTTTTAATTCAAGTGCTTTTCCTTTTGGAACGCCAATTAATATATCCGGTCTTTGAAAATAAGTATTCAATACGTTAAAAACTGCAGCCACTCCTTCATATTTAGTGCTGGCAACCGTAGCAAGAATTTTTACATAACCACTGTCAGCAAATGCATGTAATAAGGTGATTGCTCCCACATCATCATAATCAGGACCCATATCGCTGTCAAATATTATAGGAATAGATTTAGGTTTTTGCGCTGATGCAAAGATCATTTGCATTACAAAAAATAAGATCAAAACTATTTTGCTGTACACTTTGAATTTTAGCTTTTGACTTTTTACTTTTTAAAGTATTCGTTCCAGACAACTGTCTTACCTGTTTTTGCAGAATTTTTGGCAGCATCAAGGATCTTTACAACAATATCATTTGTGGCCGGTGAAGAAAGATCATAGTTGTTCATTTTTATCTTTCCGCGTATCACATTCGCAAAATAAACAAAGGGATCTTTGCGGTCATTAGATAAAGGCAAAGCAGTAAGAGTTTGTGTTTCTTTTTTTTCATCTTCTCTTAACTGCATATTTGTTCCATCCTTACAAAAAATATAACCAGTTTTTCCATACACATACATGTCTTTGCGACCATAGGGCCAGTTCCATGATGCCTGGATGATCACCTGTGCTTTTTTATAAGTAAGAATGATAGTTGCTTCATCATCCACTTTAGGATATAGTTCAGGTTTTATTTGTTGAGTAACTGCGACAACTGATAAAGGAGCTTCTCCATCCATTAGCCACGTTGCGATATCGGCACCATAACAACCAAAATCGGTAATGGCCCCTCCCCCATTTAACACAGGATCAGTAAGCCATTCTAAAAATTCTTTGCTGCATCCTATCTCGACCGGCCCACGATGGCCGGTATGAAAAACAATTTTACGAATATCCCCGATCAGCTTGTCTTCTTTTATGATTTGATAAGCTTTTGCATTGCTGCCATACCATGTAGTTTCATAATTGGTCAGCAAATGGATATTATGTTTTTTTGCCAGTGTCAGCATTTTTGTTGCATGCTCATTATTCACCGCCATTGGTTTCTCAACCATAACATGAATGGCACGAGGCGCACAATATTCAACAACTTTTAAATGATCATAGATGTTATTAAAGGCAACTACGGCTTCTGGTTTGGTTTTCTCTATCATTTCCTCCATCGTAGCAAACACAAGACTCATACTGTAGCCATATCGCTTTGAATATTTTTCCGCCAACAAACGGTTTGGCTCTGCAATGCCAACAACTTCTATATCTGTTTTATTTTGGTATCCGAGTATCCAACCCACATGATCATGTACGAGGCCGACAACAGCTACACGCAAGGGTTTTTGTCTGATCGTATCTCGTTGCGCCATCAGTAAACTAGTATTGGACAACATTACTATAATCATAAATGCTCGCAGCATGGTGTTGATTTTCAGCAAATATAACTTTTGTGACGATGGACAAAGTTTTTCCTGGTGCGATCGCGAACTATTAATGAAGAAATAATCAGGCCAGGTGAATAAGTTAACCTATTTACGAACTGGAATCAACATTGGATCCGGCAAAATTTGCAAGAGTCCTCTTTCGGTTATGGTACAAATCAATGCGATCAAAAGCATTCAAACGTTGTTGAACGGCGATCATATTCTCATTTTAAAAAATGGAAATGAAATAAGAGCCAGCGGGACATATAAAGCCAAAATAAAAGAGTTGAAGCAGGGATAAAATTCAGCCCACATATCCATACTCCCATCGGCGATCATTTAAAGCCGTTAAAAATGATATCTGGTTGTTCAATCGTTTAAAACCTCCTTAAATTTACAATTCAGATCAATTTTAGAATATGAAAGCAAAAATTATCGTAAGCATTACTGCATTTATTATTTATTCAATTGGATGTACAGCCCAAAATTCACCCGTTGAAACGCAAAGCCCATCCTCCAATTACAGACCGGCCCATAGTGGACAAACAAGAGTGGCCGGTGTAAAAACGCAGACACCTTATAAAGTAGAGAAGATAGCCGACAAACTCGGTACCCCATGGGCAGTTATCCCCTTGCCCGATGGAAGATTACTGATAACGGAAAAAAGAGGTACTATGCAAATTCATGAGGCAAGTGGCGCACTGGTAAAAAAGATCACTGGTTTTCCTGAAGTTGATGCAGGAGGCCAGGGCGGTATGCTTGATGTTGCATTGGACCCCAATTTCTCTAAGAACAAGATCATCTATTGGTCGTATTCAGAAAAATATGATAACGGAAATCTTATGGCCGTTGCAAAAGCGGAATTGGATGAGCCGGCATCAAAAATCAAAGATCCTAAAGTCATCTTCCGGGCTACCCCCGCATTACGGAGCGGCCTGCATTTTGGTTCAAGACTGCTATTTGATAAGGACGGGAATCTTTTTGTAAGTACAGGTGAAAGATCAATACCGGAAGGAAGAAAGCAGGCGCAATGGCTGAACTCAGGTCTTGGTAAAATTTTTAAGATAACCAAAGATGGTAAGCCAGCTCCCGGAAATCCTTTCATCAATCAAAAAGACGCAATGCCTGAAATATTCGCCTATGGAATACGTAATGCGCAGGGCCTGGATATTCATCCTGTCACTGGCGAATTATGGGAAAATGAATTTGGCCCAAGAGGTGGTGATGAGCTAAACATCATAAAAGCAGGTAAAAATTATGGATGGCCAACTATTACATATGGTATTGAATATGGGGGTGGAAGAGTTGGTGAAGGCATTCAGCAAAAAGAAGGAATGGAACAACCGGTGTATTATTGGGATCCTGTTCTGTCACCAAGCGGAATGGTATTCTATAAGGGTAATACGATCCCTGAATGGAAAAACAATTTATTTATCGCTGGACTCAGCGGCTCTCATATTGCCCGGCTTGTTATTGAAAACAATAAAATTGTTGGTGAAGAAAGATTATTAGCAGGCATGGGCGAAAGATTCAGGGATGTTGCTTATTTCAATGGCATGTTGTATGTTATTTCGGAATCAGGCAATTTGTACAAGATCAGCAAAAAATAATTTAAAATCCATATATATTATACACAAAACCTCCCGGCTTGAAATTTGATATTTTATTTTAGACTATGAAGAAAAAAGAAAATTTATGGCAATTGCTCCAAAGACTGGATGAAGAAGCCGGTCAATTCAATTTCCATTTATATGAGGCCAATCGTTATTTTGATTATTCAGCGTCAGCAACGAAAAAGATTTTGGACAAACACGAAAAGAAATTGCATCTATTGATCGGGAAAGTACAAAAAGCAATCAAATCTTTTCAAAAGCAAAATGGCAAAAAAATAAAAAGCGATCACGAGTGACCTTCAGGAATTTTATCGTCACCAAATAATATAAGTAACGCCGTCGATGAGCTGGTATTGAGAGCCGGATTTTAACGCGCCCTGCCATCCCTGCCTGTCAAGTGAAGTGTACCATGTATAGTTATAAGATCCGATATTTTTAAGTTTTCCCCTGATCGATCTATCATCAAATGTGGAATAATAAGTGATCTGACTATTACTTAAAGATTTTAATTTTCCCCTGTATGCTTCGTTCTCATACGAAGTATAGTAAGCAAAGGTCTTTTGTCCGGCGGATCTTAATTTCCCTCTGACAGCTTCATTTTCAAAATCGGTGTAATAATCAAACCATACAGTTCCTATTGATTTCACTTTCCCAACCAAGGCTTTATTTTCATAAGACCCATAATACGTGACAGCGGTAGTACCGATGCTTTTCAGTTTGCCGTTCAGGATCGAATCAAATTGTTTTTCATAAAATTCAACCCTGCCCATATATTGCTGCAATCTTCCGGGTTGAGAATAAAAACGGCCAGGTTCTAATTCATTACCGTATTCAAGCACTCTACCGTCCGGAGATATTTTAATGATTATTTTTTGATCGGTAATGTAAGACAGAGATGTGAAATCCGCTCCACCCGCAAAGATCACGTACCTCAGCGACTGTGCACCAGAAATGCTATAAATAAATATTGAAAACAAGAAAACAGAGATCCTTTTCATGGAAGGTCAATTGCGAGATGAAGTTAGAAAATTTCGGGCATGCAGAGTACATTTTATAGTTAAGATTTAATTAGTATTTCTACTTATCAGCAGGTGCTCAGTCTATAGTTTCTTCCGAATCAGTATGGCATCCATTAGCGTCAACATTAATACTCCTTTGTTGCTTTGTTTAACTATACACTTCACAATATTATCGCTGTCAACCATTGAAGCAACAGAAGCAAATTGGTGTAATACCAAGGTACTTGTTGTTGCCAATATTCCACATAAAGATTAATGATTACCCTTATTTTTCCGGGAATGATAATTGTTCGCAGTTTAAAAACAATTTTTATGGGAGAAGTAAAAAATCTGACAGCTGGCGATGCTGTAAAAAAAATTCGCGAGATAGCAAAGGATGCCAATATCTGCATGTTTATAACAGATCTATCGACGCTGCCCCTGATGGCACGACCAATGGCTACTCAGGAAGTAGATGATGATGGTAATATTTGGTTCGTGAGCGACAGAAATAGTGATAAGAATAGGGATATTGAAAGAGATGAACAGGTTCAATTGTTTTATTCTCAAACCGGGAATTATGAATACCTGAGCATTTATGGAAGCGCCGAGATTGTAAATGACCGTTCTAAAATTGCAGAGCTTTGGACACCCATGGCTAAAACATGGTTCAAAGAAGGTAAAGATGATCCGAACATCTCATTAATAAAAGTGACTCCTGAAGATGCTTATTATTGGGATACAAAAAATAATAAAATGGTTTCTTTGATAAAATTTGCAATGGGTGCAATGGGCATTACACCCAAAGATGATGGGGGTGTTGAAGGAAAATTGAAAATTTAGTTATCAGCTGTATGAATCCTTTCTCATAAAGAAAGGATTCATACGTGCAAAAGCTAAGAAAAATTGAGCATTATTTATTATCAAAAGCATTTGCCGACCCATCCGAATCCTGTTCATCTGTTTCATTCCTTTTGTAGATTCTTTTTTCTCCATCTTTATTATCTATATCGGCAATTTTCCTTTCGTTTTCTGTTTCGGGCTTGATGGTTTCATCTTTTGCAGGTCCTGAAGGATAACCATTGAAATCCTGGTCAATCTTGTTATCAGGATGTTGTTTTATTTCCTCTTTCTTACTGATTGGTTTTGTGTTTTTATCCATAAATGACTTTCTTAATCACGAATAATTATTATGCCAAAGGGAATTTTCAATTGGCACAGTTTTTTAGCTATACAAAGTTGTATCACTAAAATTTCGCTGAAGGCGTGCCTTTGGCATAACATTAAAATCTATTCTTATGGATAAAATGGAAATTAAAGGCAAATGGAATGAGTGGAAGGGAAAATTAAAACAAAAATATGCTCAGCTAAATGATGACGATCTTAGGTATGAAGAAGGCAGGGAAGATGAAACCTGGGGTCGAATTCAGCAAAAAACAGGTAAGGCAAAAGATGAGCTTATAAAATGGCTGAGAGATATTGGGTAATGAAAATTCAGGTAATGAAAATTCAAGGCTCATGAATCATGAGCCTTTTTTATTTTAAATGCGTAGAATTTCTCAGTACAACCCTGTACAATTTATAAACCAGTTTCGAAATCTTTGACAAGGGTTCTTTCTTGCTTAATTCATGAACATTCTATTATCTTGTCAGGAAACTGATCCCTGTGAAATACAAATTTGTAGCCATACCCGTCTTAGCTGCATTAGCTGTATTCATTATTTCATATACTACTATGGAAAAAAGCAGCACTGATAAGCCAGTAGTTGCAGAAAACGTAAAAAAAGCTCCTAAGGCCGCAAAAGCTAAAACGAAGAAAAAACCAAAATCCAAAACATTGGTACTTGGCAAATCAAAAGACAAATCTTTGTCAGCAGACGATAAAGAAGAAGATGATGATGAAAAAGCGACAACTGCAGTCGCGGGGAATCATACTATAATGAATGTTCTTACCAATAAAGTAACCAACTATGCTCTTGAAAATAATATGTCCACCGATTATTGTTTTTTAGTTGATATGAGCTTACCAAGTGGTCGCAACCGTTTCTTTGTTTATGACCTTAAAAAGAATTCGATCATGTATGCAGGTCTTGTAGCTCATGGAAGCTGCAATGAAACTTTCATCGCCCGCCCAAGGTTCTCCAATGAGTCAAGAAGTGGGTGCAGCTCACTTGGGAAATATAAAGTAGGTGAATTCTATAGAGGTAAATATGGAAAATCATTCAGGTTGCATGGGCTGGATAACTGTAATTCCAATGCATATAAAAGAGCTGTTGTTATCCATGGCTTTGATTGTGTTCCTGACCAGGAAATCTATCCAAGGGTGCTTTGTAATAGCCTGGGCTGTGTAATGGTCTCCTATAAATTCTTTGACAAGATCTCACGGATCATTACTAAAACAGATAAGCCAATTGTATTGTGGGTTTATCAATAGACCGCAGATGATTTGGGTCTTAATACCAGTAATATTTCCTTTCTTTTTTTTAACAGCATATCCTCTCCTTTTACCTCATAACGATCAACACCACCGAGTGTAGAAAGAAAAGTATTTTCAAATTCAATATCATTACAAGCCATTTTGGTAGCAACAATATCGGTGAACTTGATTTCATTTTTGTCTAAGGTATAATTGCCATTGATCTGGTTGCAGCCACCATTTCCTGAGAATCTTTTTTGTGTAACATCAAAAACAATATGCGCATCTCTCCTGCCGCCACTTTGTTGCACAGGCACCCCTTTTAATTCCACTAACACCCAATTTTGGTGACCCCATCCCGCATCTGGTGAAAGTTTTGGACTGCATTTAAAACTGATTATTGCAATAAGTAAAATAAATAATGATTTCATAGTTGTAGTATTTGCCAATAATATTCTAAATATTTCTTACATATAACATGCCAGCAATAATAATATTCCAGGATACCTAAAAATTTGTACCTTTTGCTCAATCAAACTAGTATGCAGAAAATCTCCGTGTTAGTCATTTTCATCTACCTCTGCTTCAGTGGATCGGCCCAAACTAAAAAAACATTTACTGTAAACCCGGGACAAAAGATAGTAGAGGCGATCCCGGTTAACGAGCTCTATAGTTATCCTGAGTTCAAACTCGGTACAGTTACATTAAGAAACAGTACAACAGCGGATGTAAAACTGAACTACAATAGTGTATTTGGAGAAATGCAATTTATCGATCCAAAAACTGGTGATACTATTTCACTGGCAGAAGAAAAACATATCAGGCATGTTACAATAGAAAAAGATACATTTTATTTTGATGACGTTTGGTTGCAACAGGTTTTTAATAACAATACGGTGAAAGTAGCCCGCCAACGATTACTTGAAATGACCAATAAAGAAAAGCTTGGCGCTATGGAAGTACCTGGTTTTGGAGCTATCGAAACCTATACAAAATTCACCGGGAGCCAACACATGAAAAATCTTGTTGCAAAAGAAAAGCTCACATTCACCGAGAAGTTCATCTACTACTTCGGCGAAAGGTTTAATAATTTTAGCAAGGCCAATAAAAAAAGTCTACTGAATTTTTACAGGGACCAGGAAGAAAAAGTCGAGGCATGGTTAAAGGCAAACAAAATTGATTTTTTCAAACCAGAAGACATGAAAAAATTGGTTGACTATCTGCAAAGTTTGTAAAACAAACATAAAGACCCATTCAGGCGAAGAACTGGCACAATTTTTCTGCTATACCACCACTAACCTTCATATATTTATATTTATTCAACAAAACATTTAGTATGAAACTTTCAAGATCTTTTCCAATGACCTCATTATTAATTTTATTTTTTACTGTGATCATTAATGGCCCTGTCAATGCACAAAGTGAGGAAAAAGATGATAAGATCATCGCAGATGCGATAGCAGCAAAAGCTGATTTTGTCAAAGCGGACGGTTTGATGCAAAGTTTATTTGACGATTCATATGGTTATGTGATTTTTCCAAATGTAGGTAAAGGCGCAATTGGCATCGGTGGCGCAGCAGGTAATGGCGCCGTTTTCCAAAAAGGGAAGCAAATTGGAATGGCAAAGATGACACAGGTGTCTATAGGTTTTCAATGGGGAGGGCAGGCCTATCGTGAAGTTATCTTTTTTGAAACCGAAGCAGATCTTAGTCGTTTTAAAGAAAATAAAATCGAATTCGCCGGACAAGCTTCTGCAGTAGCCGTAACAAAAGGGGCAGCCGCGAATGTAAAATATAAAGACGGTGTCATGATATTCTCACAAACAAAGGGCGGTTTAATGTATGAAGCCGCCGTCGGTGGGCAAAAATTCAAATTCAGAAGTTTGTAGAATTAAATAACCAAATTGTAAAAAGCCGGTAAATGATTACCGGCTTTTATTTTCAATAGTTATCCTTTGAAAAATTTTGAAGCATGATTTTTGCAGCGATAAAAGCTCCCTCCAGTTTACCTTCTTTCCCACCTCTGAGTATTTGATCACTCAATAAAACCGGAGCTATGCTTACAAATTTACTCAGCAGGCGTTTAATCAATTTCTCTGCTACCTTACACTACTCAATCATCGTTTTAATCTTCAGCCTCATTATTTCTACGGAATCAAAAAGCCAGGTATTTACTGAACCGGGATTTAACCAGGTACTTGTTGCAAATGGCATCAGCAATCCAACAGTAATGGCTTTTGCACCAGATGGTCGTCTATTTGTTGCACAACAAACAGGGGCATTACGCATAATTCAGAATGGTGTACTTCTTAGCACTCCGGCTATAACATTAAGCGTAAACTCTTCAGGGGAAAGAGGCCTGCTCGGTATTGCTTTTGACCCTGATTTTACCAATAACCATTTTATCTATTTGTATTATACACTTTCCTCCGCAGCTAATAATCGTATCAGCAGATTCACCATGGATAGTAATACTGTTGTAGCGGGCAGTGAGTCGGTGGTGCTTAATCTTGATCCGTTAAGCGGTGCTACCAATCATAATGGGGGAACTATTCAATTTGGGCCTGATGGAAAAATGTATGTTGGAGTTGGGGAAAATGCAAATACCGCTAACTCCCAAAACTTAACTACCTATCATGGAAAAATCCTGCGCATCAATAAAGATGGCAGTGCGCCGTCAGATAATCCTTATATACCTGGATGCCCTTCACCTTGCCCACATCAAAGACAAAGTCTTTGGGAAATCGGGATGCGTAACCCATATACCTTATCAATTCAACCGGGAACGGGTCGCATTTTTGTAAATGATGTTGGACAAAATACATGGGAAGAAGTTAATGATTGTACAGTCGGCGGGCGTAACTATGGATGGCCGACTGCGGAAGGAATGAGCAGCAATCCTGCTTTTACAAATCCAATTTATACGTACCAGCACGGTGGCGAAATAGGATTTGGCTGTGCCATCACCGGCGGAACATTTTTTAATCCCATGTCAACAAATTATCCCGCACAGTATATCGGCCGTTATTTTTTTCTGGATTTTTGTAATAACTGGATCGATCAGCTTACCCTTAGCGGCGATTCAGCTAGCCGATCAAATTTTGCCTCCTCAATTGCCGGCAGCCCTGTTGGTATGGCTACTGGTCCTGACGGTAATTTATATTTTCTATCAAGAGCCAGTAATGCAGTTTACAAAATTACATTTACTGGCTCAACCGCCCCTGTTATTACTAATCAGCCACAAAGCACAACTGTGTTTGAAGGAAATGTTGCAAGCTTTTCTGTTACGGCTACTGGAACACCTCCATTGAGTTATCAATGGAGAAAAAATACAATTAACATAAGTGGCGCTACAAGCTCCACATACGTTATTTCATCAGCAGCAGAAAGTGATGAAGGCAATTATTCGGTTGTAGTCAGCAATAGTGCCGGTAGTGTAACAAGCAACAGTGCGACATTGACCGTTAATCCTGCAAACCAGTTACCAACCGCGACGATCAATTCGCCGGCTTTCGGAGCAACCTACGCAGGAGGTGATATAATTAATTTCTCAGGAAGTGGAACCGATCCTGAAGATGGAACACTTGGGCCATCTTCATTTGAATGGTATGTAATGTTTCATCATGATGCGCATACACATCCCGGACCAACAGCTCCTGATGGGGTAACAAGCGGATCGTTTTCCATTCCTAATTCTGGTGAAACAGCGGCTAATGTTTTTTACAGGCTTTATCTTGTTGTTACCGATGCACAAGGTGGGCGAGACACCAGTTTTACAGATATTCTTCCACGCACTTCAACAATAACTATAAATACAAATCCGCAGGGCTTACAGATAACATTGGATGGACAACCATTCACTGCACCGTTGACAGTTACCAGTGTAGAGGGTATATTGCGGGAAATTGGTGCGCCATCGCCACAGGGAGTTTACGCATTCAGTAATTGGAATCATGGTGGAAGTGCAACACATACCGTTACCACACCTGTTAATGATGTTATTTACACAGCTAATTATATTCAATCAACAGTTCTTTCAGCAGCGGCTGATGCCTATGTGAATGGCGGTAAAAATGCAAATGCAAATTTTGGAACCGTTGCTACGCTCATTACTCAAACAAATTCATCACCAAACAAAAGCTTTGAAACATTTTTAAAATTTGATATATCAACTATCAATACAAATGTTTCTTCTGCTACACTTCGAATTAACGGCAGACTAAATAATACCCAAACTCCATCAATAGCTGTCGACGTGCTTAATGTAACAAACACTTCGTGGCTTGAAAATAACATTACCTGGAATAATAAACCGGCTGCACAGGCCGCTGTACTCGCCACAGCAAATGTCAATAGCACAGCCAATCAATATTATGAGTGGGATATAACCTCATTGGTTGTTAGTGCAAGAAGTTCAGGATTGAATTTTATTACACTAAAACTTTTAAATACGAATTCTTCGAACAACCAGGTAATATTTAATTCCAGGGAAGCAGCAACAAACAGACCTCAACTGGTAATTATAGATGTTGGGGCAAGATTTACACAGAGTTTTAGATCAACTGAAATGAGTAAGGAAAAAACCGGCGTTTTAATATATCCCAACCCGGCAAAGAAAAGCCTGGTCGTTCAAAATAATTCCGGAGAGGCCACACTTCGGTTTTATGATGCATCTGGCCGAATGGCAAAACAACTTTCGATCAGTGCTAATTCAATGAATCAGATTCCCGTTGAACGCCTCAAAAATGGATTATACCTGATCAGCATTGTTCCAAGGACTTCCTTTGGAGAAAGTGAAAAAGGAATTATAACGAAAAAGATCATAATTAATAACTAGAAGAACGATCGAATATGTATATGAAATAAGCCGGTAACTATACCGGCTTATTTTTGTAAAATTTTGTCGTTGGCTCAGATTCTATTCCAGCTTTCCTTCCTTTTTAGTTAGTTGAAAGAATTTTGTCAGGCTCCCACCTATTGCTTCTTCAAAAGCTGCCTGCATATCCGCTGGTTCAGGATGTTTAAATTTCCATTTATTAAAATAGTTTTTCAACGCCGCATCTACTTTATCTTTCCCAACAGCATTTTCAAGCATATAGAGCCAGAGTGCCGTTTTTATATACGATACCAAGCCATACTCATCACTATTCGGAAATTTATCCGCGGGTGTCTCCATGGCGGATTTCAATGGTAAACTTTTATCGATAGCATCATATATCAAACCTAAAAATTCATCAGGGGGGAGTTTTTTCAGATCTGCAGGGATATCATCTCCAAATATCGAATTGTACTTATACTTTTCCGCTTCATACCTGAATTGATAATAAGTATTCAATCCTTCATCCATCCATGTATGCAATCTTTCATTACTGCCTAACATTGACATA
>Ga0075418_10002776_pt1 | contig 20060 bp, 21 predicted proteins | sample SoiMetdeltSBSDD2_FD_81776 | JGI IMG/M metagenome (GOLD analysis project Ga0075418, IMG submission 81776) | Bulk soil microbial communities from a Populus tree surrounding site in Tennessee, USA - Soil MetaG P. deltoides SBSDD2 | ecosystem: Environmental > Terrestrial > Soil > Tree plantation...
AAACCGGTCAGGCGTCAGCGGTCAGGGGTCAGGCGGGCGAAAACCGGTCAGACGTCAGCGGTCAGACGTCAGGCGTGCTGCCCGAACAAGCGCTCTTCCCCCCTGACCCTTTACCCCTGACCCCTGACGGTTTTAGGCCTTAAGCGCGCTGCGCTGAGCTGCGATCAGCTCGCGGATACCCTTCTCAGCCAGCGCGATCATCACATCGAGCTCCGCCCGCGAGAACGGCTTCCCCTCCGCTGTGCCCTGCACTTCCACCAGCCCGCCGCCGCCCGTCATCACCACGTTCATGTCCGTCGAGCAGGCGGAGTCCTCGGCGTAGTCGAGATCCAGCACCGGCGCGCCGTCGTGGATGCCGACCGACACCGCGGCGACGAAGTCCAGTATCGGCGTCGCCGCGATCGCGTTCCTCGCCAGAATATGATCGACCGCATCGTGCAGCGCCACGAACGCGCCGGTGATGCCGGCGGTACGTGTGCCGCCGTCCGCCTGGATCACGTCGCAGTCCAGGTGGATGGTGCGCTCGCCCAGGCGCTTCAGATCGACCACCGCGCGCAGCGCGCGGCCGATGAGCCGCTGGATCTCCTGAGTCCGCCCTGACTGCCTGCCGCGCGCCGCTTCGCGGTCGGTGCGGGTATTGGTCGAGCGCGGCAGCATGCCGTACTCAGCCGTGACCCAGCCTTGCGGCTTGCCCCGCAGGTGCGGCGGCTGCTGTTCCAGCACGCTCGCGGTGCACAGCACTTTCGTGTCACCGCACTCCACCAGCACCGAGCCCTCCGCATGCCGCGTGTAGCCGCGCGTGATCTTTAGCGCGCGCAATTGATCGGGCCGTCTGCCGCTGGGGCGCATGCACCTTCCTTGTATGCTATGGTTCCAAAAGAAGCCGAATGGTAAACGGTACCGGTAAATGATGCTCGATAAATCGAACGCCAGCGGATCCAGGACCTTGCTCCTTATGGGTCACGGGTCACGGGTCACGAGTCACTCCTTTCTCGTTCCTCATCCTTGGCACCTCTTCCCGCGGCTCCTCCCATGATCCACAGCATGACCGGATACGCCGCGGCCTCGCGCGAGTTCTCCTACGGGGTGCTCAACCTCGAGCTGCGGTCGGTCAATCACCGCTACCTCGACATACAGTTCCGCCTTCCCGACGAATTGCGCGGCGTCGAATCGCAGCTGCGCGAAGTGCTCGCGGCACGCTTCGGCCGGGGCAAGATCGATTGCCGCGCGACTTTTGCTGCCGGCGCCGGCGCGGGCAAAGCGTTGCACCTCAACGAAAACCTGATGCACGAGCTCGCGGCGCTCGCGGCAAAGGTACGCGGCGTACTGCCCGACGCGGGGGGTCTCCGTGCCGCGGACGTGCTCCGGTGGCCCGGCATGCTGGGTGCCGATACCGTCCCCGTGGAGGAACTCCAGCAGGCGTGCCGCGAGCTTCTCGCGAAGGCGATCAGCGAGCTGGCCGCGACGCGCCAGCGGGAAGGCGAGCGCTTGAAGGCGCTGCTGCTGGAGCGGATCGCAGCCATGGAGGCTCACATCGCCGGCGTCGCGCCCCGCATTCCCCAGGCCGTCGCGGCTTTCCGGGAGAAGCTCGCGGGACGCCTGAAGGAAGCGCTCGCCGGCGGGGACGATGAGCGCCTCAGGCAGGAAGTGGCCCTCTTCGCCACCAAGATCGACGTCGACGAGGAGCTGTCGCGGCTCTCGACCCACGTCACGGAAACGAAGCGCGTGCTCGCCTCGGGCGGCGCGGCCGGCAAGCGTCTGGATTTCCTGATGCAGGAAATGAACCGGGAAGCGAACACGCTGGGATCGAAATCGGCGGACGCCGCGGTGAGCCAGGCGGCGCTGGAGTTGAAGGTGCTGATCGAGCAGATGCGCGAGCAGGTACAAAACATCGAGTGATGAGTTTTGAGTTTTTAAGTTTGAGTTAACTCAACACTCAGCACTCAACACTCAAAACTATGAGCGGAATCCTCTTCATCGTCAGCGCGGCTTCCGGCACCGGCAAGACGAGCCTGGTGAAGGCGTTGCGCACCGCCGAGCCGGAGATCGTGCTGTCGATCTCCCACACGACACGTCCGCCGCGTCCGGGCGAAGTGGACGGGCAGCACTATCACTTCGTCGAGCGCTCGAAGTTCGACGACATGCACAAGGCGGGGGGGTTCCTGGAAAGCGCCGAGATCTACGGCCACCGCTACGGCACCTCGCGCGAGGGCATTGCGCTGGAGCTGCAGCGGGGGATCGACGTGCTGCTGGAAATCGACTGGCAGGGCGCGCAGCAGGTCCGCCGCGTCATGTCTTCCGTGGGCATTTTCATACTCCCCCCGTCGCTGGACGTGCTGAAAGCGCGCCTCATGAACCGGGGACAGGATAGCGCCGAGGTGATCGCGCGCAGGCTCGCGGTGGCGGAGCAGGAGATAGCCCACGCTGTGGAATACGACTATGTTATCATCAACGATGATTTCAACAGGGCAGTCCTGGATTTCCGAAGTGTCGTCCGGGCCGAGCGCCTGACCACCACCCGCCAGCTCGCCCGCCACGGCGACCTGCTCAAACGCACCAGCTAAAGGCTTACATATGGCACGCATCACCGTCGACGATTGCCTCAGAATCATTCCCAACCGCTTCGACATGTCGCTCGCCGCCACCTATCGCGCGCGCCAGATCACCAACGGCGCGCAGCCGATGCTCGAGGCAAACCGCGACAAGCCGACGGTCATTTCACTGCGCGAGCTCGCCGCCGGCAAGTACGGCGCGGAAATCCTGAACAAGGGACAGACGTAACCTTCAAGGCGGAAGGATGAAGGAAATGCAAAAAACCCCGCCGAAAATCCCGCTCCCTCCGCCCTCATCCCTCATCCTTCATCCCTTGTGGAAACCGCTCCCGCCCCCACGCTGTTCAAGGAGTGGTCCGGCTACCTGAAGCCGGAAGATATCTCGCAGCTCCAGTCGGCCTACCATTTCAGCGAGGCCGCGCATGAAGGGCAGTTCCGCAAGTCGGGAGAGCCCTACATCTCGCACCCGCTGGCTGTGGCGAACATCCTCGCGCAGTGGCACCTCGATCCGCAGGCGCTGACCGCGGCGCTGCTGCACGACGTGATGGAGGACACCGCGGTCACCAAGACCGAGATCACGAAGAATTTCGGCAAGCCTGTCGCCGAGCTGGTGGACGGCGTCTCCAAGCTCGACAAGATAGAGTTCGAGACGCACGAGGAAGCCCAGGCCGAGAATTTCCGCAAGATGCTGCTGGCGATGGCGCGCGACGTGCGCGTCATCCTGATCAAGCTCGCCGATCGCCTGCACAACATGCGCACGCTCCAGGCCGTCGGCGCGGAGCAGCGGCGCCGCGTGGCGCGCGAAACGCTGGAGATCTACGCCCCCATCGCGAACCGGCTGGGCCTGAACAGCATCTACCAGGAGCTCGAGGACCTCTCCTTCTCCCACCTCTTCCCGGGCCGCTACGCCGTGCTCGCGAAAGCGGTCAAGGGATCGCACGGCAACCGGCGCGAGGTCGTCGGCAAGGTGATGGACGCGATCAGGAGAAGGTTGAAGACGGGCGGCGTCGAGGCGCATGTGCACGGGCGCGAGAAGCACCTCTACTCCATATACCGCAAGATGCGCGAGAAGCACCTCACCTTCGCCCAGGTCCTCGACGTCTACGGATTCCGCATCGTCGTGAACGACGTGCCTGCCTGCTACCTCGCCCTGGGAGCGCTGCACACTCTCTACAAGCCCATCCCCGGGAAGTTCAAGGACTATGTCGCGATTCCCAAGGTGAACGGCTACCAGTCGCTGCACACTACGCTGGTCAGTCCGCTCGGCACGCCGCTCGAAATCCAGATCCGCACGCAGGAGATGCACAAGATAGCGGAAGCGGGAGTTGCCTCGCACTGGCTCTACAAGAGCTCCGACACCACGCTCTCGGAGCTGCAGAGGAAGACCCACCAGTGGCTGCAGAGCCTGCTCGAGCTTCAGTCCCAATCGGGCGACTCGATCGAGTTCCTGGAGCATCTCAAGGTCGACCTCTTCCCCGACGAGGTTTACGTTTTCACGCCCAAGGGCAGGATATTGTCCCTGCCGCGCGGCGCGACGGCGGTGGATTTCGCCTACGCCGTGCACACCGACATCGGCAATCGCTGCGTGGCGGTCAAGATCAACCAGGAGCTGATGCCGCTGCGCTCCGAGTTGAAGAACGGCGACCGGGTCGAGATCATCACCGCCGCGCACGCAAAGCCCAATCCCTCGTGGCTGAATTTCGTTGTGACGGCCAAGGCCCGGTCGCGCATCCGGCACTTCCTGAAGACGATGCACTTCCAGGAGTCCGCGCAGCTCGGGGAGCGGCTCCTCAACCAGGGGCTCTCGGTGCTGGGATCGGGTCTCGGCGAGATCAAGGACACCCAGTGGGAGCAGCTGCTGCGCGACGCCGGGGTGAAATCGCGGCAGGAGATCGTCGCCGACATCGGGCTCGGCAAGCGCCTGGCCGCGGTGGTCGCGCGCCAGCTGCTCTCGCTCGGCGGCGACGGCCCGCATGAGGCGCGGCTGCCGGGCTCGGTCATCATCCGCGGCTCCGAGGGCATGGCCGTCCAGTTCGCGCACTGCTGCAGGCCCATTCCCGGTGACCCGATCATCGGCGTCATCAGCAAGGGCCAGGGCATGGTGATCCATACGCACGACTGCCCGGTCATCGCGAAGGCGCGCCACGATCCGGAGCGGGTGCTCGACGTGGCGTGGGATCCGGAGACCAGCAAGCCGTTCGACGTCAGCATTCAGCTGGTCGTGGCGAACCAGCGCGGCGTCCTCGCGAGGGTCGCGGCGGAGATCGCGGAAGCGAAGTCGAACATCCAGAACGTCGCCGTCGACCCCGAAGACGGCAGCGATTACACCAACATGCTGTTCACGCTGCAGGTCGCAAACCGCCTGCACCTCGCGCAGATCGAGCGCGGGCTGAGGCGAATTCCCGAGGTGGTGCGGATTACGCGGGTCAAGGGCTGACGCAGCTACCAGCTATCGGCTACCAGCTTCCATCTCCTTGCTCGCAGCTGGTAGCTGGCGGCTAGCAGCTGGTGGCTCATTTGCGTCCGGCGCAAATACTGTAGCCGTCGTTCCAGCCCATCATGTAATTCATGTCGGCCTTGTAGCGACCTTCGTCGCGTCGCTTGCCCCCGTTGCGGCCGCTTTCGCAGCCGGCGGTGTAGCCCTCCCGGAAGGCGACGGGAAATCCACGCAGGTTGAGACCAGCCGGATTCGCGGGCTGCGCCTTCGAAGGGGTGTCCACCGTGTCCACCGGGGCCGGCGGTGAAGGGGACGGCGCGGACGCGCAGCCGGCGATGATTCCGGCGAGCAGGGCGAACTGCGCTGCCTTGACGATTGGGGATTTCAGGATCCCTGCTCCCTGGTGCCTGTCGCCGACGGAAGATTGATAACCCGGGAGCCCGTTTGTCCGGCATCCTCCGTATCGTCGAGATACTTCATCACCGACATGTAATTCGGGTAGCGCTGGCCGGACTTTCTGCAGTAGTCGGTAATTGCGTTGTTGAGGGCCTTCAACGCCAGCCGCACCAGCCGGGTGTCGCTCTCGATGCGCGTGCGCGAGATCTCTCCCATGCGCAGGACAACCTCCAGCATGTCGATCTCGACCGCCTCGTCACCGCGGAACTCTGCATGCAGGCGCTTCATGCGCCCGTGATTGGCATTCATCCCTCTCCCCATGAAAAACGCGCCAGCCCCAGCCGGCGCGCTATTCTATATCTGCGCAGGTACCTCTTCGCGCGGTCCCCTTCCGGCCGGACCGTCTTCCAGGCAGCCGGCAGCTATTTCAACCCGCACCCGCCGCTCATCCAGCGGGACGGATACCACGGTCGGTCACTTGCACTTTCTGACCGACGGCATAAGACGGCTGCGCAGCCTGGTGCAACGTGCGATGGGTTCCATCCTCCATCCGCACGCGCACCCGGTATCGCACCGACTTGTTCACGTTCTTTTCGATCTCGTTGCCCGCATAGGCGCCCGCGCCGGCGCCCACAACCGTCGCAGCGGTGCGGCCCCGGCCATGGCCGATCTGGTTGCCGAGCAGGCCCCCGACGACGGCGCCGCCTGCGGCGCCCAGCCAGCTGCTCTGGCCCTGCACCTCGACCGCTCGTATCGATTCGACCACCCCACAGTTCGTGCAGGCAGCGGTGGGGGGCGGCGGCACAGGCTGCGCGTCCCTGACGGCGCCGGAAACGCGGGGCGCAGGCAACGGCTGCTCCCTCGAAACGCCGGGAGCGGGCAACTGCCGGTCGACCTCACTGCGCGGCGCCGGCTGGTCGAGCTTTACCGCCGAATCCCTTTCGGACAGCGCGCTCGGCAGCCATCCCATCATCGTGGCTATGCCGGTCACGCTGAAGACGATCACCGCGATCGCGGCGATCACGAGCATGGGATAGAGCAGTCCGCCTTTCCTCGAAACCGCTTCCATGTCGACCTCCCTGGGCTATGCCTGCGTCTGGCGCCGATGCGCTATCCGGCCGTCTTGACGGTGATGCCGTTCCTCACGGCGACGACACCGCCGATGCCGGCGGCGACTTCCGCCGCACGCTGCATCTCCTGCTGGCTCGCCACGAAGCCGGAGAGCAGCACGGTGCCCCGGTGTGTTTCCACCTTTACCGAGGTTCCCTTCACCACCGGGTCCTTGAGCAGCGCCGCCTTGACCTTGGCGGTGACCACGCTGTCCTGGACGAAGTGTCCGGCGCGCTGCCGCTCGTGGAGGGACTGCGCCTTCAGAAACTCGGCGGAATCGAGGCGCCCGTCACGGTTGTCGTCGCTCTCGTTGAAGGGGCCGGTGAAATCCGGGATCTTCGCTGCCTCTTCGCGACTGATGAAGCCGTCGCGGTTGGTATCGTACTTGCTGAAATCCTGGCTCACGCGCTCACCAGCCGGTTCCGCGCCAGCGACGGCACCCGACATCGCGATCAACGCCGCGGCGACCGCGACGGTAAACAGATTTTTCGTCTCGTGGCGCTTCATGGGCGCTCCTTTCCACCGTACACGTAAGGCGCATACCGCGCCGGTCTGTCCTGTTACGCAACTCGCGTACCAGGGGTGTTCTATCTAAAATTCAATGGGTTATACTGCCGGGACCGGCGCGAGGCGTCGCCATTCGGCTACAGGCGCCTGATGGCGCAACCCAGATGATTGACTCGTAGGCGAATTTTCTGTCGTGGTAAGGCGACAGTACTCAATGAGCCCGGAACTTCTCTGCCTGCAGGGGGTCGCGCGCGTAGAACGGCGCGAATACCGCCCGCTCGAACGCGCGCAGATAAAATGGCGCCGCAGGCGTCCGTTTTATTGGGCTTTGAAGAGCCTCGGCTCCAGTTGATGCCGCTGCAGGAGCTTGTAGAACTCCGTGCGATTGCGTTTCGCGAGCCGCGCGGCCTGGGTCACGTTGCCTTCAGTGATCTTGAGAAGCCGCGTCAGGTACTCGCGCTCGAACTTCTTGCGGGCATCCTCGAAGGAAGCAAGCCCGGTCTGCTGGGTCTGTATCGCCTGCTCCGCAAGCGTGAGCGGTACGAGGTGCGTGGTGCAGAGCGCGACCGACTGCTCGACGACGTTGTAGAGCTGCCGCACGTTGCCCGGCCACGGCGCCGACACCAGCAGTTCCATCGCCTCGGAAGCGTAGCCGTTGACTTGCTTGTGGTACTTTTCCGCGAGCAGGGCGAGGAAGTGATTGGCAAGGAGCGGGATGTCCTCGCGCCGCTCGCCGAGCGAGGGCAGGCGCAGCGCCACGACGTTCAACCGGTAGTAGAGGTCCTCGCGGAACTTACCCTCTGCCATGTCCTCTTCGATGTTGCGGTGGGTCGCCGAGATCACCCGCACGTTCACGTCCTGGCTCTGGGTGGAGCCGACCGGCCGCACCGTCCTCTCCTGCAGCACGCGCAGCAGCTTCACCTGCAGCGACACCGGCATGTCCCCGATCTCGTCCAGCAGCAGCGTGCCCTTGTCGGCGGTGAGAAAGAGTCCCTTGTGGTCGCGCGTCGCGCCAGTGAACGAGCCCTTCACATGCCCGAACAGCTCCGACTCCAGCAGCTGCTCGGGAATCGCGCCGCAGTTGATGGCGACGAACGGATGGTCTTTCCGCGGGCTCGCCCGGTGTATCGCCCGCGCCAGCATCTCCTTGCCGGACCCCGAATCGCCCAGGATGAACACGCTGACGTCGCTCCCCGCGACCATGCGGGCCTTGCCGAGCACGTCCTCCATCGCCGGATTGCGGGTGATGATCTCCTTGCGCCATTCTTCGTTGCCGGCATCGTCGCCTGCCGCGGTGCTCCCTCCCGAAACCGCCACCGCGCGCTCGACCTCGGCCAGCAGCGCCTTGGCATCGAACGGCTTCGTGAGATAGCCGAACACGCCCTGTTTCACGGCGGCCACCGCGTCCGGTATCGATCCGTGCGCAGTCAGGATGATCACCGGCAGAGCGGGGTTCTGGCTGCGCACGGCCTCGAAGAGCGCCATGCCGTCCATTCCCGACATCCGCAGGTCCGTCACCACCAGTCGCGGGCGCACCACGCTCATCTTCGCAAGCGCCTGCTCCGCGCTCGCGGCCGTGGTTACGGCGTAACCCGCCGACGAGAGCCGGATCTCGATCAACCGCAACAGGTCGGGATCGTCATCCACGACCAGGACGCTCTTGCGCGACGTCGTGCTCGTGTCAGTTCTGGCGGCCACGGAGGCCCCGGCGGTCGGTACGGTCATCGAGGTCATTGATGCCATGGAGAAAACCTCATCATGTGTCGGAACACGGGAATACGCCAGAGTTCCTCATCGCTTGCGGTCAATCAGGCTGCGTTCCAGCGACTTCAGGGCATCGAGTTTCTGCTGCAATGCCTGGGCGTTGGCGTCGAGCCGCCGGCGCTCCTGTATCTGCGAAACCAGCATCACGGCGAGGCTCGAAAGCCGCCCCTCGGTGTTTCTGGCGATGGGCTCCAGCAGATCGAGCGCGCGCGGCTCGTCGGCAAACGGCGTGTTCGGCAGCGCCATCACCATCGCCAGGCGCACGCCGTTGTAGTCCGAGCGCGCGCGGCCATAGGCCTGGCGCGCAGCGTCGTGCTCCCGGGCAAGCTCGGAACCAGGGAGCTTCCGCAACTGGGCGAAATACGAAATAAGGTTTTCCGCTTCGGATGCCTGCCTCGGCTGCGGGCCCGGGAGAACGACCGACGCCTTCTGCGGCTCCTGCTCGGTCACGGCTGCCCCCGGCTGCACGGTCTCGCAGCCCGCCAATAGGAGAAAGGTTGCCAGCAGCGCCGCAAGCAGTCTGTAGGAATTACGGAAGCCGCTCATGCCGCGGGACCTACAAGCGGCAGCTTCACGCGCACGTGGGCGCCGCGGGTCGAATCGAGGAGTTCAACGCTGCCGCCATGCGCGGTCACGTATTCCTTTACGACCGACAGCCCTATGCCGGTGCCGGATACCGCACCCGCCGCCTGCCGGGTGCCCTGGAAAAAAGGCTCGAATATGCGCTCGCGTTCGTCCGGTGGCACGCCGGGCCCTTCGTCCACGACGTCGAGCGCGACGTGCGAGCCGTTGGGCGAGGTGCGTATGCCTATCGTGCCGCCTTGCGGCGAAAACTTGATCGCATTCGAAACCAGGTTATCGAGCGTGATGCGCAGCATCTCGGCGTCCGCCGTGACGAGCACCTGCGGCCCGGACACGTCGAGCTTGAGATCGCGCGACCGGAGCGCCAGGCGCTGATCGCCGGCTACCCGGCTCACGACGCGCTCCAGGCTCACCGGCTTCAGGTCCAGCGCGACCTTGTGGAACTGGCTCGCGCCGTAGTTCAACAGCGCCTCGATCTGCTTCTGCAGCTCGATGCTGTTGTGGAGCAGGATCTCGGCGATTTCCCGTTGCTGGGGCGACAGCTTGCCGACGACCTCCTCGGCCAGCAACTGCGAGCCCTCGCGGACCGCCGCGAGCGGGGTCTTCAGCTCGTGGGACATCTGGCGCAGGAACCGGTTTTTCTGCTCCTCCAGGTCGAGCAGCTTCTGCCGCAACCATTCCAGCCGCTCGCCCAGATACTCCAGGTCCTGCGGGCCGCTCACGACCACCGGTGTGTTGAACTTGCCCCCGCCCAGCATCCGGATCGCCGAGTCGATCTGCCGGATGGGGCGCGCGATCAGGATGGTGAATCCGACCACCAGGAAAACGACCACGGGAGCGAGCGCCAGCAGCTGCCACGTCGTAATGCTGCGCGCCTGGTCGGCGGTGGCCCGCAACGCCTCGACCTCACGGTCGATCAGCTCGGCGGAACGCGCCGTGATCACCTGCGCGTGATCCGCGAGCGCCGGAAATCGAACGACCGCCTGCGCAAGCTGCTTCTCCGTGGCGGAGCTGTTCGAAAGGGCGGCGTAGATCTCCTGCTCTTCGCGCACGATCTCCTCGAGCGCGCGCTCCTGCACCGAGTCGAGAGGGAGCCGCCGGGACTCGGCGACGGCCTGCTCCAGGCGCTGCCGATTCGCCTGGTACGTATCGAGCATCGAGCGCTCGCCCAGGATCACCATCTGGCGAGCGGTGCGCTCCAGCGCCGTGACGAGCTCGGCAAGCCGCCGGCTGCTCTGCGTCGCCTGGACCGCCTGGTACACCGCGTTCTGGCTGCGGTTGGCGAGCTGGTCGACGGTTACCGCGTTGTTGATGAGCGCGAATACGAGCGGCAACGCGATGAGGGTGAGGCCGGCCCCCAGCAACACGGGAAACGAGCGTGGGTAGTACAAGCGTGTCCCCTGCTTCAGGCGCGAGTTGAGACGAGGCCCGGCGATTTCCCGGACCTGCGAGCACCGGAACCAGGCTCAATCAACGCGTCACGCGCCTGCTTGAGACAGGCTCTAGCCCTCCGCCCCCTTCCGATTCTTTTCATCTATGGTCTTGATCAGGCCGTCGACGCCCGAGCGCGCGATCTCGGACTGGAACGAGCTGCGATAGCTCGTGACCAGGCTCAGGTTCTCGACGATCACATCGTAGACCTTCCAGCCGTTCGCCGTTTTTGCCATCCGGTAGTCGATCTGTACTGGCTGCTTACCGGGTTCGGTTGCAACCGTCTTGATCAGAACATCGTCGCCGCTCGTGGCGGCCGCGGGCTTCACGTCCACTTTCGCCTGGCCCGAGGTACGGGTCAGCGCCGCGGTATAGGTCCTCACGAGCAACGTCCGGAACCCGCGCTCGAGCGCTTCCTGTTGCGCCGCATTGGCCTGCGACCAGGAGCGGCCCGCCGCCAGCTGGGTCATCTGCTTGAAATCGAAATACGGGACCACCTTGGCCTCCGCGACCTCGATCAGCTTCTTCTGATCCTTCGTCTGCTGGATGACGGCCAGGACCTCGTCTACCGTCTTCTTCACGAGTGCGTCGGGTGCCTCCTGGGCGTGCGCGAGTACTGCGACGAAAAGTGCAAAAAAGGCCACACTGCGTGCGAAAAGTCTCATCATGACATTCCCTCTTGCGTCGGTTCGTAGCGCGGGGCAGGCTCGAAACCGGGCGGACCGGCCCGTATCCGGATCATTAGGCTCGCCTTCGTGAACATCGTTCCCGGGTGAGCCAACACCCGGATTACATGGTGATAGGCTTCCGAGTCGGGGGCGCCGGCAGCGGCTGCATCGTTCCCGGGTTTTGCTACCATGCGCTACGCGCCAGCCGACCGCTGGCATGCCGGGAGAGGCAGATGAGGCTGGTTCGCTACGGCCGCAGGCAGGAGCCGTCAGCGCTCGCGCGCATAGGCTTGCTGGTGACGCCGGAGCTTGTCGCCGACCTGAGAGCCGGTTATGCGCTCTACCTGGTCGAAGAAGCCGAAAACCCGAAGGGGCGGGACGTTGCGGCGATCTACATGCCACCCTATATCGCGGAGTTCCTCCACGTCGGAGAGCCGGCATGGCTGGCGCTTGCGGATGCCTATACCTATCTTTCCGGGCTCGCCCGCACCACTCCCGACGCAGAGGGCCTGGGGGGTGAGCAGATCTTCCTGCCCCTGACCGAATGCCGGCTCTACGCGCCCGTGCGCCCATCCAAGCTGATTGCGGCCGGACGAAACTATCCCGAGCACACTCGCCACCCCGGCAGGCAGGGTGGCAAGGTCCCCACCGCCGTCCTGAAGACGGTGTCCTCGCTGACCGGACCGGGGCGCGACGTCGTCAAGCCTCTGGGCGTCTCCGAGCTCGACTGCGAAACCGAGCTCGCGGTCGTGATCGGCAGGAAATGCAAGAACGTTCCCGAGGAAGATGCCTACAGCGTCGTGGCGGGATACACCATAGTGAACGACCTCACGGCCCGCGACCTCGGCCGGCTGGAGCGCGAGGGCGGCAATCTCTTTCTCGCCAAGACCTACGACACCTTCTGTCCCATGGGGCCGTGGCTCACCACGCGCGACGAGATTCCCGATCCCATGCATCTCGCGATCCGCTCCCGCGTCAACGGCGAGCTGCGGCAGAGCGGCAATACGAAGGACATGATCTGGCCGATACCCAAGCTGATCGCCTATTTCTCCCAGATGACGCTCCTGCCCGGCGACATCATCTCGACGGGCTCTCCGGGCGGCGGCGGGCTGGCGAATCCGGCATGGTACCTGCAGGCGGGCGACGTGATCGAGTCGGAGGTGGAGGGCATCGGGGTACTGAAGAACGCGGTGGTGGACGAGCCGCGGTCGGCATGAGCTACGCGGTGATGAGCTGCGCGGTGATGAGCTGCGCGGTGACGAACTTCGTCGGATTCCCGCGATCACTCAAGCGTATGCATCGACACCGTGAAACTCGTCACCAGCGACCGCGAGGGAGTGTCGTCACCGTGAAACTCGTCACTGGCGGCGCCAGGAGCGTCGTCACTGCGGAGCTCGTCATATGAGAATGCCCGACTACACGGTCACCGGCGACGGTAACGTCACCGTTTTTCTCCTGCACGGCATCTACGGCTCCAGGGAGTACTGGCGCCCGCAGACCGAGCGGCTCGTCGCGCGCGGCTACCGCGTCGTGGCGTGGGATGCGCCGGGGTACGGCCTTTCCGCCTTGCCGGATCCGTTTTCCTTCGATGTCGTGGCGGAAGCCGGCGCGCAACTCATCCGGGCGCTCGGCAGCGCGCGCAACGTCTTTCACGGCCACAGCATGGGCGGCCAGATCACGCCGCGCATCCGCCTCAAGGTCCCCGATCTGGTGCACGGCATCGTGATCTCCTCGACCATCGGCTATTTCGGCAACCGCACGAAGGAGGAACAGGAGGAATTCGTCCGTAAGCGCACGGCCCCGCCCCCTCCCGGCACCGACCCGGTGACCGCCAACAGGATAGTCGTGGACTCGATGCTGGGACCGGCCTCCAGCGGCCCCGAGGTCGACCTCGTGCGGCACTGGGCGTCGCGCACCCCACCGGATACGGTGAAGGCGGCGGTGAAGGCCGTTCAGACCATGCCGGAGGCGGACGCGGTGGCGGGATTCAAGGCGGTCGACGTTCCGGCGCTGCTCGTGGCGGGGGAAGTGGACCAGGTCGGGCATCCGGCCGGGATGAAACGCGTGGCCGACATGATCAAGGGCTGCGAATTCGGAATCGTTTCCGGTTCGGGGCACTATCCGTGGGCGGAGAATCCGGAGGAGTTCAATCGTTATTTTTTCGGCTTCCTGGACCGACACTTCAAAATCAAGAACTGATTCTCAGCAGCCTTGGCGGTTCAGTTTCTTTTCAATTCTCCTGCCAGGTCCCGCAGCATCCCCTCCAGCCCTTTCACGACCCGCGCGAGCGCTTCGTAGTTGACCTTGTCCGGCGTGTCCTGCGCCGTGTGATAGTGCGGGTAACGATAGGGCGCCGTGTCCGTCACCATCAGCGCCGGGTAGCCCTCCTGCCAGAACGACCAGTGGTCGGACCAGTCCACCCCGGGAATGAACGCGGGCGCGGCGACGCCTTCGGACGGGAGCGCGGCGTGCCGCCGGAACGAGGCGATCGCCTCGTGCAGCAGACCGCGCGAGGAAAGATTCGAAACGAATGCGACGAAGTTGCCGGTGGAAGGATAGAAGAAGCCCAGCGGGAACGGGTAGCGCTGGCTCCCCGGCCGGTCGGAGTAGTAGCCGATAGTCTCCAGCGAGAGCATGGCGACGATGTTCTCGCCGCGCTCGCGGCATCGCCTGGCGTACTGCCGGCTGCCCATGGCGTCGCCGCGATAGAACGGCTGTTCCTCGTTCACGAAGGCGACAAAACGAAGGGTACGCACCGGCTTCGAGCCGCGCAGGATTCTCGCGAGCTCCAGCAACGCGGCCACGCCCGACCCGTTGTCGTTCGCGCCCGGCGCCCCCAGGGCCGAATCGTAGTGCGCGCCGACCACGACAATCTCGCCCGCGCGCACGCCTCCGGACACTTCCGCTTCTACGTTGCGCGCTTCGTCGCGGTCCACCTGGAACCGCTGCGCCTCCACCCGGTAGCCAAAGCCGTACAGCGTGAGCTCGATGTGCCGCGCCGCCGCTTCCAGTCCGGCGGGCTTGTTGATCACGTTGTGCTCGCTGCTGGCGACGGCATCGACGTGACGGCGCAGGCTGTCGGCCAGCGACTTCTCCTCCGGCGTGAGCGCGCCGGGCACGCCGGAGTACGGCTTGTCCGGCACCACGACCATATACCAGAGGAGCGCGGCGACACCGAGTGCGAACGCGAGCCAGAACAGCATGCGCGCTATCCCGAACGGCGTGACCGGTGACCAGTGACCAGTGACCGGTTCGACCGCGACGCCCTTGGAGTGACGGCTCTCCGCCTCACGCCTCACCCCTCACTCCGTACCAGGATTCAGCCGAGCGGCTGAATCTTCAATTCGGCCGCGAGCTGCGCCAGGCTCGCCGCCAGCGCCGGCGGGAGCGGGATGCCGTTGCGCAGCCTGTCCTCGCGCGCCGCGCGGCTCCCGTCCCCCGGCAGCCGGATCTCGCTCACACCCGGCAGGCGCTGCGAGCCGCGCAGATCGCGGATGAGAGCGTCCACGCTCTTCCTGAATTCCGCGAGGGGCTGGAACGCCTCCACGTCGATCGCCACGATGGAATGCCCGGTGTTGGTGGGCGTCGTATCGTCGGCGTTGAAATCCACGACGTCCCTGCCCATTGCGGCGCCGTTCAATGTCCCTGCGAGCAATCCGAAAATGAGCGCGAGGCCGTAGCCCTTGTAGCCGCCGATGGGCAGCAGAAAGCCTTCGTTCGCGCGACTGGGGTCGGTGAGCGGCTTCCCCTGCCGGTCCATCATCCAGCCCTCGGGCATGGTTTCGCCGCGCTGGGCCTTGGTCTTGACCTTGCCGTAGGCGGCGACCGTGGTCGCCATGTCGAGGACGATGGCGGGCTCCTCGCCCGCGGGTACCGCCACCGCTATCGGGTTGGTCGAGAGCAGCATGTCGATGCCGCCCCACGCCGGCAGGTGGTTCGCATTTCCAACCGCGAGATAGAGGCCGATCATGCCGTGCTCGGCCGGCATGCCGGCGTAGAGCGACGCGGGCCCGGCGTGGTTGCTCCACTTTACGCCCACCCAGGCGATGCCCGCCTGTTTCGCCTTCTCGATGGCGCGCGCGGTGGCGAAGCGCATCACCAGGTGTCCCATCCCGTTGTCGCCGTCCACCAGAGCCATGCCGGCGGATTCGCGCTCGACGCGAATGCGGGGCTTGACGTTGACCGCGCCGCCCTTGATGCGGCGTATGTACTGGGGCAGCCGGAACACGCCGTGGCCCTCGGAGCCCTGCACGTCGGCGCGAACCATGAGTTCCGCGATCGACCGGGCATCCGACGGCAGGATCGCCACCGTCTCGAAGGCGCGCGCGATGAATGCCTCAAGCGCCGCGGGCGATATCCGGGTCGTGAGAGCGTCATCCGTCATGGGTAATGGGTCAGGCGTCAGGAGTCAGGGGGGTTTAAAACAAGTCACGGGTCACTGGTCACGGGTCACTTCTTATGTTCCTCGAGCTCGACGAGCGAGCCAAAGAAGTCCTTCGGATGCACGAACGCGATGAGCTCCCCGTGGACGTTGCGGGTCTCCCCCGCTTCGCCGAGCACGCGGGCGCCTTTGCCGGTGAGGGCGGCGGCCGTCGTCACCAGCTCGTCCACGTTGAGACAGAAGTGATGGATCCCCCCCGCGGGATGGTGCTCCAGGAACCTGGAGATCGACGAATCCGGGCGAATGGGCTCCATCAGCTCGATGCGCGCGTTGCCGAGATCGACGTAGGCGAGCCGTATGCCCTGCTGCTCGTTGATCATCGGCTCGCCGGCGGCGAGGCCGTACAGCTCCTGCAGGCGCTTCGCCGCGCCCTCGAGGCTCGGCACGGCGATGGAAACGTGGCTCAGTCCGGTGATCATGTGCACTCCGTGCGGCCGCTATATAACTTTCTCCGCGCGCAGCTGCGCGATGCGCTCCGCCGTCAGTCCCAGCTCTTCACGCAATACTTCATCGGTATGCTGCCCGAGCGTGGGCGGCGGTCGGCGTATCGTGGCCGGCGTGCCGCTGAACGCGTACGGGATGCCCACCATCTTGAGCTCGCCGACCGTGGGATGCTCGACGGTGCGCACGAGGTTGCGCGCGAGCGTGTGGGGATCGTTCAATGCCTCGGACACTGAGTTGATCGGGCCGCACGGCACACCCGCCGCGCGCAGCTTCTCGATCCACACTCCCGTGTTGTCGCGCCCGAGCGCCTCCGCGATCATGCCGTCGACCAGCTCGCGGTGCTTCACTCGGTCGCGGTTCCTGGTAAAGCGCTCGTCTGCCGCCCACTCGGGATGACCGGCTATCTCGGCAAAGCGCGCGAACTGGGCATCGTTGCCCACCGCCAGCGCCATCATGCCGTCGGCCGTGGAATAGCTCGTGTAGGGCACGATGCTCGGATGCCCGTTGCCGTAGCGGCGCGCCTCGTTGCCGGTGACGAGGAAGCTCGAAGCGACATTGATCAGCAGGGAGACACCGGTGTCGTACAGGCATACCTCGACGTGCTGTCCCTTGCCCGTGCGGGTGCGCGCCGCCAGCGCGGCGAGGACGACGTTGCACGCATAAAGCCCGGTCGCAACGTCCACGATCGCCACGCCGAACTTGGTCGGTGTGCCGTCGGGCTGGCCGCACACGCTCATCAGTCCGGATTCCGCCTGGAGCACGAAGTCGTAACCCGGCAGGCCGGCATCGGGACCGCTCGAGCCGTAGCCGGTGATGGAGCAGCGGATGACGCGCGGTGCGTGCTTCTCCAGCCACTCGTTCGTGAACCCCCATTTCTCCAGCGTACCGAGCTTGAAATTCTCGACCAGCACGTCGCACTTCGGCAGCATCTCCGCAAGAATCTCCTGGCCCGCCTTCGAAGCCAGGTTGAGGGTGAGCGAGCGCTTGTTGCGGTTGACGAACAGGAAATAGGCCGCCTCGCCGCCGACGAAGGGCGGTCCCCAGGTCCGGGTATCGTCGCCCGTGCCCGGCGGCTCGACCTTGATCACCTCGGCGCCCATATCGCCCAGCATCTGGGCGCAGAACGGCCCGGCGAGGATGCGGGTGAGATCGAGGACGCGCAGGCCTTCCAGCGCGCCGTTGTTGCGTGCTGAGTTCATGAATTAGCCGCCAAGACGCCAAGGCCGCCAAGAAATTCAAAATAAGAAATGAAAACTGCCGGATGCCACATGATAGGAAATTATCCTTTGCCCTTCCTGGCGGTCTCCGTGTCCTGGCGGTTCAGTTCTGACTCTGTTTCGCGTTTTTCCCGCGCATCGACGGCGGCGAGTTGAGATCGCGCGTGTTGCCGTCGAGATACTCCATCAGCTCCTTCTTCGCCTGCAGGCGGAACTTCTGGAAGTTGGGATTGCGTCCCGAGAGGAAGGCGTTCATGCCCTCCTTCGCCTCCTCCGAGCCCCAGACGTGAGCGAGCAGCTCCATGCCGTGCTGCCACGACGAATAGAGGTTGTCGGACTCGAAGTTGAGCGAGCGCTTGGTCATGCGGATGGTGAGCGCGCTATGTCCCTTCATGGTCTCGCACCACTTCAGTGTTTCCGCGAGGAGGTCCTTCTGCGGCACGCACTTGTTGATGAGACCGACTTCCACCGCCTCCTTCGCGGAGAAGCGCCGCGCGCAGAAGATCATCTCGCGCGCGAGCCGCTCGCCGATGAGGCGGGGGATGTACTGGGTGGCGCCCACCGTCGGGCAGGCTCCCACCTTCGCGCCGGTCTGGCCGAGGACGGCGTTCTCGGACGCGATCACGAGGTCGCACCACAACGCCAGCTCGTGCCCGCCGCCCATGCACCAGCCGTTCACCATCGCGATCACGGGTATCGGCAGGCCGCGTATCGTCATGGCGAGCCCCAGCATGCGATCGTTCCACATGTAGGCATTGGTGAAGTTCAGGCGCTTCATCGCGTAGAAGTCGCCGCCCGCCGAGAACGACTTGTCGCCGGCGCCGGTCACCACCGCGCACACTATGGAGGGGTCCTCCCGCGTGGACTTGAGCGCGTCGATCATCTCGTCGAGCGTCTGCTCGCGAAAACAGTTCAGCACGCGCGGCCGGTTGATCGTCACCCACGCCACCTGGTCCTTCACTTCGTAGAGGATGTCGCGATACGTCCGCACTGCGGGCGCGGCTACGGAATTCTGCTTCTTGTTGAAGGGCGTTGCTACCGGCTTGGTCGGCTTCCTGTTGCCGGGCGCTGCCGGATTCTTCTTGCTGGCTGCCATGTCGACTCCCCCGAAAGAATTCGTCGAAAAAGGAGGAGGGAGTTTACCAGAGCACCAAGCACGCATCCCCTTCCGCTGGTATGCCGTCGGTGGTGGTAAGCTCGCTGCAAAAGCCGGAGGAATAGTTTCATGAGAATTGGTTTCGTTGCCCTCTGCGGTGCTGCGCTCGCCGCCGCCGCGCTCCACGTCGAAGCGCAGACCTGGCCCGCCAAGGTCGTACGCATCGTCGTGCCATTTCCACCGGGAGGTCCGACCGACACCCAGGCCCGCTGGGTAGGCCAGCAACTCACCGCGGCGCTGGGGCAGCAGGTCATCATCGATAACCGGCCCGGAGCAGGCGGCGTTACGGGTACCGAGCTCGCGGTAAAGAGCGCCCCGGACGGGTATACGCTCCTCGCGGGCAACCCCGGTCCCCTGACCATCGCCCCCACGGTCCGCGTCCAGATGCCTTACGAAACGCTGCGCGATATCGCGCCCATCGCGTTGGTCGCCAAGAGCGCGAGCTGCATGTGCGTTCATCCCAGCATGCCCGTCAAGGGAATCAAGGATTTCGTCGCGCTCGCGAAGGCGCAGCCGGGCCGCATCAACTATGCAACGCCCGGTGTGGGCACCGTGGGTCATCTGGCTATCGAGTTCTTCTCGACCAGCGCGGGCGTCAAGATGAACCACGTGCCGTACAAGGGCGCGGCCCAGTACGCCACGGACCTGGTGGCGGGGCATATCGAGATGGCGCAGCTGCAGTTCATGCAATCGGCGCCGCTCGTAAACCAGGGCAGGCTGCGCTGCCTCGGCGTGACCTCGAGCGTCCGCACCCCGCTCCTTCCCGACGTGCCCACCATCGCCGAGCAGGGCATCAAGGGTTTCTCGAGCTACAACTGGAATGGCGTGCTCGCGCCGGCCGCGACGCCTAAAGCGATCATCGCCCGGATACACGAAGTGGTCGCAAGGCAGTTGAAGACTCCGGAAGCGCGCGACTTGTATGTGGGCCAGGGGCACGAGATCAGTGGTGACGGGCCGGAGGAGTACGCGGCGTTCCTGCGCGCGGAGATCGACAGGTGGGCGAAGGTGGCGAAGGCGGCGGGAATTCCGAAGCAGTAAAGGAGTGATGAGATACTGGTGATGGGGTACTGGTGATGGAAAGTGGTGATGGGTAAGACGCCTTTTCATCACTTTCTTCCATCACCATCACTCATCACCATTTTTCATCACTATTTCTCATCACTATTTCTCACACCATTTTCTGATCCTCACTGAAGGCACAACCCATGGCGGAAAAGAAGGATCCGGCGTACTTCATGTACTTCCCCGGCAACTACCGCTGGTCGGCGGCGTTCATCAACATGATGGGGACCATTGCCTACGGCGGCGCGGAGATGGGCGAGCTGCACAAGATCGGGCGGCTCCTCAAGGACAAG
>Ga0075418_10002777_pt1 | contig 20058 bp, 12 predicted proteins | sample SoiMetdeltSBSDD2_FD_81776 | JGI IMG/M metagenome (GOLD analysis project Ga0075418, IMG submission 81776) | Bulk soil microbial communities from a Populus tree surrounding site in Tennessee, USA - Soil MetaG P. deltoides SBSDD2 | ecosystem: Environmental > Terrestrial > Soil > Tree plantation...
CCGGAAGCACCCTCAGTCCCTATACAGCCATCACCGGTGCGAACACCCAGCCTATCACGGTCAGTGGCGATTTTGCTCCTGGCTACCCCAACGAGCTGCTGACGAGTGTCACGGTCTGTGTCCCTGGTACCACGATGTGCCAGACCATTCCCAACATTCTGGTCGACACGGGTTCTGTGAGCTTACGCCTGATTAGTGCGCAGATGACCCTGCCCCTCCCCGCTGTCACCTTGGGAAACGCTTCACTTGGGGAATGTTTGGAGTTTGTGGATTCCTTTGTCTGGGGGCCTGTCGTCATCGCCGATGTGCAGCTTGGGAATGCGCTCGCGGCGAGCGTCCCGATCCAGATCATCGGCAGCCCCACGTTTGCGGCCCCACCCGCACTCTGTACCAGCAGCGGGCTCCCAGAGCAGGATACGGTCGACACCTTGGGCGCCAACGGCATCCTTGGAGTGGGGCTCTTCCTCCAGGACTGTGGTACGCGCTGTACCGAGGACAGTCTTGCCGCCCCTGCCATCTATTTTACCTGCCCCAACACCGGGGCGCCCTGTGTCTCCACAGCCATACCGTTAGCTGCGCAGGTGCAACATCCTATCCATTTCTTACCGCAGGATAATAACGGGGTCATTATTTCCCTCCCGGCCGTTGATCCTCGCGGGGCCGTCAGTGTCCAGGGCACACTGGTGTTCGGCATTGGTACAGCGTCCAACAATGGACTGGGCAACGCCCAGGTGTATACAACCGATGCGGACGGGACGTTCACCACGCTGTACCATGGGAAAAGCTATCCGGGAAGCTTCTTGGATACAGGCTCCTCCGTGCTCTTTCTGCTCGATGCCGTGACGCTGGGCCTACCCCTCTGCGGCCCGCAGACGACCGCGCCAGGCGACTATTGCCCTGCGGCTGCTGTCAGCCTCGTTGCGACCACCGTTGGCCTCAATGATGCTACCGGGGAGGTGGCTGTCAGTATCGCGAATGCTGACAGCGTATTGAACTCTCCAAACAATGCCTTTAATAATGTGGCAGCCCCGTTTGGGGCTCGGCCAGAAGCCTTTAACTGGGGCTTGCCGTTCTTCTTTGGTCGTAACGTGTTCGTGGCTATCGAAGACCAAGCGACGCCAGCGGGGGTCGGTCCATACTGGGCCTACTAAGTATTAGGAAAATCAAACGGCCTTTGCCACAGCCGGTGTGCGCCCACCCGGTGGCCCATCCCGCGCCACCAGACGCATGCCTCCTGACGCCTTAGGACGCGTTGCTCTCCCAGCCCCCGCCGAGGGCTTTGTAGAGGGCGATCAGGTCGGTAGCCGTCGTACGGCTGCTTTGCACTAGAGCGTCTTCGGCAGTGTAGAGAGAACGTTGCGCCTCAAGGAGACTGAGGAAGTCCGTCTGGCCTGCGGTATAGAGGAGCGTCGCCAGCTCCGCCGCTTTCTGGTTGGCCATCACAGCATCGGTGAGCGCCTGTCGATGTTCCCATTCTTTGGCAAACGCGATCAGGGCGTTTTCAACGTCTTGAAACGCGGTGAGTACGGCTTTCTGGTAAGTCAGGAAGGCCTGGTCACGCAGGGCCTCCTGGACATGGATGTTGGCGACCACACTCCCGCCCTGGAAGAGCGCCCACTGCATTGTGGGACCCAGGGACGAGGAGAAATTCCCCTTCGAGAACCAGTTTTGCAGCATATTGCTCTGCCAGCTCACCGCCCCCGTCAGGGAGAATTTGGGAAACAGATCGGCCGTTGCCACACCGATCTGGGCCGTAGCGGCGTGGATCTGCGCCTCGGCCTCCCGGATATCGGGTCGGCGGCGCAACAGGTCCGAGGGCAAGCCGACCGGCACTGCCGGCGGGGTTATGGGCAATGGCTGCGTCGTCGCAAGCTCGTGCAGCCAATCCGCGGGCGGGCGGGCCAGGAGCACGCTCAAGGCGTAGATGGCCTGGCGCGCTGAGGTTTCCAGGCCCGGGAGTTGTGCCTGCGTGCTGGCCACCAGTGCGTCGGCGTTGGCCACATCCAGGCGGCTGACAAAACCCGCCTGCCAGCGTTGACGGGTGAGGGCCGCGGTGTGCTGTTGCGTCTGGAGATTTTGCTGTGCAATGACGATCTGTTGTTGGAAGCCCCGGAGTTGGACGTAGTTCAAGGCCACTTCCGCGGCGAGGCTGACCTGGGCATCCTGAAGACCTGCCTGTGCTGCCTGGATGGTCGCCGTGGCGGCTTCGACGTTGCGGCGGATGCCGCCGAACAGGTCTAGTTCCCAGGCGGCGTCGAAACCTGTCTGATACACGTTGGGCCCTTGAGACGACACAACTGAGACACTGCTGCTAGACGACGGTACCCGCCGATAGCTCGCAGATGCGTCGAGGCTCGGCCACAACCCGCCCGCGGTAACGCCGCGCGCGGCGCGCGCCTGGCGCAGTCGAGCGGCAGCCAGTTGGATGTCGAGATTCACCGTGAGGGCGGCCTCGACCAGGGCGGTCAGTTGCGGGTCATTGAAGGTGCGCCACCATGCCACAACCTGGGGTGGGGCCGGGGCTGCCACGGACGCCGCCGCTGCTGCTGGCTCGGTGACGCCTACCCAGGCGGGTGGTGCCGTGGCCTCAGGTGGGTGGTAATTGGGACCGACCATACACCCGCCCACGAGCCAGGCACACGCCGACGCTAATATCAGACGCACAGGAGTCCTCAGGGATTTATTCATAGCGCAGTGCCTCGATAGGATCAAGCCGGGAGGCTTTCCAGGCCGGGTAATAACCAAACACTACGCCGACGCTGGCCGAGACCGCCACGGAAGTGATCATGGCCCCGACCGACGCCGCCGTCGGCCAGTGCAGAAGTGAGGTGACCAGGTACGCGCTACTCCGCCCCAGGAGGATCCCCACAGCACCACCCAGCAGGCACAACACCACCGCTTCTAGCAAAAATTGACGCAGGATATCCCCTGGCTCGGCGCCGACGGCCATGCGCAAGCCAATCTCGCGGGTGCGCTCAGTGACCGAGACGAGCATGATGTTCATGATGCCGACACCGCCGACCACCAGCGAAATCATGGCCACGCATAACAGCAGGGTTGTCATCAATTCCGTGGTTGACGTCATCGTCTTGGTGATTTCCGTCATATCACGAATATTGAAATCGTCGTCCGCGCCAGGTCGCAGGTGATGCCGCTCACGCAGTAAGGTGGTAATCTGCTGGATCGCCGCGGGAATCTGGGGTGCCGAGCGCGCCGCAGCGATAATCTGATCCACGTTGGCAAACCGCACCGGCTGGGGTGTATCGGCTTGTTCAGCAGTGGAGGGCACGGGATAGAGACTCTGTTGCGTGACGGGGTAGAGTAGATTCAGGGTATTGACGGCGTTCGGGTCCGTCGTGACGCTGCTCTGATTGGGGTTCGCCAACGACGCCCCCGTCACGCGGTATTTGATGGTCGTCCACGGGGCGAGAATGACATCGTCCTGGTCCGTACCCATCATGTTGGCCCCTTTACGTTCAAGCACGCCGATCACGGTGAAGGCGACATTTTGGATCCGCATCTCCTTACCCACTGGTGAGTCCCCACCAAAGAGTTCCCGCACCAGGGTAGCGCCGACAAGGCAGACTTTGCTGGCATTGCGCACTTCGCGCTCGGTAAACGCCTCGCCTTCCGCCAATGTGGTCCAGTTGCGTACCTGCAGGTAGGCCTGGGTCGTCCCGTAGATCGCCATCGGCACCCAGTTGTGGTTACCGTACACCACCTGGGTGCGTGCCCGCACCACCGGGGCGACACTGTCCACAGCCGGGGCGTTCTGCGCCAGGACGTCGGCGTCCTGCGGTGTCAGGGTCATGACACTCCCGGCGCCGAAGCTGACGCCGCCGCTGGCCGCGGTGCCAGGGAGAATCATCAGGTTATTGGCACCCATACTGGCGATAGTCCGCTGCACGGCGATGGAAGAGCCATGGCCAATTTCCATCATGGCGATTACCGCTCCCACTCCGATGACGATGCCCAGGGTGGTCAGGGCCGCCCGTAACACGTTGCGGCGCAAGCCTCGTAATGCAGTTCTCAAGGTCCGATAGTAGGTCATGCCGCGCCTCGCGGTGTCTCTGCTGCCGTCGGCGGCGCCTCGGGCCCTATCCCATCTACCACCAGACCGTCATGGATCTGGATGATGCGCCGGGCATGCTGTGCCACGACGGGGTCATGCGTCACCAGAATAATGCTAATCCCCTCGGCCTGATGCAGCTCCTGGAACATGCGGAGAATCTCCTCACTCGTCCGCGAGTCGAGGTTCCCCGTGGGCTCGTCGGCGAGCAGGAGCCGCGGGCGGTTGACCAGCGACCGGGCAATCGCCACGCGTTGCTGTTGCCCGCCGGACAGCTGGGACGGCAGATGCTCCAGGCGGTCGCCCAGGCCGACGCGCTGCAGCAGGGCACTGGCGCGCTGCTGCATGTCGCGCGTCGACAGCGTGTCGGCACTGTACGTCAGCGGCATCATGACGTTTTCCAGGGCGGTGGTACGCGCCAGTAAATTGAAACTCTGAAACACAAAGCCGATGGCCGTTTTCCGGACCTGAGCCCGGGCCTTAGAGGACAGGCTGGAGACCTCCTGGTCCTCCAGCCTGTACTCGCCCGTAGTCGGATGATCAAGGCATCCGAGGATGTTCATCAAGGTGCTCTTGCCCGAGCCACTGGCCCCCATCAAGGCCACCAGTTCCCCCTGGGCGATGTCCAGCGAGATGCCGCGTAAGACCTGGACCTCCACTTCGCCCAGGTAATAAGTCTTGTACAGGTCGCGTAACGTAATGAGTGGCATGTGCGTGCTGCTCCTCGACCGCTTAGCGGCTGCGTCCACGGCCTATCTGCGGGGTGAATGGGGTGACGCCGCCACCGACCGTCTTGTCGGCGGCGGACGCCTGCTGCATACCTACGACGACCTGGAGGTTCTCAGTCACGTTGGGTCCCTCAACTTCCGTCAGCGTGCCATCGGTCAGACCTGTGGTGACGTTGAGGGCTCGCACCCATGGCCCCTCTGGCACCCACACCGTCCCATGGGATTGGCCAGGGCTTTCCTGGGGTGCAGCGGCGGAGGCCCGTGGCGGGGCGACTGGCGCTGAGCCGTTTGCAGGAGCATTGACGTCGGGGGCGATCTGCTTGGCCTGAGGCACCCAACGCAGGGCTGCATTCGGCACCCGTAGGACATTGGTACGGCGGCCAGCTTCGAAGTGCACGTTTGCGGTGAGGTAGGGGAGCAGTTTGCCGTCCGGGTTCTCGGTGTTCACCTCCACCGTGTAGGTGACGACGTTCTGTGTCATGGTCGCGTTGAGGCGGATTTTCCCGACCCGGCCGACAAAGGTCTGATGCGGGAAGGCATCGACGGTAAACGTCACTGCCTGCCCCGGATAAATGCTACCAATATCCGCTTCGTTGACGGACACCCAGACCTGCACGCGCTGCAAGTCGGCAGCAATGAGAAACAGGCTGGGCGCGCTCAAGCTGGCGACCACCGTCTGCCCGATATTCACCCGCCGATCCACGATGACGCCTTTGATCGGCGACTTGATAGTACAGTAGTCGAGATTGCGCTGCGCCCGGTCCAGAGCGGCTTTGGCCTGGGCAACGGCGGCCTTCGTCTGCTCCACGGCGGCCTGCGCCACTGCCACATTGGCCTTGGCGACGTCATAATTAGCCTTGTACTGATCATAGGCACTCGGGGCCAGGGCTTCAGAGGGACCGAGGCGCTGCGCGCGCTCCCAGTCCTGCTGTGCTTGCGTGAGCTTGGCAGCCATCTGCAGCACATTGGCCTCGGCATTGTGCTGGTTGGCCTGCGCTTGTTGCAGCTGGGCCTGCGCCGCCTGCACATCGGCCGCGTACAGGGCATCATCGATGCGCGCCAGCACCGTGTGTTCATCGACCACCGAGCCATAGTCGACAGGCTTTCCATGGATGTCCTTGCCGAAAGCCTGAATCAGCCCGGCGACCTGCGCACCGACATCGACGACTTTTTCGGGCTCGACCGTACCAGTCGCACTGATCGTGGGCACCAGATCGCCACGCTGGATAGGGAGCGTCCGGAACAGGCTGGGGGCGTCTCCCTGATGGCGCAGATGGAGAATGGTGAGAGCTCTATTTTTCAACGCGAACCATGTCTTCCAGTAACTGCCTTCTTCCTGGTGGCGTAGAGCCAGCAGGCCCATCCCCCCGGCGGCCACGACCATGAGGAGAAAGGCAAAGCGCACTATCCGTTTACATATCTTCACTAGATGTGCGTCCTCCCGCTATGACTGTGCTGTCCGCCCTGGCGACTTCCCGTGCCCCGCGAGGTGACAGCGCCAGGGATGCGATAACCCTACACAACAGTCTAGCGAGTGAACCTTACCCCATACTTAACGGACGCTCTGGCCCAATACAGCTTGGACACACAACTCCAAGCAGCCTCTGAGACGGCTGGTCGGTGGCAGGGTCTGCACACGACGGCGGGCGAGCGCTGTATCACTCCTGATATGTCTGGCGCGGCATGCCTACTCCTGCAGCTCCACCTGCACCACCCCGGTTTCCCCACTGCGGTGGTCTAGGCCGAGGATGACCAGGCGTTGTGGGGGCTGCAGCGCGCTGGTCAGCTCGGCCAGACTCTCAACCCCCGTCAACGGGTGGTTATTGATGGCCAGGAGAATATCGTGTGCTTCGAAGCCCAGGCGGCCCAGGACACTGGTGGGCTGGACCTGCGTGATGGTCACCCCGAGGTGCGGGGCCAGTTCGTAGGTGCTCGTTTCCTCTAGACTGATGGCACGGACCGCCACGCCAAAACGTGCGCTGAAATCTGCCAGGGCCTGCTGTGTGACGCGCTCCCCATCCTCGGGCGTCATCGTGACCTGCTGGGGCTGGCCACGACGCACCAGCGTCACCCGCACCGGCTGTCCCACCGCAGTAGCCAGCACGGCGTTGCGGAACGCATTGATATCGGCAATCGGCTGGGCCTGATACGCCAGGACGATATCGCCTGGTAACAGCCCGCCCTGAGCTGCTGGTCCCCCCGGGACGACTGCATCCACCACTACCCCGTGGATGGCGGGCAGGTCTAGCCCCTGGGCCTCAGCGTGCGTCACATCATGCACCTCCACTCCGAACCACGCACGCTCCACCTTCCCAGAGGCGATGAGCGCCCGAGCCACTGCCAGGGCCATGTTGCTGGGAATCGCGAAGCCCATGCCTTCAAAACCCCCCGTTTGCGACACGATCGTCGTATTGACGCCAATGACTTCCGCCCGGAGATTCAACAACGGTCCGCCACTGTTGCCCGGATTCATCGCTGCATCGGTTTGCAGAAAATCTTCATAGCTATTCGCCTCGCTGAGGCCGTGACGATGCTTGCCGCTAATAATGCCGTGGGTCACCGTCTCCGCCAACCCCTGGGGATGCCCAATGACGACCACCCAGGCACCGACCTCGACCTTGTCCGAATCCCCAAAAATCGCATAGGGCAAGGGCTCCGGGGCGTCAATTTTGAGCACGGCCAGATCGGTTTTGACATCGCTACCAATTACTCGGGCGGGATAGACGCGTTTATCGGCCAGAATCGCGGTAATCGTTGTGGCACCCTGGATGACATGGTGATTGGTGAGAATGTGCCCCTGGGCATCCATCAGGATGCCGGAGCCCAGGCCCATCATAGGGCGCTTAAACTGCCCAGGGAGGGCTGGAGATCGCAAGGCATGACGCACAGAGGGTGTCGAGTCCGCCGGAGCTCGTTGCACGACCCCGGGTTGTGCGGTCATCGTCAGCTGGACCACGACGGGCATAGCAGTGGTGGCGACGTGCGTCACCGCAGTCATGGAGGCACTGCCCATATCCACCGCCTGCTTCTGTGCGGCCCTGATGGTCCCGGTGAGCGGTGTGAGCAGGGACAGCACGATGAGCAGGGGCAGACCGAACCTATACGCCTGTGTATCCTGTGGAGTCATATCCTCTATCCCTTTCAGTAGCGTGCTAATCTAGCGGTCTAGCGTCACTGCTGCCGCAACGGGGCCTCGTCATGCGTTCACGCCTGAGTGTAGCGGACCCTCGCTTAAGGCAGCCTTAAGCGCCCTGGGTATTCCCCTGGGGGACGAGACACCACCTTGAGCACATGGGGCCTTGCCTTCTGTGCTCATGCCATCCCATGGAGCCAGGCATACCATGTATACAGTACCGTTTGCTGGACATCATAAAAGCGGACGACAAGACGCTCCGCGGTGACCTGCACCCAGGCAAAGCCATGCGTGGCTGCCCCAAAACGCTGCCGTGGGTCTCCAAGCTGCACCGTGGTCAGTTCCGCCCCACCGGCCCCCTGGATTATCTCCTGGTAAAAACCGAAATCCAGGTGCGCCTGGTGATGCACATGGCCCGCAAAATACACCTGTACGTGACACTGGCGGATGAGGTGTTCGAGTTGACGCCGCACAAACCACTGCCCATGCTGGCCAGCACTCCCATTGGCATAGGTAGGATAATGGCCGAAGAGTAAGCGCCAACCCGGCTGCTGGCACAGCGCGGCGCGCGCCGCGCGTAACTGGTGCAGATCGACGGTGGCTTCAATCAGACTCGTATCCACCCCGTAGAGATGCAGCCAGGGCGGTAACATGGGAATGGCATAATGAGAGTTCGGCAGGCGCCAGCGGGGACTGTGGAGCGTGTAATCGACTTCCGCCTGGGCCCCCCTCCGCAGGCGCTTCCAATCGTGATTGCCCAGAATCATCCAGAAATCCATTTGCTGAAACAGCCCGTACGGCCGTTCAAATTTTTCCTGGAATTGGGGATCGTCTACCGAGCGCACCGCATGCGGATAGATATTGTCGCCCAGACCCAGCACAAAGTCGCACCCCTCCTGCTGGCACACCTGGTACATGGCGTGGGCGACCTGTGTTTGGGCCTCGCCGCCTTCTCCCATATCCCCGAGGGCGACAAAGGTGACCGCGGTACGGTCGCACAGACGCTGATGCACGTGTGACAAGAGCCCTGTGGGAGCGATAGGACGCACACAGTCTGTCCAGAAGCCTATCAGCACGACTCCTAGCCCAGCACAGACGAGCGTCCACAGGCCAGCACGAGAGACAGTATGTCGTATCATGGCACATCCCTTTCGTGATAGGGATAGATGGGAGCAGGATACTGGTACCAGAGGTCACTATGCCACGTGTGTCGGCGTAGACAGTCGCGAGATACGGGGCACCTCTGGCCCTGGCGGGGCTGGAGGGGCGACTGGACTTGCCTGGATAGCACTGTGATGCGCTGGTGCCACAGAGCGTTGGTTACGCTGATAGAGCAGACGATACATGGCCGGTAATACCAGCAGGATGAGCACCGCCGAGGTCACCATGCCACCCACGACCACACGCGCCAGTGGTTGTTGCGTTTCCGAGCCGATACCCGTCGCTACCGAGGCCGGCAGGAGGCCAATAGCCGCAGCTAAGGCAGCCATCAGGACAGGTCGGAGTTGTAGCTCGGCTCCCCGTTGAATCGCTGCGACGAGAGGCAAGCCTTCTTGCTCCAGCTGCTTGATACGTGAGACCAGGATGACGCCGCCCAGTACGGAGACACCAAACAGCGAGATGAACCCCACCGCCGCTGAGATACTGAAATTGGTATGGGTGACGAGTAAGGAGATAAGGCCGCCTATCAGAGCGAGGGGCACTGTGCCGATGAGTAATGCAGCATCACGCAGATTCCCAAAAGTACCGTACAGCAGAAAAAAGATCAACACCAGGCTGACCGGTACCACAATGAGCAAACGCTGTACCGCGGCTTGTAACTCTTGAAATTCTCCAGCCCATTCGTAGTGATACCCTGACGGCAGGGTGATCTGCCGCCGGATTTTTGCTTCGGCCTCGGCAATCGTGCTCTGCAGATCGCGACCGCGAACACTGAACTTGACTGGAATATAGCGCGTATTATCCTCGCGATAGACAAAAGAAGCTCCTGTCTGTTTGCTAATCTCTGCCACTTGCCGGAGGGGAACATTGCCACCGTCGGCGGTGCTGACCGGGATGTTACCAATCGCCTCAATGGTACTGCGGTACTGCGGCAGGAAGCGCACCACCACGTCAAAACGCCGGTCCCCATCCAATACCTGGGTCACCGCTTGCCCGCCGATGGCTGCCAGGACGGTGCTATTGACATCGCCCGGCAGCACGCCATAACGGGCGGCCAGTTGCCGATTGGTGCGAATGAGCAGGTTGGGCTGGCCGAGTGAGTCAAACACACTGAGGTCGGCCACACCAGGGACCGTACGCATGATCTGCTCAATCTGGTGCGCGAGCGCTTCGAGCTTGTCGAGGTCAGCGCCAAACAGCTTCAGCGAGTTCTCGCCCTTGACGCCTGACATGGCTTCTTCCACATTGTCTTGAATCGTCTGGGAAAAATTGTAGTCCACCCCGGGAATATGGTGCAGCTCGTCTTCGATCTGGCGTACCAGTGCGCTCTTGGTGAGTCCCGGACGCCAGGCCTCACGGGGTTTGAGATTCACGAAAAACTCACCATTAAAATATCCTGTCGCGTCCGTGCCATCTTCTGGGCGCCCCAGTTGACTGACTACATCGACCACTTCCGGATAGCGTAGAAAGACGCGCCGCATTTGATTGATCAGTTGCGTGGCATAACTGTATGAGATGGTCCGTGGCATGGTAGCGCGCACCCAGAGATTGCCTTCTTCCAATTTGGGCATGAATTCACCGCCAATGAAGGGCAGGGTGGTCAACGTTGCAGCAAGTGCCAGCAGAGCGATGATGACAGTGGTCAACGGATGCGTCAGGGCACCACGCAGGAGCGGGCTGTAGAGCCGGCGGATCAGCCGGACCAGCAGCGTGTCTTTCTCCTCGTGACGCGCTTGTAGGAGCAGTGACGCCAGCACGGGCGACAACGTTAACGACAGCAACAGCGCTCCCGTCAGCGCAAAACCATAGGTCAGTGCCATGGGGCCAAAGACTTTGCCTTCGACACCTGTCATGGTAAAGAGCGGCAGAAACGCCGCCACAATAATGGCGGAGGAAAAGAAAATGGGCCGACTCACTTCCTGAGCCGCCATCTGGACAGCCAGCACTTTGCTGTGAGGGATCGTGCCACGCGCTGTACCCAACTCGGCAAAATGGCGCCAGATGTTTTCTACCATGACGACTGAAGCGTCCACAATAATTCCAAAATCAATGGCCCCCATAGAAATGAGATTGGCCGACTCACCGCGCAGTACCATGAGGATGAAGGTAAAGAGCAGAGACAGGGGAATGGTCAGTGCCACCACCAGCGATGCCCGCAAATCTCCCAGAAAGGCGAGCAAGATACACGCCACCAGCACCATGCCTTCGATCAGTGTGTGCGTAACCGTATGGGTGGTGAGATTAATCAGATTGGTGCGATCGTAGTACGGCACAATACGCATGCCCCTGGGCAGGCCACCGTGATTGAGCTGCTCGACTTTCTGGCGCACACGTGCGAGGGTCGGAAGGGATTGTTCGCCACGCCGCATCAAGACGACCCCCTGAACAATGTCGTCTTGTTCATCCTTACCCACCCGTCCCATAGGCACCTTAGCACCGATGCTCACCTGGCCTAACTGCTTGAGGTAGATAGGCGTGCCGTTTTTGCTGGCGACGGCGACATGGGCGATGTCGTCGGTATCTTTGAACAACCCGATCCCCCGCACGTTATAGCTCTGGACGCCCAGCTCCAGGTAATTGGCTCCGACGTTGGCGTTGCTGTTGCTCAGCGCTGCCAGCACTTGGGAAATCGACACATTGAAGGCCACCAGCTGATTGGGATCAAGGTCGACGTGAAATTCTTTGCTCTCTCCCCCAAAACTGACGACATCAATCACGCCAGGAACCTGCTTGAACTGGCGTTCGAGCAGCCAATCTTCCGTAACCTTTAGGTCCATGAGGCTATACCCCTCTCCAACCAGTTGATAGCGGTAGATTTCGCCAATCGCCGAGGTGGGCGAGAGCTGTGGTTGCACGCCAGGCGGGAGTTGGACCAGTTGCAGACGATTGAGTACTTCCTGCCGGTCGTAGTTATAGTCCGTCTCATACTTGAAATAACACTTAATGTCGGTCAGGCCGAACAGCGAAATGGAACGGATGTGGTCCAGCCCTGGCATGCCATTCAACTGCGTTTCGAGCGGCACGGTAATTTGCCGCTCCATTTCTTCTGCAGACCAGCCAGGGTTCTGGGAAATGACTTCGATAGTGGGCGGTGATGTATCAGGGTATGCCTCAATATTCAAAGCCTTAAAGGCAAAGAGCCCGCCAAGAAGGAGGGCGATAGCGCAGGCCACCACGAGTAAGCGCTGCCGTAAAACGCTACTGATCAACTTGCTGACCATACCGCTCACTCCTTCCTCTGCTCGCGCATGGTGTCAGGGCTATGCAGAGGTGCGCCGACGGCTTGTTCGAGCTGATAGAGGCTCATATGATAGTCAAAGAAGGCCTGATTGGTGGCGAGACGGGTTTGATTCAGCGTTCGTTGCGCCTCCTGGAGTTCTAACAGACTGGTCGCACCCTGGCGGTACGAGGCAGCGGCAATACGTAACGACTCTTCGGCCCTGGTCTGGGCTTCGGTGGTATACACCTGCAACAGGTGACGACTGGCCTGGTACATCTGATAGGCCTTATCAACCTCTGCCAGCACCTGTTGTCTGGTCTGCTCCAGCGTGACGTTGGTCTGCTGCCGCTGCGCCAGGCCCTGATTGATCTGCCCCTCAAATTTATGTGACCAGAACAGGGGGACAGACATCGTCACACCCACCGTGTTGTCCCCACCATTGCGTTGATACTCCAGGCCTACATCGACGTCACGGCGCCGCTGGGCCCGGGCCAGCTCTAAGGTGCGTTGCGCCGCATCAAGATTTTTCTGGGCGACCTGGACATCGGGCCGTTGGAGCAGCGCCTGCTGGTGCAGCGCTTCCAGGGAGGTATCGAGGGTTACCAGGCCCGGCACCCGCAGGTCGCCGATGAGGTCAAGGAGTGGGGGTCCCTCGCCTGGGACAAGAGGGATACCAAGTACGCTCAGCACATCACGCACAGCTTGCTGATAGGCCAGACGGGTGGTGGTCAGATCGCGTTGAAACTGTACTTGATTGGCCTGAAATTTGATCAAGTCCCATTCTGGCGCATCGCCGGCCTTCACCCGGGCCGTAATCAAACGCTCGGTGTCGTTCGTCAGTCCCAAGTTTTCCTCGGCCACGCGGACGTTGTCACGGGCTAATAACGCCGTGCTAAAAGCCTGTCGTAACTGCATGAGTTGCAGGCGGGTGGCATCGAGTACCTGGGCGTCAGCCGCCTGCATCTGGAACTCGGCAGCTTCGGTACGCAGGGCTCGCTTGTTGCCACGTTCAAAGACCTGGTCGAGGCGTACCGTGAAGAGCCGGTTGGTAATGTTCCCCGGGCTGACAATATCGAACCCTTCGGCCCCCAGGGTGAGCGTGGGGTTGGGACGGACTGAGGCCGTCTGGCGCTGAGCCTGGGCACTATCCACCCCATAGCGTGCCGCACTAATGGTGAGATTGTGCTGGAGCAGGAGTTGCTCCGCCATCTCTAAGGTCAATTGCCTGGGCACAACTGTCGCGGCTGGCTGCGCCGTCGCCTGCGGCGGGCTCTGCGCCCAGGCTGACGCACTGCCAGCAGGCAAGGACAGCAGTAGAGCCAGCCCGTACGCCAGGATACGCGACATGCCTGGCGTAGAAAGGAGCCTGCGTCGGTGCATCGCCATCTATGCTGTCCTCATAAGCCAGCCAGATTCTCTAGTAATAGAGCCCCTTCAGCGACAACCTGCTCGTCGGCCTGCACGCCAGACAGCACCTGCACGTAGCCGTCTTGCTCTAGGCCCAGGCTGACCTCACGTCGGACAAACTGCTGCTCTGGCTGCGCCACCCAAAGACTCGCTTTGTCCCCGTCGCGTATGACCGCACACAGGGGCACCGCGACAGACGGTCTGTCGTCCGTGGTCCGAATCCGAAAGGTCGCAAACATCTCCGGTTTGAGCTGCCCCTCACGATTGTCGACCACGGTACGCACCTCAACACGATGCGTGCTCGGGTCAACAGCGGTACCGATATAGGCAATGACCCCATGAAAGCGCTTGGCGGGATAGGCCATGACCTGGACTTCCACTGCGTGCCCAGAGTTGATGAAAGGGATATCCGACTCGTAGACATTAGCGATCATCCACATCTGCCCGAGGTTGGCAATGGTAAACAGCGGGTCGGTGTTGTCTTGCCTGATAAACTGTCCCGGGCCCACTTTGCGCGCCGTAAGCGTCCCGGCTAGCGGAGCGCTCACCACGGCCACACGTTCTATGGCACGTCTCTGTTCGATCTGGACGATATCGCGCTCGGTCTTGCCAAAGGTGCGGAGTTTATCGCGTGCCGCCAGCAGAGTCGCTTCTGCTGCCTGGACATCCTGCTCGGCGTTCTGCAGGTCCGCTTGCGCCTGTTGCCAGTCCTTCAGGGCTGCAGCTTTATCGGTATAGAGTTGATGCTGCCGTGCTTCGTTCCGGCGGGCCAGCCCGAGGGCTGTTTTGGCCTTGATGAGGGTGGCAGTGGCATTGCCAATGAGATCGGTCTGGGCCTGGATCAGCTCAGGGGTATACATTTCGAGGAGAGGCGTGCCGAGTTCGACCACATCACCCGGTTTGGCGAGAACCCGTAGCACCCGACCAGCGTACGGGGCAAACACCGGGCTCAGCAGGTCATCGTTATAGGCGATTTTACCAGTGGCCAACTTCTCGGCGTGGAAATTCCGTGCCGTCACAGGCGTTAGCCTAATTTGCGTGTGTTGTGCGGTATTGAGACTGACCGTAGGCACAGGTGTAGTCTTGGCCCCAGAAGGCGGCGCTGGAGTCAACTCCAGAACCCTTGTCCCCTGGGCAGAGGCGGGGGCCTCAGCACGCCGGAGGTGCGGCACGCCCCAGAATACTCCCGCAGCCAGCAGGCCGCCAAGTACCATCCAGCCAAAATTCCGCACCAGACTGCGAGACCTCTGTGCGGGGACTCGGGCTGTGGCAGGGGCTGTGGGAGCCGTCTGGATGGTTGTCGCAGCTTCTTGCGCGCCATCAGGTGTGATGACAGGCTCCATGGTCCTTCTCTCCCTTGTGCTCATTGCGGCCATACCCTTCACCCTGGCGAGGTATTGGCTCTCTGTTGGGTAAAGCATAGATGGCCGACCTTAAGGCGACCTTAAGCGCTTCAGTAGGGATCTGGTCAGATGGTAGGAGTGGACCGTCGGACAAACTGTCGGCGATAGGAGGAAGGCCACGCCTTCATAGACGATGCAAAAGTTATACTACTCATAGTAATAGCGATCAAGGACAGGCTCCTCAGGCTATACTGACATGCATAGCCTGCAGGGGCTCTGTCTCACTTCCAGCTTTAGAAATACAGGGTCAGGCCACCGACGACTTGCGTGGGATTCCGTGTCCCAGAATGGGGAGGGAGAAAATTGATGTTGTCGAAGACGACACCATCAGCAAAGAGGTGCTCGTAAATGAAATCCGCATGCACACTCCATCTACCATAGCGCCAGTTTATGAACGAGAGGGGGGCAGTCACTCTCATACCCGTACCAAAGACGCCCACCGTTGAATGGTCTATGGGCATGCCATTGGGCTGCGTGGTATCGTAGTAGTGGCTGCTTGGGAACGTCACATATGTCGGCAGTTCAATGCTCAGCGGATAGCCCGCGAATACATACCTTGGCACCAAGCCGAGTTCGAAATAGTGGCCCTCACCGTCACTTAGATTGGCGTTGGCCGTCTTGTTCTCAAGCTCGACGAAGGTATTGAAATAGGGGTTAAGCGAGAGGTCCCCCAGGCCCTTGAGGAAGTGGTCATGATAACCAAGCTTTAGCTCAATATGGGACGCTGAAGGGAAGGCATTAATCGGGCTGACCCAATATTCGTAAGCAACAGTGAATGTCCAGTCTTTCAGGAAGGTGAGGCTCAGCGAGCTCAACAGGTCCATCTCATTCCAGTTTTCCACGGTCGAACTGGACGGGCCACGTTGCTTACTATGAATGCTGTTCAAGATGCCTACCATCCCCGTTACCTTGTCCACAGGGCCGTCACTCTCGTACAGATTAAAGAAGAGATTGAGCCGCGGCTGGGCAATGACCCCGGAGTTTTCCACAATGAGGCCCTGGGGCTTGAGATGGTAATCCGAAAGCGGCAGGTCAAGGAGCCCAGTGACAAATTTGGGGGGCAAATTGTCCTGGGCCGAGCCAGGGTGCGGCATAAGGATGAGAGTGAGCATCAGCACACCTGCTGTGAGCCAGATGAGCGCAGGACGAGAGCGATGGATCATGGTATGGAGGTTACAGGCTGTGTGAGATAATACTTGGGGCTTTTCCACGCATCATTCTCCTCAGGTAAGTATAGGGATACGTTGTTACCGTGTCCTTGGTCAGCCGTTGCAGTGCCTATGCGGCAGGCAAGGCAGCCCGAACATCAGCTGTGCTATTGACGAAAGACGCTACCCACACGATAGCGTGGAAACCTTAACGCAACCTTAAAACCGCAGAGGCTGGTTGACGGGCCGCCTGCGTTAGGCGTGTGTGCCGGCCTGGTGCTTTAGGGCACCAGGCGTACCCCGGGGTACGCCTGACGCACAGGCACCGGGAAAGCCCATGTGCACAAAACGTGGTCGCTACCACGGCTTGCAATTCTGGAGCTGAGGGCCGGGATAGATCTCATCGACCAGGTCGCATTCCACCTTGTGCCCCAGCTTCCAGGAGGGCCAGGCGATCGTCTGAAACGCTCTGTGGCCATGCTGGGTCTGCAAGGCCGCCGTATCGGTCTTGGGATCAAGCGCCACAATGGTGAGCACGATCCCGCGCGACACAGCTGGCCCGGCGCGTTCGCCAGCGTACACGAGGGGAGTGAGACTCAGGACCAGCAGGCTGGCGAAGAGGCCGCGCTGGAGGATGTGTCGTAGCATAGTGTACTCCTTCCAAGGGTGAGAGTGTCTTGACTCCAGACTGTGGGTAGAGACGCCCTACCCACAGTCTGGAATACAGCATAAGGCGCCTGTCTTAACGCTAGCTTACGAGCAAAGCGTTTGACCGTGCCTGGCGCACTTTTCCATCTGTACTAGGCGTATGCTCCCATATAACTCCTGTCTCTTATGGGAGTTAGCGCCTAGGAAAATTGGGTGTTTCATCCGATGTATCCTCCAGCACTTTTTGTCATAGTAATTATTCCTTGATTGAGCCTGCAACCAGGGTACAGGCCAATGGACGACGGCCTGGAGGAGTCGTGGATAGAGGAGCGGGGACCATGGCCGAAGCGGCACAATCTGTCCAACAGGGTGAGGGCCTGGCAAGCACGGCTGCCTGGCAGCGCTGGGACCTGTATGCCATCTGGCATCGCCTGGGCAGGCAGTCCGTTGAGGAGCAAGCGGCTCCGGCCCCCGCAGGGCCGGCGACCGAGGTTGCCATTCTCGACGAGCATCAACGCCAGCAGCTCACCATCGAGTCCGTGCGCGAGCAGCCACTCACCGTGGAGCGGGAGACCACAGGCAAAGTCAGTTTTAACGAGGATAGGTTGACACCGGTCTACGCGCCCTACGCCGGTCGTGTTCTGGAAGTACTGGCGCACAAGGGGGCTGCCGTCCGGCCTGGCCAGCCCCTGCTCGTGCTCGAAGCGCCCGAACTCGTCACCGTGCAGAACGATCTGGCCGCGACACGCTCCGATCTGACGAAGGCCAGGATTGGACTCGACGCTGCACGAATGGCCGCCGAGCGGGCCCGTGGCCTCCATACGCAGGGCGCCATTGCGACCAAAGACGTGCAGCAGGCCGAGCTGGAACTGGCGCGCGCCCAGGATGAACAGCAGCGGGCGCAGGCGGTGCTGGCCCGTGAAAATGTACGAGTAGCGCAGGAAAATCTCGAGTTAACCAATGCCACTGAGCGCTTGATCAACGCGCGTGTGAAGGCTGGCGATGCCCCGGAGTGGGACCTGATCAAATTCCAGACGGGCAAAGTGCAGTTTCAGCGCGACCTGGCGACAGCCCGCCTGGCGTATCAGCAGGCCGTACGCGATGTGCTGACGTTTATGGGGGCTACATTCCCTATTATTGGCAAGACCTCGCCGGCCGCTCTCGATGCACCGCTCGAGGTCATTGGTGAGCTACGTGCCGAGCCATTGACTGTCTCCTTCGCACTTGAGGAACTGTGCCATATAGCGATCGAGACGCGTCCAGACGTACTAGCGGCCCAGCATAATATCGAAGCGGCCAGGCGCACCCTCGATCTGGCCCATGCCCAGCGGCATCGGGATGTCGACGTGGCGCTGGAGTATCAACACATCGGTGGCGACAATACCGTGGGAGCCACGGTGTCGGTTCCACTGTTTCTCTCGCACAAGTTTGAGGGCCAGATCCACCAGGGCCTGGCCCAGTTCCAGCAGGCGCAGGCTGCCTTCGACCAGGCCAAATTACAGGCGATCACGGACGTGGAGAAAGCCTACCAGGCGTATCAGGCGAGCCAGCAGCTCCTCCAGGTCTATATCACGGAAGCCTTGACGAAAGCCGAAGCCTCGTTTCGCATTGCCGGCGTGTCCTATCGCCAGGGCGCCACGAGTTTGCTGGAACTGCAAGAGGCCCAGCGGACGCTCAACCAGACACGGTTGGCAGCCAATCAAGCGTTCTTTGATTACCGCATGAGCCTGTATCAGTTGGAACATGCCACTGGGCAACGTGTGGTGCCCCCCTAGCTAGCACACCGCGTCATCAATGACTCTGTTGGTTAAGGCCTCGCGGAATTATTACTCACTAGAACTTTTCACATTCCATCGCATTCCTATGAAAATCCCGTTTCAGGTTGTTTTCATGCGGGTGAGCGTAGGCATTGCAGGCGCGGACGAGGTCCTACGAGTCATTCATGCCGGCGTTTGCCTTCACCCCACCGTATGAAACAGGTATACTCGTGGCTCACATCGCCCCGTACGCCGGAAGCCATAACACTCGCATGGGGCGCGAAAGCTCGTGACTGCAGGTACTATCCGGGATCCATTTTTTTCAGGCCGCTGAGGGTCAAAGGAGTTTTCTTGTGCCTTGACCGGTAGAGGGGTAGCTCCGCAAAGACGGCATCACGGCATCGTGTAACGATCATTACATGAAATGTACTCCTCTCGCTCGAGCCCTCTCCATTATTGTACTGGCTGCCGGATTGTGTGGCGCAGGGGCTCTGCCCGTCGAGGAGCAGGCATCAGGCGGGGCTGCTGCCGAAACGAAGTCTGCGAGTCTGTGGGACCGGGAGACACTGACGGGCGACTGGGCCGGGGCGCGCACGCAACTGGAGACAGTGGGGATTAAGCTCGGCGTGCAGGAGCAGAGTGAGGTGTGGGCCAACCTCGCTGGCGGCTTGCGCACTGGTACCGCTGCCAACGGGTTGCTGACGGCCTCGCTGACCGTCGATCTCGCCAGGACGTTGAGTTGGACCAGCACGACATTTTTTGCTAATGCCTTTCAGATTCATGGCCAGGGACCATCCACCAAACTTGTTGAGAACCAGCAACTGCTGAGCAACATTGAGGCAACGCCGTCGACCAGGCTCTACAATCTGTGGATCGAGTCCCAGCTGTTCGACGATCGCCTCAACATACGCATCGGACAAGAGGGAGCCAACGACGAAATGATGCTGGTGCCTTCCGCTGCCCTGTTTCTGAATTCAAGTCTGGGCTTCCCGGACTGGCTCGCGCAGAACCTGCCGTCCGGCGGTCCGAATTATCCTTTGGCAACCCCGATGGTGCGAGCGCGGCTCAAGCTCACTGATTGGTTGACCCTCGTCGGGGCTGCCTTCAACGGCGACCCTGCTGGTCCTGGCCCTGGGGATGCGCAGGAGAGAAACAGCTCCGGCACCGCCTTCCGGTTGCAGGACCCGGTGCTCGCCTTCGCAGAGATTTGGTACACGGTTGGACAGGGGCCACAAGCGCGTGTGCTTCCTGGTATCTATAAGCTCGGTGCCTTCTACCACGCAGGGGTCTTCGAGGATCAAGCACACGACATCCTCGGCCGTTCGCTGGCCGACCCCACGAGCAGCGGCATCGCCCGTCGCTACCGCGGCAACTATGCCATCTA
>Ga0075418_10002778_pt1 | contig 20058 bp, 22 predicted proteins | sample SoiMetdeltSBSDD2_FD_81776 | JGI IMG/M metagenome (GOLD analysis project Ga0075418, IMG submission 81776) | Bulk soil microbial communities from a Populus tree surrounding site in Tennessee, USA - Soil MetaG P. deltoides SBSDD2 | ecosystem: Environmental > Terrestrial > Soil > Tree plantation...
CCGTCTCGAACATCAGAGGATCACGCCGGGCAATAATTAATATATGCCGTCGCAAAGCCCGAGACTCAGCGTATTCCTTGCATGAGGATCAGCGCCGCCGCCCCGATAGAAGGTTCTCGATGGCAGCACTTTAACGAGGCACGCTGCGCGGCTCCAAGCTTTATGCGTCGCATCGGCCGTAGACGGCAATTGGAGTTGACCCGATTCAGTGGACACTGCCCGCACATGCGTGCGATAGCGCGCTTGGAGTGCCGCGCGTTCGACGACGGTGTGCGGTATGCGTACCGCTTCACCGGGCAGGGCTCATATGCGGAGCTTCTGCCCGCCGAAGCAGCATTCAACTCTTGTGGTGACCCCGGCGGGATTCGAACCCGCGATCTCGACCTTGAAAGGGTCGCGTCCTAGGCCAGGCTAGACGACGGGGTCAACGACGCCTGTCAGTATACCTGAGCTCGGCTGCGTCTCAGGTTCAGATGCCGCAGCCAGAAATAGCCGCGGGCCGACGGCAGCAGCTGCCGCCCTCCCCGGCGCGAGTCACGGCGCGTCGCGACCGAACGCGAACCGGAAGCTGTTGATGCCAACCTTGTAGCTCGTCGTACCGGGGACGACGGGCACGCGGGCTTTGAACGGAGCGCTGCCGCGCGCTGGCACCATGCCGACGTACGGAATGCCTTGCGCAAGCACCTTGCCCGCTTGATCGACGGCCGACACGTTCACGTACACGTCGATGACGTCGACGGATCCGTCATTATAAACGCGGCCCGACAGCTCGGCCGTGGGCGGCGTCGTCTTATCGACCGTATGCAGGACGCGGAGTGACGATGGAATTTGCGCCGTCGCTGGAGCGACAGCGGCAACGACGACGAGCGAGCCGAGCAGAACGCGACACCACCTTGCCGTCGACACGATAGACAGCATCTTACGTCAGACTCGTCCCTTCTGGCGCGTGACGATCACGCTTCCAGGCATGATAGCGCAGGTCGCGCTGCGGTCGCCGTGGTAGGCTTTGGGCGAATCGCATCGCGCACAAGCCGTCCCACGAGGAGAACGCAATGAGCAACGGAGACCCCGAAATCCTGATGCCGCCTGGTGAACGTGGCTCAGGCGGCGAGTACGTGTCTCAACCCGCGAAGCTCTTGCGCATCGCCGCGATGATCCGCGAGCTTCTTGAAGAGGTCCGCAAGTCGTCTCCCGATGAAGGCGGACGCCGGCGCCTGCGCTCGATCTACGAAAAGGCGCTCGCCACGCTGAAGGAAGGCCTGTCGGACGATCTACAGAGAGAGCTCGAGACGCTCACCTTGCCCCTCGACGGCACGCCGAGCGAATCCGAGATTCGCCTTGCGCAGGCGCAGCTGGTGGGCTGGCTCGAGGGGTTGTTCCACGGCATCCAGGCCGCGCTCTGGGCGCAATCGGCGCAGGCGCGCTCGCAACTCGAAGAGATGCGCCGTCGGGGCCTACCTCCAGGGCCGCCGGACGCTTCCGACGAGCGACGCGGGCACGGGCAATATCTTTAGTTCCCACGCAGACGAGACGGATCAGCGACTGCTTGGCGCCATGGTCGCTGAATCGCTTCGGAGAACGGCGGCGTCTCTCCCCGTACTCTCCTTTGCTAGACTGGCCCCACGCTGTTTTCGACCAAGGTGTCAATCCAAAACAATTTTCGTTGACGGTCCTGGCTCTGGCCTTGACGTCTGTCGCTCCTAATGCAGAGTCGGGTCGCAGACCAGGTCAGAGAGTCACGGTTTTCAGGGAAGTGAGTCAAGCTGCCTTGGAAGCGCCACCGTGTGCCGGCGTTACTTCGCCAGCCCCTGCCTTGGGACATAGAGAATTTCGTCGCGAGGTACTTCCCGAAGTGGGCCGCGCCGCGATGCGGCGCGGCCTTGCGGCGGTTTGTCGAACGCTTTCGAATCAACTTGTCCCGGCTTCACTTGGGATCGAGTCGATGCGCTTGAGCTATTTGCGGCGCTGCAGCGAAACGTATCTGAGCGGCTATTGTTTTCACGATGCCGGTGTGCCGACTGCGTCGCTGGCGGCGCAAAGATGAGGCCGTCTGGCGCGCGTCAAGCGACTCGTGGAGTCCAAGGTACGAGCGCAAGTTTCGACAGGATGGCGGGATTCCTCGTCGCTCATTTGGTGACACCGTCCCCCACGGACGGCGAACGGCTCGCGCTAGTCGATTAGCGCATCGGCGGGAAATTCTCGCACCAAGTTGGAGCCCACTTACCGTTCCGTCTGCTGTTCCACGACGATCCATCCAAGCTGATGCAGGAGAGCATCGATGTCCGCGACCCGCCGTTCCCGCTGTCGACGATTACGTTCAATTGGGACGGTCTGCCAACGCCGCTCCCGGCGTCGTCGATCGAAAACTACTCGAATGCCGGCGTGACCAGCAAAACTCTGCTTCAAGTTCTCGTACATTGCCGACTCACGACGCGCAATGATAAACAGATGCTGCCGCATAGTCTGAGAGTTCTAATCCTCCCGGAAGAAACGGCCGACCGAACTCGGTCTGCCTTGAGGTTAACTTTAAAACTTAGGGCCTCTAAGGCGCCAAGCTCTTGGACCGCGAGCGTCACCACACATTGTGTGCGCACCTCGCGCAGGAACAAACGATGTGCCCGGAATACGGCCCGACATCGAGACGAGTGCGAATACCAAACGCCATCGACCCGGAAATCCAGGCGCGAGGCTAGACTAGCATCCATCTATCCCAAGAGGCGCCACGAATGGTGGTCGAAAATGTCTGTCCCACGTCTTGTGGAAACCAGCAGAGTCTCGCCCTGAGCCCTTCGCCAATGCGTCGGGGTTGATCGAGGTCAAAGCTTGACTCCGGCGAGTGATCAGGGGATCAAATAGTCGTGCGCGAACGGTCGAGCACCACCCGCGGCCGCGCGGCACACCCGCGGCTCCTGCTCCGCGTACACGAGACAGGACCACGCCGAACGCCCCACGCGCGCCCCGCGGACTCACGCGAAACCACCCAGTCTCAGTCGGAGCTCCTCGATGGCCTCTTTCCACAAACAATCACGGTGGCCGTATATCTGGCGAACGACAAATAGCCTAAGGCGCGTCCGCTGAAGTGCCGTCAGCGGGGCGCGCCACACAGCCGCCATCAGCCCCAGGCGCGCGCGCCACAAAGGAAAGGACGCGCCATGCCGGCGCAATGGGTCATTGAAGTACCGCACTTCGGCCGGCGTCTGCAGCAAAGTAGTAGCCCCAGGAGCCACGCGGCGGTAGAAGAGTACTTCGGGCACCTGCACGAAGGTGCCGTGGAGGGCAAGTTCGGCCAGAAGCGTGATGTCGCTGGCGCGGTAGGGCGCTTCGAGACCTGTTTGAAGCAGCGCCGATGTTCTGATCAGCCCGTGCTGCGCGTTGTTCAGCCCGATCCGGGTGAGCAATTGCACGAAACGCTTACACGGGTCAGGATCGATCAGCTCCAAGACGTCGTCGTAAACTTCTGCGGGTTGCCCCATTTCGTTGATGATCTGAGTACGAGGAAACACCAGCACGGCGTTCGGTTGCGCGTCCAGGGCCCACTTACACTTCAATAGCATGTCCCTATGGCAAACGTCATTGGCCGCAGCCCACTTGAAGTAATGACCCTGGGCTTGGCGGGCCAGGAAGCTCCAGTTTCGGGGGCCTCCGATGTTCTGCGTCTGCCGGACATACCGAATGCGACGATCACGCCGGACGAACTCCGCACAGATTTCCGGGGTGTCGTCGGTGGACGCGTTGTCGGAAATAGTCAGGTCGAAGTCATCAAATGACTGCGCCAAGAGCGACTCGACGGCCGACCTCAAGTATCGAGTGCCGTTGTACACCGGCACGCCGACACTGATCGCCGGCCGCGTCAAGGCGTTTGGCGTGGCGGCAGGCGGTTCGAGGCACTCCGGCGACCAATCCATATGAACCGCTGGATGGCGAGACGACCGACGAAATCACGCCGCTCCTGCTCGCTCAAACCGACGCTCCAGGCGCCTACCGCCGCGAGCACCAGAGCGACCGATACCTGTGCGAAGAACAGCATGAGACCGTCCGCCGGCCATAACCGATCGGTCACAGCGGTGGCCAGGGCAAAAGGCACCATCGCGGCCAGTGGGCGTAACCAGAAGTGGATCACATAATCACTCACCGCGATCTGCAGCGTTCGCCGCGTGTACCACGGCATGAAAAGTAGCGAGACAATAAGATTCGGTAATGTGGTGCCCCAGGCGACCCCTTCGATACCGAGCGGGCCGGCCAATGCGACGCTGAGCGCAACATTGATCACACCTTCACCGAAATAGACCGGAATGAAGCCCCGGTGCCGGTCGAGCCCGATCAGGGCGGACACCACCACGTGGCGGGCCACCGCAAATGCGAGCGCGATGCTCAGAATGGTCAAGACGCGACCTGAGGGTACTGCAAAGCGAGGTCCCATCCAGAGGCCGATGAACGAACCGCCACGAATTGCGAAGGTGATCACGATCGGCAGAATGACCAGCGTGGCCAGCCGCCCGCTCGAGAGCAATACGCGGCGGACGGCGGCCGGGTCGCCGACCTGCTCCAGGAAGCTGGATCTCGGCGAGATCACCTGAGAAATCCCCCCGGTCAGCGCGCGCGCGTACTGCGTCAGGCCTGCCCCGTTTTGGAAGAACGTCACCATCGCGACCGGCAAGAAGGCGGCGATGACAACCGCATCACTGTAGAAGGCAAGCACCGAAGCGACGTGGAGGGCAGTAACCGACAGCCCGAGCGAGAGGATGGTGCAGGTGTCGGCACGGGTACGCAGCCCCAGACGGATCCGTAGTGCAGGATAGAGTCGTCGGACCAACTGAGCCTGTATCAGACCCCGGACCATGCAGCATCCCAGCTGAACCATGGCGAGCGTCGCGAGCCCCCCGCCATTCACCAGAGCCCACCACACCAAGGCGGCGCGCAGCAATTCCACGGTGACCTCGGTCGTGTTGAGCAGATCGAAGCGCTCGAGTCCCACGACGACGCCCCCGAACACTCCGCTGACGAGAGAGAAGGCGATGGTCACGCCGCTCAGCAGCAGCGCAATGCGCGCGTTTTGGAGCAGGTCTGGTGGTACATCGAAGAGATGTTCGAGCACCAGACTCAGCAGGCCGGCCGCCGCCACCGCGGTCATCGCGGTGGTCGCGAATACAAAGAGCGCGCTGGAGACTATCCGACTCGCGGCACCGTGATCACCGGCGCCGTGATGACGAGCCACATATCGCGTGACGGCTCCCCGGACGCCAAGGTCAAGCAGGCCCAGGTATCCCGTCAGCGAGCCCACCATCACCCACAGGCCATACTGGCTGTCACCGAGACGGTTCACCATGTATGGAGCCAGGACGAAGCTCACCGCCGACGTCACGGCCAAGGCCAGCCAGTTCGAAGCGACGCTCAGAGCCAGGCTCGGCCGAGACGGCCGATTGTGGCGTACGAGCTGCTCGGACGGCACGCCTGTGGACTGGATCGGGCCGCTGACCATTTCTGACCGGTCCGTCAGTTGAATGTTCGCATGACTGGTCTTACGGGACGCCCGTTCAGCTGACTCAAGATGCCATGGTCGAGCGCCCGTCGATAGACGGCGAGGGCGGCATCGACAGCTTCGATCGTGACATCGATGTCTGCGTCGGCGTGAGCAGCACTGACGACGAAGGAGGGCGCCAAAATACCATGCCGGATCAGCTCTCTCATGAACAGAGTCCGGAACTGCTGTGACGGCTGACGCTCAGCATCTCGGGTCGCGTAAACCAGATTGCACGGCCGACCGACAACTTCGACGTAGCCATCGAGTCCGTGCCGTCCGATAGCCGCGCGGAGACCAACGCCCAGCCGCTCGCCCTGTCGGTACATCGTGCCGATCGGGTCCTCTCGCTGGTAGGCTTGCATCACCGCCATCGCGGCGGCCAGTGCCGAAGACTCCGCTCCATGCGTCGTGGATAGCAGGAATACCCGTTCCCGACTATGGTGAAGCCCGCCGAGCTCCATGATTTCACGACGGCCGAGCAAAGCTGAGATCGCAAAACCGTTGCCGAGAGCCTTGCCGAACGTGGAGAGATCCGGCACCACGCCATAGATGTGCTGAGCTCCACGCACATCCCAGCGAAAGCCTGTGATCATCTCGTCGAAGATGAGCAGGGCTCCCTCTTCCTCGCAGACACGCTTTGTTCGAGCCAGGAAGTCATTGGCTGGTTCTGCCGCGGCGGTCGCGGGCTCCATCATGACGCAGGCGATACGGCCTGGATGTGCGTCGAACAACGCCCGAAGACTATCGACGTCGTTATAGCTAAATTTCAATGTCAACTCTTGCAGGGCCTTCGGCACGCCGGCCCGCATCGGGGTCACGCCGATGAACCAGTCATCGACAGAGAAGAACGGTTGCTGGGCGCAGACCGCCACGAGATCACGCCCGGTATACGCACGCGCCAGCTTGACAGCTGCCGTGGTGATGTCCGATCCGTTCTTGGCAAACTTCACCATGTCGGCGCCGTTGATAAGCCCAAGCAGTGCCTCGGCGCATTCCAGTTCGAGCAGCGTCGGCCGCGTGAAGTTCATGCCGAGTGCCATCTGGCGCGTCGCCGCGTCGATGACGGGTTGGTACGCATGCCCCAGTGTGACGGCCCGAAGCCCCATTCCGTACTCGATGAACTGGTTGCCATCGACATCCCAGACGCGGCAGCCTCTTCCTCGCACCAGATATGGGGCCGCGTGCTCGGGGTACTGATCGTCGCCCTTGGCGTAGGTGTGACTACCGCCGGGGATCGCCGCGTGAAACCGCGCCCGCAAGGAGTTCGATCGTTCGAAGCTCATTGCGCTCATCCGACCACAACCTTCCGGCAATAGAAGGCTTCCGCGTACCCATCGGCGGCTTTGCATTCCAAACCGCGCACGGCGAGGAGCCCCAGAAACACGCGGTCCGTGAACCAGCGTCGCGTCGCCTGAGATGGAAAGTGAGCGCGCAAGTGCTCGACCTTGCGGCGGGCCAGAGCACTGTTGAGCGGCACAAAAAAGTTCGGGGCAGCCAGATCGCCGTCGTACTTGGGCACTTCGTACTCGAGAATGAGGTGGTCCCGGAAAGTGTTCCAGGTCAGCTCAGCAACCAGCCGATGATCCTGATGGAGGTCGCCGCGATACGGAGTCAGCACCAGATCCGGCGACACGGTCGCCTTGAGCTCCTCGAAGGCGTCCTTTACCAGCGCCCCCTCGTAGGGCAGGTAGCCGTCACGGAACTTCTTGACAACAATTCGAGTTGACGCGGCCCGTTGCAGCAAGGCCTCGGCACTCCGCAGCGCCTCCACTTCCCGGACGGCGTTGGCGCTCAGGACGACCCACGTGACCGAGGGGGGATTCGGACTCTCCATCAGCCGTAGAATCGTGCCGCCACACCCGATCTCGAGGTCGTCGGAGTGGGCACCCAGGCACAGGACGTGACGGACGCCGAGCTGTTCGAGGCCGACGGTCAGCATGCCGCTCAGGCGGTGCCGTTCGTCGCGTTCCACACCGCCCATGGCTGGTCGCCCCGGGCGTACATCGCGTCGAAGATCTGCTTGTCCTTGGGCGTGTCCATCGCCGCCCAGAAGCCCTTGTGGACATAACCGACCAGCTGGCGGTCGGCGATGAGCCTCCTGAACGGGGCTTCGACGAGCTCCTCGCCGTCCTCGAGGTAGTCGAATATTCGCCGCTTGAAGGCGAAGAAACCGCCGTTAATCTGCAGCCCGGATCCACTTACGGGCTGGATATCTCGGACGAGGCTGTCCTCGGCCACTGAAACGACATGGAAGCTTTGACTCGTACCGGCATGCGGGCTGACACAGACGAAGCTCGCTAGCTTGTCGTGTCGGTGAAAGTGGTCCAGATAGTCGTCGAGCGGAAGATTTGAAAGGCCATCGCTATAGTTCGCCATGAACTCGGCATCGTCGCCGAGATAGCGCTGGACCGCCTTCAACCGCTGGCCAATATTCGCCTGTTCTCCAGTGTCAGCGAACGTGATCTTCCAGCCATCGATGTCGCGGCCAAGCACGCGGATCATCTTACCGCCTTCGGACAACTCGAAGTCTGAGGGAAGGCACTCGTCGTAGTTCAAGAAGTACTTCTTGATCTGGTCCCCTAGATATCCGAGGCAGAGGATGAATTCTGTATGCCCGTAGTGGGCGTAGTACCGCATCAGATGCCAGATGATCGGGCGATTTCCGATCGTTACCATGGGCTTCGGGATCGTTTCCGCGTGTTCGCGGAGCCGGGTGCCAAGCCCCCCGCAGAACAACACCACTTTCATGTGTCACGTCCTGTCCGGCCGCTGGCCACCCAACGCTCGCCAATCGATGTCTCCTTCAAAAGATTGTGGCGGGCCAGGAGTTCCGCCGCTTTGCGCACGGACTCGAACTTGAGCTCGGACCGTTCGGCAATGTCGAGGAGGCTATGCCGGCCATCAGATTGATTCAGCACCCAGAGCATCGCCATCTCGTCGGCGCCGATCTCTCGATAGAGGCCGCGCCGCCCGAGCTGCGGCTCACACTTCGGATTCTGATTGATATAGGTACGATCATCCTCGAGCACATCGATGATCGCTCGGCACGCGGCGAACGAATCGGCCAGCCGATCGGCACGAATCACTGTGAGGTCGTCCGCGGAGCTGTGGTATTCGGGAAAACATTCGTGCGGCGTGCGCGATAACCGCCCAACGGGCAAGTTGAACCCAGGAGAGCAGTATTGCCGCTCCGCGTATCCGTAGGGCGAGAATCGCTGAATCTCGTGCTCGCCGGCGTGGCGCAGGACGTGTGCTGCGGCCCGGTCGATCGGTGCGTCGCCACGCCGGCTCTGCTTGTACGTCAGCCGTCCGGCGTCGCCGAGACATACGAGGACGAGACCATGTCTGATCCGGGTCACCACGTCCTCATTCCGGGAGAGCCACGTGATCGGCCCTATCGTTCCCGGAAGGAAGACGAAGCGGTATGAGTATCGACGCGACTTCGACATCAGAACGCGACCCAGGTGCGCCGCAATGGCGATTCCCGACAGGTTGTCGTTGGCCAGCGAAGGGTGACAGACGTGGCACGAGATCAGGACCTCATCGCACAATTCGCCGGGAACAAACAGCTCGCCGTACGTGAGGGAGCCAGGCTCGAGCGTGGAGTCGATGCAGACCTCATAGTCGCCGTCCTCCAGACTGTCTAGCTGCCGCTGGCTCAAGCAGAAACCCCAAGTCTCAGAGTAAAAGGAGGCGCGATATGGTATCCATTCTGGGCTATCCGGCAGGGTGTGGAGGTGCGGTCTGAGCTCGGCGAGGGACATGCGCCGATGCACAGGGGTACTGTAGCTGACCACGTGAAGGTTCGAGCGCTGAAAGTCGATTACTCTCTGGCCGCGGGCGTTCTTCACCCAGGCATCGCGAATGTTCCACTCCTTGGGCACCGTCCAGTCGAACACGGCCGTCCCGGTCGTGACCTCGTGCAGCGTCAGAGGGACCAGCCGTTGCAGGCGCCGCAAAGTCTCCCGCAAGCCGTCGCCGGTCAGGCTGCGGCACAGTGGATACAGATCGGCAGCGCACTCGTACAACTTCGTCCCTATGTTTTCGGTATCCAAATCGTCACGCACGTCCGGCATGGTCAGTGCACGCCAATCCAAGGTGAGAGGTCCGGATACGTACGATCGCGGTCGCAGATTGTTCGATCGTCTTCTGGCCACGGGATCCGGAAGGAGGGGTCGTCCCATCGAACGCCGTGCGAGTGCTCCGGTGAGTAGAATTCCGAGATCTGGTAAAAAGCCTCGGTGTCGTTCTCCAGAGTCTGGAACCCATGGGCGAATCCCACCGGCACATACATCATCTTTCGGTTCTCAGCGCTCAGGACAGCGGCGAAATGCCCCGCGAAGGTAGGTGATTGTGGTCTAAGGTCGATGATGACGTCGAATATCGAACCGCGTGTACATCTCACCAGCTTCGTCTCGGCGAACGGTGCGCTCTGGTAGTGCATGCCACGCAAGGTGCCCTTGCGCTTGTTGAACGACGTAACGCATTGAGCGATGCGCGTCTCCAGTCCACGGGCGTCGAACTCTCGGCGACACCATGTGCGAGCGAACAATCCGCGGTGGTCGATGGCCGGCTCGGGTTCGAGGAGGAACGCGCCTGCGAGGGGCGTGGAAGTGAAGATCACGAGTAGACCTTGACATCCGGGATCGGCACGATGAACTGCGCGCCCCAGCTGCGGATATACGAGAGCTGCTCCATGATCTCGTCCTTTAAGTTCCAGGGCAGGATCAAGACGTAGTCGGGACGGGTCTCGAAGATCCGTTGGGGCGCGAAGATCGGGATGTGCGTTCCGGGCAGGAACTTGCCTTGCTTGTACGGATTGCGGTCCACGGTGTATTCGAGGAAATCCGTCCGGATACCGCAGTAATTGAGAAGCGTGTTGCCCTTCCCTGGTGCGCCGTATCCGGCGATGCGCTTGCCCTGGCGCCGGGCGCCGATAAGGAACTCGAGCAGGCGACGCTTGGCCTGGTGAACCTGTTCGCTGAACGACGTGTACGTCTCGAGACGACCGAAGCCGGCGGCCAGTTCGCGCTTCCGTAACCTGACAGCACGCTCCTCCACCGGTCGCGCGTCACCTGCGTGGCTTGCGTAGATCCGCAGCGAGCCGCCATGAGTCGCCAGCTCGTCGACGTCGAAAAGTCTCAGCCCATGTGCGCTGAAAATAGCCTCGACGCTCAGGAAGGAGAAGTATGAAAAGTGCTCATGATAGATCGTGTCGAACTGAGTCTCCGCCATCAAGCGCATCAGATGGGGGAACTCGATAGTTACGGTGCCGCCCGGTTTCAACAACAGCTTGATGCCGGCGACGAAGTCGTTGACGTCGGCGACCTGAGCCAGCACGTTGGCGCCGCAGACGAGGTCCGCCTGCGTGCCGGTCGTGACGAGATCGCTCGCTGTTTCACGGCCAAACAGCTTCGTGAGTGTCGGCACGCCCCGGGCAAGCGCCATCTCGGTGACGTTCCTCGCGGGGTCGATGCCGAGGACTGGGATACCCTTGGCAATGAAATACTGCAAGAGGTAGCCATCGTTGCTGCCGAGCTCTATCACGCGACTGCCGGGTCCCAGACCGAGACGCGCGCTGATCAGTTCTACATATGTTCTGGCATGGGCAAGCCAGCTATCCGAATACGATGAGAAATACGCGTATTCGGCAAAGATACTTTCGGGTGATACGTACTTCTCGGCCTGGACGAGGAAGCAGCGCGCGCAGACCCAGACGCGCAGCGGATAAAACGGCTCCATCTGGTTGAGCTGTTCAGCCACAAGATAGGTCTCGCACAACGGCGACATCCCCAGATCGACAAACGTGTGGCGCAGCGGAGCACCGCAGAACGAGCACTGCGCCATTCTAGGCTGTCCTCCACCGCAGGGTCGCGTCGATTCGCCCCGTAGCCAACAACTGTTCGAGATGGTCGATTCGCTTGAACCGCCGACCCTCGCAGTCGTCGATGACGAGGCGAGCGCGACGATAGGCATCGTAGAGCTCCTCGACACCGCGCCGCGCATTCCACCTTGGCTCGAAGCTCGGCAAGAGCCTTCCAATCTTGCCAAAGTCGACTCGATAGCAGCGAACATCTGGGCCGCCGTCTTTCGCGTAGTCGATGCGGGAGCCATGGACGACATCTTTGACAATGTCGGCAAGCTGTCGGATACGGTAGTTCTCCTCCGTTTGCCCTACGTTCAACGCCTGATTATGGATGACCTGGCGGGGCGCCTCGAGGACGGCCAGAAACGCGCGGGCGATGTCTTCGACGTGCACAATAGGACGCCACGGCGTGCCATCGCTCTTGATATGCACTCGGCCCTTGGCGTACGCCCAAGCGGTCAGGTTGTTGAGCACGAGGTCAAAGCGTAGACGCGGGGATACGCCGTACGCGGTAGCGTTCCGAAGAAACGTTGGGCTGAAGGAATCATCAGCAAGTTCGGCGACGTCCCGTTCCACCCGAACCTTCGAAATTGCATATGGAGTTATTGGATGCAGTGGAGTCGTCTCGTCCACGAACTCATCACCCGCTTGACCGTAGCTGCTGCAGGACGATGAGTAGAGGAAGCGCGGCACGCCGGCTTGCTTGGCGAGTCGCGCGAGGCGGACCGCGGCGGCGTGATTGATATCGTATGTGATGGTTGGGTTGAGATCACTCAGAGGATCATTGGACAGGGCCGCTAGATGGATGACCGCATCGAAGCCGTTGAGCTCTCTGGTCTGAATATCGCGGACATCGGTGCGCATCTCCGGGATTTCAAAAAGACCCGGACAGAATGTGCAATCCCGGAAGAGATCACTATCGAGCCCGATGATGGTGTGTCCCGCCTGTGCGAGCATCGGTACCATCACCGCGCCGATGTAACCCCTATGCCCGGTCATGAGCACGCGCATTATTGAAGGCTTTCTGTTGGGCGCCGCTACGATTGCATGCTATGTGCCACACAATCGCACTGGCGTTCGGCGTTGGCGACGTACGCGACATTCACAAGTTACAAATCGAAGTGGCATGGCCGAGGCTCATTGAGTTCTGGACTCGTATGCAAGAGTGGATCGGCGAACGGAGCCCCCTCGCGAACTCAGTCAAGATCCGCCGAAATCGCGCGGTTGTGGCCCGCCTTAGTGGCATCCACAAATGAATAAGGCGGTTTGATCGCTCAGCGCAGCCCTACGCGTGGTCGAAGCTTTCCCGAGTCAATCGGCCGCATATCTTCACCCAAAGCTGTCGCGACGTACTCGCAACGCAATTTACGCCGTGACGATCTGACGATATCGCATCAGGAGCTAGTCCGGCAAGTACCGATGATCGTTCCATCACGTCTACGCGCGTCGCAGGCATTCGGCGCGCCGTCGATTTCCGGAAACCTCGACTGTCAGACGATCGACCTCAACCTACTAGACTCGCGCGAGCCAGGCGTCCACGGACAGGACGCGGGCACCCGCTTGTCCCTTCCGCCTTCACGCGGCACAGGTCAACGATGGGTGCTCCCGGGTGTTGCGTATGCGGCCGACTCCAATAGTTCTGGCTGCATAATGAAACAATGCGTGAACATCGATGGATCGCGTCGAGGCCCGACAGGGACAGTCAGCGAAGAGCGCTGACCACGGACGACCTCCTATCGCTGTTGCGTTGTCCACGTTGTCAAGCGCGGTTCGCTCTCGAATCTCATGCCAGGATTGGTGACGGCGAATTCGGCATCCTCAGATGTCATTGCGACAGATATCCGCTCGTGGATGGAATCCCGATCATCCTCAAAGCGCCTGTGGGGATGTTTGAACATACAACGGGCACCGCGCAGGTTATGGGAGTGTCGCCGGCCAGACTCGTTGATCTCATTGTCAAGGAAAAGTACATCGAAGCCCTGCTCGAGTGTCTCGCATTCCCTATTCTTCATCCGCGCCTGCGCCGATTGGTGGGATGGCAGATCTCAACATCAGCGCCAGTGACTCGGTTCGCACGCTGGATCTGTAAACGTCGCCTACGCTCAGAAGTCCTGACCAGGCGCGGTAGTATTAGCGCCGTCGAGCTGTTCGAGTTCTTCTATCAGCCCCTTTCGCCGCTGTATCGTGCGGTCGGTGATTACTTCACGCTGAGATTCGCGCAACCTCGGCATCTTGCTGCGCTTGCTTTGCTCGAACACATGCCAGCGAGTGTGAAACCGCTTCTCGATATCGCGTGCGGCTGTGGACACATTGAGCACTATCTCTACTCACGACCGGATCCCGTTCGGGTAATCGGTCTTGACGTAAATTTCTATCACCTCTGGATCGCTCGGCACTGGATCGCCCCCGCTGGCCAGTACGTATGTGCCAATGCTGGTGACGGTCTCCCCTTCCACGATGACAGCTTTGCGGGGACGCTCTGTTCCGATGCGTATCACCTCATCCCAAATCGCGCCCGCTTGATGCAAGAGATCCGTCGATGCGCACCAAGACAATTGACAATCGTCACCAGGGTCGGCAATTCGGCGGTGATGCCCAACGAAGGTCTGGAAAACACCCTGTCCGGCTATCTCGAAGAGATTGGCGGGGCAGATACGCGAGCATTCGACGAGTCGACGCTCGCGAAATGCTATTTGGCTCGCCGCGATCCGCTCGCATTCGTGGAAGCGGATATGGATTGCGTGACGCGCGGCAAGTGGCTATCCTTCATATGGAACTTGCCCGAAAGCAGGCGAACGGATGCTCCGGATTCGCGCAGATGGCCCCACGAGCTCGGCGTCCTCGGTATCAATCCCATCTATCGTGCGGCGTTATCGGCGAACGATCACGTGCAGTTGAGATTCGAGTTTCCAGGTATCTGGTACGCCTACGAGAACCACGAAATGCTCAGCTATCATCCTCGACAGGTATCTTTGTCGGCTATTCAGCTCGATGCCCTAAAAAGCGGATGCAGGCATGATTCGTTCCCTGAGCTAATCAGTCAATTCGTCCTCATCGGAATGCCGAGGCGCTTTGCGCCTTCAAGCCCATAACCGAGCCGCTAACTGATGGACCTTGAGAGAAAATCGCGAGCCGTGTCCGGAGCCTCAAGCACTCGACGGCGGCGCCGTTGCGGTGCACGGCCGTCGAAATGCTCGAGCTGATCGCGGGGCGCCGTCCAAGGTTCCCCGCCTTCGTTCACGCGCGCTCAACGTGGGCGCGATGCGTTACACGCCAGCCCGCCTGGTCCAGCGCGTGGATCGCGTCCGCCCTAACCAGTACGGCGGGCGAGGTCACGATCGCGCCGATGCGCTCCGACGTGATCCGATGAAGCAGGCGGCTATCCCCGCGGAACAGGCGCAGCCGACCGTCGCGACTCTCGTAGCAGGTCATGTGAGGCAACAAACTTGCGGAATGACTTGGCGACTGCGACCGCCGTGCTTAAGCTCGCGGCAGTCACGGGAGTTTCGAAGCTGTTGGCTCAGCCGGTTCCTGTGCGGAAAAACCGCTCCTTGGGTTGCTAATCCAACCAAGTTCGGAACCACGCCCCAATGGAAAGCAAAGCCAGGCCGCATATGAGCAACACAATCGGTGGCGACACAGACACAGCATGACCTGCGAAGTGGATGGTCGTTCCGGCACCGATCGCCGCAGGGGTCACGAGAATGACCAGAAATACGGCAAGAAGAAGGCGGCCGATCGTTACGCTACGCCGGACCGCTGGGTGCCGCTCGTCAGCGCGAGCGTCTTCCTGAATTCACTGACGTGGCACCGCGCCCTGGCGAAGATGGCCGTTGTTCATCACTGATCCTCCAGCGCGACACTCACATGATGTTCGTCCGAACGGCCGATTCATGGACTTACTGGCCGCCGCATCTTAGTGAGTTGTAACAACGCCGATACGTGGCAATCAATCGCAATCGTGTCCACACCATCCACCGTTGTCCACAACTGTAAATATTGGATATGACAGGTCGGAACGTGGTCTAGTCAGGTCGCAGTTGACAATCCGACGCACCAGTTGCCCGTACAGGAGATGTGTTGTAGCAGATGTGCACCGGTGCGTTCCGCTGCGACCGTTGTTGCCACGCCTCGCAAAAACCGCTCAGCCCTGGGTTGCACGACATTCGTTGTCGGCAGTAACGATGTGACCCGCCAGGGATCCAATCGGGCTCGCGAAACGCGGCAAACTCCGACTGCCAGTCGCGGCGACTGTTGTAGCGGTCAGTGGCCCACCGATTGCTCGCCGTGGGTTTCAACATCATTTCGATTTCGTCTACTTCCAGAACTCTTGACGTGAGCATCCGCCTGCGCTTCTGCGGTCGCCTCCCGGCCCGCATCAAATACTGCGAGGCTCACTAGCGCCAAATGAGATATGGCAACACAAAGGGGAGCCCAAGGACACCGAATAGCCCACTAAAACGATTAGGAAAATCGACTCGGAGGAAGCACGCATCCGGCAAGACGCGGATAGCATCGCCGGACGGGTCTCGAATCCCAACACCCCAAAGTGATCCACGACGACCGAGCACATCAGCTGCCCTGTGACAATCAATGCGATGAGCGTTGTCGCGCCGAGGTGTCGGGCGAGAACCACGGTCGCGATGCCGTAGAACACGCCGCACACGCCACTGACCTTTCCGTGGCCACGACACTCACTTGCTAGCGACGCAGGAACCCCAAGACGGCGACTCCAGCGATCAACACCAGAAAGAGCGAGAAGCCGAGTTTGAATTCTATGGTGCTCTTGACCTCGGGCCATACCGCCCGAGCGCGTGCTAACTCAACGAGCAGCGATCTCCTCGTAGGGAGGACTCGTGACATTATCTCCATGGTCTACCGGCCGGGCAGAGGCGCAATCGGGTAAACACCGAGACGGCCGTCAGGGAATACCCGTCGATCTACCGCAGGCGACGAAGGCGGCCCGACTTACCGCACTAGTATCACCGTAAAGGACTTCGCGACCTTCTGTCCGTCCTTCTCGTCGTAGCTCACCTTGACGTTCAGGCCCGGCATGAGCGCTGACTTCTCGACCGTAAACGTGGGCGGAATCACGATTTGGGTCCCATCATCGAGAGTTAACAGGCTGCCGCTCGGATCGACGCTCTTGATCTTGCCCTCCACGTCGGCGCCCCAGGCGACCGGCGCTAGCACCAGGACGAGAGTGACGGCGACCATCGCCAGAACGCTGTTGACTCTCTTCATCGGCCGTCCTCCTGGGTTGGTGGTTCGAGCGCGGCGCAGCCCACACTGCGTGGTAAACCCTGTGCACTACATAGCACGGCGCGCCTTGGAAACTACGCCACATTTTCATCCCATGACGCTCCTCAAAGAATGCGATGCACAACTAGTCGATGTGCGCATCAACGAGGCCAGCCGCGGTGGCGGAGGTTGGACGCGTTATGTGGTCCGCCAAATGCGGGCTATCAATGCCCACGCGACGAGTGATCTAACAACCAGTCGATCACAGCGAGTGGGGCAGCCGCGTCGCTGGATTCCTCCGCCGCATCAGTCGCTGAAGTTTCGGTTGTTCGCACATTGGGCTCGATGCTGGATTCGATCGTGGTGCGCCCCGGCGTTGCGACACGCGTGACTGGCGGGACACGCCGTCTGGGAACCTCACTCGATCCCTGGGAAACAGGGACTGCCGCCGCAGGGCGCGTGTCGGCTCCGTCGCTCTGGGGTACAGCCGATGTCGGGAATGGCGATTGTCCAGGCCTGAAGGGCGACTGCGCTGACGTCGAGCCCATTACGGACGTTTGTCGAATCCCCGGGATCAGTTGCGCGACCTCGCTAACAAGCCATCCGGCGAAAAGTCCTCCCAAAACGGATCCTGCCAATCGCAGGATGTCGGTACGTGAAAGTCCAAAGAATCTCCGGCGGGGTTGTGGCATGTTGCGAACCTCCGTTGTGCGTTGCCCGCGAGGTCGATCAGTTGACTCGGAAGCATTAGGGTGGCGTCGGACGCGAAACGAATAGGGGACGGCTAAGGGGGCGGGCTCGCCGACGCGATAGTGCCCCGCAGCGCGGCGTCGCACCGCATGTCACCAGGCGGCCCCAACCGCAGACTCAGCACACACGTGGGTCTCTTTGTGCCCGGGCTCACACGCATCAGCAAGCACTCGCCTTTGGCAGGGACCGACGCAGCCTGCCAGAGGACGGAGTAGCCGCGCCGTTAATACAAGATATGACAGATGCTGTCAACAGGCGCTCCCCGCTGTTGGGGATACGTGAGTTGGCCGCCCGGAATTGATACGTGAGATGGCCGCTCGAGCCGCCGTGCGTGGCAGGAGTGTGATCCGATGGCAGCCTCGCACGACGGCGGCCTCGTCTGCCAGACTCCCCCCGCCAGTCGTCCCCCACCGAGGTGCGGCATGCGGCTGATCGGGCTCACGTTCCTCTTAGTTCGGCGCATCGACTTGAGCGCGGACATGATGCGCACGAGATTACCTTTCTAGATCGCAGCCCGTGAGGTGGCGCGAACTGCATGTTCACCGGGACACGCCGCGGCGAGGCGCTAGGACTCACCTGGGCCCGCGTGGACCGCGCCCGCGGAGTCGTCATGCTGGACGCGGAGCAGACGAAGACCGACGAGCCGCGCGAGGTCCGGCTCAACGATCACAGCGACGCGGTCCTAGCCCGCCGCTGGAAGGACGGCGCCGAGTACGTGTTCGCCGGCCAGAACTGAAACCGCTACCGCACGGCCTGGGAGGCCGCTGTCAAGCGGGCGAAGCTCACGAACCTCCGCTTCCACGATCTCCGGCATACCTTCGCGCCCTGGCTGGTGCAGAAGGGGCGGCCGCTCAAGGAGGTCCAGGAGGCGCTCGGCCACAAGACGATGACGATGACGCTGCGGTACGCCCACTTGGCGCCGGACAACCTCCGCGCTGCCGCCGCTTCGCTCGACGATGTCCTTCCCCTCGCGCAGTCGGTCGAACCCACCTTTCCGTCAGCGCAAGAGCCCGTTCCGATCAGTGGGGTGCTTCAGAACTCCTCGTCGTAGTTGGTGAGCCGTGTGGGACTCGAACCCACGACCCCCTGATTAAAAGTCAGGTGCTCTACCGTCTGAGCTAACGGCTCGCGCGAACGATTCTACGCGGTTACGGCGATGGAGCAACCTCGGACTTGGCGCCTGAGGACATGCCCGCGCGCTCTGGCGCTAAGCTAGCCCATCAGTCACCTGTCCAATTCATGGCCGGTCACGCGGGTCGGATCGCAAACAATCCCGCTGTCGTTTTGCCCAACTTGATGCTGATACCTATGAGCACGAACATGGGGTACCAGATGAACTGATTAATGAGATCGTCGAGCGCTATCGACCTCGCTATTGTGGATGGCGCGGCGATCGACCCAAGAACTTTCAACCGCGCAACCGCTACCGCTCTATCGTTCTCGGCGTTGGTGATTTTGATTGGCACCATGGCGGCTTGTTGGGACGAGTAGAAGAGGCCCTGGCACAAGTCGATCTCGCGAACGGACGATTCCTTGAGCGGGCGACGAGCACTGAGACGCATGTTCTCAGCCAGACACCTCTCGATCTCCTCGTCCGGCGGCTTGGGAGCTGTTGCTTGCGACTGTTTCAGCAAGGAGATTTCGCCGTCCAGGTTGGCGATTTGTCGGGTGAGTGTCACTGCCTCAAGTTGCCCGTCGAGGTAGGATACGAGATCCGCATTGCGGAGAAACTGTGAGCCCAGGACGATAGCTCCACCAATGAGCGCGTAATACACATAGTCGGCCCACAGAAACACGCGCGGACTCGTGCGGCGCCGAAACGCAAGCCATTGGAGGATGAGAAACGAGATCCCGGGGAAAACGGCCAGTTGCCAGAAGTGCGGTTTCCAGTAGCACCAATTACCGAGCGCGATCAGTGCGGCGATCGCCAGAGTGCCGAACGCTACCGGCTTGCGAAGGGTTGATCTATCCGCCATTTCCTGACGTCCTCCTGCGGGGAGTCTTGTGTCCGGCGACTTTCAAAGCCGCCTCGCCGCGACGCGCTCGGTGCGCATTTCCGAAATCGCCCCTTCTCACCGTGGGACGATAGACCCGTTGAAATTGAACTCGACCGGACTCGAAAGAATGATCCGCAGCCTAGCAGAACTCAGCGGCGGCTGATCGACGCGCCCGGCACCTGGCGAATCGCCGCCGTGCCCGAACCCGCATCCTTTCTTCGCAATACCGCCACGCCGTTCGAGACACGACAACGGTTGTCGAATATCGCCTGCGCCATCTGAGCGATCTCGATACTCCTCAGGACAGCGGAGCTCCGGCCGACGTGTCGAGCCAGCAGTTGAGGGTCGGTTCATTGGCTGACAATGTAGAAATTGCCGAGGTGTCGACACTGTGACGCTCGGAGCGGTAACTGCCGTTGTAACTGTTGAATGCAGCGGCGGCAAACGCCTGGGCATGGACTTCGCATCGCAGCACCTCGGGATGGAGGTGGCGCCACACCGCTGCCACGGCAGCCGTCGCAGTTCGGGCGTTGTGCGCAGGGGGGGGCTGGGCTCAGGCGATCGGAGAGCCCCGCGCTGGCTCGCGCGGCTCAAAGCGGGAGGACCGACGATGACTTTGGTCATAGGCGTGGTCGTCACCTTGTTGGTGATCTTGGGCGTTCTGGTGAAGATGTGGGACCTCA
>Ga0075418_10002779_pt1 | contig 20058 bp, 12 predicted proteins | sample SoiMetdeltSBSDD2_FD_81776 | JGI IMG/M metagenome (GOLD analysis project Ga0075418, IMG submission 81776) | Bulk soil microbial communities from a Populus tree surrounding site in Tennessee, USA - Soil MetaG P. deltoides SBSDD2 | ecosystem: Environmental > Terrestrial > Soil > Tree plantation...
CCTTCGCGACCTTGAAGACCACGACCGAGCCCCGCGAGCTGAAGCGGTTCCAGCAGCTCAACGCGGTGCGCATCCAGGGCGTCATCCCCCCGGCGGTGTCGCTCGACCGGGCCCTCCGGTTCCTGGAGGAGGAGGCGGACAAGATCCTGCCGCAGGGGTTCACGGTCGACTACGCCGGCGAGTCGCGGCAGCTCCGCACGGAGGGGGGCCGGTTCCTGGGCACGTTCCTCCTCTCGGCCATCCTGATCTACCTGGTGCTGGCCGCGCAGTTCGAGAGCTTCCGCGACCCGTTCATCATCCTCGCGGGCTCGGTGCCGCTCGCCATCTCGGGCGCGCTCCTGTTCTCGTTCCTCGGCTTCACGACGCTCAACATCTACAGCCAGGTCGGCCTCATCACGCTCGTCGGGCTGGTCTCCAAGAACGGCATCCTGATCGTCGAGTTCGCGAACCACCTCCAGGAAACCGGGAAGGACAAGCTGCAGGCCGTCGTGGAGGCCGCCGGCACCCGCCTGCGGCCCATCCTGATGACCACCGCGGCGACCGTGGTCGGCCACATGCCGCTCGTGTTCGCGACCGGCCCTGGAGCCGGCGCCCGCAACAGCATCGGCATCATGCTCGTCACCGGCATGATCATCGGCACCGCGTTCACCCTGTTCGTCGTGCCGTCGATCTACGTCCTCGTGGCGCGCACGCGGGTGCCCTCGCAGGCGGCGGAGGCGGAGGCGACGGAGGCCGGACTGGCCCGGCCCGCGCCGGCCGCCGTCTGACGCGCTCGTCAAGACGCGGACGACGCCTGTCGTGCTAGCATGACGTCCTCTCTCCCGGAGGATCCATGAGAGCAAAGTCACTGGCAGTCGCGTCCTGTCTCGTCTTCACCGTGGGGCTGTCCCTCGCCGACGCCCCCGCAGGAAAGCCGGTGCCCGGCCCCGAGCACAAGAAGCTCGCCTACTTCGTGGGGAAGTGGACGATGACGGGCGAGATGAAGCCGAGCCCCATCATGCCCGGAGGGACCATGTCGGGCAACGATGTCTGCGAGTGGTTTGATGGCGGCTTCGCCGTGGTCTGCAGGACCGAGGGAAAAGGGCCGATGGGCCCGACCAAGAGTCTGGGGATCATGGGTTACAGCACCGAGGAGAAGGCGTACACGTACTACGGCCTCGACAACGGCCCCATGACCATGGCGACCGTGCCCCGCGGCACCGTCCAGGCCGGCACCTGGACCTACAACGACGAGTCGATGATGGGCGGCAAGAAGGTCAAGTCGCGCTACGTCATGAAGGAGCTCTCCCCCACGGCCTACACCTTCAAGTGGGAGGTCCTGGGAGAGGACGGCGCCTGGCAGACACTCGTCGAAGGGAAGTCGACCAAGGCCTCTTAGGGGAAGGCCCACCGGCCGGCGGCCCCCGCCGGTCTCAGGTGACGGAGTCCTCGCCGCGCGCGCGGCAGCGCGCCGCGAGGAGGGTCATGTCGTCCACCTGATCGCCGCGGCTGAATCCGCGGACCGCGCGCAGGATCCCGGCGATCAGGTCCGGCGCCCCTTCGGCGCGATGCCGGCGAACGGCCTCCAGCAGACGCGCCTCCCCGAACTCCTCGCCCGCCTCGTCCGTGGCCTCGGTGATGCCATCGCTGTAGAGGAGCAGCGTGTCCCCCGGCTCGAGGAGGACCTCCATCACCGAGCAGTCCCACGTCGTGAAGGCGCCCAGGATGGTGGCGGTGGCCGCGAGGCGCTCGACGCGGTCGTCGGCCCGGAGCAGCAGTGGCGGGTTGTGCCCGCAGTTGGCATAACGCAGGCGACGCGTCGTGTCGTCGTAACAGCCGAGGAACAGGGTCGCGAAGCGGCTGGAGGCGAGCGACTCGCACAACGAGGCGTTCAGGCCGCGCAGCAGCCGCTCCGGGTCTTCGCGCGCCTGGCCGGAATGAGCCCGAAGGTGCGCCTGCAGGCTGGCCATCGTGAGAGCGCCCGCCATCCCCTTGCCCGCGATGTCGGCCACCACGAGAGCCGTCTGCCCGCCCCCCAGCTCCAGGAAGTCGTAGAAATCGCCACCGACGGATCGCGCCTGGGCGCAGTCCCCCGCGCAGTCGAGCGTCCGCAGCGGAGGGGCGCGGCGCGGCAGCAGCCGGTTCTGGACTTCCCGCGCCAGCTCCAGCTCGACGGCTGTCCTACGCTCGGCTTCCAGGCGCTCGGCGATCTGCTCCGCGAGGCGGATGTTCTGGAGCGCCAGGGCCGCCTGGCCGGCGACCGCGGACAGTAGCCGCCGGTCTTCGCCCGAGTAGGGCTCCTCGGAGAGCCGCTCCCCGAGCAGAAGGATCCCGACCAGTTGCGTGCCGCGCCCGACGAATGGCACCAGGCACTCGGCCTGGGGCAGGCCGGCCAGGGAGAGCCGGGCCGGCCCCCCAATGCCGGGCGGCGGGACGAGGAACGGGCGACCGAGCCGCGCCAGCTCGGCCAGACCCGGATGGTCCGCGGGGATCGTGTCGGGGAGATCGACCGCCGGATCGCCGCCTGTCACGCGGAGCGAGCCGTCCCTCGCCAGGAGGTAGATCGAGAGGGAACGGGGATGGAGCGCCCGGCGGATGTGATCGGCCAGGAATGCCGCCAGCTCCTCGCGGTTCGCCGCGGTCGCCAACTTCTCCGCCAGGACATGCAGGATCTGGCGGGCGTCATAGGCGCCGCGGAAGAAGGCCCGGTCGATGCGTTGCGTCACGCGCCGGCTGACCCGCGCGCCTGCCCACACCAGAAGGATGCCGAAGGCCGCTCCCAGCGAGACGCCGGAGCCCGCGCCGAGCCCGAGCCGCCCCTCGAGCACGCCCGGCGCCCAGGAGGCGAAGAGGAGGGTCAGGCCGGCGATCGCGGCAACGAGAAGGATCGTGAAGCCCCGCTGCACCAGGAGGTAGCGCGCTCCCCGCTGGATCAGGAGCGGGATCTCCATCACCCGGTACTTCACCACGGCATAGGCGAACGCCAGCGGCAGCAGCAGGACCGCGAGAACGCAAGGAGCCCAGACCCAGAACGGGAAGCTGTAGGGATCGCGGCCGAACAGGAGGGAGGCGGCCTCGAGCAGCATGAAGGGCGTGACCCCCGCGATCGTGCCCCAGACGATGACCCGGGTGCGGCGGCGGGCCTCCGGTGTGGGAGCCCCCAGGCCGTTCCAGACCAGCGAGGCGAGCGCCAGCGCAGAAGCTCCGAAGAAGTAGGTGGACAGCACAGTACCGACCACCGCCGGACCGGCCCAGGCGCCGAGGTGGAACAGCGGCCGGCTGTCGCCCATGACGAGCGCCGCCAACCCGACTGGGACGACGACCGCGGCAGCGAGACCGAGCACAACCCGCTTCAGCCACGGCCAGCGCCTGTCGATCGGCGAGGGAACGGGGAAGACGGCGCAGAAGTAGTAGAACACGCCGCCGAACAGCCCGTTGAGGATCACCTTGTACGCGACGCTGAAGCCGCGCAGGGCCGGGGGAGCGACGCTCTCGAAGTCGAGCATCGGGGCGGCGGCGATGAAGCCGGCGAAGAGGATCGCCAGGAGCCAGGCGTTCGGATCCTGCAGCCGGACGAACAGCACCAGAAACCCCACGACGAGGAAGACGACGGGGAAGGAGGCGATCACCTGCGCCGCGATCCGCTGAGCGGGCGGCGTGTCCGGGCGCGTCGAAGCCTGAAGGGGGCCGAGGACCAGAGGGACCGTGAGCCGGTCGCCTCCCGGAGGCCGATCGATGTCCAGGCGGACGACCTCTCCGGGCCGGTGCCGCACGACGGTCCCGAGCAGCGGCCGAAAACCCGCCAGGGGCCGGCCGTCGATCCCGCGCACGCGATCGCCCGGGAGGATTCCGGCAGCGGCCGCCCCCTCGCCGGGAGTAACCTCGGTGATGGTCAGGGACAGGGCGCCCGGCTCGTGATCGAACTCCACCCCCAGCACCGACTGCGGAGACTGGCGGACGCAGTACATCCACAGGGCGCCGTACAGGATGGTCGCCGCTGCGAACAGGCCGGCCGGGAGCCACAGAAGCGGGCGCCCGGGACTGGCGGCGGGACGGATCATGAGCGCGTGCGAGCTACTTCTTCTCCTGCTTCGCCTTCCAGGCCGCTTCGGTCAGCGGGGTGATCGGATCGAGCTTCCTGGACTTGAGCTGCGCGTTGAGCGCCGGCACCTCGCTTGCGGCCGTGCTCTGGAACTTCGCGTAGGCGTCCTCGAGGTCCTTGCCGAGGACCCCCATGCGCGTCATCTGCGATTCCGTCGGGCGCCCTTCGAACCGGTTGACCACCCCGTAGAGCAACCCCAGCTCCTCGCGGAGCTTGTCCTCGCCGCTCACGACCTCCCCCTCCTTGGTCGAGACGAGGGCCTGGCGCTGCCCCTCCATCGTCTTCTGGAGCGCCTCGAGCCGCTTGCGCAGACCGTCCCCGGCCGGGAGCGCTCCGGCTCGAGCCCCCGCCTGGTCGCGCGCGTCGGTGATCGACTCGACCACCATGGTCAAGCGCTCGATCATGGCATAGAGCTTCAGCGTCGTCTCGCGCTGCGCCGTGCGATCCTCCTCGCCGTACTTGCTGCGCGGGTCGTGCACCAGCGTGACCTGCGAGGTGTACGTGTCCTTCCCCTTGATCATCTTCACGGTGTACGTGCCGGCCGGGACGCGCGGCCCGGAGAAGGCGAAGAAGGCGAGCTGGGTCGCGGGCGGGAACCGGGGCGGCGGCAGGCGCATCGGCCAGGCGACGCGATTGATGCCCTTGCGCTTGCCTCCCGGAATCGTGTTGACGAGCGCCCCGGCCTGGTCGTAGATCTCCAGCTTGAGGTCTCCCACGATGTGCCGCTTCTTGAAGTAGTAGGTGATGTAGGCGGCCTCCTGCGGCACGATGCCCTCGAACTCGTCGTCGTTCCCGAAGCCGAACTCGGACCCGCCGAAGGGCATCACCCACGGCCGGCCGTCGAGGAACGCGACGTCGGACTCGAGAGCCTTCTGCGTCAGCGTCCGGAGCGGCGTGATGTCGTCCAAGATGTAGATGCCGCGGCCGTGCGTGGCGATGATCAGATCGTTCTCGCGCGGGTGGATCATCACGTCCCGCACCGAGACCGCCGCCGGCATCCCCGCGGTGAACTGGCCCCACTGCCCTCCGCCGTCGACGCTCGCCCAGAGGCCCAGCTCGGTCCCGACGAACAGCAGGCCCGGATTGACCTGGTCCTCCCGCACCACGTGGGCGTACCCCTTCATGTCCGCCCCGGCGATGGCGCGCCACGTCTTGCCGTGGTCGGTCGTCTTGTACACGTAGGTCTTCATGTCGCCGGTCATGTGGCCGTCGAACGTGGCGTAAGCCGTCCCCTCTTCGAACCGGGATGCGTCGACCGACGAGACCCAGGTCTTTTTCGGCAGGCCCGGCACGTTCCCCACGAGGTTCGTCCAGGTCTTGCCGGCGTCCTTGGTGATCTGGAGGTTGCCGTCGTCGGTCCCGACCCAGATGACGTCATGGTTCAGCGGCGACTCGGAGATGGTGAAGATCGTGCAATGGTTCTCGGCCGTCGAGTCGTCCAGCGTCAGGCCGCCGGACTCGTCCTGCTTCTGGCGCGCCGGATCGTTGGTGGTCAGATCCGGCGAGATGCGCTCCCAGGAGGTTCCCCGATCCCGGGTCCGGAACAGGAACTGCGCTCCAAAGTACATCGTGCCGGGATCCTTGCGGCTCATGTGGATCGGCGAGTTCCAGTTGTGGCGGTACCTGGGCTCCCCCGCCTTCGGGGTTGGCTTGATCTCGCGGGTCTCCTGCGTCGACTTGCGGATGCTGAACAGCAGACCGCCCTGGCACTCCCCGTACCAGAGGTCGTTGTCCTTGGGATCGGGGGCGGCCCAGAAGCCGTCGCAGAACAGGCCCGAGTTCCAGTGCCGGCCGTAGACGCCGCCGGAGCGCCGCGACGGGCCGTACCAGGAGGAGTTGTCCTGCAACCCGCCGTAGACGTTGTACGGCCACTCCATGTCGTAGGCGACATGGTAGAACTGCGACACCGGCAGGCTGGCCACGAAGCGCCAGCGGAAGCCGCGGTCGCTCGAGAGGTACACCCCTCCGTCCGTGCCCATGATCAGCTCGTCCGTCTTCCTGGGATTGATCCAGAGGGCGTGCGTGTCGCCGTGGTAGCTGCCGCCGAGCGCGCTGAAAGTCTTGCCACCGTCCTCGCTGATCGACGCGTTGAAGCCCATCTTGTAAAGGCGGTCGGCATCCCCGGGATCGACGTAGAGCCGCGAGAAGTAGAACGGCCGCCCCGTCACCGCGCGTGAGGTGGCCATCTTCCTCCAGGTCACGCCGGTGTCGTCGGACCGGTAGAGTGCGGAGGCGTCCTTCGCTTCGACCGTGGCGTAGACCACACTCGTCCGGGACGGTGCCACCGCGATCCCGATGCGCCCCAGGTCTGCCTTCGGCAGGCCCTCCTGGGACTTCTTCCAGGTCGTGCCGCCGTCGGAGGACTTGTACAGGCCGCTCCCTGCCCCGCCCGAGGTGAAGAAGTACGGCAGGCGCCGGTACAGCCACATCCCGGCGTAGAGGATGTCGCCGTCCTGCGGGTCGATCGCCAGATCGCCGCAGCCGGTGTCGTTGTCGACGAACAACACTTTCTCCCAGGTCTTGCCGCCGTCCTGGGTCCGGTAGACGCCCCGATCGGGATGCGCGTCGAAGGCGTGGCCGGTGGCGCAGACGAAGACGGTGTTCGAGTCCTTGGGATCGACTACGATCTGCGCAATCCGTTCGGTCCCCTCGAGACCGAGATGCTCCCAGTTCTCGCCGCCGTCGACCGACTTGTAGATGCCATCGCCGATCGAGACGCTGTTCCTGAGCCACGTCTCGCCGGTCCCCACCCACACCGTCTTCGGATTCTTGCGGTCGATGGCGAGCGCTCCGATCGACTGGGGCTGCTTGTCGAAGACGGGCTTGAAGGTCACGCCCCCTTCCGGGGACTTCCAGACGCCGCCGCTCGCAGCGCCCACGTAGACGGTGAGCCGGTCCCCCTCGACGGCGTCGATCGCCGCGATGCGGCCGCTCATGACGGCCGGTCCGATCGATCGGGCCTCCAGGCCGCCGAGCGTGTCGGAGTCGATCTTCGCGTCCTGCGCGAGCAGCAGTCCCGCCGGCAGCAGAGCGGCCGCGCACAGCCCCCCCCACCGAAGGCCCCCGGGCCTTCCACCCCTCGATCGCTGCATCGGATCAGTCCTGCGCCGGCGGCTTGGGCTTTGGTGCCGTCGCGGCCGGGGCGGCCGCCGCGGCCTTGGGCGCTTCCGGCATCTTGAAGCGCGCGTCGTCCAGCTTCGGGTTCAGCTCGACCTTCTCGACGACGATGTTCTGCTTCTCGGGACGTCCCTTGGCGCCGCTCTGGATCGAGTGCGGGATCAACAGACCGCCGACCTCCTTGTAGTCGCCGATCGTGCTCTCGAACTCCATCTCGTTGCCCCGCACGGTCCGCTTCGCCTCCGTCCTGATCTCGAGGAACGAGTCGGCGTCGATATACTGGTAGCGGACGGTGCCGCCCTTGAGGGTCACCTTCAGCTTGTAGGTGTCGCTCCCCTCGAGCTTCTCCTTCCCCACCAGCTCCACGGTGTGTCCCTTGCCCTTGTAGTCGACGAGCGGTCCGTCGATGTCGGCCTCCTCCTCGGCTTCCTTGGTGTCGTCGGGGGACATCGGTTCGGGGTCCTTCTTGCCGCCGAAGGGGGAGATCGACCAGCCGCTCTTGCCGTCGTAGGCCTGCACGCCGGTCATCCCCTGGAAGGTGAACTCCATCCGCAGGCTCTTGGGCCGCTTGATCTCGAGGGTCATGGGAGCCTCCATGCCCGGGCCCATCATCATCTTGCCTGTCAGCCGGATGCTCTGCACGGACTTCATCTTCTCCAGCCCGCCGCGGGCCTCGATGTTCTTGGCGATGATCTCGTCCACCGTCTGGGCCGCCACCGGGACCACCGGCAGCGCCAGGGCCAGAAGGCCCATCACGCACTTGCGCAGCATGAGACTCTCCTTCCTTGGCCCTCGTTCGGGCCTTCGATTCCGATCCGGCCTGACCGCGCATCGCTCCCGTCGGCCAGGCTGTTCCTTTACGGGGGGCAGCATGGTAAACCATACGCTGCCTTTTCGGGAAGGTTCCCTTTTCGGAGGAGGGTCCCCTGCGCCCGGACTCGAGCGCGGAATGGCTGGAGGCCGACGGCCTCGGTGGCTTCGCTTCGGGCACGGCTACGCTGCTGCGCACGCGGCGCTACCACGCGCTGCTGCTCGCCGCGACGACGCCTCCCACGGGCCGCTTCGTGCTGGTCAACGGACTGGAGGCCGTCCTCACGACGCCCGACGGAACCTGGCCTCTGACCTCGCAGGCCTATGAGGGGGGCGTCGTCCATCCGGACGGACAGCGGTACATCCGCGCCTTCGACGTCGACCCCTGGCCGCGCTGGCGCTTCGCATTTCCCTTTGGGACCGAGGTGGAGCACGGGATCGCGGTCCTCCACGGCCGGCCGGTCGTGACCCTCTCCTGGCGCCTGCTGCAGCCACGGCCCGGCGCGCGGCTCGAGGTGCGGCCGCTCCTTTCCGGGCGGGACCTCCACGCCCTGCACCGCGAGAATCCCGCCTTCCGCTTCGAGGAGGATCACCGGGACGGGCGCATCGTCTGGTGGCCGTACCCCGGCGTCCCGGGCATCGCCGCCTCGGGGAACGGCGCGTACAGCCGCGCGCCGCTCTGGTACAGGAGATTCGATTACGGGGAGGACCGCGCCCGCGGGCTCGACCACGTCGAGGACCTGGCCTCCCCCGGGTTCTTCACCTTCGATCTGTCGCGCGGCGAGGCGTTCCTCGTCCTGTCCGCCATTCCGGGCGGCGACGGCGCCGCCGCTCCCGCCGGGACGGCCGGCGAGCGGCTCGGACCGGCGGCCGCGGTCAAGGCGTCGCGGGCGCGCGAGCGCCGGCGACGCGACAGCGTCCCGACACGGCTGCACCGGGCCGCGGACGCCTATCTCGCGAGGCGGGGCGAGGGGCTGACGATCGTCGCCGGGTACCCCTGGTTCACCGACTGGGGCCGCGACACGTTCATCGCGCTGCGCGGGATCTGCCTCGCCGCCGGCCACCTCGACGCGGCCCGCGCCGTGCTGCTGACGTGGGCGGGCGCGCTGTCGCGCGGCATGCTCCCGAACCGGTTCCCGGAGGTCGGCGGGCCGGTCGAGTTCAACTCTGTCGACGCGGCGCTCTGGTTCGTGGTGGCCGGGCACGACTATCTCCTCGCCATGCGGGCGGCGGCGCGGCGCGTGGCGCGATCGGACGAGACGATCCTGCGCCGGGCGATCGAATCGATCCTGACGGAGTATTCCGAGGGCACGCGCTTCGGGATCGGCGCCGCGGAGGACGGCCTCCTGCGCGCCGGGGAGCCGGGCGTGGCGCTCACCTGGATGGACGCCCGGGTCGGCGACCGCGCGATCACGCCGCGCATCGGCAAGCCGGTCGAGGTGGAAGCGCTCTGGATCAACGCGCTCCGCATCGGAGGAGCCTGGTCGGAGCGCTGGCGGGGGATGCACCGCCGCGCCCTGGCGTCGTTCCGGGATCGCTTCCCAATTCCCGGGCGCAGCCACCTGCATGACGTCGTCGATGCGGACCACAGGCCCGGGTGCGACGACGCCACGTTCCGGCCGAACCAGATCTTCGCCGTCGGCGGCCTGCCGTTCCCCCTGCTCGAAGGGGCCGCGGCGCGAGGAGTCGTGGATGAGGTGGAAGCCCGCCTGCTCACCCCGCTCGGCCTGCGAACCCTCGACCCGGCCGAGCCGGCGTACCGCCCGCGCTACGCCGGCGGACCTCGGGAGAGGGATGGCGCCTACCATCAGGGGACCGCGTGGCCGTGGCTCCTCGGCCCGTTCGTCGAGGCCTGGGTGCGGGTTCGCGGCGCAACACTCGCCGCGCGGCGTCAGGCCCGCCGGCGCTTCCTCGAGCCGCTGGCACGCCACCTCGAAGAGGCGGGCCTGGAGCACGTCTCGGAGGTGGCGGACGGCGATCCGCCGCACCGGCCGGGAGGCTGCCCGTTCCAGGCCTGGTCGGTGGGTGAGATCCTGCGCCTGTCGCTCGTGGTGCTGGCCGAGGAACCGCGCCGGGGCCGCCGGGCTCCGGTCCGCGTCCTCAAAGTGGGCTAGAATCAGGCCGGCGATTGCACCCGTGCCCGGGGAACGAACCATGAACCGCATGCAGGCTCTTGCCGATCTGGGCCAGTCGATCTGGCTCGACTACATCCGTCGCGACCTGATCCTGAGCGGCGGCCTCGATCGTCTGGTCCGTGAGGACGGCCTCAAGGGCGTCACGTCGAATCCGGCGATCTTCGAGAAGGCGATCGCTGGCAGTCCGCACTACGCCACCGCGCTGCGCGGCCTCCTGGACCAGGGGGACCTCGACGCGCAGGGGATCTACGAAGCGCTCGCGGTGCGCGACATCCAGGACGCCGCCGACGTCCTGCGGCCCGTGTTCGACGGGACCCAGGGGGCCGACGGCTTCGTCAGCCTGGAGGTGTCGCCGTACCTGGCGCGCGACACCGAGGGCACGCTCAAGGAGGCGCGCCGCCTCAAGCGCCTCGCCGCGCGTCCCAACGTCTTCATCAAGATCCCTGCGACGCCGGAAGGGATCCCCGCCATCCGCCGCGCCACGGCCGAGGGGGTGAGCGTCAACATCACGCTGCTCTTCGCCCAGGAGGCCTACGAGAAGGTGGCCGAGGCCTACATCGACGGACTGGAAGCGTTCGCCGCCACGGGGGGCGACCTCTCCCGCGTCGCGAGCGTCGCCTCCTTCTTCATCAGCCGCATAGACACCCTGGCGGACGGGCTGATCCAGAAACGGATCCAGGCCGGCGCCGCGGGCGCCGAGCGCGCCCGCCTCGAGGGCCTGCTGGGCCAGGTGGCGATCGCGAACGGTCGGCAGACGTACCAGAAGTACCAGGCGATCTTCTCGACGCCGCGCTTCAAGGCGCTCGCGGCGAAGGGCGCCCGGACGCAGCGCGTCCTCTGGGCGAGCACCAGCACCAAGAACCCCGCGTACCGCGACGTGCTCTACGTCGAGGAGCTGATCGGGAAGGACACGGTCAACACGCTCCCGCCCCAGACGATGGAGGCCTTCAAGGACCACGGCCGGGCGCGGTCGAGCCTGGAGGAGGGACTCGAGGAGGCCGCCCTCACGCTCCAGGCCCTGGAGGCGGCGGGCATCCCGATGAGGGAAGTCACCGACCGGGTCCTGGAGGAGGGCGTGCGGCTGTTCGCGGACGCCTTCGACACCCTGCTCGGCGCCGTCGAGCGCAAGCGGCGCGAGATCCTCGGCCCCGCGCTGGCCCGCCAGACGGTGCACCTCCCCGCCGACCTGCAGGCCCCGGTCCAGGCGTCGCTCGAGGCCTGGCGCGTGGCCGGCAACGTGCGCCGGCTGTGGGCGCGCGACGCCGCGCTCTGGACGGGAAGGGACGAAGCGCGCTGGCTCGACTGGCTCGAGTCCCCCGGGCTCGAGGTCCGGGACACGGCGACGCTCCAATCGCTGGCGCGCGACGCGCGCGAGGGCGGCTTCTCCCACGTCCTGCTCCTGGGGATGGGCGGCAGCAGCCTCGGCCCCGAGGTGCTGCGGACGACGTTCCCCCGCCGGGACGGGTTCCCGGAGCTCCTGGTCCTCGACTCGACCGACCCCGCGCAGATCCGGGCCTTCGAGGATCGCATCGACATCCGCCGGACCCTCGTCATCGTGTCCAGCAAGTCGGGAAGCACGCTCGAGCCGAACATCCTCCTGGCCCACTTCCTCGAGAAGGCGCGCAAGGCCCTGGGCGAGGCGGAGGCCGCGCGCCGCTTCGTCGCCATCACCGACCCCGGATCCTCCCTCGAGCGGGACGCCGCTTCCGCCCGGTTCGGGCGCGTCTTCTTCGGCCGGTCCGGGATCGGCGGCCGGTTCTCCGTCCTGTCGAAGTTCGGGCTGGCGCCCGCGGCCGCCGCGGGGATCGACGTGGACCGGCTGCTGACGCGGACGCTGCCGATCATGCGATCCTGCGCCGCGTCGGTGCCTCCCGCCGACAACCCGGGCGTCGTCCTGGGAACGATCCTTGGCGTCCTCGGCAGCAGCGGCCGCGACAAGGTGACAATCGTCACCTCCCCCAGGCTTTCCGGGCTCGGGGCCTGGCTGGAGCAACTCCTGGCCGAATCGACCGGTAAGTCCGGCAAGGGACTCATCCCGGTGGACGGCGAGAAGCCGGCGCCGCCGGCGGATCTCGGGCGCGATCGGGTCGTCGTCTACTTGCGTCTCGACGAGGCGCCCGATCCGGGACAGGACCGCGCCGTCGACGATCTGCAGGCCTCGGGGCAGCCGGTCGTCCGCATCGGCGTTCCCGCCGCGGACGACCTCGGAGGAGAATTCTTCCGCTGGGAAATCGCCACGGCGGTGGCCGGCTCGATCCTGGGCCTCAACCCCTTCGACCAGCCCGACGTCGAGGCGGCCAAGGTCGCCGCCCGGGCGCTGACCGACGCCTACGAGAAGAGCGGCGCCCTGCCGGCCGAGAAGCCGATCCTCGAGGAGGCGGGCCTGCGCCTGTTCGCCGACCCGAAGAACGCCCGCGCCCTCGAAGCGTCGATGGGACGCGAACGATCCCTGGCCGCCTGCCTCCGGGCACACCTGGGCCGGTTGCAGGAGGGGGACTACTTCGCGCTCCTGGCCTTCGTCGCCATGAGTGCGGCGCACGAGGAGATGCTGCAGGCGATCCGCCACCGGGTGCGCTCGGCGCGCAAGGTCGCCACCTGTCTCGGGTTCGGACCGCGCTTCCTGCACTCCACCGGACAGGTCCACAAGGGCGGCCCCGCGAGCGGCCTGTTCCTGCAGGTGACCTGCGACGAGGCCGAGGATCTTCCGGTGCCGGGCCGGCGCTCCACGTTCGGCATCGTCAAGGCGGCGCAGGCCCGGGGGGACTTCCAGGTCCTGGCCGAGCGCGGGCGGCGCCTCCTGCGCGTGCACCTCGGCCCGGACGTGCGCTCCGGCCTCGCGGCGCTCGGCGAGGCCGTGACCCGGGCGCTCTCGTGAACCGCTCCCGGCGGGGCGGGTGCTTTCGCGCATGAAGGACGGGACGCCCGGACCCCCGGAGAGCCGGCGCGACCGCCCGGGAGATCCGTGCGCCATGGTGATCTTCGGCGCCACCGGCGACCTGACGAAGCGCAAGCTCCTCCCCTCGCTCTACAACCTGATGCAGGCGGAGCTCCTCCCCGAGGACTTCGCCATCGTCGGGGTCGGCCGGGAGTCGCTGTCCGGGGCGGCGTTCCGCGATCGCATGGCGCAGGCGCTCACCGAGTTCGCCACCGGCGGGACCGATCCCGATCTGCGCGACCGGCTCGTTTCCCGGCTCTACTACGTCGCCGGCGAGTTCACCGAGGCGGCGACCTTCCGCGCGTTGCAGGACCTCCTGGCGAAGGTGGACGCCGAGCAGAAGACCCGCGGGAACTACCTCTACTACCTCGCGACCCCGCCGACCGTGTTCGCCACGGCGGTGCACCAGCTCGGCGCAGCGGGTCTGGCGGCCGAGGGCGAGGGGCGCTGGCGGCGCGTGATCGTGGAGAAGCCGTTCGGCCAGGATCTGGAGAGTGCCAGGGCGCTGAACCAGGAGCTGCGCAAGGACCTCCCCGAGTCCCAGATCTACCGCATCGATCACTACCTCGGCAAGGAGACGGTGCAGAACATCATGGTGTTCCGCTTCGCCAACGGCATCTTCGAGCCGGTGTGGAACCGGCGCTACATCGACCACGTGCAGATCACGGTGGCCGAGGAGGCGGGCGTCGAGGGGCGCGGCGGCTACTACGATGCCGCCGGGGCGCTGCGGGACATGGTGCCGAACCACATCTTCCAGCTCCTGTCGTTCATCGCCATGGAACCGCCGGTTTCCTTCGAGGCGGGTGCCGTGCGCGACGAGAAGGCCAAGGTGCTGCACGCCATCCAGTCGATGACGCCGGAGGAGGTCCTGCGCCGGTCGGTGCGCGGCCAGTACGGCGAAGGAGTGGTGGCCGGTCAGACGATCCGGGGGTACCGCGCCGAGGGCCGGGTCTCGCCGTCCTCCAACACGGAGACCTACGTGGCGCTCAAGCTGTTCATCGACAACTGGCGCTGGGCCGAGGTTCCGTTCTATTTGCGCACCGGCAAGGGCCTGGCGCGCCGGGTCACGGAGATCGTCATCCAGTTCAAGCGGGCGCCGTTCGTGCCGTTCAAGGACTGTCCGGTCGAGGGCCTCCTGGCCAACCAGCTCGTCATCAACATCCAGCCCGAGGAGGGGATCGCCCTCCGCTTCCAGGCGAAGGTTCCCGGGCCCGCCGTGCGGATGGGCGAGGTGGAGATGGATTTCCAGTACGCCGAGCACTTCGGCAGCGTGCCGAGCACGGGCTACGAGACCCTCTTGCACGACTGCATGCTGGCCGACGCCACGCTGTTCCAGCGCGACGACATGGTCGAGGCCGGGTGGCGCATCTCCCAGCCGATCCTCGACGTCTGGAAGGCGCTGCCGGCACGCAGCTTCCCCAACTACCCCTTCGGCAGTCGCGGTCCGAAGGACGCCGACGACCTGCTGGCGCGCGACGGCCGGCAGTGGAAGGTGCTGACCCATGATCCTGGCGGGCGACGTCGGAGGAACGAACACCCGGCTGGCGCTGTTCGCGCGTGACGGCTCGGGCCACCTCAAGGCCCTGAGCGAAAGGTCCTACCCGAGCCGCGAGCACGACAGCCTCGAATCCGTGGTGGCGCTGTTCCTCAAGGAGGAGGCGGGCCGGCCGGACGGGCCGGCGGGGCCCATCGAGGCCGCCTCCTTCGGTGTCGCCGGACCGGTGCGGCGCGGCCGGTCCGAGACCACCAACCTGCCGTGGGTCATCGACGCGCAACGGATCGCCACTCTCGTCGGGATCAGGTCCGCGGGCCTCCTCAACGACCTGGAGGCGAACGCCTGGGGCCTGGACGAGCTGGGGCCCTCCGACCTCCTGCTCCTCGGCGCCGGGGCTCCCGGCGCCGGGGGGAATTCCGCTATCATCTCCGCCGGGACCGGTCTCGGAGAGGCCGGTCTGTTCTGGGACGGCCGGCGCCACATCCCGTTCGCGAGCGAGGGCGGGCACACCGATTTCGCCCCGCGGAACGACATCGAAGACGAGCTGCTGCGCTATCTCCGGGCGCGGTTCGGCCGGGTCTCGTGGGAGCGGATCGTGTCGGGACCGGGGATCGCGAGCCTCTACGCCTTCCTGCGCGACACGGGGCGCGGCAAGGAACCGGCCTGGATGGCCGGGGAGATGGCCCACGGCGATCCCGCGGCGGCCATCACGGCCGCGGCGCAGGACGGGCGTTGCCCGATGGCGTCGCTGGCGCTCGACCTGTTCGTGTCGCTGTACGGCGCCGAGGCCGGGAACCTGGCGCTCAAGGTCATGGCGACGGGAGGGCTGTACGTGGGCGGCGGGATCGCCCCGCGGATCCGCGAGCGGCTCCAATCCGGCGCCTTCATGGAGGCGTTCGTGTCCAAAGGGCGGATGCGGACGCTGATGGAGACGATGCCCGTGCGTGTCGTTCTCAATTCCGGCACGGCGCTCCTGGGGGCGGCCCGGTATGCGGCCGGGAGTTAGGCCGCCCTTCGGGCCCGGCCAAGGGCGGATGCCGAGGACCCTATGACGATTCGGGAGCACCTGACAGCGTCGGTGCACGGCGATCCAGCCGTGGCGGGGGACCTCGCGACGCTCCTGGAGCAGTTCGCCCTCGCCGGGCGGACGATCGCGCGCGAGGTGCGGCGGGCCGCCTTCTCGGGACGCCTCGGCTATTCCGGCGCCGAGAACGTGACCGGGGACCGGCAGAAGAAGCTCGATGTCGTCGGCAACGATCTGGTCATCGGGGCGTTCAGGAAGGATCGCCTGGTGGCCGGCATCGTGTCAGAAGAGGACGATCGGATGGTTCCGACGGCGAACCCGTCCGCACCCTACGTCCTCTGCTGCGACCCGATCGACGGCTCCTCCAACACCGACGTCGACGGCCCGCTCGGCACCATCTTCTCGATCAGTCGCCGCGAGGAGGGCGCGCCGCTGCCGCGGGGTGGCGATATCCTGACCGCCGGCTATGTGCTGTACGGGCCGAGCACCCTCTTCGCCTGCGGGGGCGCCCAGGGGGTCTCGGGCTGGACCTTCGACGAGGAGGCGGGCGAGTACGTCCTGACCCACTCCGCGATCCGCTGCCCGCGCCGCGGCACGACGTTCAGCGCCAACCTCGGCCGCCAGCGCGACTGGGATCCACACGTCCGGTCGTACCTGGAGTACGTCACCGCCGACGACAAGGCGACCGGCCGCCCGTACTCGCTGCGCTACATCGGCGCCCTGGTCGCCGACCTGCACCGTTGCCTGATCGAGGGCGGGATCTATTTCTACCCGCCCGACTCGAAGCACCGGCGCGGCAAGCTGCGGCTGCTCTACGAGTGCGCGCCGCTGGCCTTCCTGGTCGAGCGGGCGGGCGGCAGCGCCAGCGACGGCGAGCGGCGCATCCTGGAGGTCGAGACGACCGAGACCCACCAGCGCTCGCCGCTCGCCATCGGCAGCGCCGACGAGGTGGCCCTCTTCGAATCCTTCGTGAGAACCGGGAAGCCATCCTGAGGAGAGTGACAGTGAGCGTGACGGAACGTGTGCGTGAGATCCTTTCGTGGTACGAGAGCGACAGCCCCGGGACCCTCGCCAACCTGTCCCGGATCCTGAACCACGGCCGCCTCGGTGGGACGGGACGGCTCGTGATCCTGCCGGTCGATCAAGGCTTCGAGCACGGGCCGGCCCGCAGCTTCGCGGCGAACGCGCCGGCCTACGATCCGGCCTACCACTTCGAGCTGGCGCTCGAGGCCGGCTGCAACGCCTACGCGGCGCCGCTCGGATTCCTCGAGGCGGGGGCGCGCCGCTACGCGGGGCAGATCCCGCTCATCCTGAAGGCCAACAACAAGGACGGCCTCCTGGAAGAGAAGGACCCGACGCAGGCCTGGACGGGGAGCGTGCGCGACGCCCTGCGCCTGGGCTGCAGCGCCATCGGCTTCACCATCTACCCCGGCTCGGCGGAGCGTTTCGGCATGTACGAGCGCGTCCGGGAGCTGGCGGAGGAGGCGAAGGCCGCGGGCCTGGCGGTGGTCGTCTGGTCCTACCCGCGCGGCTCGGGCCTCGACAAGAACGGCGAGACGGCGATCGACGTCTGCGGCTACGCGGCGCAGATCGCCGCCCAGCTCGGGGCGCACATCATCAAGGTGAAGCTGCCCACCTCCCACATCGCGCAGGACGCCGCCCGCAAGGTCTACGAGAAGGAGCAGGTCCCGATCGCGACGCTCGCCGATCGCGTCAAGCATGTCGTCCAGTGCTCGTTCGCCGGCCGGCGCATCGTCATCTTCTCCGGCGGCCCGGCCGAGTCGGACGACAAGATCCTGAGCGAGGTCCGCGGCATCCGCGACGGGGGCGGCTTCGGATCGATCATCGGCCGGAACTCGTTCCAGAGGAAGAAGGCCGATGCCCTGAGGCTCCTTGGCTCCATCATGGCGATCTACACCGGAGAAACGGCCTGAGCGGCGCCCCGCTCGTGCACATCGCCCCGAGCCGCCAGGCGTTCGCCGACGCGGGAGCGGCCGAGTTCGCCCGGCGCGCCCGCGAGGCGGTCGAGGGCCACGGACGCTTCTGCGTCGCCCTGGCCGGGGGCGCAACACCGCGCAGCGTCTACGCCCGCGTGGCCGACCGGCAGAGCCCCTATCGGGCGCAGATCCACTGGGCGCGCACCTGGGTCCTCTTCGGCGACGAGCGCCAGGTGGCGCCCGATCACGACGAGAGCAACTTCCGCATGGCGTCCGAGACCCTGCTGCGCCACGTTCCCGTTCCGGAGGAGCAGGTCCATCGCATCCGCGGCGAGAACCCCGACTCGCAGCGCGCCGCCGAGGAGTACGAGGAGATCCTGCGCGACGTCTTCCGCCTGGGAGCGGGCGAGTGGCCGCGCTTCGATCTCGTCCTCCTCGGGTTGGGAGCGGACGGCCACACCGCCTCCCTCTTCCCGGGCTCCCCCGCGGCGCGCGAGACGGCCCGCCTGGTGACGGAGGTGAGGCGCAACCCCGGGCCCGATCGGATCACCTTGACCCTGCCGGTCCTCAACAACGCCGCGGCGGTGCTCTTCCTCGTGAGCGGCGCCTCGAAGGCGGAGGCGGCGCGCCAGGTCCTCGGCGGCGGCTCGGATCTGCCCGCCGCGCAGGTCCGGCCGGAGCGGGGCGACCTCCTGTGGCTTCTCGACGGCGACGCGGCCGCCGCCCTCCCACGTTGAGACCATGAGCGATCCCTCGCGCGTCCCGGGCGGGGTGCCGGCAGGGGCATCGGGGCACGACCGGGACTTCTACGCCGTCGCCGACCGCTACCTCGACGACCTCTTCCGCTCGCACCCCGCCGCGGCGACCATCGCCGGCTACCACCGCTACGACGCCCTCCTGGACGACTGGGGGACGCCTGCGGTCCGGGACCGTGTCGAGCGGATCGGGCGCTACCGGCGCGAGCTCACGCGCATCGACCCGGCCCGGCTCACCGACGGGGCCCGCATCGACCATCGGATCGTCACAACCGACGTCGAGAGCGAGCTGTTCACGGCGACCGACCTGCGTCCGCACGAGCGCGATCCCCAGTTCCACGTCGACCTGCTCGGCAACGCCATCCTCTATCTGACGCTCCAGGACGAAGCCTCTCCGGCGTGGCCGGAGCGCCTGGAGGCCCTGCACGGCCGGCTGCTCGCCGTTCCCGACTTCCTCGCGTCCGCCCGGGCCGGCCTGACCGCCCCGCCGCAGGTCGTGACCGACCTGGTGCTGCAGACCAACGCCGGCAACGTGCGCTTCTTCGAGGAGTCCCTGCCGCCCCTCTTCGATCGCGCCCCGGGCCTGGCCCCGGCCCTGCGGCAGGCCAACGCGCGCGCCGTGGCGGCGCTCCGGGAGTTCCAGGACTGGCTGCGAAGCGACCTGCTCCCCCGCTCGACCGGGGACTGGCGCCTGGGCCGCGAGCTCTGGCACCGGAAGCTGGCGTTGACGCTGCAATCGGACCTGGCGCCCGAGGAGATCCTCCGCCGCGCGGAGGTGGGGATCGCGGAACTGCGCCGCCGGATGCTCGACGTGGCGGAGCCTCTCCACGCCTCGCTCTTCCCCGACCACCGGCACGGCGAGAAGGGCGACCAGCGCATCGACGCCGTCGTCGGAGAGGTGCTGTCGGCGATCGCGCGGCGCCACCCGTCGCGCGACACGCTGTTCGACTACGTGAACCGAATGGTCGAGCGGATCAAACGCTTCATCCGCGAGGCCGACCTCGTCACGCTGCCGCCCGACGACGACAACTTCGCCATCGAGCCGACGCCGGGGTTCCTCGACGGCATGGCGGTGGCGTTCTTCAATCCGCCCCCGCTCCTCGAGCCCCATCTCAAGAAATCGTTCTGGATCTCCTCGGTGCCGAGGGGCGGCTCGCCCGCGGACGACCGGGCGGTGGAGGAGTCGTTCCTGCGCGAGTACAACGACTTCGCCCTGCAGGGCCTGACCATCCACGAGGCCTTCCCGGGCCACTACGTGCAGTACTGGCACGCCCTCCGCTCTCCCCTCGCGACCGTATACAAGAAGGTCTTCTCGTCCGGCACGTTCGCGGAGGGCTGGGCGGTCCTGGCGGAATCGATGATGTTCGAGGCGGGCTACGCCCGGGACGAGCCGGAGAGCCTGCTGGTACACTTGAAAGCCGGTCTGCGCGCGCCGATCAACGCCCTGCTCGACGCCCGGATGCACACCGGAGGAGAGCCGGATGAGGAGGTCGATCGCTGGGCGCTCGACCTCCTGGTGCGCACCGGCTTCCAGGAGGAGGCCGAGGCCAGGGGCAAGGTGCGCCGGGCCAAGGTGACCGCCACCCAGCTCTCGACCTATTTCGTCGGCCTCGTGGAGATGCGCGACCTTCTCGACGACGCGCGCCGGGCGGCGGGAGCGTCGTTCCGGCTGCGAGATTTCAACGAGCGCGTGCTCTCGTTCGGCACCATCCCGCCCCGGGACGTCCGGGCGCTCATGGGTCTGGCCCGAGAGTCGCAGGCCTGAAACA